>Ga0209203_1001790_pt1 | contig 15197 bp, 17 predicted proteins | sample AD_UKC109_MetaG_FD_184423 | JGI IMG/M metagenome (GOLD analysis project Ga0209203, IMG submission 184423) | Active sludge microbial communities of municipal wastewater-treating anaerobic digesters from Hong Kong - AD_UKC109_MetaG (SPAdes)... | ecosystem: Engineered > Bioreactor > Anaerobic >... | reverse complement strand
GCCATACCCATCGCCACGCGCCCGAGCCAGATTAAGCGCCTGCTTACCGTTAAGCGTCACCTGCCCATTAGGATATTTGGCCAGAGCGCAGCAGTTACGCGAGGTGTAGTCGAGATTTGGGTCATAGATACCACGCGAGTCGCTGCTTTTAATGGTAATAGTAATGCCGCCAACAGCGTCGACCAGGTCCTTGAAGGCAGTGTAGTTAATGAGTGTGGTGTAGTGAATCGGCAGTTTGGTGACATCCTCAACTACGTTTTTAAGACCTTCCATATTTTGCAGGGGGTACACTGCATTAATCTTCATATGTCCCTCGCCTGGTACAGACACCCATAAGTCGCGGGGAATACTGAGCATCATGGCCGTATTGGTTCGGGTGTCAATACTAAGCACCATTATTGAATCGGTCAGTTCGCCACCGTTATGACCTAGGTCGTCGGCCGAGTTTCCCGCCACTAACACATTTACCCGTCCCTCATCGTTTTTTAAGTCAGTCGGATGAAACAATCCCAGCAGGCTAAAAGGGTTATTGTTGCCGGTAATATTTGCCACATTTTGATAAAATTGCAGCCCAAAGAGAGCTACACCAATCAATACAACTACGCCAAACATTTTAAGATAGTGCTTTTTCTTTGACGATTGAGACCTAGGTTGTTTGGTAGACTTTTTAAACAAGCCCCGCTTGCCTGATTGATTGCGGCCCTGGCTATATGGATTGAGCGTATCCTGCAGTTCCGAGGCAATTTCTACGGCTGGCTTTTGGTTAGGAAGCGATACCGGCCTGTCTACCCTCACGATAGAAGGCTCTTGGAGTACCCGAGGAGCAGGAACGGTGGGAGTTTTGGGTGGGAATGCAGCGGCTTGGGGAGTGGGGAGTGAACGAGGACTCGCCGAGAAACGTGGCGAAGCATAATTGGGCCGTCTAGGCCGCTGCCCTGCCCCAGTTATAAATCCGTCGACACTTGCAGCACGACGAGGCTTAAAATCATCGTATTCGTTTGACATTACTTCGCTCTATTTTACCGTAAAATAGCTTACTTTTAAACCGGTTTTGCTTGTTTTGGCTCGAAATTGAACAAACACCCTTCAGACTGTATCTGCGAGGGTGTTTGTGCAAGCCGCTAATGCACTTAAAGCCTTATAGTCGCATTAGCTCTTCGTCTACGGCCACAATAGCCGCGTCGCTGCATGGAACTAACTCATAAGCTAGACCATGTAAAGCCGCAAATACCATGTAGGCCTCCTGTTTTTATATTTGTTGTTTTTGTTTTGTTAGTTTTGGGAATGTTATTTCGTGTTTGTTTTCTCAAAACTATTTACATTATATCAAAAAGGTTATGTTTTGTCAATATATAAAATCATTTTAAAGTGATTTATGCCAGTCTCCGTCCCTGAATTCTCATTCAAATCGCAACATCCAAATAGGGCTTGAGTAGCTCGGCAGGGCTTCGGTAGCCATGTCGTTTACGGGGTCTAGTATTGAGCAGGTTGACCGCCAGGTCAACCTGCTGGCTCCTTATGCCGCTGAAGTCGCTGCCCTTTGGGAAGAACTGCCGGAGCAATCCATTGAAGTTCTCGTTACTGCCGCGCTCCCAGCTGTGGTAGGGGTGTGCGAAGTAGATAGGCATGCTCAAGTGCTGCTCTAACTCCTCGTAGTCATTCATTTCTTTGCCGTTGTCGAGCGTTAGGCTTCGTTTTAGGTGTTTTGGTAGTGGTGCGAGCAGTTCTTCTGTCTTCAGTCGGAATGCTTCTTTGGTTGCATGAGGGATGAAGCCAACCAATGCATAGCCACTTTTTCGCTCCACGAGCGTCACCAGGTAACCGCTGGCATCTTTGCCGCGTACTGTGTCACCCTCCCAGTGTCCAAAGAACAGACGATTATCTATGGTCTTGGGCCGCTCCTCAATCCAGCGCTTCTTCTGCAGCTCACGTTGTTGTTCACGGCGCTTGGTGCCATACTTCCGGCGTAGTTTCTTGTGGCGCAGGAACTGCCACATGCTCCGTATGAAGGCTTTACTCTGCGTCCAGAGCCAGCGATAGATTGTGCTATGGCTCAGGCCAACGGCCTGGCCTGCTTGGTCCGGGCTGTAGTACTGGCGTAGTAACGCCGTGATACGCTCGGCTTCTGCCGTATTGAGCCTTCGATGCTGCTGGTTGGCGGCACAACGGAGCTGCTTCGCTCGTTTCCGGGCAATGCGCACATCATAACCGCACGCGGTATCTGCCTTCCCATGTTTGAGCTCCCGGTAGACACTGCTCGGATGAAATCCAAGTATGCGTGCGCAAGAGCGCACGCTCAGCCCTGATAGTTTCAGTTTAGCTAGAAGAACCCGATCATCTCGGGTAAAGTGATGGTGAGCCATAGTGGTCACTCCTCTCGTATTAGTTGCTGTTTGCAAACAACAGGATACGGAGAAACCCTATGGCTCTTCAAGTTATTAGTAGTGTCGCATTTTGAGTGTTAATTCGGGGTCACCAGCTATTTGATACCCCATCGACTGAGCAGCATAGTCGTAGGTATTGCGTGCGCTGTCACTGCTACGCACAGATTCCCAAGCGTTATTCGCAGCCGAGACAACTGCTACATGAGTAATACCTACACTCGTAGCAACTTGTTCCGCAGCTTTGATGAGCACCTCGCTCCAGCGTAACCGTGCCAGCCCGCGCGGGCCATATCGTCTTGCAAACGGGGCTGGCGTCATTTCTGTTATTGTTGAGATTCCTTGGAGCTGTCGAATAACAAGCGTTTCGCTCGATACCGTAAAACTCGCCACCGCTTCTGTTTTACCTTGGAACACCAACTGTAATCCGACTGGTGCGTCAAGAAATACATGTGAAAGCGTCTCTGGGTTGCCGCCTTCCAGCTCGTTTGGATGGAACACCCAACCTGCCCCTTGCGCGTCTTCATGCGCAATACTACGAACTGCATACTTTTCCCGCGATTTAGAGAAGGTGTCTGGTCGATGCGCAAAGCTATCCAGCTTAAACGGTATGACATGAGAACTCCGTACCGACTCAATCAACGCATAGTTGGCCAGGCTATCGCTCGCAAGTGCCGTAGTCCCTACTTCGCCTGCAATACTTCTTGCTTGCAATAAAAACTTTGGGCGTACACCAAGTTGTACTGCGTCATAGGCATATTCATCCTTTGGCCAGCCCGCTATGGACATTTGATTGGCAAGAATAAACATGGCGAGCTGTCGCTCTTTTTCGTTGGCCGGCGCATATGGCGCTTCAGGCAAGTTAAGAGTTTTTTGGTGTAAATACCAGGGATTTTCAGCTGCAACTCTGTCAATAAACCTTATAGGATCGGACTGAGCCGTCAACCAATCCCACCGTAGCTTATCTAGTACTTCATACTTATCGCACGTCACCATGCTAGGGTACACCACTCTGCGTCACACAAAAATTGCTTGTGGCTATATTCTTACTCGGGCAGTTTGACTCGTGCTATCAATCAGGCAAAATTTATTCGCTGAATACGTTAAAGCTTTTTTGCAAGCGCAACACAAGTGAACCGAGCCAGTGGCTTACGCCAGCATCCGCTGGCTTATCCCAGTCTCAAGTTTTGGCCGTAAACCAAGAAAAAAGCCGGTCAAACGACCGACTCTTTTCTTGGTTGCCCAAGTACATCTGCATTGGAACCAAATCTGTAACGAGATACTACGCTGGAAGCAACAACTAGGGTCGCTACCTCAGTTACAGTACTCTGGCAGCTGGGGCTAGAACTGCCCGAGCATAGCTACTAGGCATTCTATCCCAACAACCCCTCTTGCCTCAAGCCTTAGTTAAGGAACGGTAGCTTATTGTTTGCGGCATTAACTAAGAAGTGAAAGATTGCTATTGCACTAAAGTGATTAATGCCCCAGTCAAGTAGCTTGGCGGTTATAGCTCCAATGAGTGCGTTAATAAAGTCTTTACGACCTAATCGGTTGGTGCTTTGTCTAATCTCATTAAGCGTGTTTTTAATATCCTCTTGAACTTCGGCACTTTTTTCAGCCATATCTAGCAGCTTAACTTCAAGTGCATCAATCGCTTTTATGACTACACGTTGCTCGTCAGCAGTAAAAGCTGCATTCTCACTTACCCACGCTAGGTATTCCTCACTATCATCGTCATTCCATAAGTCAGGCTGGCTTATTTCCTCTTTGATGTAATTTAGCCAGTCGTTAAAAGCATCTAGCATCCCAATCCAGCTACCACATTTCTGGTATGCACCTACAGTTTCTCTTCCGGGTCGCATTCTTGCTACGCGGTAGTGGTCAGGGTCATACATCGTGGGGTCATGGTGGTCGAAGCTAAAGGAGTATGGTGTGTCTTTCATGAACAGAACCGGCACCCTGCCGGTTGTCGAAGAACTAGCATTCTCACCCCAAACAAACTGTTTACTACTAAAGCCTGCTGCCCTAACAGCTAGTGCGGTGTCGTTCATTTGAGTTTTCTTTAGTACCACTGACATATATCTACATATTTTATTGCTTATTGTATCCTTATGTAAAGCCACATGCTTATGTAAGGAAGTTTGCATCATTCCTACGGATATAGGTAGAGTCCGCTGCAGAGTATTGCCTACCACCTTATTAGTCCTCATGAAGTGAGGGGAATTGAGTAAACCGAACTGCATATAAGTCGATACACTCAGTGGATGTAGCTACCTTACCCCTCAGCTTTGTGGGTTCCCATAGCCCCTTTACTAAGGATAAATGACAGCACCATACATAGCTTCCTTCAGTAACCTTTACAGAATGTTGACATAAATACTATTTTGTAGTATTATGTATATCTATGACTAATCCAAATGCATTCCCAGACGGTTTTCCCAAAGTTGGCGAGTTCGTAGATGAAGCAATTACGCTTGAGTCACGATTCCCTCAAATTGTCATGCCACGTGACAGTATGTGGCCACTTCGTATACACGATGAAGCTACTAAAGAAGCGGCAGCTGAGGCATTACCGCAGCTTGTAGCTACCTTATCGGAGCCGATTGCACCAGCCAGCGAGACTCAGCTTCGTGCATTGTTCGCTACCAACCCCCACGACCGACGCCACGGCTGGACAGCACGTAAAACTGATGAAGGTCTAACCTATTCAACAGCAGCCTACGTGACGCCAGAAGATGCTCATGGTCGTTCGCAAATCTTTTACGGGGTCAATTACACATTTGATACTAACGGTCGCCTGGTTAAGCGTGAGTACATCGAAGATGAGCGTTCATATGACCGAGGTCGCCCGAACTTCCAGGAATACCTGAAGTATGATGATTACGGCTTCCTTACTGAACGACTTACCTGGGCAGAATACGAAACTTCGATGACCGACCGATTTGAGTACACTACGGATGAAAACGGCCGAAAAGTACCAGCAAAGATGGCTCGTACGCAAAAGGTTAAAGCCGATGACTATAGCGTTAGCGATAGTGACCCAATGACTGTCGACCTGGCAAATTATGAGGAGTGGCTTGCAACTAACCCTAATGGCTTTGCGGCACTAACTCGCGAACAGCTGGCTCCAAACGAGTTTGAAGTCAAAGACTTTGAAGTAACAGAAAACCGTCGTGGCATCCTATTTGCTCATCCTGAGCAGCTCGAGCACGCTTTGGTTATGTACGGTGACGGTTCATATCCTACACCTGGTGATAAGACCGCTCTTGAGCACAACGATGAGGCTTTTACTGAGGCACATGGCCCACTAGGAGGTGCTTTATTCTCACTGATGGCTCGTAGTGGCGATATGCGTGAGTTCGTAAAAAACCGTATTACTGATAAAGTGCAGCGTAAATGGGAAGACGTACAGCAATCTGACGACACGAATGCTGAAGAGTTTGCAGGCTTTGACTTCGACTACGACGGTGCAGGCCACTTCCACAAAACTGGTGGCGATATAACTATCACAAAGTCTGGCATTGAGCTTAAGATGCACGCTGCTTATGTTGGCGACGGCGTCGAAGACCAGCTGGCAAGTGCTTTGCAAACGAAGCGTGGCCTTCGCTCGGCAAGCATTACAGTACCTGTCAACCAGACTGAGCGAGAGGGCTATTTCTTCGTAGATGTAAAGGCTGCTTGCGATGCACTTGGCATTCCAGTTACGGATGAAGACGTTGCCAACTACCTTAGCGAATATCTTTTTGAAAATGATGACGCACCAACTAGTAGCTATGATCGAAAATACGGCAAGCAGCCAGTACTGTGGCATGACGAAGATACTGGCGTAACCGTTCAGCTCGTTACTGAACGTCACGACTACGATTCTGATACCGACGTCGATGCATTCTTTCAGCACGACTCGACTTCTATATGGGGGCCACTGCCTCGTGAAGTCCGTCGAGTTAGCGATGACAAAAAGAATATGCCAAAGCTGAAGGTCATCGTTGAGCCAGTAGGCAACCCCTTCGCACCAGAAACGACTGAGCGAACCGACGATATAGTACGTAGCTACATGATGAAGCTCGATAAGTAACCAATGTCATACTCGCCTTAAGGTGATATAATTAACCCGAAAGCTAATCAAGAATTGGTGGCCAATCGAGCCAAAGAACTAGAAGGATTTTAGTCCCGCATAAGCAATGGTGCAACGCGACACCCGAAGCACGGCGTAGGTTCCAAAGCGTGTTATCCCCAAGGGGTTTGGTTTACGACCCTCAAACGCGTAGGTTTGGAACCACCGAGATTAGCCCGCTTTACAGATTGGTAACAAAACAAAAAGGCACCGAAGTGCCTTCTAAGTCTAATTTGGTTGCGGGACCAGGACTCGAACCTGGGACCTCATGGTTATGAGCCATGCGAGCTGCCGCTGCTCCATCCCGCGACGTTAATCTGTAGTGTACCAAAGCTTGCCTCATGGTTATATAGCTTCACGCCAGGCCCGCTTTTATTTTTTAGCTACCCGCGGGCTTGGGTTCTGCATATAATCTCGCTAACCGCTCGATTATGAGCCATGCGAGCTGCCGCTGCTCCATCCCGCGATAAAGCCATACAATAATAGCAGCTAGACCAAATAATGTCAATGTGCGCACAAAGTTAGTTGCTGTTTCTGTGTAGGAGGTAGTCTATCCAGTCCTGAAAATTTTGTTGCCAGGTAGGGAGCTTTTGGGTAGCAACTGTTTCGGTTGGCACGGCTGGTGTGGCTACCGTATTAGCCAGCGCCACACTTTTGGGCACAAGCAGCACTGTCTCACCCGGTTTGGCGAGGCCAAAGTTTTGGCGAGCGGTTAGTTCTAAGTATTGGCTAGATTTGTAATACTCGTTTTCGAGTGTAATGTTGGCGTTTTCGAGCTTTTTTAAGTTGTTTTGTTGCTTAATTTCGCCAATTTGCTTTTGTAAATCGTAGTTGGCTTGAATCGACTTTATACCACTCCAGCTCACCAGTAGCACCATAACCAAGAAAACTAGCTGGCCAAGCGTTCTAATGTCTCGCAGGTTCAACACAAAAGCTCGCACTTGCTGTCCATAGGAACGAAAACGACTTAAAAATTGCTGGATTTTTGGCATCATTAGTAGTATATCACCCCCGAAACCTGGTATAATCGGCCTGTTGCGTTATAGCGCACAGAGCCCTTAAAGGTTTGTGGAGGGGGTATAGCTCAGTGGTTAGAGCAGTCGGCTCATAACTGATTGGTCCTTGGTTCAAGTCCAAGTACCCCCACCATGATGGAATGAGGTTAACGCAACTAATGACGCAAAAAGCTCTTTTAAGGAGTAAAGCGTCATTTTTTGTTGGTCAAATTCGAGTTTCAAACACAAATTGCTAACAATGATGTCTTTTTGAATCACATCGGCGGCTTTGAGCTTTTCTGCCATCTCTTTTAGGATTGTCCTGAACTAATCCTTATCCATTGCCGGCAAGATACTCCGGCTGATGCACTGTTCATATTTTTCAATTAGCTGGTCTTGCTTCGTCTTATTGGTCCCTGGTAACGCTCATTGGTCAGTTACCAGAGACGTATAAAACTTTACCATAAGCGTTGTATACTAAGCATATGTCATCAGCACAACAGCCGTGGATACACGCAGAAGCTCCCAGCTCCGAAGAAATAGCGCTGCTTGCCAAAGAATACGGTCTTGAACCACGCTTTATATACGATGCACTTGACCGCGACGAGATTCCACGTGTCGAAGCTATCGGCAAATACACCTACATCATTACCCGATTTGCATACGAGAAAGCCTCTGGCGACATTCTAACTGCCCCAGTCCTTTTTGCTATAAACCACACTAAGCTTGTTACAGTAAGCAGCGAACGGCTTCCCAGCCTAGAAGAAATTGCCCCCATGCAAAAGGATGCTGCAGACCCGGTACATATCATGCTCAAAATACTCCTGTATATCGATGCCGAGCACGACCGCTTTATCCATGACTCTTCTAAGCAGATTCGCCATCTTATGCAAAAGCTGGGAACGCGGGCAGTCGGACCGCAATCCTTCATCCGATTTGTGCACATCGAAGACGATATGAATGACTTTCTTAACTCACTCATGCCGACCAACACTACCCTAAAGCACCTGCTCAGCTCTAGCTCGGCTCCAAACTTCGAGAAGCACCGCGACCTGGTCGAAACAGTCATCCTCAACAACAATCAATCTATCCAAACATGCGAGGCCAACCTCAAAACAGTCGATTCGATTCGCCGCACCTATACACTTATTAACTCGCACAACCTTGACAGAACTATCAAAATCCTCACCCTCGCATCGGTATTTATATCAATCCCCACCATGTTCTTTAGCATGTATGGTATGAATATCGGCTTACCGCAGCAAAAGCACCCTCAGGCATTTATCGTACTTATGATAGTGTGCGTGCTTACAGTCATTACGGCCTATATCGTTGGCCGAAAGAAAAAAGTTTTCTAGCTATATTTAGCGCTTGCCAATAGTAGCGACTTTGGCGAACAACCATGCAACAAGTGCATACACTAAAATGGCAATCAGTGCTTCAAACTCAAATCGGCCAACGCCTAAGTCTGCATTGTAGCTAAATAGCCCAAAAAACGGTGCGGCAAACGGATGGCTAATAGTGTAAATAAAGTCGGCAAAACCATTATTTGGATCAGCGCCAAGCAGCCGCAGCAAAAAGCGCAAGGCAAGTAGCCCCATAATAACGCCGGCAACCAACCAAATGACACGTTCCGCAACATTCATGCGATGGTCGTCACGTGGGGTTACTGGACGCTCTTCACGTACTTCCTCTCGAGCTTCTTCGACAGGAACTTCGCGAGTTGTTTGGGTTGTTTGAACTTCTCGGTCTTCGTATGCCATTGTCTGGCTCCTTAATTACGTAGTAATAACCTTAGCGTACTGCTTGGGCGGGCTTATAGCTGTAATAATTCATACGTACCGTCTCATTCCATAACCACATGAATTAACCTAAATCCAGTGAAATATGCAACATCAGTACTTATGAGCTTCTGAGCCGATCCTGGATAACACGAACAGCGTCTGGCAGCTCGTTAAGATGATTGATGAATAAATCTACTGGATACTCAACAAAGTCTTGCTCGGTTCGCAGTCCCTCCTCAAGATTTGCCACAAAATGTAGCCCTGCCCCCTTTGCGGCTACCGCATCACTCGGCTGGTCGCCCACGTATACACACTCTTCGGGCTTTAAGCCGTGCTCGGTCTCGATCTGGCTAAAAGCACGTGGATCAGGCTTGTGATATGTCATATTTTCTTTGTAATAAAATGCGTCTACCAACTCGTATAGGGGAGTCTCGGGATTCATCAGGTGAGACATCTCTGCTGCAGTCCGCGATGTAAGAACTATGTGGTATAACTTCATATCACGAATTTTGGCTAGAATCCGCAGACGGTCAGGTGTAAGGCTGTCAAGCTCACCGCTATCAACAAACTCTTGGTAGACAGTTGGAAAAAGTTGCCAAAACCGTACCGCGTCCGCAGCCCCACCAGAGCGCTCTGCAATCGCCTCATTAAGGCGTATACCCTATGTTTTGCGGTGTACATCACGAGACATCGGCTCAAGACCCATACACTCAAAAATTGTGTTTTCCAGTCTCCAGCAAGGTTCTTCGGTCATTATAAGGTTGCCGTCAATATCGTTGATAACAGCTCTTATCTCTGTCATAGCACTCTATTATATCTTATTTTGGTTATGAAGCAGATTGAGCAGCTCATCGACAGACGGCGCAACCATGAGCTCCTCTCGGAGTGCTTTGGCACCGTCAAAGTCCGAAACATAGACTTTGCAAAATTTATTGAGCGTATGAATGGGTCGCTCGCCATTTTGCCACGTGTCTTTAAATAGAGTGACTTGCTTTTTGTATAGGGCTAGCCTCTGTTTTTTGCTCCACTGCGACCACTCTAAGGGTCCGTCCCTTAGAAAACAAAGTGGATTGGTAAAGATGCCTCGCCCTATCATAATGCCATCAAGCTGATACTGCTTAGCAAGTGCCTCGCCGTGCTCGCGGTCACGCACATCGCCGTTACCGACAATGAGTGTTTTGACACCTAGCGCATCTCGTTTTGTGCGCACCTGGCCAATGAGTTCCCAGTCGGCGGGAACCTTGCTCATTTGCTTGCGGGTACGCCCGTGTACGGTTAGCATGTCTAGATCGAAGCCAAGCAAAAAATCAAACCATTCCATATCGACCGCGCTAAACCCCACCCGCGTCTTGACACTCAACGGCAACCGTCCATTTAGACCATCTTGCGTCGCCTGGATGATAGCACCAGCCAGCGGCCAGCTCTCGCGGCGTATCAGGGCCGCACAGGCACCGTTACGCACCTCACTCTTGGCTGGGCAGCCCATATTTAAATCGACTCCGGCAAAATTTACCCCTGGAGGAAGACCGAGTTCACGAGCCAGTTCACCAGAAGCAATTTGCCCAGCAACCGCTCGAAAGTTATCGGGGTCGAGCCCCCAGAGCTGTGCCACTACCCTGCCTTCTTTTTCAGCGAAGCGAAGCTTTTTAAGCAAATTTGGTCGGCCGGCGCTCATTAGCCCATCGACATTAACAAATTCTGTAAAAAATACATCGGGTGGTGCGACATCGGCAACGACCTGCCGAAACACCGTGTCCGTCACATCGTCCATTGGCGCTAACGCAAAAAAAGGCCTAGGCAAATCGTCAAGCATCCTGCTGTTGGGCAGCGCTATAGAGCGCTTCTAGGTTTTTTTTAATCTGCTGTATATCTGTATCCGCTTGGTTCTGACGGGAAACAAATAGTGCCCTGCGTTGCACCGCATAATTACCAGCGACCTTCGTAATATCATGCCAATAGCCCACTCTAGCTCGTTGACCACCTTGGGTCAGTTTTGCGGCCATAGCATTGAGTGCCTGTTCTTTTTCTGCAGCTCCCCACCCCCGCTGTCGTGCGGCTACCGCGATAATATTATTGAAGCTAATCTCCCAGGCTGAAGTGGCCAGAATACGCAGCTCTGCCTCGGTCGCATGGGCATATCCGGGGACTTTTATAAGCTTCATGAGAGCACTTAGGTCTTGTATTTCCTTTTCCAGTCCACGAATCACTTTACTCTGCTGCTCCTGCTTGGAAGTAAGCGCATTATTTTTTGAATGCAAAAAGGCAGCCTCAGTACCTTCTGTGTGTTGCCCTCGACTCGCCAGTGTTTTGGCTCCTATCGCACGAGCAAATGATGTTGGACTTCTTAAAATTGCGCTGTACTCCATTGGGTTCAAGGCAATACCGCTCACGGTGTGTTCACCTTCGCCATACAGAGAACCCATCAAGCTCTGCGGGTTCACCCTGTCATAGCCCATGTCAGTCCTAAAATAAATATCTAGATTACGACCAAGCAGATTCGGTATACTCCCAAAGGCGCGGCGCTTTTCTGGAGTGATAGCAACAGGCATTGTTATCTCAGGGAATGATTCTTGGCCAGTACCTGGTACCCTGCTATTTTGTGCCATCATTTCCCTTTTGTGCACCGCGCAAGGCGGTTCGTGCCGCATCTATCCAAGGTTTTCGTTCAGCCTGCTCCTCTGGGGTACGCGGGTAGTAGTAGGCGCCCCTCCACCCCTCTGGAACAATGACATCATCAAAGGCTGGACGTATATTCCCATGCTGAGCTGTGTGAACATCAGGAGCCTGGTGAACAGTACTTTGATGGGCTGAATCGGCTCTTTGTTCGGGGGTCATAGGTAGGATATTAGCATATTTTGAGTGTTTTTGCAAGTAGTGCTTGTGGTTATTCCCAGCGGAAAACCCGGAAGGCTATCAGGTACACCACAACGCACCAGCCGGCAATCAAGCCAACCTGCGGCAGCAGTTCTACGAATCCTCTCCCCTCAGTGATAATGAGTCGGGCGCTATCGATTACTGGGGTCAGCGGCAAGTAAGTCGTAATACCCTGCAGCCACTCGGGCATAAGGAACCGAGGGAAAAACGCACCAGTTAGGAACATCATTGGGAAGGTGATGATTTGTGCTAAGGGTGCCGCCTGTCGCTCGTTGCGTGCCCAGCCACCTACGGCTAAACCAATACCAAACAGCATAAGGGCGCTGAGCGCAATTACTCCTACTAGGAGCAACCAGTTACCACGCATATTTAAATGAAAAACGGTAATTCCCACCGCTAACATTGTCGTGATAGAAAGCAGCCCAACAATTACGTTAGAGATGGCATTACCCACAAAATACTGCCAAACTTTAAGCGTGGTCGTGCGGTAGCGTCGCAGCACGCCGCGCTCCTTAAGCTTAGGGAACACACTGGTTGGGCCAAATATGCCCGCCCCCATTAGCGAGAAGCCAAGTAGCCCAGCAAACACGTAGTCAAATTGTGTCAGCCCCTGTTTGGCGGTAGACTTGGCAGTAACGCTAAAGGGCTTTTCGACAGGTACATATTTGGCATTAATGCCGTCAAACACCGACTGCAATACAGATGCTAGTGTTTGCCCTGCCTGTTCACTGTTTTTATTGTAAATGACCTCGGCTTTGCCGGCTGGATATCCCTTGGTGCTCTGCTCACCAAAATCGGCCGGGAGTACTATGGCGGCATCTAGCTCGCCACGACTCATCTTTTCCTCGGCAGCAGACAGTGTTGTTACTTCTTTGTTAATTTTAAGAACCTTGTCTTTGTCGGCCTGGGCCACAAAGCCTTTGGCAAATTCGGTTTTAGAATGATTAATGAGCGCAACATTAAAGCTCACACTGCTATTACGACCAAATATTCCACCAAACACAAAAAGAAACAAGAGCGGAAACACAAAAGTAAAAAACATTGCCAGCCGGTCGCGAAACAGGCGCCTAATGTCGATTTTAACAAAAGTGATGATAGGTAAAAGTGCTTTTGGCATAGTAAATTAATCCCTTAGAGCCTTTCCGGTCAAATCAATAAATACATCTTCTAGATTTGCTTGTTCAACGTGCTGATCTTTCTTAAATCCCTTTTTGAGCAGGGCTTTAATAAGGTTTTTAGGCGTGTCGAGGGCAATAATTTTGCCGGCATCCATTACTGCAACTCTGTCACACAGCAATTCGGCCTCGTCCATATAGTGCGTAGTCATTATGACAGTCACCCCACGGTCACGCACCTCGCGTATCAAATCCCATAGGTTACGCCGAGCCTGCGGGTCAAGCCCGGTCGTAGGCTCGTCGAGAAAAAACACCTTAGGACCGTGTACCAACGCCGCTGCAATCGAAAAGCGCTGACGCTGTCCACCCGAAAGCTGTTCGGGGTAGCTATTGGCCTTTTCTTCTAGCTGCACACTGCGCAAAAATTCCATGGCATTAACTTTTTCGCCGTAAGCGGCCGAAAAGAACTCAATCAACTCGGTAAGTTTGGTCTTTTCTTCAAAGCTGGGTGTTTGGGGCTGCACACCTATCATTGCTTTGATAGCATCGGACCGCGATGAAACATCCACTCCATCTAGGTGAGCGCTACCGCCGTCAATCGGGCGCAGCGTCTCAAGCATTTCTAGTGTCGTCGTCTTGCCTGCACCGTTTGGACCGAGAATGCCAAATATCTCACCCTTTTTAACATCAAAACTTATGCCATCGACCACTGCTTTGTTGTCATAGCGCTTTACTAAGTCTCTTACTTCGAGTATTGTTGCTTGTTTCATATATCAATCCTACCACAAACAAACAAAAACACCCGTAGTACCCGGGTGTTTTATAGCTTGCTAACGTAGACTAGCCGCGCTTAACAGTCAAGAAACCGTTGCGTGGGTTTTCGTTTACGCTAAAACCGCTTGGCAAATCACTTGCTTCTGGTCGCTCGTCTTTTGAGAAGTAGTAGATTGTTTGTTCTTTGCCACCACGAAGCGTAACTTTCTTTGAGTTAAGGTAGTAAGTTACACCCTTTGAGTTTGTGTGCTTGTATGCCATGTGTGTACATCTCCCTCTGTAACATTATGTTAGTACCCCTAACATACCCTGAGCCTAAACTATTTGTCAACAGTTTATCTTACAATTACCTCTGTTTTTTTGGGCTTGCACTTGAGAGGGGGTATATATTACACTTATGGTTGTTAGTATCAATATCTTAAAAGGTGGTGAAAATGGATTTTCGACAAACATCTCAGGTTCCTCATAATCGCGTAGAGCCTGCTACGCAAGTTACCCACAGTGGCGCTAAGGCTACAAAATCACGCGCTCAGTCAAGAGATTGGCTCTCTTACCTAAAAGGACTGCTCCTCTTGTGTGTCAGCCTACTTGTTTTGGCCTCTTTGTTTGCACTTTTGCGAGGCGGCTCAACAGTCAACGAATCAAGCAATGTAAACACCAGCAAATACCAGGCAGTGTTCTTAAACAATGGCCAGGTATACTTTGGTAAAGCTAAGGAAGTAAACGGGCGTTTCATTACTCTTGATGACGTTTACTACCTCACGCAAAACACTGGCAGTACCGCCAATGGTCAAACAACCACAACTGGCGATTACACACTTGTGAAACTTGGCTGTCAGCAAATTCACTACCCAGAAGACCGTATGGTTATATCACGTGACCAAGTGACTTTCTGGGAAAACCTAAATGCTGATGGCAAAGTTGCCAAGAGCATTGCCGACTTTAAGGCAAAGTATCCTAAGGGTCCAGATTGTACTGAGCAAACGAGCCAAACTCCTGCCCAGAACACTCCTAGCCAGGCTACAACACAGCAGACTACGCAAACACAGACTAACACCACCACCCCTACCACTACTCGTTAATTGAGTAGCTTGGTCAGCAAAACCCCCTACGAGTAGGGGGTTTTGCTTTTGGGCCCAAAGGAGGTAAGGAAGCTACTC
>Ga0209203_1001786_pt1 | contig 15223 bp, 13 predicted proteins | sample AD_UKC109_MetaG_FD_184423 | JGI IMG/M metagenome (GOLD analysis project Ga0209203, IMG submission 184423) | Active sludge microbial communities of municipal wastewater-treating anaerobic digesters from Hong Kong - AD_UKC109_MetaG (SPAdes)... | ecosystem: Engineered > Bioreactor > Anaerobic >... | reverse complement strand
TACAGCGCCGCTATTACCGATGCCCTTGCTATGAATGCCGGGTTTATTTTCTTCATAACTCTCTTCCATATCTTTTTTTGCATTAAAAAACGGATGGCAACCATCCGCTTATATCAGATTCCTAGTTTTGTTTACAGACAGGATGGTTACGAACTGTCTTTGCTATTGCCGGAACATTTTATGCCCTTATGATGAATAAGTCAACCCCGCAATATCTCAGTCTTCGGTATCCTGGCCATAATAAGCTTTGTCACCATGTTTTCTCAGATAATGCTTGTCCCTGAGATTTACATTTATCTCCGATATCTCCTTGTTAAGGATAGTTGTCCTGTATGCTGCTTCAGCGATGAACTCAAGTACCCTTGAGTTTCTGACTGCATCATAAGCATCCATCCCCCATGTAAAAGGTCCGTGAGCTGCAATCAAAACACCGGGGATCTGGTTTTCATCAATACCATTGAATGTCTCTACGATGAGACTTCCTGTGTTGGCTTCATAATCCCCTTCAATCTCCATGTCACTGTAAGGTCTGCTGCATGGGATTGTGCCCCTGAAATGGTCTGCATGTGTGGTTCCATATACCGGAATACCCATCTTGGCCTGGGCAAAGCTTGTCGCCCAGGGTGAGTGTGTATGGCATACTCCTCCGATGGCAGGAAAATGCCTGTACAATATCAGGTGGGTCGGAGTATCACTTGACGGTCTTAAATCACCTTCAAGGACATTTCCATCAAGGTCCATGACAACCATGTGCTCAACTTTCAGTTCATCGTAAGGAACCCCACTCGGTTTTATCACAACGATGCCCTCGTCCCTGTCTATACCGCTTACATTGCCCCATGTGAAGGTAACCAGTCCAAGCCTCTCAAGCTCCTTGTTGGCCTCCAGCACTTCGTTTTTCAGAGTATATAGAATCGGCATATCAATTGTTCTCCTTTATTTTCTTGAGCCTTTTCATTACATCATTGGCTCCCCTGCCGAAATAATCATGCAGGACTTTATATTCATGGTACAGCAGGTCATATATCCTGGTGTTTCCCAAATCCGGTTTATAAGTGGTTTCCTTTACTCCACCCATTACTTTTGCAGCATCAAAAATTGAATCATATCCACCTTTTTCCGCACCGGCAGCCACTGCACCGAACATTGCAGACCCCAGTGCAGGTGACTGGTCGCTTTTTGCTATCTTGATCTCCATACCTGTTATATCAGCATATATCTGCATCATCATGGGATTCTTTTCAGCTATGCCACCTGCCGCATAAAGAGAATCCACAGGTACATTGTTTTCCCTGAATGTCTCTATTATCATCCGTGTGCCGTAAGCTGTCGCTTCAATCAAAGCCCTGTAAATGTCCTCTGGTTTTGTAAGCAGGGTGCAGCCAAGTATCATCCTGTCAAATCCGCATCCACAAGTACAGACCTGTTTCCATTCCACCAATCCAGTGCAACAAGGCCACTCTCACCGGGTTTCCTGACAGATGCTTTCTCCGCCAGTATGTCATGTACGGAAACTCCCCTGTCCGTGGCTTCCTTTTCATAGGAGGCAGGTACACAGTTTTCCACAAACCATTCAAAATGGTCGCCTACACATGACTGACCGGCCTCATAGCCAAGGAATCCCGGCATGATTCCATCTTCAACAACACCGCACATGCCGGGAACTATCTCTTCTTTTTCACCAAGAACCATATGGCAGGTTGAGGTTCCCATTATCATAAGCATTTCTCCGGGGCCAGCTATTCCGACCGCCGGCATGGAAACATGGGCATCAACATTGGCAACCGCCACGGAAATACCCGCCCGAAGACCCATTGTCCTGGCAGCCTCAGGGGTCAGCTCCCCTGCCTTTGTTCCAAGGGGATATATATCCTCGGAGAGCTTATCTGCAACGATATTTTCAAGCCCGGGGTCAAGTGCCTTAAGAAATTCCTTTGAAGGATACCCTTTCTGCTTATGCCACATGGCCTTGTAACCTGCTGTACAGCTGTTACGGCGTTCATTTCCTGTCATCCACATGACAACCCAGTCAGCAGATTCCATGAATCTGACAGCTGCATCAAAAATCCGCCTGTCTTCATGGAAAACCTGCATTATCTTGGGAATCATCCACTCGGAACTAATTTTGCCTCCGTATCTTGCCAGAAAATCCTCTCCTCTTTCCGCTGCAGTTTCATTTAGTTTATTGGCATATTTCTGCGCTGCATGATGTTTCCATAGCTTGATGTAGGAATGGGGATTTGTCCTGTATTCATCCTTGAGACAAAGAGGCATTCCTTCACTGTCAACGGCTATCATGGTACATGCAGTGAAGTCTATTCCAATGCCGATTATATCCGCAGGATCCACCCCGGATTTTGCCAGTGCATCAGGAACAGCCTTTTCAAGCACTTCAATATAATCACCCGGGTGCTGAAGCGCCCAGTCAGGCGGCAGCTTGGTTGTTCCATCGGGAAGATACTCATCCATGACCCCGTGTCTGTATGACAATACCGACTGTGACAAAATGTTTCCATTGGCGCAGTCGACTATCACCGCACGGCCTGACTGCGTTCCATAATCAACACCTATGGCATATTTCATTTTTACAACTCCCTTTCAAGTAAATCTGTTTTAGTTATTATGCCTTTGCTTATCCTATATGTGGCAACCTCCATTGCCGTCAGTTCTGTTTGTTCTTCAATGCCAAGCAGTTCACTTGTTATTGTTGCATTGCTCCTTGTCATTGATCCATTGAACAATCTCATTATATATCCATCGCCATCCTCAGCCTTTTTAAAAGCCTGAAGTACAACCTGGCCTCCTGATATCTCAATCATTTTACCTGGTTTTTCTCCCTCACCTGATGGATAGGCTGTCAGGACCATGGGCTTTTCATTGAATTCAAGGGCTCTTCTTTCTATGCCACCAAGAACATCACCGGTTTCACCGGCAATCAGTCTGAAAGAAAACATCCTCTCTCCCTGGTCAATCCTCGGTGTATATCTGTCTTCAATGAGAATCGGTTTGTCTCCGATAGGATGACCTGAGTATGCAGGTGACCTGAGAAGGGTCAATCTGATTGATCCCTCATTGAAACTGCTTCCATACTGGCAGTCATTCATTATTGCAAAGGTTCTCTTCCCGTCAATCGCCGCAACCCATTTCTGAGCCACCGCTTCGCCACCGTCACAGGGAAGGTCATCCCATCCAAAAGCTGTCTGACCCTTGTATTTTGCCTTTTCAAGCCCAGTCTGGAATTCAAGTTTCAGCATCCTGTCTGTTTCAGCCCAATAAACTCTCGCACTAATATCAAAATCAATGCCTTTTTTGGGAATGATATAGCTGATGCACAGCCTTGAATTACCATATTGGAAGTAAGCATCAACAACTGTTCTGACAGCGCCGTCTTCCGTAACCCTTACAGGTGCAAACTCAGTATCCCTTACATTGGCAAATGCAGAAGCTTCCTTTGCTCCCATGAGCGTGAACTCGCCTTCCACATCCGTGAATCTGTCAACAAGCATACCCCATGCATCAGCATTGTCTTTCATTACAAGCGGTCTTGCACCATTTTTTAGCCATTTTATTCCTCTTACTGACATTTCCCTGATCAGACCAGTCCCGGTGCTTATGCTGATGTCAAGATCTTCTGTCCTGACATTTATAAGTCCGTCTTTTTCATATACCGGAAGCTTCGGTTTTTCATCCAGTGCTTCAAGGGTAAGGTCAAACCTGTTCATTGAGCTTGGCTCGAGTTTTCCATTGAATACAACCCTTTTCCTCCAGTCGTATGCGCTGAGACCACTGGCTTCCCTTTCATCCTGGCATTCAACAACCATACCGTTGGATTTCATATGAGGAACTGAGAATTTCTGCTTTGTGTCATTGAATTCATTCATGTATTCACATGTGAAGACATCCTCCACGGTCCATGGATGCGGATTATATACAAAAATCGGCAGTGTTCTTTCCTCAGCTTTTTTCTGGCCCTTCAGCATCCTGAAGAAAGCAGAAGCCTTGAGCCTTGATGTTATTTCAAGACCATGGTCAAGCATCCTTATGGCATCTTCCTCTGCTGCCTGGATGCTGGATCCGGGAAGTATGTCATGGAACTCGCAGAACATAAGATCCTTCTGGGCCATTTTTACACTGTCACCGTCGTACTCCATCAAACCCGAAGTACTGGCTGCAGACATCATTTTCTCTGCAGCATACAATTCATTTTCCAGCTTCCTGTGTTTCTGCTTGATCCTTATCTGAGATGTATAACATCCGACGGCAAATGGATTTATTGATTCCTCGAATCTGCCGAGTTTCTCCCCTGTTGCAAAAAGCTCAGCAAAGTAATCTTCTGGAGTGGAGTGAACCACCTCATATTCATTGTTTTCATTCCTGAATTCCTGGATGGCTTCAAGGTCTTCACGGGAAGGGCCTCCACCATGATTCCCTATTCCCCACAGAACCATTCCGGGATTCCTGTCAGGATACTTTTCTATGAATTCCCTGATCTTACCCACTGATTTCCCTCTCTGGGATAAATAGAATCGGTATGACCTGTGTCCGGTTATCTCTGAACCATCAAACCCAACCCATGTAAAGTCTTCACCCGGAAGTTTTTTCAACGAAACATCAGGTCTGCAGAAGATATATGAGTCATAACCTGACTTTGCCATTATCTGAACCAATCCCCTTGTATGACCAAAGGGATCGAAATTTATTGCAGTCTTCGGCTCAACACCGAATTTCTCCATGAAATATCTTTTTCCATATAATATCTGCCTTGTGAAGGATTCCCCGCTTGGCATATTGCAGTCAGGCTGCACATACCAGCCCCCCATTATATGCCATTTGCCAGCCTTGACAAGATCCTGTATTCTCTTGAAAAGAGACGGTTCGAACTCCTCGACCCATTCATAAAGAAGGGCCTCATTGTGATTGAAGACAAATCCTTCATAACTTTCACAGAACTCAGCGGCAATCCTGAATGTTGACAGTGCTTCACCCAGGCCTTCCTCCCACTGCCAGAGCCAGACAGGATCCAAATGTGCATTGCATACGAGATGTAGTTTCTTCATTTTCGTCTCCCGAAATAATATAATTCAACAGTCATCTGACCATCGATGGAATTATATCACAAGAATCTCAAATGTTTTTACACAATGCTCCGGCTTATGAATTTTGGGAACCATTCCCCATCTGTCTGCGTCAAAACATCATTGGATTCATGTATTTCATAAACAGGGTGGTTTTATGGTATATTATATACAAGGATTCAGATATCGGATGATGTACCAGCTGAATCCGATATGACAATTTTCAAGGAGATTTCACATGAAGACAATCTATGATTTGTTCGAGACCATTGATGTATCCGGTAAGGTAATAGTCATCATAATACTCTGTATCTTTGCAATTGCACTGCTGGTCGACATTTTGATCAAGGTCAAATACCATTCTATTGCCAAGCACCTTGAAAGCAGGCAGCAAAGACGGTCCGGTGTCTTCAAGAACGGCCTTTTGAATAGAATAGTACAGGACTACAAGGCTGCTTCCAGCAGTCCGTACAGCGATGTCAATACACAGGCCATAATTGAGAAAACCTTCATGGACGACCTGAAGATACTTCTCATAGGTGAGAATATGGTGAAGAAGAGCATCGGTATGCTGATTGTACTGGGTCTTCTTGGAACATTCATAGGACTTTCAATTTCCGTCAGTGAAATGGTAGGCGTGCTTCTGCCGGGTTCCGGCTCCACTGGCAGCCTTGACTGGAATTTCATTCTTGAAAAACTCGGTGGTGCAGCCCAGGGTATGGGAGCTGCTTTCATAACAAGTCTCGTGGGAATCGCATTCTCAATCGTTCTTACAATTTTCTTCATCGCCCTTGACTGCGAGGACGAAAAAAACAAGCTTATGGTAAACATCGAGGAGTACCTTGACAATGTCATAGCTGTGGCAATAACCAAGGACAAGGAAACCGAATACACAATGCTCAACAGGATCCTGAGAGATACTTTCATCGATTTCGGGAACAAGATAGAAACATCACTCCGTGATACGGTAAATGAGTTCGGTAACAAGCTTTCAAATACCGTCATGGATGTTTCTGTGACATCACAGGCCCTTGACAACACCATCGACCGCTTTGATGCCAGCCTTGCCACCTTCGCTGAAAGCATAAGGGATTTCTCAGAGTTCAATACAAACCTCAGGAACAATGTTGAAATAATGGATGTAAGCTTCATCAAGATGGCAGAGTCTATGTCATCATCCGCAAATCTCATCAAGGACAATTACTCAGCAATAGAACGGTTCTCTTCAGATGTAAAGACCGCTGCGACTGAAATGTCCGCCTTCAATCAGAAGGTAGTTGACGATATGCAGTCCCTCGTGGAACAGGTTGACAAGTCAGTATATTCAGTCAACAAGCTTTCATCCGTAATGAAGGAAAGCGCCGAGACCAATACCGCTACCATCGACAAGGTCCAGGAAACATTCCTGAAGTCATTCGCAGAAGTAAACAAGGAAATTTCAACCATGGCACAGAAAACAGGCGAGATATTCTCAAGGATTATGATGGACAGCTCGGTTGAAATATCAGACAAACTGGAGCAAAGCATAACAGAGGCAATGCTGGGACTTGACAAGATAATAAAGCAGTTTGATTCAAATCAGAAGATATTGGCACAGACAATTGCCGTTCTGCCCGAACAGACAATGGCATATAACCGCAATGCAGTAGGACAGATCAGCAGAAAACTGGATGCAATCAAAGATGAAGTGTCCAGGGATTAACGGAGATTGACTAGTGAAAAGATCGAACAGACGTTACTACACCAAGCAGAATTCGGAAAATTTCTGGCCCTCCTTTGCGGATGTCATGTCCACCATGACCCTTGTCATGCTGTTCCTTGTCATGATAGTTTTCATAAGGAACATAATCATATCAATAGACCTGGATGATGAGAAGGACAAGCTTAATACCACCCAGCAGATGCTTGAAAACAAGGAAGCCATTTTAATACTCACGGAAGAGGAACTTGAGAACAAACGTGAGCTTATAATAATCCTTGAGGAAAACCTTGAAAGTCTGCAGGACCAGTATTCAAAGGCCGAAAGTGAGCTGGGTGACCAGCAGCAGATCATACTTCTGCTTGCTGACCAGAAGCAACAGCTGGACAACATCATCGCAATAAATACAAAGGAACTGACCGAACTGCGGCTTAAGCTGCAGAGCATTGCGGTTCTTAGAGCTGACATATTCGAACGGGTACAGACCTCCATCGAAGAAACACTGGGCGAATTCAATGCCGCAGGTGAAAAACTTGTCGTGATCGGCGACAATGCGAACCTGTACATCACTGAAAGCCTGGTCTTCGACTTTGCCTCTGCTGACATCAAGAATGAAGGAAAGTCACTTCTAAGGGAGCTTTCAATAGCCTTTGAAAAAATCCTTGATGATCCTGAAGTGCGGGATGTCATAGATTCCATATCCGTTGAAGGTCATACAGATGACATCGGAACACCAGATTCCAACAGAACACTTTCTACGGAAAGGGCAACCAATGTTCTGAACTATATAATGGCCTCAAATCCTTCCCTTGAAACCAAATATGGAAGTTTCTTTGCAGCTGCAGGTTTCTCCGAACTCAGGCCGATTGGAGACAATACAACGGAGGAAGGCCGTGCCCAGAACAGAAGGATAGAATTTTCAATAAAGATAAAGGATGACAATGTCCAGAAGATAATTGAGGACTACCTTGAAAATTCACCAGGCGCAGGAGATTGATTGATTTATGAGTGGTCTTGAAAACCAAAGTCCGGACAATGTTCAAAACAAAGGGTATTACGCATACTCGTACCTTACCCTTGCCGACGGCAACTACAGGAATGCCGTGAATGGTTTCCGGTATACAATCAAGAATGGCATAGAACCCGGAAAGTCAGCAATTGGTCTTATTTGTGCTTACTGTTGTCTTGGTCACTATACAAAGGCTTTGTCTGTCTACAAGGATTACAGTGAAGTAATAGTATTCAACTCAGGGCTGCGGCATAAGCTGGTCACCGATTTGTCCTACTTCCTTGCAAAAGACCAGACTGCATTGAAACTGAAGCGCAGGAACTATATTTCATCAATCAGGCTCAACCATGTAATGAAACAGGTCTGTGACATTCATACCGGGGATCCTGCAAACATCGTGTCAGTCATATTGATTTCATTCTGGTTTGCATATGCCGGATATACATGCAGTGCCACAACAGATGCAGCAGGCACCTGCCTTTTCATGAAAACACTTGATGATGTTTTCAGATGGAAGCTTCTTGCCAGGATGTCCATAGAAAACAAGGAACTGCTGGCAGATGATGAACTTGCTTCCCTGTTCATGAATATACCTGAGGAAATAACCTCAACTGATTATATCAACACCCTGATACTGTCCCAGCTTTTCAATGGTAATCTGGAGTCAGCCCGTAACAATATAGAAATATACAGGAACAAAGGTCACATTTTCACGAATGAACTTATGTGGAACTTTGTGAAGCTCTCCGTTGATGAAGACGAGGTTGATGACCTTACAGTCAATTTCGCCAAACATCTGATTAGTGAAGGTTGGACCGATTCATATCTTGCCCAGGTAATAAGGTTCGGCTATGCAAACAGAACCCGTTACAGTGTCCGCAAGGAAATCAATACACTTGAGTATTTTGATCTCTAGGAAAATCTGACCTTGTTTTTCAAAGCAGCTGAAAGAAGTACTGCCAGGGTCGAGTTGACTCCAGCCTGAACAAAATTCAAAGGAAGCTCCGTTATTGCAAATGTCATACCAAATGTCTTGTCGAGATATGGAAGCAGCAGCCATTCAGAAAGAAAATATCCTGCCACCAGAATCAAACCACCGGCAACTGCCGCTGCAATGATGGATACCATTGAACCTTTTCTGGCAATCCTTCCTGCAACAAACCCCTCAATACCTTTGACCACAAAGGTGAATGGCGCAAAGATTATTCCTCCCGGATATGTTATATCAGCAAGAGAAGCTCCGACTGCACCAGCGAAAGCCCCGCTGCTCCCCCCCATCAATACCGCACAGACAATGATTACACTGTCTCCAAGATTGATATATCCCGGTGGTATTGGTCCGGGAAACGCAATGAACCTGGTGGCTAGGAAAACTAGTGCCGTAAACATTGCAGTAAAAGTTATTTTTCTGGTTTTATTATCCATTTAATTCCCCCATGGATGTAATCATTGAAATGATTGCATCCGCTTGTATTCTTGAATCAATAAAAGGCATTTTACCGAAATCTTCGGTATATGGCAAGTGTATGAATCCTGCCTTGCAGTTCAATGAAGAAACCCTGATAACATGCATCATTCTATAGAACAGGTCATTGCAAACGAAGGTGCCTGCAGAATATGAAATTGAGGCAATATCACCTTTGCATGCAAGCAGCAGATTGCTGACCGGCAGCGTTGAAGTGTATGCCATATCTCCTTCAGTCATGATGCTTTGGTCAAGCCTGACATTTCCTTCGTTGTCAGCCATCATGGAACTATTTACATTCAATGCCACTTTCTCAATTGTTATTTTGCCTCTTCCCCCGGCCTGACCCATGCAAATGACAAAGTCAGGTTCAATTTTTTTAATATGTGAAGAGAGCAAATCAAATGCCTTTTCGTAAACAACAGGAAGCAATATCTTTTTAACCCTGATATCTCCGATGACATCAGGAATTTTTTCAATCACTATTTCAGATGCATTGATATCATCATTCCCAAAAGGTTCAAATGCTGAAAGCAACAGGTTCTTCATTTCAGAAAAACCTGCATTCCAGTCCCGGATGATTCATATATTGCATTTATCAGTTCGACGGGTTTTCTTCCCTCGTATTGGTCAACAAATGTCTTGCCGCCATCGCTGACCGCCCTCATCAGATCACTGATCTGATTCACATGACCGGAGATATCAAAGGCCATTGGATCATTGTGGGAATGACTTATTGCAACACCGAAATCAGGTTTCTCTATCCCTTTCACATCCCACACGGAAATGTCCCCGTCTATCAATTCAACGCTTCCCTTGTCACCATTTATTACAAGCTTTCTTGGATAACCGGGGCTTACGGATGTCGTACCCTGGATTACACCAATGGCACCGTTTTCAAATTCAACCACTGCCGAAGCTGTGTCCTCAACCTCAATGTCCCGTGCCAGTGTCCTTGCATATCCGAATACTGATTTCACTTTGCCCATTATGAAAAGCAGTATATCTATCCCATGTATGCCCTGATTCATAAGGGCTCCTCCACCGTCCATCTTCCAGGTACCCTTCCAGTTGCTGGATGCATAATATTCAGGACTCCTGTAGAACTTCATATATATATCGGCACAGACAATTTTCCCAAGATATCCTTCTTCGACGATCTTTTTGACAAATCTGAATGTTTCCTTGAAACGGTTCTGGCTTATGACCTCAAGTTTAACACTATAGGTTTCACAGGCTTCTATGATTTCATCACATTCATCAGTGGTAAGGGCCATGGGTTTTTCCACGACTATATGCTTGCCTGCTTTTGCGCACATTATGCAGAACTTCTTATGCAGTCCGCTTGGAGTGCAGATGCTTACAACATCGATTCTTTCATCTTTCAGCATTTCTTCTGCATCATTGAAGGGAGTTATGTTGTATTGTGCTGAAAAGGCACTGAGGCTGCTCTCACTTACATCTGAACACGCAACCAGAGTTGCGCCTTCTATTGCATTGACTGCACCTGCATGCATATGTGAAATTGCTCCGCACCCGATAATACCAAATCCAAGATCTCTCAATTTGCCCCCTTCCCTAGTCCAAAGGAACCAGTTTCAATGCGTTTTTGTAATATATTTTATCCCTGACCTCACCTGACAACTTAAGGGAATCGATGAACTTTCTGTGTCTGTCATCAAAATAGTCCCTTGCATAAACAAGTCTGTCCTGATATTTCTCAATGAACATCAATGCATGCCCCGGGTCCCTTGACAATGCATTGCATCCGGATCCTGCCGACAGGTCTCCGTATACATTGTCATATTTATCAAAGATTTCAATAAGCCTTCCTCCTGGAAGCACAGGACCATCCGGATATGGAGTCTTGTCGAACTTGTCATCTCCTGAAATGTGAGCCCAGAATCCAGGGGCATGGCCCATGAAAATGGTATCAGGACAGGCTGCAACAGCCCTTTCAAATGCATCGATTCCCCCGCCGTACCAGAAATTGGACCAGGGATGGTTTTCAACATTGTCAAATTCATAATCAAGATGAACGGTTACCGGTAGTCCAAGTTCCCCGCATTCCCTGAAGAACCGAATGGCATCCGGGTTGTCATACATCATCCTAAGTTTCAGCTCTCCGCAAACCTTTACTCCATATATCTTGACGGCAGACCTTAGTTTGGATATAGCATCCGGTTCGCGGGGATCCGGACAATATCCAAGAACGAACTTCTCGGGATACTTCTCTTTATAATAAAGCGCTCTCTCAAAAGGCACAGGCCCTTTGTAAAGCATGGTCGGGAGAACCCCGCCATAGGAACCTGCATATTCAGATTCCGGCGCAATCCATGTCAGGAGCCAGGTTACATCTATATCGTTCATTTCCATGTTTTCAAGGAATCTCCCAAGGTCATGGCCATGCCAGTCGGGATGATTGTGTGCATCAATTATCATAAGTACCTCCAGATATATCAATTATAACACCTGAAATTAATCATTGTTTGCATAGCTCACTGGTAACTTTGCAATTATGTTGAATTTCGTCTTGCCTGGAGCGGTGTACAGCCTGTTTCAGCCCTGAAGCTTCTGTTGAAATGATTGACATTATTAAAGCCGGTCATGAAGCAGACATCGATTACCTTGAGGTCCGGCTGAGTCCTTAAAAGTTCAACGGCCTTTGATATACGCACTCCATTCAGATATTCAGTAAATGTCTTGTGGGTCATCTGCTTGAACAGATAACCGAAATATGACTTCGAAAGAAGAGAAACCCTCACAATTTCATCCAGGGTTATGCCCCTTGAATAGTTCTCATTTATATAGTCTATGACCCGCATGAGAGACTCCCTGTGCCTTAGGAAAATGCCGTTGTCCTCTGATTCAGATTCACTGAACTCATATCTCCTTGAAACGGTGACAAGCAACTGCAGCGTAAGAGCCTTGATTGCCAGTTCGAAGTCCTTCTCCCTTTGTTCGTACTCAAGAAGAATGTCGTTGAAAATACTTTCAACGGTGCGTTGTATGGCCCCATCTAGGTTAAGTCTGGGTCTGACTTTGTTTTCAGTCACAAGAAAAGGTTCAAGATACGCAAAATCAGAAAAGCTTATGTCATCATATGAAGATGAAAATTTTTCATTGAGGAATTCCGGCTCGAACTCAAATTCAAAGATTTCTGTATCCTCGCCCGGGATGAAATAATGGGGCACATACGGGGGCATTACAAATATATCACCCTTGTATATTGTAAATTGATTGTTGTTCAGAACATGGCCAGCGCTTCCTTTTGATACATATATTATCTGAATGAACTCATGCCTGTGTATTGTTGTGTTAAGTTCCCTGACCTTTCCTATGAAAAATGGAAGTCCATTGTTGTTGTCAGCCATCCTGACAATCTTGATTCCCTCAAACTCAGGTTTATTGAGTGCATTGTAGTCCATTGATGTACCCCCGTTTCAACGATGATTATCCTAAAATACACCTCGTGTGTCAATCTGATGGCAAATAAATTCAAATGACTCATTGATTTTATTTTTATTCTTCCTGATGTATACTTGAACTGTATTCTAACTTCAAAAGGGTTTCAGGCTATGAAAAACAAGGACTTTTCAATCGATGGCTCCCTCGTTGTCATTACCGGTGGCAACACCGGAATCGGCAGGGAAACAGCCCGTAAACTATCCTCTGCAGGTGCACGGGTGGTCATAGCATGCCGGAACATGGAGAAGGCTGAAACCGCTGCCAGGGAAATCACCCTCGCATCCCAGAACCCCGTAGGATCCATGGAGATTGATTTAACAAAAATTGAATCCATCCGTTTGTTTGCAGAAAAGTTCCTTGAGGTGCATGGAATCCCGGATGTCCTGGTTAACAATGCCGGAGTGTATATGCGATACTACAAGGAGACTGATTTCGGTCTTGAGAGTACAATGGCAGTCAATTATCTGGCACCATTCTATCTTTCCAATATCTTTCTTCCACATATGGCAGGCCTGGATGGTGAAACCAGAATAGTGAACGTTACCTCTGATGCATACTATGTCAGGGATTTTGATCCCTCTATACGAAATCGAAAGCATTATAAAGGCTTTTCCGCATATTCGCAGTCAAAACGGGCACTTATGTATTTTACATTTGAGCTTGCCAAAAGAATAAAGAACACTTCCGTATCAGTCAATTGCGTAAACCCCGGTCATGCCTCCACCAATATCTGGCCAAATGATGCCCTTCATTGGAAGGCTGCCCGTGGTGTGATTTCATTGATTGCAGACCCTCCCTCCTATGCAGCTGAAAATGTTTTCTATGCTGCCTCCGGTGATGAACTACGGGGTATTTCCGGTAAATACATAAGCAACCTGACCGTAACCGAACCACGGCACGAAAAATTCGATGATTCTGTTTCAGCATCTCTCTGGGAAGAAACACTGGATTTTCTTTCGGAACTGATTTAATTATTTAAAATCTATTACTGCAACGGTTATGTCATCCTTGACATAATATCTGTCTTCAAGATTTGATTTCCTGAACAAATCGGTGATGATTTCACCCGCATGTCTGTTCTTGTCAGAAAGAACGCTATACATATAATCACCACCGACGAAACTCCTGTTGCTGCTTCTCATCTCGGAAATTCCATCGGAGAAGAATATCATCCTGTCCCCCTGCCTGAATCTTACTGTTATTTCCTTATATGTCGGATCCTTCACCCAATTGCTTATGGGAATGCCTTCAATCTCAATTTTTTCAATTTCATCCCCGTAGACGACTGCAGGAGGATTTGTAAAGCCTGCATTTGAAAAGGTTACACTTTTGTTTCTGAGATTAATGATGGCTGCAAGCATGGTTATATATGACTCAGGGACAACGTTGAACTTGGAGAACTCGTCAAATGCAGATCTCAGCAACCGGGCCGGGCTTGTTTCACTTCGGTCAATCATGGAATACAGGAACATTGTGAACATTGAAGAAGTTATTCCATGGCCGGCTACATCCGCAATAATGAAACCAACATGGTTCTTGTCTATCCTGTAGAAATCAAGGAAATCACCGCCCAGGGTTTCACATGGCTTGTACTCATAGGATATTTCCAATGGTCCCAGGGTTTTTTCCCTTGGCAGAAGTCCGTTTTGCAGGGCCCTGGCCACTAAAAGGTCCCTTTTCATCTTTTCGAACTGGTTGTATACCTGCTCCTTCAGTTCTACAACATCAGATACGTCATTGAATATTCCTATGAAATACTTCTCATCACCGAAAACCATTGGCTTAATTTCAACGCTCAATTGTTTTTTAATGATCTGATCATCAATCCTGAATGCTTTTTCAATAATACTCTTCTGGGTGGGTTTACCGCTTCTCATTGCCTCCAGCATCTGGTGTCTGAGAATACATTTTACGCAATTCTCTGTTTCGCCGCACTCCTCGTTTTCATTAAGGAAGGCACAACCAAAGGAATTACCCGGGAGCTTCCCAAGAATCTCATTTTCACTCTTATTGAATAAATTGGAGAATGAATCATTGTAGCTTTGGATTCTCATATCTTCATCCACAACAAATATCGGACTTACGGCAACCTCCATAAGTTTCATCATGAAATTTTTTGATTCCTTGAGTTTTTCAATATTCATTCGGTCCTCAATAATCCGGTCTGTAAACCTTTCGGTCGAGGGACCAGATTTTTTCAGTTATTTCACCCGGCATTACCGTTTTGTATGCACTTTCATAGTCAAACACCCTGGCATCTATCAAATCGATGTAATGCAGGATTTCCGCTTCCATGAACATCGGTGGCTTTGGGCTTCCATACTCCGGAACCTCATGATGGCTCAGAATCATATGTTTGACGAGAAGGCATACATTTTCATCAAGTCCCAGTTCCCTTTGCTTTTCATCCACCTTCATTACTCCCATCTCAATGTGTCCCAGCAGCTGTCCTTTGATGGAGTAATCAGCTATACCAAGTTCCGTTGAATCCAGTTCCTCAAGCTTCA
>Ga0209203_1001781_pt1 | contig 15236 bp, 16 predicted proteins | sample AD_UKC109_MetaG_FD_184423 | JGI IMG/M metagenome (GOLD analysis project Ga0209203, IMG submission 184423) | Active sludge microbial communities of municipal wastewater-treating anaerobic digesters from Hong Kong - AD_UKC109_MetaG (SPAdes)... | ecosystem: Engineered > Bioreactor > Anaerobic >... | reverse complement strand
ACGAGAATCAACAGACCGCACGCGAGGCTGTCGCACGCCAAATGTCGCAGGTCGCTGGCCGCGTGCTGGAAAAGAATCTGAACATTCAGCCCACGATCACGATTCGCAACGGCCAGATCGGTTCGGTCATGGTCAACAAGGATCTGTACTTGCGTCCATGGCACCCCCAGCTCGCCAGCTGGGCATCGATGTAACACAAGGAGGTTTCCATGTGCATTCTGACGCGCCGAGCGATCTCCCCGTGCATCGCGAGCCAGTCGCGCAACGCATCGCGGCTAGAAAAACGAGCGCCGGATAGCTAAATGGGACCCGAACGCACCAATGTGTACATCGCCCAGCTGATTCTGTCCGGGCGGATCATACAGACACTGGAATTCGAGGCGGCCGACGATCGCGCCGCCTGGCTACATGCGAACGACGGGATCGATCCCCTGCGGGGCTTGTGGGTCTCCGTCGAACGCAAACCCGATCCCCAACAGGCAATGGACTTACCGCCAGCGCCAGACGTACTCAAGGAAGTAAAAGGACGATGAGAAGGATTGCTGTTGTCTCAATGATCGCCATATTCACGATGGATGCCTGGGCTGCGACGATCGGAAGCGCCGATACCCGTCACTGCGGCGTAGAGCGCGAGGCCTTCGAGAAGGCCGACGCACAATGGCAACACCTGTCGCCGGCAGAGCAGCGCCGTTTCCATTCGTATCTGGTAATCGTGCACGATGCCGAGAACGCGTGGCGTACCTGTGCGGGCCTGCCCGCGTCGCAGGCCTCCCTGGCCGATCGCTATGCCGCCGTGCGAGGTGTGAAATGAAAGCATTGCCGACCATGGTCATGGCAGCGATGGTCACAGGCTGCGTCGCCGAAGACAACCCGAATCGTCGCGCGACGCTCGGCGCGGCGATCGGTGCATTGTCCGGGGCGGTCATCGGCCACCAGGTCAACCACGGATCGGGAAAGTGGGTGGGCGCCCTGGCCGGTGCGCTTGCCGGCGGCACCGTCGGTCACTACATGGACAACCAGCAACGCGAGTTCGAAGCGGCACTAGAGCACGAGCGCCAGGCGCATGCCCTCGAAATTGAGCGTTTACGAGATGAGACGCTACGGCTGATCGTCAAGAATGACGTCTCGTTACAGCCTCCTTGCTGTTCGAGTGTTGCGAGTAGCAAGATTGCACATGCGCTCCGGCGGTTCCGGCTCCCGATCGGCTGAAACGCTATACTCGAGACTGCCCGCTGCGAGCCAACGAATAGGTGGTTTATACTGCCTATACGCGAAGGCCGACGACGTGAAGCGGGCATTGAGTGGGGTGGCACTGAAGATCAGGCAGACAACGGTCGATTGATTCGGCGGGCGCCTGCAAAGCGCCACCAGGCCTGACCGCATTCAAAAAGCCCGGTGACGAGCACCGGGCTGACATGCGGTCACACGCTCGCGCTGCGGGTATCCGTCATTCGCAGTCTTCGTCGAGTGCAGCCGAATACTCTTTCTTGTTGAGTTTGCCGTCACCATCCTTGTCGAGTTTTTCCAGCTTCTTCTTGACGCCCGATGCAGCAAACTCGGTCGCGTCGACGAAGCCGTCGCCGTTGCTGTCGGCCTTGTCGAACTTGGGCGGTGCCGCCAAGGTTGCGCCGGCAAAAAGAGCGGCACTCAGACCCGCCACAACCACCATGGACATTTTCATCAGATCATCCTCCTTTGTTCAGGAATGTGCGGAGATGCACGTCCACCACTAATACGGCCATCGCTTGTACCAATCGATGACCAAGAAAAGCGCTTCATTCAATCGAGCCCCAGTCGCTGCATGCGCCGCCACAGCGTGGTGCGGTCAATGCCGAGAATCTGGGCAGCCCGAGTCTTGTTTCCGCGCGCCAGCTGCAAAGCGTTCTCGATCTGGGCCCGGGGGTTTTCTTCCGGCGTGTCACTTGCGGAACTGACCGGGACATTTCGTACCTCGCAATAGCGCCGTATCGCGTCGGGGAGGCTCTCGCTGGTGACCAAGCCATCGTCGGCGCAAATAATGCTGTGTTCTATTGCGTTGGCGAGTTCCCGAACATTGCCAGGCCACGGGTAGTTCATGAGCGAACGCATGGCATCCTCACCGAATATGATGTTGGCAGGGTAGTCGCGCAAAGTCAGTCGCTGTCTGATGACCTGAAGTAACAGCGGAATATCGCCCGGACGTTCGCGAAGAGGCGGTACTTGCAGCGGGACCACTGCGATTCGGTAATACAGATCGGCGCGGAAATGGCCGATATCCACCAAATCCGGGAGGTCTTGGTTCGAGGCACAAACCAGGCGCACATCGACCTTCGTCGTTTTATCCGATCCGACCGGCTCGTACTCGCCATCTTGCAATACGCGAAGTAACTTTGGTTGAAGTTCGCGTGGCAGTTCCCCGATCTCGTCAAGGAAAAGCGTCCCACCATCGGCCGCCTTGAAACGCCCTTCACGATCTTTCACCGCGCCGGTGAACGCGCCCTTCACATGGCCGAACAGTTCCGTCTCGATCAATGTTGCCGGTATCGCACCACAATTCACTTCGACGAAAGGGTGGTGGTGGCGTGGACTGCGGCGATGGACGAGCCGCGCGAGTTCGGTCTTGCCGGTACCGGATTCGCCCTGAAGAAGTACGGATGCATCGGACGCAGCCACGGTTGTGAGCCGACGAATGAGCCGCACCATGTCGGGGTCATTCGTAGACACACCGCAAGCGTCTTTTTCCGCCATAAATGCGTCCAGGCGTTTTTCGGCAGTCACATTGCGCAGCATGATCATGCGCAGCGACTTCGCATGGTCGGGTAACTCCAATGGGCAGTAATCGATCCGCAGCCAACGGGTCTCACCGTTGACGCAAATCTCTTCATCGAACTCCAGGGCCATCTCACAATGATGGTGCACGCCATCATTCAACTCGAGCCCGGCACGGATCAACGAAATCCGCAAATTGTGGCCACCCAGGTTTGAAAGGGACAGTACATTGTCGCTTTCGGCTATACCGAACATCCGCCGAGTCGCATTGTTAATACTCAAGATCGAGCCACCTGTCTGGCAGATGATGACGCCTTCCGAGATCGGTTTCAGAATTGGTTCGAATAGAGCAAGTATCTCGTGGTGTCGAATCATGTCTTGTGGTCTATGTGGTGTGCGTCTTTCGATGTGCGGCCGCTACAAAACGTTGCATTGCTACAGTCTGAACGCAACCTTGCAACGGTACAACGGTGCAGGAGCGCAACGGTACAACACGCACTATAGAGGCGGAATGCAGTTAAACTGTTGATTCACAACCAAAGCGGGGTATGGCATCAATCGTGCAATGCATCTGGGTGCGAGATATCTAGCACAACCTGCGCCACTAACGGCCATCTGTGTGAAAAGACCGCCGACGTCCTGACGCATGTACTGCTGTTACACACCCAGAATTAAAAATGCTCAATGGAAGTGAAGGCGGTGGGCCTACTTTATCGTGCTTGTTGCGTCGTCGCTGACCTTTTGCTTTCCCCGTGACGGTGGCGGGTTGAATAGGAACGTTCATGTTCAACGTGGCATGCGGTGGCGGTGGTCGCTGCCGGTATGGGGCGGGATGCCACGAACGTCGCACAGGGTCGAAGGGGGTGACTCGGTACTTTGCCGGATCGATGCAGATATGGAGGGCTCGGTCATGGTCATGGTCATGGTCATGCCAACAGTATCGGCGAACACAATAGGCGATAGCGCGAAGTTCGGCGAATTCAATGGTGTTGTCGGCGTTATCCGCGATGTATCGGGCTAGAAATCAAACGCAAAGGAACCAAGCCGGGAAGTGGGCGCATATGTCTGTGTGGCCCTGGCAGGAAGCCGCCATGCTGATTTTCGAAAGATCAAGCGGGCGCTTGGAGCCGGCTGGTTTCAGTTATCGAACAACTGGGCGAAGGACGAGGAGAGTATGAAGCAAATAAAGAGGAACATTTTTGATTCGGCCTGCGGGGCTCTCGTGCTGATGGCGTGCGCTCAAGCAATCGCCGATCCAAGCGCTGAGATGATGGCGATCACGTGTGCCGGCTGCCACGGGACACAGGGGAAGAGCGCGGGGCCCGCCTCTCCAAACCTTGCCGGCATGTCTGAGAACTACTTCGTCGACATGATGATCGGGTTTCGGGATGGAAAACGCCCGGCCACAATCATGGATCGTATAGCAACGGGTTACAGCGACGGCCAGATTGAGGCGATGGCGACCTACTTTGCCGCACTCCCGGTGTATAAAGCCGCGGTTCCGCACGATGCAGCAAAGGCGGAAGCCGGTGCGGAGATATACGAGAAGCGGTGCGCCAAGTGTCATGACGAACGTGGTGGATTGCCTGGCGACGACGCGGGAATTCTCGCCGGTCAATGGCTGCCTTGGATGCAGTATTCCATGGTCGATTTCACGTCGGGACATCGTGAAATGCCGAGAAAAATGAACAAAGCGGTCAAGAAGCTCAATGATGAGGAACTCGAAGCCGTACTGCACTACTTCGCCAGCCAGAAGTGATGGGGGGGATATGTTGATGAACGAATACACACGCAGGAAATTTCTCCAGGTAACCGGGGGTGTACTTGTGGCCAGCTCGCTGGGCTTCCCGGGGATTGTCGGGGCGGCAGCGAGAAAAGTAGTTGTGATTGGTGGCGGTACCGGGGGCGCGACCGCTGCGAAATACATCAGGATGGCCGACCCATCGATCGAGGTAACGCTCATTGAAGCGTACCCTGAGCATTTCACCTGCTTCTTCAGCAACGAGGTGCTTTCCGGTCATAGCAGCATGGACGCGATCAAGGTGACGTACGACCGGCTGAAGGGTCACGGTATCAACGTGGTCTTCGACACGGTGACCGAAATCGACGCCACAGGGAAGAAGGTGAAGACAGCGGGTGGTGCGTCATTTGCTTACGATCGGTGCATCGTGTCACCCGGGATCGGATTCAAGGACAACATCGAGGGATATGACAAAGCCGCCATGAATGCCATGCCGCATGCATGGACGGCAGGTGAGCAAACCGTGCTGCTGCGCAAGCAGTTGGAGGCCATGCCCGATGGTGGCGTTGTTGCGATCGTGGCGCCACCAAATCCGTTCCGTTGCCCGCCCGGGCCTTACGAACGTGCATGCCAGATTGCGATGTACCTGCGCGAACACAAACCGAAATCGAAGGTCATGATCTTCGATGCAAAGGATAAGTTTTCCAAGCAGCGACTGTTCACGCAGGCTTTTGAGCGCCATCACGCCGGATTTATCGAATGGGTAGCGGCGGAAAAAGGTGGACTGATTACACGAGTCGACCCGTCCAGCAATACCATCTATGCCGGGGATACGGCGCATAAGGTGGCCGTCGCCAATGTGATCCCGGCGCAGAAGGCAGGAGATATTGCGGTCAAGGCAGGGTTGACTGATGACAGAGGCTGGTGCCCGGTCGATGGGCGAACGTTTGAATCGAAAATACAGAAGAACGTTCATGTTGTCGGTGACTCGGCGGACGCATCACCACTGCCAAAATCGGCGTACGCCGCCAATTCCGAGGCCAAGGTGGCAGCATTGGCGATCGTCGCCCTATTGAACGGGCGCGATCCTGGCGAGCCGTCACTGATAAACACCTGCTATTCGATCGTGGGCCCCGACGATGCGATTTCTGTGGCGAAGGTTTATCACCTCGCGGACGGGAAACTGAGCGGTGTCGACGGTTCGGGTGGTCTAACGCCAACGGATAGCAGCCCCGAGATGCGTTCAAGGGAAGTGCAATACGCCAAGAGTTGGTTCGCCAATATCAAGGAAGATGTCTGGGGTTGATCGCGACCCCGCGGCATTCGTTGGACAACGGGCCCATCAGGGCCCTTTGTTCGAAGGATGCGATACCAGAGTCGGTCTGACATATGGAATCTGCAATGGATTGCGAGATACGCGTTATCGAGCGCTGAGTGGTCAGCCAAACGTTGGATGACGTGTTGCGGCGTCATCTGGTGAACGTTAACCGAGCGATTGACGGATAGTTTTCCTTACGCTGGATGCAGACACCGTCGTGCTTTGCGTGACCCCTTAAACGTTGTTTGCATTGTCTATTTTGCAAGCCGTTCAGGCATTGCATTTAGCAAGTGTCGGTGGGTTATCAAGGGTCGGCTTTACAGCCTGTCGCTACAGACGGTGTTGCGCAGCAGTGCTGCGTTGCAATACCCGTCGCAACTGTCGTCGATTATTAAGTTGTTGATGTTATGAGCATTCTGATTTGGCCCGCACATTGCTTGGGTGTTGCGGGTGGCCAGCACAACAGCTGGAGCCGTTGGCGCCAATCGTCCACTGGAGGGGGATCAATGAATAAGCAGATCGTGTCGAAAAGCGGGAGATTTTTGCGCTACTTGTTGGCATGCGGGCTGATGGTTGCGGGTAGTAGTGCGTTCAGCGCCCGGCCGGGTGGCGAGATAGGCAAGGACTGGGGCGACCCGGCGGGTGAAGAATGCGTTGAGTGCCACATGACCGAGAACCCTGGCCTCACGATGGAATGGAATCACAGCCAGCACGGTCAGGCGGGTGTGAACTGTCTGGACTGCCACAAGGCCGAGGAAGGCGACAAGGACGCCTTCAGTCACAAGAAGCAGTTGATCTCAGTGATCGTTACGCCAAAGGACTGTTCTCGCTGCCACCAGACCGAGTTTGAACAAATGGACGGTTCGCATCACGCCAAAGCGGGCGAGATACTCGGGTCGCTCGACAACCTGCTCGGCGAGGTTGTTGGTGGTCCCCAGGCCGTCAACGCCGGGTGTCGGCAGTGCCACGGTGGCGAGATAGAGATCGGCAAAGACGGCCGACCGACCTCGCCGAGCTGGCCCAACACGGGGATCGGCCGAATCAATCCGGATGGCTCGAAGGGGTCTTGTACCGCGTGCCACGGTCGTCATCGTTTCTCCAAGGCACAGGCGCGCACGCCGGATACCTGTGGCAAGTGCCACGTTGGCCCGGATCACCCGCACATCGAGGTCTACAACGAATCCAAGCACGGCATTATTTACCGCGCCAAGGTCGATGAGATGAATCTCGAATCGGATAAATGGGTGGCGGGCATCGACTACACGGCCGCACCGACTTGTGCGACCTGTCATATGAGCCGCGGTGGTGACGAACCGAAGACGCACAACGTGGGTGAGCGCATCTCGTGGACCCTGCGCCCGCCGGTGTCAGAGAAGATCAACCTGGTCAAGCTCGAGAATGGCCAGGAGTTCGATGTCAAAGAGGGCGGAGCACTGCCGAAGGTCGGTGACGAAGCCAAGGGTTCGAAGGTGGTGGAAGTCCTGACCTGGAAGGATCGTCGCGAGAAGATGGCCGAGGTGTGCGCGGCCTGTCACTCGGAAGGCGTCATCGATGGCCATTACGAGCAGTTCGACGATGTCGTTGACCTTTACAACGAGAAGTTCGCCAAGCCGATTGCGGCGATCATGGGTGAACTGAAGACGGCCGGGTACATCTCCGCCTCGCCGTTCGACGAAAAAATCGAATGGACCTGGTTCGAGATCTGGCACCACGAGGGCCGTCGTGCCCGCCATGGTGCGGCGATGATGGGGCCGGATTACACCTGGTGGCACGGGATCTACGAGGTGGCGCAGCACACCTACTTCAAGTGGATACCCGAACTGAGGGAGGTCGTCCACAAGAAGGACGGCAACGAGAAGTTCGCGGACGCGATGCTCGACAAGTACTTCAAGCCAATCCCGGGCCATAGCTGGTTCTTCGAAGGCATGGACAAGGACCAGATTGCGAAGATGCGCGCCGCTTTCGAGCAGCGTTATGGCAAGGGTTCGATGAAGTAGACGTGAGCCGGCAATCGGCGTGCCCGGCCTTCCGGGCACGCTGCGTCTCAGAGGAACATGCGATGCATCGAATGAAACACTTCCTTTCCACCACTATTGCGCTGGCAGTGTCATGGGTTACTTTGGCCATAGCACAACCAGTGACAGGAGAAATGCTCGCGGACGGCGATCGTCTGGCAGCCACAGGAGACTATCAAGGCGCGATAGCGATTTATCTGAAGATCGCCAACGAGCAGCCCGATTCGCCTGAAGTATTCGTCAAACTGGCTGGAGCTCAGTTGTTGGGCAATCGTCATATGGAAGCGGTGCAGAACTTTCAACGCGCGGTATCTCTCGGTGACAACGGGGCGCGTTCTTTCCTCGGGCTGGGAATGGCTTACCTCCATTTGGGGCAGTTTGGTGCGGCGCGCGCTGCATTCGTGGAAGCCAGGTCTCGTGGTACATCAAACCCGCAAGAGGTGGATAGGGTAGTTGCCTGGATCGATGCGCGCAGCTAACTAAGATTCGCCCCGCATATGACGCCGGACCCCACCGCCATGCTTTCGTCCATGCCGCAGACTTCCCGCATCTATCTGTCCGGTGTGCGCCGTGTGCAGGCTGCGTTGCGGGCGGGCTTTGATCGCCTTGGGTGCGACAACCATGAACAATATCAATTTATCACGACGTGCGTTCCTGCGTGGTAATCGCGATACGGGCCCGGGTTCGCTGCGACCGCCTTGGTCCGTCGGGAATTTTGTCGACGCCTGTCGGCGCTGTGACGACTGCATCAGGGCTTGTGAAGAACGCGTCCTGGTCGTCGGTGATGGAGGGTTCCCGACCGTGAACTTCCAGTATGGAAGCTGCACGTTCTGCGGCGCCTGTGAACAGGCTTGTAAGTACGGCGCGCTCAGCCGTGCGTTGGAGACGCCATGGGGCCTGAGGGCGTCGATCGGGGAGGTTTGCTTGAGCACGCAGGGAATCACCTGCCGCAGTTGCGGTGATGCATGCGCTGCAGGTGCTATCCGCTTCAGATTGGAGCTGGCAGGTCGGGCGAGGCCGGTAATTGATGAAACGCATTGCAACGGTTGCGGCAGCTGCGTAGCCGTCTGCCCAAATCGAAACATTCAAATCCGCGGATCAACATGAGTGAGTACCACGTTTGTGGGGTGCTGTTGATGTCACGTCCAGAGCACGCAGCATCGGTCAAGCAAGCCGTCGATGGCATGTGCGGCACTCAACTGCATGCGAACGACGGCGGGCGCATGGTGGTGACTGTGGAAGGGTCCGACTACGGGCGATGTGCAGAAACAATTACTGAACTGGCGAGACTTCATGGGGTCGCTTCCTCGTCGGTTGTTTACTACCAATATCGATAATGAGCTTCTACCGGAGGAGATTCAAAAGAATGAAACAGTCGCGTCGTGAGTTCATAAAGACAAATGCTATCTCGGCCACTGCCGCTGCTGCCGGCATTGCCATTCCAGGTATGAAAGTGATTGCCGAAGAAGCCGATAACGGCGTGCGTTGGGACAAGGCGCCTTGCCGCTTCTGTGGTACTGGCTGCTCCGTGCTGGTCGGTACCAAAGATGGTCGCGTAGTTGCGACGCAGGGTGACCCGGATGCTGCAGTCAACCGTGGATTGAATTGCATCAAGGGTTACTTCCTTTCCAAGATCATGTACGCCGACGACAGGCTGACGCAGCCGCTGCTGCGCAAAAAGAATGGCAAGTTTGACAAGGAGGGAGACTTCGAGCCGGTATCCTGGGATGAAGCGTTCGACATCATGGCGGAAAAGTGGAAGGCCGCCATCGCCAAGGATCTTGAAGTCAACAAAGGGCGGCCGCCCGAAGAACTTACTTCAAGCGTAGGCATGTTCGGGTCAGGGCAATGGACAATTTACGAAGGCTACGCGGCTTCCAAGCTGTACAAGGCGGGTTTCCGCTCCAACAATATCGATCCAAACGCGCGCCATTGCATGGCCTCGGCGGTGGTTGGTTTTATTCGCGCATTCGGTGCCGACGAGCCGATGGGCTGTTACGACGATCTGGAGCACGCCGATGCATTTGTGCTTTGGGGGTCGAATATGGCGGAGATGCACCCGATCCTCTGGTCGCGCATCACTGACACGCGTCTGACGAAGCCGGGTTGTGAAGTGCACGTGCTGTCGACGTTCGAACATCGCAGTTTCGAGTTGGCCGACCATGGAGTGATTTTCGAGCCACAGACCGACCTAGCGATCCTGAACTATATTGCCAACTATATCGTGCAGAATGATGCGGTGAACTGGGAGTTCGTCAACGCGCACGTGAACTTCAAAAAGACAGCCACGGATATCGGTTACGGACTGCGGCCTGACGACCCCCGCGAACAGAACGCCAAGAACGCCGGAAAGGGTACGCTTACGGCAATCGATTTCGAACAGTACAAGAAGGAAATCGAACCCTACACAGCGGAGTATGTGTCCGAGCTCTCGGGTGTGTCGGTAGAAAGCCTCGAGCGTCTTGCGAAGCTTTACGCGGATCCCAACAAGAAGGTCACATCCCTGTGGACCATGGGGTTCAATCAGCACACACGGGGCGTGTGGGTGAACGGCCTCGCGTACAACGTACATTTGTTGACGGGCAAGATTTCCGAGCCTGGTAATGGTCCCTTCTCGCTGACTGGTCAGCCCTCGGCATGTGGTACGGCCCGAGAGGTGGGAACTTTCGCTCACCGCCTGCCTGCCGATCTTGTCGTAACCAAGCCCGAGCACCGCACGTTTGCGGAAAAGGTGTGGAAGGTACCGGAGGGAACAATTCCCGGGAAGGTGGGTTACCACGCTGTTTTGCAGAGTCGCATGCTCAAGGACGGCAAACTCAACTGTTACTGGGTCACGACCAACAACAACATGCAGGCAGGGCCAAACATCAACGATGAGATGTATCCAGGCTGGCGCAACCCGGCGAACTTCGTGGTCGTGTCGGAGGCTTACCCAACAGTATCGGCGATGGCTGCCGACCTGATCCTGCCGGTGGCAATGTGGACCGAAAAGGAAGGCGGGTTCGGTAACGCCGAACGCCGTACCCAACTGTGGCGGCAGCAGGTCAAGGCGCCCGGCGAAGCACGCTCCGACCTTTGGCAGTTTGTGGAGTTTTCCAAGCGATTCAAAGTTGAAGAAGTCTGGCCGGAGGAACTGATCGCGAAGCAGCCGGATACCCGCGGCAAAACGCTGTATGACATTCTTTTTGCGAATGGTTCTCTGAACAAGTATCCGAAGCAGCAGGTGACCGACAGTCGCGGTAACGTTTATGCGAACGACGAAATGGAATACTTCGGGTTCTATCTGCAAAAAGGATTGTTCGATGAGTACCGCATTTTTGGTACGCAGGGCCCGAAGAAGGGCCACGATTTGGCTGAGTTTGATGCGTACCACAATGCCCGCGGACTACGTTGGCCGGTGGTGGATGGCAAAGAGACACTTTGGCGCTATCGCGAAGGCTACGATCCGTACGTGCCGAAGGGAGCCAAGGTCGCGTTCTACGGGAACAAGGATGGCCGTGCCAACATCATCTCGGCGCCCTATGAACCGCCGGCCGAGGCACCAGATGCCGAGTACGACATGTGGATGGGGACCGGGCGTGTGCTCGAACATTGGCACTCTGGCTCGATGACGCGGCGAGTGCCCGAACTGTATCGTGCAGTGCCGGATGCCCTTGCGTATATGAATCCGGCGGACGCGCAGAAGCGCGGTTTGAAGCGCGGTGACGTGGCGAAGATCGTCAGCCGGCGTGGGGAGGTTCTGTGCCGCGTCGAGACCAAGGGTCGCAACAAGATGCCGGAGGGCATGATCTTCGTGCCGTTCTTCGACGCTGGTCGCTTGGTCAATAAGCTGGTACTGGATGCCACCGATCCGCTGTCCAAGGAAACTGACTACAAGAAGACTGCCGTCAAGGTCATGAAGGCCTGAGCAGTGTGACGTATGCGCGGGAGTCCGTATTTGCTGACTCCCGCGGCCTCCAACCGTCGGAGGATGCACGATGAGTAATCGAGACCACAATAAAAAGAACGTGGATCCCGCGCGACGGCGTTTCCTCGCCGACACGCTTCGCACAGCCGTCGGCATAAGCCTGGTCGGGGTAACACTAGGGATTTACCAGCGCCAGGCGCGTGCCTTGCCGGCGACCGCGATCCGCCCGCCCGGTGCGGGTGACGAAACGGCATTCCAGTCGGCTTGTATCAGATGCGGCTTGTGTGTCCGCGACTGTCCGTACGACACCCTCAAGCTCGCCGGACTCGGGGAAATGGTGGCGTTGGGTACGCCATATTTCAACGCGCGGGACGTCCCGTGCGAGATGTGCGACGACATTCCGTGTGTGAAGGCGTGCCCCACGGGTGCGCTCGATCCGGCGCTCAAAGACATCAACAAAGCGCGCATGGGGCTTGCCGTGGTGGTGGACCAGGAGGCGTGTGTCGCGTTCCAGGGCCTGCGCTGTGAGGTGTGTTTCAACGTCTGCCCGGTACGCGGCAAGGCGATCACTCTCAACTACCAGCACAATGACCGAAGTGGAAAACATGCGCTGTTCATTCCGGTGGTGCATTCTGAGAAATGCACTGGCTGCGGTAAGTGCGAGAAGGCCTGCATTCTTGAAGAGGCGGCGATCAAGGTGTTCCCTGTTGGGCTGGCAAAAGGCATGCTCGGTCATCATTACCGGCTCGGTTGGGAGCAGAAGAGGGACGCCGGCCAAGCCTTGGTCACGCCCGATTCTCCGCACCACTACAATTTGCCCGAAGGCGTGCAGTACGAACACGGCGGGCGCGGCCTGATCGTCGAAGAACCTGTTTCGACACCGCCGCCGCTACGCGCGGCAGTGATGCCGCCGAACGCGCCACAACCGCCCGCATCCCCGTTCCCCAGCAATCCATTGCACACGTTGAACCGCAAGGGAGCCCTGTGATGCAGCCCGGCAGTCGTCCTGGCGAAGAGGCCATCCAGGTCAAGGGTTGGTTCCTGGCCCGCCGTTACCTGATTTTGCGCCGAATCATGCAGCTGGCAATACTCACTCTATTCCTCGCGGGGCCGCTGTTCGGTATTTGGATAGTCAAGGGCAACCTGGCGTCGAGTCTGACCTTCGATACGCTGCCTTTGTCCGACCCGCTGGTGCTGTTACAGACCTTGTTCAGTGGTCACCTGTCCGAGAACGCTGCGTTGATCGGCGCGGTAATCGTCCTGGGTTTTTACCTGCTGGTTGGCGGAAGGGTGTACTGCAGTTGGGTGTGCCCTGTGAATATCGTCACTGATACCGCTGAATGGCTGCGTCGCACGTTGCGCGTCAAGGGGAGCGCCAACTTTTCGCAGAAAACGCGCTATTGGTTCCTTGGTGCGATTCTCCTGGTGGCCGCTGTGACAGGCAGCATCGCCTGGGAACTGATCAATCCCGTGTCTATGGTCTACCGAGGCCTGGTGTTTGGCATGGGGCTCACGTGGTGCGTGGTGGCCGCGATCTTCCTGCTCGATCTTTTCGTTGGACGCCGCGCCTGGTGTGGCCATCTTTGTCCGGTCGGTGCGTTTTACGGTCTGCTGGGTGAGGTCGCGGTACTGCGTGTTTCCGCGGTACGCCGTGAGCAATGTGACGATTGCATGGACTGTTTTGCCGTCTGCCCGGAACACCACGTGATTAAGCCCGCACTGAAGGGTGCGGAAAAAGGGATCGGTCCTCTGATTTCGTCGGGTCACTGTACCAACTGTGGACGTTGCATCGATGTCTGCGCGTGTGATGTTTTCACATTTACGACACGTGTTTCCAATCATTCCAGCCAGGTGCTGCCTGGTATAAAACCAAAAAGTGAGGTGTCGTCATGAAGTTGTCCGGATTGATTCAGATCACTCTGTTGGTCTGCCTTGCCGGTTTGGGGGGGCAGGCAGTGGCCGATGTTTCGTCATTGCGTGGAGAGGCATCGATCGATGCTGAACCGCAGCCACCAAAGCTTGAAAGGTACATCAATGACAAGGAGCCGATAAAACGCAATTTTGCGCAGCAACCACCGCTGATCCCGCATACAGTCGACAGGTACACGATTAGCCGCGACGAAAACAAGTGCCTGGACTGCCATGTGAAGCAACCCGGGAAAGATGAATCCAAGGCCGTCGAGATTGGCGCGTCGCATTTTGTCGACCGTGAAGGGCACAAGCTGTCCCAAATGGCGGGTAATCGGCAGTTCTGTTTGCTGTGCCATGTGCCCCAGATTGACGCCGAACCGTTGGTAGAAAGTTCGTTCACTTCGGTCCTGGTCAAATAGTCATCGGCGAGCCTCGTTGAAACGCACCATGGAAGCAGTCGTTGAGCATGGACGCTTGGTATGAACCGCTGATACAAGACCCGGTCGGGACACGCCAGCACGTTCGGCGATGTGGCAATAGTTGATGGGTTCCATCGTACCGTCGGCTACCTACGTGCCGCGGCAGACGACAATCGCAATCTGTGCTGTGCATCCCGTTTGACTGATGACGTGACATTCCTGCCGCGGGGCGGTCCGCTGTCGTTGGGAATGGCCGGCAATTGCTCCGACAGCCGCAACCACGCATCTTTCGCTTCGCAAGGGCCCTGCTACTGTGACGTCGCGACGAACAACGTGTCGACCGACGCCAAGTGGTGCGCGACGATAAGGGCGGCGGAGGGGTGTTCGCAGCGAGACAAGGGGAGCGAAACGACGACGTGAAATCCCCGGTAGCTGTGACGGCCGACGGTTTCTGCAGGGTCGCGAAGCGGCATTGGGGAAACAAAGTGGCGATCAATCCGCCGGCTCAAAGAGATTGAGCTTGCTTTCGTTTCCACATTGCTGACCGGGACCGGAACACGACCGGTAGTAAAGCCAATTGATCCTCCTACTTCGGGCGCCATCGGCGCCTTTTTCTTGGCCAGTCCCACAACGGGTGGTTGCATCGATACCCGGGCGGAACTGCTGTGTCCATCTGAGATACGAGAGGGCATGTTGCAGCGTTCGGCAAGCGTCGTGGATTCAGCTGTTGTTTGAAACGGCCCGCGGCGCGATTGGCCAGTCAAACATCAATGCCAAGGAGTTGCGCGCGTTTCGCCTTCCGTTGCCACCAGTGAATCTCCAAGAAGGATTCGAGCAAAGATGCCGAGATGTGCTCGCAATCGAGGTTCGAGGCAATGCAGCGGCTTCGAAGAACGAGTCAGTACTCCAAGCACTGTTGCATAGGGCGTTCAGTGATATCCGGTGATCTATGACGCGACGCGACGAATTCACCGAAGGCGTTAAACGTCTTCTGAAAGACAGGGCGGGCAATCAATGCTCTCACCCTGATTGTCGTGCCGTTGCACCAAGCCTCGACGCAATTAACGGGACTATCGGCAACCTTGTTCGTGACTTTACCCGCGGAGCATCGGGTATTGAGCTACGGGTTGAATCGCGCACTTCAATCGCCATGCTCTCGCGCCCAGGCCTGCCAATC
>Ga0209203_1001780_pt1 | contig 15236 bp, 12 predicted proteins | sample AD_UKC109_MetaG_FD_184423 | JGI IMG/M metagenome (GOLD analysis project Ga0209203, IMG submission 184423) | Active sludge microbial communities of municipal wastewater-treating anaerobic digesters from Hong Kong - AD_UKC109_MetaG (SPAdes)... | ecosystem: Engineered > Bioreactor > Anaerobic >... | reverse complement strand
GGAAGTCAGGTGAGCTTCTTCGCCGGGAGAAGCCGGATGCCTTGCTTGTGCTTGGAGATACCAACTCATGTCTTTCAGCTTATATGGCAAAGAGGCTGCATATCCCGATTTTCCATATGGAAGCCGGCAACCGCTGTTTTGATTTCAATGTTCCTGAGGAGATCAACCGCAGGGTTATTGATCACATTGCAGACTTTAATCTTGTTTATACAGAGCATGCACGTCGTCATCTGATCTCCGAGGGGCTGCCTCATCGCCGCATCTATCTGACCGGCTCTCCGATGTTTGAAGTATTGAATTATTATAAGAGTAAAATTGAGGCTTCGACAATAGCTGACACTCTTAAACTTGAGAAAAAGAAGTATTTCGTTGTGTCAACACATCGCGAGGAGAATGTTGACAATCCGGAGAATTTGCGCAGAATACTTGTGATCCTGAATAGTCTTGCAGGGGATTACCAGTTGCCGGTCATTGTTTCTACTCATCCCCGAACGCGTAAGCGTCTGGAAGCACTGGATGCCTCAAAGATGGATCCGCTTATTCAGTTCCTGAAGCCTTTCGGATTCACCGATTATGTTAACCTGCAGATGAATGCGCTTTGCACTGTATCTGACAGTGGCACCATAAGTGAGGAATCAGCAATGCTGGATTTCGCGGCCATATCTCTGCGCAATTCAATGGAACGACCTGAAGCACAGGATGCCGGGACAATAATGCTCACCGGGTTTGAACCTGAACTTGTGCTTGGAGCAATCCGGCTGGCTATTCAGGAACATATTATTTCCCGCAGCAGGCAAATCTCTGCTGATTATCAAGTGCCTGATACCTCATGGAGGGTATTGAAGCTGTTGCACGGATTGCCTTCATTATCCAATACATGGCATGGGATTCTTGAGTAGATATTTTATCGTGATACCCGAAATCTCAGAATGATTATAATTGCAATAGAATAACATCTAGCAAAATGAACAGAGTAAATATTCTCATATTACTGCTTATGATTCTGATTGCAGGATCATGTGTCTCCAGGAGGAAGTTAACTTACCTTCAGTTTTCTGATAAATCGGCAAGGTCGGGTATGACAGATGAATCAGGACCTTCAGTTACACCGGCAGCCTATAAGGTTATGCCCAATGACTATCTTTTCATCAGGGTAATTACTCCCGATCCTCAGTGGTCATCGCTGTTCAATATGCAGTCTGGTGAAGGTGGAGTAACACAGGAGAGCGCTGCACTGTCCAGTTATCCTGTGGATACTGATGGCAATATAGAGATCCCATACGTTCATAAAGTACAGGTTGCCGGTAAGACGTTATCAGAAATAAAGGAGGAACTGGAAACTGTCTTCAAAAGCTATGTCACTGATGCAGCAATCACAGTCAGGATGGTGGATAATAATATCGGCATATTAGGGGAGGTAAATGCTCCGGGAAGATATCCCATCTCAAAGGACCGTATGACAATTTTCGAGGCTATTGCTATGGCCGGTGATCTTAGTGTTTACAGTGACAGGCAGCGGGTACAACTGATCCGACCTTCTCCTTATGGTCCTGTAATTAAGGAGTTTTCGCTCTCAGACAGAAGTATACTCAACTCTGAGTATTATTATGTCATGCCAAATGATATAATCTACGCCATGCCGATGAGAGGCAGGTCATTTCAGTTGAATTCCTCGGTTTTCACACTTTTCCTGACGACTATCTCAACAGCTCTGGTGATAATAAGTTACTTCAGAACCCTTTAAGCAGAAAAAATGGAAGATCGAAATACACTTTACCTTGATACCCAGGGGAGAGTGAATAAGCAGAGCAGCGGACTGGATCCGGTTGCTATATTTAATCTGGTGAAGAGGAATTGGTATTGGTTTGTTATCACAACTGTTTTTACATTCTTCTGTGCAAAGTTTTATATAGGTCATACCATGCCTGTTTACCAGACCGCTGTAACCGTTCTCATCAATGAAACGGAGGACAGGCCTCTTGTTGATAATTCAGAATTACTACAAGGTCTGGGCCTGCCAGGTGGAATGAAGAACATTGAGAACCAGATAATGGTTCTAAAGTCAAGAGCACTAACTGAAAGGACCCTTGAGCAGCTGCCTTTTGAAATTGAGTACTTCATCAAGACATTCCGGAACAGACTTCCCATCTATCCTGATTCACCGGTCAGGATCTCATCTGAAACGGTGATTCCTCTACCCAAGGATACAGAGTTCTCGATAACTTCATTAGGGAATAATACCTTCAGACTGGCCTCTGAATCCGAGTATTATCCCTTTGAGAAAACAGCTCGGTTTGGCGATACCCTTCAGGTAGCCAGTGGCACCTTTAAGGTTGAATGTGCTGATGAGACTGTATTTCAGGGCGTGAAAGATCAGGTCATTTATTTTACGATCCACAGCATGCCTGGTCTTGTGAACTATTTCAACAGCCGGCTGACTGTAGAAATGCTGTCCAGGGAGGGATCAATACTGAGAATCAGCATGGCGGGTACAAACAGTGCAAGAGATGCTGACTTCCTTAATAAACATGTTGAAGGATTTCAGGCAATCTCACTTGATAAAAAAAATACAGAGGCTGCCCGCAGAATTCAGTTCATTGAAGATCAGCTTGTGGGAATTTCTGATTCATTGTCAAATACTGAAACAAGATTACAGCAGTTCAGATCATCGCACCGGGTAATGGACCTTTCTGCTCAGGGTCAGTCTATAATTGCTCAGGTTACTTTACTTGAAAATGAAAGAGCACGCCTTAATCTGGAAGCTAACTATTATGATTATCTGGCTGATTACCTGGCAAAGAATGCTTCAGGAGAGGTGCCAATTATACCCATAACAATGGGAATAACTGACCCTGGTCTTACGAGGCTTGTTGAAGAGCTTGCAGAGCTTCAGGCTCAGTTATCTGCCAGGGGTGCAGGAGAGATGAATCCGCTCCAGAGAAATCTGGAACAGAGGGTCCGGTCGACTAAAGAGGCTCTGAAAGAAACACTTAACGGGCTTCGCAGGGCTAACAGTCTGGCCAGATCTGAAAATCAGGAGCAAATTAACAAAGCTAATTCTCAGGCGTCTGCGCTACCCGTGACGGAGAGGCAACTCCTTGGAATTGAAAGGAAATTCAGGCTGAATGATGAACTTTATACCTTCCTCCTTGAGACAAGAGCAGAACAGGAAATGCAAAAAGCCTCCAACAGAGCGGATAGCGAGGTAATTGATCCGGCTGATCCAAGGTATAACTACAAGATCTCTCCGAATCCAATAAAGATTTATTTTCTTGGCCTTTTTGCAGGATTTGGCCTCCCGTTCCTTGTAATCTTTCTTAACTTTTTGTTTGACAATAGGTTGAAGTACGAGGACATAAAAAGACTGACCCAGTTGCCGATACTTGGAAATATGCCACATAATGCGGACAGAACCAACAAGGTCGTATTTGAAAATCCTAATTCTGCCCTTGCAGAATCATACAGATTACTGAGGGCAAGGATGCAGTTTCTTACGAAGGAAGCAATAGCCCCGGTAATACTTGTGACCTCATCAATGCCGGGTGAGGGAAAGACTTTTACCACAATAAACCTGGCCTCTGTTTACAGTCTGCTGGGCAAAAAGACAGTGATTGTTGGATTTGATCTCAGGAAGCCGAAAATTCATTCTGATTTTAAACTTTCGAATGAAAAAGGAGTCTCCACGTGGTTGATTGGAAAAGATAAACTACAGGATATTATTCAGGAGACCTCATATGGGAACTTGTCTGTCATTTCATCAGGTCCTGTTCCTCCAAATCCTTCCGAGCTTACTGCCCTTGGCAAGACTGAAGAGCTGTTTAAACTGTTGAGGGAGAGATTTGATTATATTATTGTGGATTCTTCACCTATCGGACTTGTATCCGATACCTATCATCTGGCATCCATGACTGATGCATGCCTTCTAGTTGTAAGACCCAGGCATACTCTGAGAGACATGTTTGAAAGAACCCTTTCTGAAATCTCTGAAAGAGGCATCAGGAGTGTCAGTCTTGTGGTTAATGATATTAGGTCTGATGGCAAGCAGTATGGATATGGTGAAAAGTATGGGTATACTTCTGAAAATAAGTCCAAAGGCAAGTGGCCGCTTAGGATACTTTCATCTAAAAAATGACTCCAATACATAAGCGGTGAATCCAACCATGAAGCCAACTCTTATAGATCTGCCCAGATTTCTTGATCTTAGAGGTAACCTGTCATTTATTGAGGAAGAAACACATGTGCCATTTGAGATTAAAAGGGTGTATTGGATATATGATGTTCCGGGTGGTGAGCATCGTGGCGGGCATGCTTTCAAACAGACCGATGAACTCATAGTTGCCCTTTCTGGCAGTTTTGACCTGAACCTCCACGACGGCACGATGGAATACAAATTTCCACTCAACCGATCTTATTATGGTGTCATTGTTCCCAGGATGGTATGGCGGATGATCGATAACTTTTCAACGAACTCACTAGCGCTGATCATTGCTTCAACGGACTATTCTGAAACTGACTATATCAGGGATTTTAAGGACTTCAAACAGATTATTGAGAAGTGAAAAATTGCGGTTCCAATATTTATAGCTGCAGCGTTTTAGAACTTTCAAGGATACACAATCCTTCAGGCAACATAACTATTGTACAGAGTGACAGTGTCCTCCCTTTTGACATAAAGAGAGTATATTATCTGTATGATGTTCCGGGTGGTTCTGAGAGGGGGGGGCATGCCCATAAAGTTTTGCAACAACTGATTGTTGCAGCAAGCGGATCATTTGATGTTATTCTGGATGATGGTGCCATGAAGAAGACGGTCCATCTTAATAGGCCAAACTACGGACTTCTGATTGTGCCTGGGATTTGGCGGGAGATCATTAACTTCTCTTCTGGTGCAATTTGCCTTGTTCTGGCATCTGAAAAGTACGATCCTGTTGATTATATAAGGCAATATGATGATTTTTTAGTATGGAAATCATTGAAGTAAGTTCGAGTGAATATGGGGATGTAATCAAATCACCATATCATGTTTTTGCTACCGCAGAATTCAATAATCTCAACAGGGGAAAAACCGAGGAAGTTCATTATCTTTTGTTTCGAGAGGACAAAATTAGGTTGGGAATTATTTTCGGCAGGAAGGATAAAATATTGAGTTCTCCATTTTCTGCTCCATTTGGTGGCTTTTCATTTGTTTCTGAAAATGTGAGACTGCAATATTTGGAGGAATCAATTGGAATCTTATCTAATTGGGCCTCTTCAAGAAGGGTTAAATCAATTGAGATAACAATACCGCCGCCATTCTACAACCAAAGCTTTATAGCAAAACAGGTGAATTGTCTTTGGAGAATGGGGTATGAATTCTCAGTGATCGACCTCAACTTTTCGTACGATATCTTCAGAATTGGAGATTCGATCCAGGAAAGAATATGGAGAAATGCTCGTAAAAATTTGCGTATTTCATCGGAGGCTGGTTTGAATTTGATTATTGCCTCCGACGACCAACAAAGGAGAAGTGCCTATGATATAATTGCACAAAATCGAATTCATCGCGGCTTCCCCCTACGGATGAGTTGGGAGCAGGTGATGGAAACAAGCAAGCTAATTCCTGCCGATTTCTTTATTGTAGAGAATAGTAATAAAGTACTTATTGCGTCTGCCATTGTCTTCCACATATCCGAAAAAATTATACAGGTCATATATTGGGGTGATCTTTTAGGGTATAGCGAAATAAAGCCAATGAATTTCTTGTCCTATAGACTATATGAATACTATAAACTTCTTGGGAAAGAGTATATGGACATAGGTCATTCTACAGAATTATCTGTTCCTAATTATGGCCTGTGTGAGTTTAAGGAAAGTATCGGGTGTTCTGTTAATCCGAGATTTACGATGAAAAGATCACTGGCTTGATGTTTATTATTTATCCAGATAGATTCCTAACACCTGCCTACAGAATCAGCCCATTTGCAACTTCAGATATTGGGAAAAATCAAGGACTCATTAATTGCTCCGGCATTGATGATTATTTTAAGAGTAGATTCAGGGGCCTGAGATTTAACTATACTACTAATGGAAAGCAAGCATTAAACATCGCATTGAGTCATTACAGACTGTCTGAGAATGATGTTGTAACAATTCTGACCAGTTCCGGTAATTTTTACATTAGCAGCTGTGTTACAAATGAGATAGAGAAGTTTTGCAAATGGTCCAGAGAAATCTTACCTGAAACAAAAGTACTCTTCGTTAATCACGAATTCGGGTACCCTTACCCGGAGATCCAGAAGCTTAAACTATTGAACCTGCCTATCATAGAGGATTGTGCGGGTTCTTTCTTTTCTGAGGATAATGAAAATACAATAGGCAGGACCGGGGATTTTGTAATTTACAGCTTTCCGAAAATGTTTCCTATACAGGTTGGAGGACTCCTCGTTTCGGCTTCGCACATTAACCATGACTATACAGGACACATTCAACCCGGAATGTTGCGCTACATCAAGAGTGTCCTTTCGGAGCATATCAAGAGAAAGGACCAGATTATCCGCCAAAGGATATACAATTATACGGAGCTTCGCAGCAGGTTTGAGAAATCAGGTTTAAGCGAAAGGTTTAAACTGGAACAAGGGATTGTACCCGGTGTCTTTATGTTCCGGACCGACAATCAAAATCTTAACCTTCCTGAACTTAAGAAACATTTCTGGGCACATGGTATTCAATCGAGTATATTTTACGGTGAAGACGCTTTCTTTATTCCTGTTCATCAGGCTTTGACTGCATTTGATCTCGATTATTTTTATGAGGTTATGAAAGTTTTTCTTCAAAAAGCAGACACATGAGGTATGCAAATATTAACCTGGGCAAAGATGTGGAAATTGATCCCTCATCTTCGGTCAATAATGTCACCATCGGAGACAACGTCAGGATAGCAAAAAGATGCTCTGTTTTCGGGAGTCCTGATAATCAGCTGGAGATAGGATCAGATACTTATATCGGGATGAATAGCCTGTTGAACGGGTTTGCAGCTAAACTAGTAATAGGCAGTAATGTGAGCATTGCGCAGAATGTTAATATTATGGTTGATTCAGGGCCCAATGCTTCACCTGCAATGCAACAGGTGTTTCCTTTGGAGAAAAAACCCGTGACAGTAGGTAATCACGTTTGGATAGGTACAGGTTCGGTAATAATGCCTGGTGTCACATTGGGAGATTATTGCGTTGTTGCTGCAAACTCCTACGTAAATAGATCCTTTGACCCTTTTACAATAGTCGGAGGCAGTCCTGCGAAAGTATTGAGAGCTTTTACTGAGGACGAAAAACAAAAAATGCTTGAAAAATGATTAAATTCCTCGATCTACAGAAAATTACGTCGAGTTTTGAGCCTGAGTTGTCTTCGGCCGTTGAAAATGTTCTGAAGAGAGGTTGGTTTATCCTTGGTGAAGAAACATCCTCTTTCGAGAGTGAATACGCTGCTTTTATAGGTTCACGGCACTGTATCGGAACCGCGAACGGTCTGGATGCTCTCCGCTTAATCCTCAAGGCTTACATCGAGATTGGAGTTATGAAGGAGGGGGATGAGATAATAGTCCCTGCTAATACTTTTATTGCCACAATTCTGGCAATCACTGACAACCGGCTCAGGCCGGTTTTTGTTGAACCTGATATTGATACTTATAATATAGATCCCGGCCTGATAGAGAAAGCAGTTACTGACAAAACAAGGGCAATTATTATTGTACACCTATACGGCCAGGCTTGCTGGCCCGATGAAATAAGGCAGATAGCTGATAAATATGAGCTTAAGATCATTGAGGATAACGCACAGGCAGTTGGGGCAATGGTAGCAATTCATAGCTCTGTGAATGGTACTCTCTTGAATGACGTTCTGACTTATAAAAGAACCGGGTCACTCGCTGACGCAGCGGGCCACAGCTTTTATCCCGGGAAGAACCTTGGTGCCTTAGGAGATGGAGGAGCGGTGACTACCGATGATGACGACCTGGGATTTGCAGTCAGAACCATTGCAAATTATGGATCAGCTCAAAAGTACATCCATTATCATAAGGGTCTGAATTCCAGACTTGATGAGATCCAGGCTGCAGTCCTGAGAGTCAAGTTAGGCCGACTGGACGCTGACAACCAGCTCCGGCGTGTGATTGCCAGCTATTACACTACCAATATATGCAACCCGCAGGTTATTATGCCAGGAATCAGTAATCAGGATTCCGGGACCCGGGAACAGGATTTCCACTCTCCGGGTGCAATACTTCATGCCCTGAGTCACGTCTGGCATCTTTACGTTGTACGTCACCCTGAACGTGACAGACTAAGACAATTCCTTGAGGAAAATGGCATTCAGGCTCTGATTCATTACCCGGTGCCCCCACACAGGCAGAGAGCATATGCCGAATACTCTGATCTGAATCTTCCTGTTACCGAGAGGATTCACCGGGAGGTTTTAAGCTTGCCAATCAGCCAGGTAATGACCCTTGATGAGGCCGGAAAGGTGGTAGAGATTTTGAACAAGTTCAAATGATTAACCGGAAACGGTTGAAACGCTGTATTTCCCTTTATAAACACGTTTTTGGAACTGTCTGAAAATATACCCGGATTGGAATCCAGATCCCGGAATTCTGAACAATCATCTTATCGTCAGATATTTAAGGCTACCTCTCTTTTTGGTGGCGTGCAGGCTTTCCAGATCCTTATCGGGATAGTCCGTACTAAGTTTGTGGCTGTGCTGCTTGGTACAACCGGGGTAGGAATTATGGGTCTGTTTAATGCTCCGCTGCAGTTAATCCTGTCAGTGACAGGCTTGGGTATTACCTTCAGTGCAGTAAGGGATATAGCAGAAGCATATGGGAGTGACGATCAGACCAGGATTGGGCAAACGGTTATGACTCTCCGCCGCTGGTCCTGGTTTGCAGGTATTCTTGGCCTGGTTGTAACAGCAGCCCTGGCACCTCTGTTAAGTAAATGGACCTTTGGTAATGATGATTATACATGGGCATTTGTGTGGCTTTCGTTTACCATGCTCATGCAGACCATAAGTAATGGTCAGAGATCTCTTCTCCAGGCAGGAAGAAGATTGAAGTATCTCGCCAGGGCCAGCGTATGGGGCTCCCTCCTTGGATTACTTACATCAGTCCCGCTCTACTATTTCTTTGGAATGAAAGGGATCGTTCCATCTCTCATAGTTACCGCGGTAACGTCACTAATATTGTCATGGTTTTATTCGGAGAAGTTAGAAATACCACCTGTAAAAATGTCTTTCAGGGAGACAATTGTATCCGGAAAGAACATGGTAAAGTTAGGACTTGTAATAACAGTCACGGGCATAATTGGGTTTCTTACAGGATATATCCTAAATGCCTTTATCAGCAGAACCGGCGGGGTTGACCAGGTGGGTCTGTATAATGCCGGCTGGTCGGTAATTGGTCAGTCAACCGGTCTCGTGTTTGCAGCAATGACCACAGACTATTTCCCAAGACTATCATCCATTAACAGCGACGATAAGAAGATAACCGCACTTGTCAATCAGCAGGCTGTAATGGTACTCCTGATACTCTTACCCATTATCGTATTCCTGATTGTTGCCTTGCCTCTGCTAATACGGTTACTTTATACGTCCGCATTTCTACCGATGATAACCTTTGCCAGCTGGATGGTAGTAGGAATAATACTGAAAGGCCTTGTCTGGCCTGTAGGATTTGTTTTCCCGGCAAAAGGTGATCTGAAGGTATTTGGAGTTATTGAGATCAGCGCAATGATTTTCAATATCATAATTAATGTTTTAGGCTATAGGTTTTACGGGTTGGAGGGACTTGGGATTTCTTATATAGTGGGTTATATTTTCGGATTGACTATCACCCTCTACTTTGCCCATAGGAAATATCACTTTGTCTACGCAAGGGATACAATCAGAGCATTTGCCATTAGTATATTGTTCATAACCACCGTATTTGTTCTTTCATATTTCTTAGATGGACCTGTCAGATATACAATGGGCATAATTGTACTGGGAGCGGCAGCATTGTATTCATTCCTTGTGTTGGACAAGAAGTTGGGGCTGAAGCCTGTGATAAAAGACTTTATTTCATCCGCTTTCAAGAGGAGACAGAATTAGAAGCCATCATGTTTAACCGGCAAGACGATAATGATAAAAATTAATTTCTGCGATTTTTGGCCAGGATTTGATTCCAATAACCTCTTCCTTAAATTTCTTGAGCGAAATTTCCCTGTAGTCATTCACGACAAGCCTGATTACCTTTTCTATTCTGTCTACGGCAGGAAACATCTCGAATTTGAAAACTGTATAAAGATCCTTTATACAGGTGAAAACCTGGTCCCTGATTTTAATCTTTGTGATTATGCAATGGGCTTCCATTACCTGGAGTTCGGTGACAGGTATTTCAGATATCCTTTATTTGCTTATTATCAATGGCATTACGAGAATCTTTCTATAAGTGAGAGCCGATCATCTCAATTGTCAAGTGAGGATGAAAGTCTGACCAAAAGGAAATTTTGCAATTTTGTGTATTCCAATAATGTCAATTCAGACCCGATTCGTGACCTTTTTTTTTATGAATTGAGCAAATACCGGAAGGTTGACTCTGGCGGAAGGCATCTTAATAATATTGGTGGTCCTGTTAAGGACAAACTGAGTTTTATTAAAGACTATAAATTTACTATTGCATTCGAAAACAGTTCTGTGCCTGGTTATACAACAGAAAAGCTGCTTGAACCTATTATTGCATTTTCACTACCTGTTTATTATGGCAATCCGCTTGTGTATCTTGATTTCGAACCAGGGACATTTGTCAGGCTCGAAAGTAAAAATGATATCGAAAGGGTTATTGAAGAAATAATCACTCTTGACAGTGATGACGCAAAGTACCTTGCCATGTTGCACAGTAAAAAATTTAAGAGTGAGAACAATCCCGAAAAGTGGGAGGGGCATCTGAAATCGTTCCTGGATAATATTTTTAGACAACCTCTAGACCTGGCTTACCGAAGACCGGTATTTGGATTTAACAATTTTTATGTTGGGGAGTTAAAGATTCAGGCACAGCATCTTGAAAAGCGGAGGCGTTTAAACTCTGTAAAAGCTATTATTAAAAATGCTGTCTCCCGGAATAATCTAAAGTGAGAAAAATATAATTTCCATGTCGTTAGTATCTGTAATTATTTCTACTTACAATTCTGCTTGTTTCATCGCTGAAACCCTTGACAGTGTACGTGAACAGACATGGAATGAGATTGAATTAATAATTACAGACGATAAATCAAGCGATGAAACACTGGAGATCTGCGTGCAGTGGTTGGATAATAACAAAAACCGATTTGTCAGAACACAATTAATCACCTCCTGTACTAATACAGGAGTATCCGCTAACGCAAACAGAGGCCTGAAAGCAGCCAAAGGTGAATGGGTGAAGTTCCTTGGTGCTGATGATACTCTTTTGCCTGGTTGTATAGAGGCAAACATGGAGCATTTGAGTGAAAATCAGCAGATTAAAATTCTTTTCTCGAATGTCTGTATCTACAATGATAATTTCCTTCCGCAAAATCGTTTGTACACAACTGAGGATGATAGTTATGATCTGAATAGCATTATGCACCCTTCAAGAAGTGCTTATTCACAGTATAAAATGCTACTTATTTCTGATAGAATTCATTATACTCCGTCTGTATTCATGCATCGAGATACATTGTTATCACTCGGCGGTTTTGACGAAAAGGTAAAACTTATGGAAGACTACCCGCTTTGGTTAAAACTCACACGGGAAGGACATAAACTGCATTTTATGAATACAATAACTGTCAATTATCGAAGGCATTTCAGGGCTTTGAATAATAAAAATCAAAATGTTATTGTAAATCCCAATTATTTTAAGACAGAAACCTTTAGAAAAGAATATACTTATCCAATGCTTCCATCTGCTATTAGGAGCGAGCAAAGAATTAATTGGATACTTTCTCAGATTTTCAGATGGTCTGTATTGAATCGAGATAATTTGCCAAACAGATTATTATATAAAGTGTTAACCACCTATATGAATCCACTTAAATGGTACATATATTTCTCAAAAAAAATAAGAAACGAATTTTAGGACAACGATTTTAATAACTAGTTTGGCAAAAACACCTGACAGTATGATATCTATTTCTTTTTAAGTATTTTAACTATTGTGCGATGATTTTTGTATTATGAAGCGTTTATCTATAATAATCCCAATATATAAGGTCGAAGATTATGTGGAAAGATGCCTTTCAAGCCTGTTAAATCAAGACCTGGATCCTGATCAATTTGAGATAATATGCGTAAACGATGGATCTCCTGATCGAAGTGGTGACATTGTAAAAAATCTGAAGAAGTCATTTTCTAATATTCAAATTATTGAACAGGAAAATCAGGGGGTTTCAAGTGCCAGAAATAACGGTATTGACATCGCAACTGGAAAGTATTTGCTTTTTATTGATCCGGATGACTTTGTAGAACCCAATTCGTTGCGGCGCGTCCTAAATAAAGCAGATAATCTTGAATGCCAGGTTTCATTTTTGGGATTCACAATTATATCGGAGTCTGGCAAGGTTATGAAACGGCTACTAAACGAAAAGCATAAGGATACCGTATTCGGCGGAACTGAAGCATATTATATTTCACGTGGGGATGGTCGTAACGATCCTGACAGAATGTGGGCTGTATTATTTCGACGAGATCTCTTTGATTATAATAAGTTAAGATATCTCAGTGGCGTTCCATATCTCGAAGACGGTGAGCTTATTGCCCGAATTTTATGCTTTGCTGACAGATGTATCTTTGATGGGAGTCCTTTCTATTTTCGTACTATTCGTAAGGGATCAGCAACTAACTCTTCGTTGTTTTATTCTGACAAAGCGATTGATGGCTTCATAAAGTCAGCGACTAATTTGAAGAATTTTAAGAATGACCCAAAATTGAGCCAAGAAAAGAGAGAGTTCCTAAACCAGGCTATATGCAAGTTCGTAATTTTGGTTATTACAGCATCATCCAGGTCAATTAGCCGGGGGAAAATAAAAAGTGCAAAAGAAAGACTTTGTAGGGAAGGTTTATGTAAACTGGATCTGAAATCTACAGATTTGGAGTACAGAATTCTTGGTCATTTATACAACTTTTCTGTTCTGGCTTTAGTCATATATCAATTTTTTGTTAACCTGGGTCATCATGTCTATAGAAAGGCTGAATTTCAGTTTAGTAAATTATTAAAGGCAGAAATGCAATAGTATATATCATGTGTGGAATTGCTGGTTTTATTGCGGGACCCGGAAGGTTGCTGTCAAATGAAATAATCTATAAAATGGGTTCCTTAATAAATCACAGAGGACCGGATGATGAAGGCTTTGTGATTCTTAAAAGTCATGACCAACTGATACAACTGGGAGGAGATAATACTCCTTACGAAGTATGGGATACATTTACCGAATACCGTCCGATAGCGAAAATAACCTCATACCTGGGAGATACTTCAATTATGGCTCTGGGTCATAAGCGGTTGTCTATTCTTGACCTTTCACCTGCAGGCCATCAACCATTGTCATACTCTTCTGGTCGGTTTTGGATAGTATTCAATGGTGAGATTTATAATTATGCAGAGATCAGGAGGGAACTTGAAGAATCAGGATATTTATTTAAAACAAAGACTGACACTGAGATAATTCTTGCTGCATTCTCGGAATGGGGAGAAGGATGCCTGAATAAATTTGTCGGGATGTGGGCATTTGCCATTTATGACAAACATAGCAATGAGATATTTTTAGCAAGAGACCGATATGGGATTAAGCCCTTTTATTACTTTTTTTCAGATGAAGGGGACTTTTTCTTTGCCAGTGAGATAAAGCAGTTTACGGTTTTACCCAAATGGCATGCTTCTATGAATCCTCAAAGGGTCTATGATCAACTCATGTACTCAATTGCTGATCATACTGACGAAACTATGTTTAGGAATGTTTTTCAATTACCTGGAGGGACATATTTTAAATCAGAATTAAGTGGCATAAAACCTGCGATAAGTGGGAAGTTAACTTATAATAGATGGTACTGGCCCAAAAGAGAATTATTTAATGGATCGTTTGAAAACGCTGCAGAAATATTCCGGTCCCTGTTTGAAGTATCTGTTAAAGAGCATCTCCATGCTGACGTTCCTGTGGGTACTGCTTTAAGCGGAGGACTGGATTCGTCTGCCATAGTATGTGAAGTGAACCGGTTATTGAAAACTGAAGGTGCAACAAACCGACAGCGGACTTTTTCTTCATGTTCAGAGATTGAGAAATACAGTGAGAAAAGGTGGATGGATATTGTAATAGGCGCAACAAATGTTAAGGCATCCTTTGTTTTTCCAAAAGTGGAAGATGTATTTAATCAAACTCCCCAAATTATCTGGCATCAAGATGAACCGTATCAATCTCAGAGTGTATTACTCGGGTATAATGTATTTAAGTTGGCAGCGTCCGGAGGAGTACGAGTCCTGCTCAATGGACAGGGTGCAGATGAATATCTTGGTGGCTATGGCCAATTCAGTTATTCTCGCTATGCTGCTATGGTTAGAAAAATGAAGGTTTGTGAAATCTTGGATGATATTAAAAGTTCAAAAAAAATTAGACCTGTATCCAACTCGGAATTATTAAGGGGAATTCTCTATCACCTTTTGCCTACAAAATTTAACCGGTTACTGTCCGGATTATCTGGAAATACATCCCATCTTAAGGGTATTATTGATTGTAAAAAAATAGGTGCAAACCTCAAGCACCCATTTGATTTTGTTCCAGTCGATTACTCTTCAGTATCAAATATTTCGGAACATCTTACTTTTTTTTCCACACTACCCAAATACTTGCACTGGGAGGATAGAAACTCAATGGCGAGCTCAGTAGAGGCTCGCGTACCTTTCCTAGATCACCGTTTGGTGGAATTCACCTACAATTTGCCAGATAATTACTTGGAAAGCAATGGTATAACAAAGAGAGTGATGCGGCAGGCAATGGGAGACCTTCTACCAGAGGCAATCAGATACCGAAAAGATAAGATGGGCTATTCTACGCCAGAGGAGTACTGGGTCAGAAATGATAGTCCTAAGTTGTTCCGCAAAGGAATTGCCCAGGCGATTGATGTCACTAATGGATTAATTAAACATGAAGCGCTGACATACTTTGACAAGATGGTTGAAGGCAAAGTTCCATTTGATTACTCATATTGGAGATTTATATTAT
>Ga0209203_1001778_pt1 | contig 15240 bp, 15 predicted proteins | sample AD_UKC109_MetaG_FD_184423 | JGI IMG/M metagenome (GOLD analysis project Ga0209203, IMG submission 184423) | Active sludge microbial communities of municipal wastewater-treating anaerobic digesters from Hong Kong - AD_UKC109_MetaG (SPAdes)... | ecosystem: Engineered > Bioreactor > Anaerobic >... | reverse complement strand
ATATGGATGGGGATCGGCCTTATGCTCGCCTGCTACGTGGCGCCGCTCTTCGCGGGGCTCTACTGGCGGCGGGCGACTAGAGAGGGAGCCATCTTCTCGATGGGCCTGGGCCTCCTCGGAGCCGGGGTGGCGGGATACTGGTATCAGTTCGTCCATCCGCTCCCGGTCCACTTCAGCCTCTACGGGTTCGTCCTCTCGGTGGTGGCGATGGTGGTCGTCAGCCTCATGACGGCGAAGCCCTCCGACGAGGTTTTGGACGATACGATGACCGGGCTTTACATCCGGAGAAAGTGAGCCCGAAAACGAGGCCGCGAAGGCGGCCTTAAGCGATAGGATCTAATATGACGAGGGATAACGGATGGGCCGGTGGGCCCGTGGTCTAGGTGGTTATGACATCGCCCTTACACGGCGGGGATCACGCGTTCGAATCGCGTCGGGCCCATCAACCCTCGTTCATATTTTCTGTTTTTTTTTTTGCTGTTCCGAAGCTCTGAGCCTTCGCCGACTTTTGGCAGCCGTTTCTCGCCGCCGATCTCCGATCGGTTCGGGCCCCTTCTGTCGACAGATTTATCGGCATAGGGGCGAGACCGGAGTCTGATCCCGATGGAGATAGCATTGCGACCCTTCAACAACAGAAACCTCTTCTCTAACCACTATCTCGAAAACCAGATCAAGGACGCTCCCGAGTGGGCGAGGTCCGATCACGAGGTCGCCTTCGAAAAGATCAAGAAGATCTACGATCGGGAGAGTGCCTTCGTAGGAAACCTGAGCGAGTCGCAGCTGGAGGATCGGCTCTTTCGGTCCCTCTTCGCCGTTCTACTCCCGAGCTATGAGGTCCAGGGGGCGACGAAGTCCCGGGAGTTTCCGGATTACGCCTTCTTCCCCGACCGGGAGGCTCAGGATCGGGCCCAGGCGGGAAAGGACACCGACTCCTTCTTTTTGGAGGCCTTTGCCGTCGGCGAGGTGAAGAGGTGGGATGCCGAGCTGGACCGGTTCGGGAAAGACCGGCAGGACAAGAGGCCTAACCCGTCCTTTCAGATCTGGCTCTACCTCCACGAGACGGAGCCTGCCTGGGGAATCCTCTCCAACGGCGTGAAATGGCGGCTCTACCGGCAGGAGAGGCCGCTGGACGTCTATTACGAGGTGGACCTTCCCGGTGATCTTTGCCGAAGGCGACCTGGAGGCATTTCACCCCAAGGGGCGGGGGGAGTCGATGGGGTAAAGGGCGTCTCCTGGCATTACGGTAGGATACGTTGTGCGCGATGTTGGCAGTTGGGACGTCGATACAGGGGAATGCCTACGAGTTCGATAGAGACTGTTACGGTAAGCTGATCGGCAAGGCATGGGAGGCGCCTTAGCTTGTCATCCAGTTTGTAGGTGGGATGAGCAGGTAGCAAAAAGGTGTGAAATAATCTCACCTTTCAAGGGGCTGGCTATTCTATTATGTCTTGGTAGGGTATCATACTAGACATCTATTAACTGATGGTCCTATCGGCATACCAAAAAATATATAGCTAAGATAGCTAAGTGTGTAAAAAGCACAAAGCGAGACGAGAGGAGGGAGAAATTTAATGATAAGGTTTCCAGATGACATAATAAGCATAATATTTAGGGAGATGGGTTTGGAAGATGAGGCACTAAGATTTAATCAGGAATTATTTTATAGCACTATCTATAGATATTTTAAATTACACCCTAGTTTATTTGCGGATTTCTATTTTATAGAGTCAGGCACGTATCCTTACTCAGATCTTCTTGAAAGAATAATAACACGGCACAAAATTTCTAGGTTACTGAAAACGGAAAACCCAGATTTTGAATTTATTCGTCTCAAAAAAGGTACAAGTGAACTTATTGACAGAGAATTGAAACCCAATTTCGATGAAGGCGAACTAGAAATACTAAAGTCTATTGGTAAAGAGCTACAGGGTAAGCTTAGCAGTGTGTAGGACTTCATACTACAGCATTATCCTGAATACTACATATCCAACAGAAATTTTAGGAGGATTATGCCTCTTGAGAATGACGTTAACAAGTTTATTGATGAAAATTACGGCGAAATTCCGTTATACCTCATTAGAGAGCCGAAAATAATACATCTTGCGAGTATGGGAACTCATAAATTTTTCAAACATGAGATCGCCGTCATCGATACACCTCTTATTCAAAGGCTAAAATATATCTCTCAACTGGGTGCTGTTTATAACGTCTTTCCGACTGCTAGGCATACGAGATTTGAGCATACGTTGGGTGTTGTTATTGCAGCCACCCGAATTTGGGAATCACTTTTAGAGAATAATCACCTCGATTACTTACCTGAAAGTGAACGAAAACGAATTCTCTTAAACGTAAGGATGGCTGCGATATTGCATGATATAGGACACTGTCCCTTCTCTCATGCGTCTGAAGTTGTCCTTGAGGAATTTACTCCAATAAAAAGTGAGAAATCTAGGTTAAAGGCAAAGCCGCATGAAATTCTAGGGTATTATATATTAAAAAGCAAAGCCATGGTAGATTTTTTCGAGGAAATTTCGAACGAGTACAAAATTAATTTAGATTTGGAGGAGATATCAAATTACATATTAGGCAAAACGAGAGTGCCTGCTGAGAACCAATTTATCGCGGACATCATAAATGGTCCATTCGATGCAGATAAATTTGATTATATATTGAGGGATAGCAATTTTAGCGGAGTTCCATTATCGCTGGGATTAGATAGGTTTTTGGTATCTTTAGGAACTGACACCGTGAAAACACCTCAAGGAGAATTAAGGAAATTAATTCTTTTAGAAAAAGGAATTATGCCGTTTGAACAAATCGTTCTAGCAAAAGCTCAACTCTATTCTGCAATATATCATCATCAGAAGGTCAGGGCACTGGACCAAATGATTATTTCAATACTAAGATTATCAATATCAGACGGCATAGAAGTAAATGGACTCAAAATAAAGTCCGCCGTAGATTTTCTCAAGATAGACGACTTTGATATATTAAAGTTGTCAACCGGAGAGACAAAGCTGAATCAAATATGTAAGAATTTAAAAGAACGGCAAACTCTAAAACGAAGCTTGGTTATATCTAGCAGAACTATTGCTAAAGATGATAATTTGGGATTCCAGAAAATATTAAAAAGAGGCGAATACACATCGCTCATCAGAGAATCAAATAAAGTGCTCGCAGAAAGAATAGGCGGCGATTGTACCGAGTTTGATGTTGCCTTAGATCTTCCGGACACTCCAAAATTAGGTGAGACGCACGAACGACTTATAAAGATTGGTACGGATTTCTTCCCACTTAAAGAGTTTTTCCCGCAGGAAGAATGGATTGAAACGTATATAGCAAATAAGTGGAGGGGTCATATTTTTGCAACTGAAAAATATCGGACTCAGGCTAACACAAAAGGAATGGAATATCTGGAAGAGGAATTTGGAATAAAATTTAATGACAATGCCACATTATGGTCGAAGATACTTCCGAGTGTTAAACCACAAAAAGAGATATTTGATTTCCCTTTATCTGATAGAAGATAAATGTTCAAGACTCTTCGCTATTTCATATGCCTAACTTCAAAAGTGATAAGCGGACTTAATCATGCAAATACCTGCCTCGAGTTCCCACCACTCAGGCAGAGGGCAGTGATGCATCTGGCATTCGCATTACTGTTTGAACGCTCATAATTTTTCCTGCTAGGCCTTTTGTCGGCTACTCGACCCTGGAGATCAGACACCTCGGCTCGATCTACGGGGGGCTTCTGGAGTACAACCTCGCCGTCGCCGACTAAGACCTGGTCGTCTCCGGCGGCAAGGACCGGCGCTGGGTCCCTCTCGCCGAGTTCAACCGGAGCAAGAAGAGCGAGAAGTCCTTCGAGGAGTTCGGCGAGTTCGAGAGGGCGAGGGCTGGCGACTTATACCTCACCACCGACCGGGGCGAGAGAAAGGCGACGGGCTCCTACTACACCCCCGACTACATCGCCGACTACATCGTGGAGAAGACGGTGGGGCCGGTCGTCGAGGAGCGGTGGAAGGAGGCCTTGCTCGAAAACCGGAGCCTGATCGAGGCGACCCTCTCGGTGAAGGTTCTGGACCCGGCGATGGGGTCGGGCCACTTCCTCGTCGGCGCCGTCGAGTTTCTCGCGGGAAAGCTGATGCGGGCGGCGGAGAGGGACATCGAGTGGGGTTGGGTGGAGGACCGGGGCCAGTTCACAAACGAGTGGGCGAAGAGGGAGGCGGTCTCCCACTCGATCTACGGCGTGGACTTAAACGACCTGGCGGTGGAGCTGGCGAAGGTCTCTTTGTGGCTGATAACCATCGCCAAAGACAAGCCCTTAAGCTTCCTCGACCACCGGCTGAAGCAGGGTAACAGCCTCGTCGGCGCCCGCCTCTCGGACCTGATCCACTACCCCGGAGAGAAGGCCTCAGCGGTGGCAGCGGATCAGGTGACGCTCCCCTCCTTCGTCTCGCCCCGCTTCCTCCAGCACCTGATAGGCAAGATAAGGGAGCTGGAGGAGATCGGCGACGACTCCCTCTCTGAGATCAAGAGGAAGGAGGAGGTCTTCGAGGAGTTCCGAAGCCTTCCCGAGTACACCAAGGCAAGAGCGATCGCCAACGTCCACACCGCCGTCTACTTCGGAAACGAGGTGGAGGCGAGGCCGACCCCCTCGGGGACTAAGGCGCCGGAGCAGGTCTACCACGACCTATTCTGGGCGGTGGGCGGCGACGAGGCCGAGTGGCGCCGCAAGACCTCGCCCGCCTGGTTTGGTGAGGCGCAGCGGATCGCCGGGGATAAGAGCTTCTTTCACAGGCAGCTGGAGTTTCCCGAGGTATTCTTTGAGGGCGGCGCCGCCAGGGAGAATCCCGGCTGGGATGCAGTGGTGGGAAACCCGCCCTACGTCCGGCAGGAGGGGCTGGGGGAGTTCAAGGGCTACTTCTCGGAGAAGTACCGGGTTTACCACGGCGTGGCGGACCTCTACGTCTACTTTGTGGAGCAGGGGGTCTCCCTCGTCCAGAAGGATGGATTCTTCTCCTACATCCTGCCGAACAAGTGGATGAGGGCGAACTACGGCTCGTCCCTCCGGTCCTGGATGAAAGGGCGGTGCATCGACGAGATCGTGGATTTCGGGGACCTGCCGGTCTTCCCGGAGGCGACGACCTACCCCTGCATCCTCCGACTCTGCGGCGGTCCGGCAAAGCCGAGCTTCAAAGCGGCGGAGGTCGAGACCCTCGACTTCGGCCGCCTGAAAGATTACGTCGAGGAGATAGCCTACTCCGTCAGCCTTTCGAGCTTAGACGACTCCGGATGGTCTCTCGTCGACGAGGCGGTCCAGAGGCTTTTAGAAAAGCTCCGCCGGTCGGGGACGCCCCTGGGCGAGTACGTCGGCGGCAAGATTTACTACGGGATCAAAACCGGCCTCAATGAGGCTTTTGTGATCGACGAGGAGACCCGCAACCGTTTGATCCGGGAGGATCCGAAGAGTGCGGAGCTGATCAAGCCCTTCCTCGCCGGGCGGGACATCAAGAGGTACGAGCCGCCAGTGAGCGAACAATACCTGATTTATATTCCATGGCATTTTCCTCTTCACAACGATCCAAGTATAAAGGGCGCTTCTGAAGACGCAGAACGACTGTTCGAGATGCAGTATCCTGCAGTCTATAATCATTTGTCGAAGTTTAAGAAAAGGTTAATGGCGAGAAACGTCGCTGAAACTGGTGTTAGATATGAATGGTATGCACTACAGAGATTTGCTTCTGATTACCACGAAGAATTTGAAAAGCTAAAAATTATTGTTCCAGCCATTGTTCAAAAGGCATCGTATGCATTTGATATCAGAAATTTTTATTCAAATGATAAAACTTCGATTATACCCGTCCAAGATTTATATCTATTAAGTATATTAAATTCAAAAATTTCCGACGTCGTAATTTGTTTCATCTCTTCCACGAAACGTGGCGGCTACTTTGAATACAAACCCATGTACGTGCAACAGATCCCCATCCACCGCATCTCCTTCACCACCCCCGAGGACGAGCGCCGCCGCCTGGCGGAGGAGTTTAAAGGGCTCTGCGCCGCAAGGCAGTTTGAAAAAGTGCTGGATGTGGTCGACGGTTGCCTGCCAAAAGACGCCGCGGGCGAGAGGTCCGACGTCGTCCACGACCTTTTGGCGCACCTCGCCGATGAGATGATCCGGATGAACAAGGAGAAGCAGGAGGAGATCCGGGGCTTTCTCGCCTGGCTGGAGGAGTTCGGTGGCGCCAGGGTCGACGACCTCTCGAACAAGACGAAGGTCTCTGCCTACTACGAGATCGAGTTCAGTGAGCTTCTCGGCGTCCTGAAGAAGAACAAGAGGAAGCTCGCCTGTGATCCAAACCGCCGGGCCTTCGGCGAGGATCTCCGGCGGGAATTTTCGGCCTCGATGGAGAAGCTCTCGCCGCTCTTGTTGCGGATCGGGGAGACCGACCGGCTCATCGATGCGGTCGTGTACCGGCTCTACGGCCTCACGGAGGCGGAGGTCGCCATCGTCGAGGCAAGCCTTTCGTGATCTCTTCGGGTTCGGCGGTCGGCTGGTGGTGGCGTGCGTGGGGTGGCGTCTTCCTCTGGCCGCTCCGGGGACGGCGCCGCCCGGCGCGCTTCCGCGCCGGGCGGTCGGAGGGCGGGATCGATCGAGGAAGGAGAAGGGCGGGGGGCGGTGGCGGTGGTCAGATCTGCTCCGCCCGGATGCCGTTTACGGTCCCGCGGTCCCTGAACTCGACAAGCTCTCGACCCGTCTTGTAATCACAATACCAGGCGAATATCCCGCTTATACCAAATAGCAGAAAAAATCCCCCGAAGCCCAGGGGGACCAGCAGATCGGAAACTCCGTCATAAGATCCATCGATCAATAAAATAACCGCATCAAATACAACATATACACCGATTATCGCTGGCATAAACGTAAAAGGCAAAAACAAAAATCGATTATTTCTGTTGGCAGCTATCGCGCAATCGATATGATCGCACCCCGGCCCTTCGTCGGTTTCTTCATAACAGCGCATACCGCACATTGTTTCGTATCTGGTGGGATAATCGTGATACCACTCGCCACCGGGTCCCCAGGTGGTATATTCCCTGACCTCCCCGTTTTCAAGTTGAAGCCGCACCGACATTTTAAAATCTACTTATCCTCACATATTTTAAAGTTGCCGCTCCTTTCTGGCGTTTGCATCAAGTAGTAGCTCTATATAATAGTGGTATTGCTAATAGGAACTTACTGATTTTTCGGATACTTAGCCACCCTTTTGCCAATCCAAAGGACGAGCGCCGCCGCCTGGCGGAGGAGCTTAAAGGGCTCTGCGCCGCAAGGCAGTTTGAAAAAGTGCTGGATGTGGTCGACGGTTGCCTGCCAAAAGACGCCGCGGGCGAGCTCGATGCCGAGGGCGAGAGGTCCGACGTCGTCCACGACCTCTTGGCGCACCTCGCCGAGGAGATGATCCGGATGAACAAGGAGAAGCAGGAGGAGATCCGGGGCTTCCTCGCGTGGCTGGAGGAGTTCTGTGGCGCCAGGGTCGACGACCTCTCGAACAAGACGAAGGTCTCCACCTACTACGAGATCGAGTTCAGTGAGCTTCTCGGTGTCCTGAAGAAGAACAAGCAGAAGCTCGGGGTCGATCCAGGTCGCCGGGCCTTCACCGAGGATCTCCGGCGGGAATATTCGGCCTCGATGGAGAAGCTCTCGCCGCTCTTGTTGCGGATCGGGGTGGTCGATCGGCTCATCGATCGGGTGGTGTATCGGCTCTACGGCCTATCGGAGGCGGAGGTCGCCATCGTCGAGGGGAGCCACTCGTGAACCCCGGGCTCGGTCGCTGGTGGCGTGCGTGGCGCGGCGTCTTCCTCTGGCCGCTCCGGGGACGGCGCCGCCCGGCGCGCTTCCGCGCCGGGCGGGTGGAGGGCGGGATCGAGAGGGGGAAGAAGTGCGGGCGGCGGGCTTCAGGAAGTATAAATATAATCAGATACATAGGACGTCGTCGATGAAGCTTGAGGAGACCCTGAAGGCCCGGCGGGAGGAGATCCTCGCCATAGCCGAGAAATACGGGGTGCGAAACGTCCGGATCTTCGGTTCCGTCGCCCGAGGCGAGGCCGACGATGAGAGCGACCTCGACCTTCTGGTGGAGCCGATGCCGGGATTCACCCTCCTCAAAAGCTCGGCCATGACCCGAGAGCTGGAGGGGCTCCTCGGCCGAAGGGTCGACGTTGTGAGCGAACGGGGCCTCAGGGAGCGGATCCGTGACCGCGTTTTGAAGGAGGCTGTGCCCCTTTGAGGTCCGATCGGGAGCTTCTCCTCGATATCCTCGAAGCGATCGGAAAGATCGAGAGATATGCATCGAAGGGCAAAGAGGTTCTTTTCGAGGACGAGCTGATCCAGACCTGGATAGTCTATCACTTTCAGATCATAGGTGAGGCCGCAAACCACCTTTCAGATTCCCTGCAAGAAGATCATCCGGATATCCCATGGCCCGACATCGTGGCCATGAGAAACGTCCTCGTTCACCACTATTTTGGGATCGATCTGGAGCAGATCTGGGACACGACAAATATCGCTCTTCCGGTTTTGAAAGCAAATGTCGAGAAGATCCTCAAAGACCTCGACTCTGGTGGGGATCGCTCACCGTCTGTTAACTAGGCCTTCAACCTCCGGGCAAACAGCTCTTTTTGAAACCCGGCATTTTTTCCGCCGCATCTCCTTTTCCACCCCCGAGGACGACCGTCGCCGCCTGGCGGAGGAGCTTAAAGGGCTCTGCGCCGCAGGCCAGTTCGAAAAAGTGCTGGAGGTGGTCGACGATTGCCTGCCGAAAGACGCCGCGGGCGAGTTTGTGGCCGAGGGCGAGAGGTCCGACGTCGTCCACGATCTCTTGGCGCACCTCGCCGAGGAGATGATCCGGATGAACAAGGAGAAGCAGGAGGAGATTCTGGGCTTCCTCGCATGGCTGGAGGAGTTCGGAGGCGCCAAGGTCGACGACCTCACGAACAAGACGAAGGTCTCCACCTACTACGAGATCTAGTTCAGTGAGCTGCTCAGTGTCCTGAAGAAGAACAAGCGAAAGCTCGCCGTCGATCCAAACCACCGGGCCTTCTCCGAGGACCTCCTGCGGGAATATTCGGGCTCGATGGTGAAGCTCTCGCCGCTCTTGTTGCGGATCGGGGAGGTCGACCGGCTCATCGATCGGGTGGTGTACAGGCTCTACGGCCTATCGGAGGCGGAGGTCGCCATCGTCGAGGGGAGCCTTTCGTGATCCCCTCCGGTTCGGTCGCCGGTGGTGGCGTGTGTGGGGCGGGGGAGACGTCTTCCTCGGGCCCCTCCGGGAACCGCGCCGCCCGGCGCGTTCGCGCCGGGCGGTCGAAGGGCGGGATCGATCGGTGGGGGAGGAGGGCGCGGGGCAGGTGGTCAGATCTGGACTGTACTGATGCCGTTTACGGTCCCGTGATCCCTGAATTCGTTCAACTCTCGGACCTTTATATCACCAATATAAGTGGAAAATACAGCCCATATCCAAAATAGCAGATACATAGCACCCATAAACATCAAAAAATCGATGACATCATTGGGGCCAATAAGATAAAGAAATAGAAAAGTAAAAAGTATAGCGAAGGGTAGTATATGTACTACTGATCTGGAATCATTAGCACGATATTCGGCAGCCTCTATCGCACAATCAAGATGTTCACACTCATGGCTTTCTATTGGGATTCCTTTCCAAGACAATCCGCACTTTGTGTGATATGTGGTTATATCATAATCACCGCCGCCTTGCGGGTACCACGTGCAATAGCTCTTGACCTTCCCGTTCTCAAGCTGCAGGCGGACCGACATATCAAAATCTACTTATTCTCACATGTTTTAAAGTCGTCGCTCTGTTCTGGTATTTGAATCAAGTAGCAGCCCTATCGAATAGTGGGTAACTGATGGGCAGCTTCCGGTTATCCAGATTCTCCGCATCCCTTTTGCCACGCCGAAGGAAGAACGGCGCCGCCCGGCGCGTTCGCGCCGGGCGGTCGAATGGCGGGATCGGATAGGGGATGGTGAGGGCGTTGTTGCGCGGGTCGGTCGTCAGATCAGCTTCGCTGTGAAAATAGAGTAGTCGGAGTCCGAGTCCCTTTGAACTCCTACGCGGTCACATACTCGCGTATCTCAACCTCGGCTCCTGCTTTTGCCGCCTTCTCCGCCGACGTCAGAAGCTCTGATGCGACCTTTTCATCGACGTAAGCCTCGCCGCAGTTCCTGCAAACCTGGGCTGGCACGCCCTTGATCACCATGATCAGACCGGACCGCTCCAAAGTGACGGTCGTCGTTCCGGGCTCAGTGGAGCCCTTTTTACAAATTAGGCATCTCATGATCTTCTCCTCGACAAATCCGCGTCCCACTTCTCCTGGTCGGGCTCATATACTGTAACCACAATGACTGAGCTCTTTTCCTCATTGATGGCGACTACCACGTGGATCGGGCGGCCTTCGCACCACCCGAGGCTCAACCGGCTCGGATAGGGCGTGTCATCGGGATACTCCTCTATGACCTCCCCTTCCGAGAGAACTCTGCGTACGTCCTCTGCACTGATATTCCGCTCAAACATCCGCTGGACCGCATGGAGGCGGAATATCACATTTTTGCCCTTCAGATCCATGTTTCAGAGTTCATTTATTTCTTAGACTATTTATAAATGCCCTTCAACAGCTTTCGCCAACATCCCGGCGCGTTCACGCCGGCCGGTCGACGGGCGGGATCTATCGAGATTGTTGGAAGACTTGTCAGATCAACTTTGCCGGGATGCCGTTTACAGTCCCGTGATCCCCGAACTCCTTCAACTCTCGGGCCTTTCGGTAGTCCTTATAAGCAGACAGTGCGACGTATACCCAAATTAGCGAAATTATGCGACAACTACTCAACATCGCTTTAATGCTATCATCTGGGTGGGCAGCTGGAGAAAATTGTATATATACATATACATATACTATTATAAAAAGCAGCCCGCTCCGAATCTTGAAGAGTTTGCAGAAGACTCCGCTGCTATTATCGCACAACTGAGATGTTCGCATCCTGCGCTTGGTGTAGGATTCTCTTTCCAAAACATTCCACACTCCGTATGATATGTGGTGCAATTGTGCTCACCACCATATTTTGAGTACCACGTGCTATAAGTCTTGATTTCACTGTTCTCAAGCTGCAGGCGCACTGACATTTAAAAATCTACTTATTTTCACATATTTTAAAGTCGTCGCTTTTTTCTGGCGTTTGCATCAAGCAGCAGCTCTATCGAACAGCGGTATCGCTAATGGTTTCATCCTGATTTTTCGGATGCTCCGCATCCCTTTTGCCAAGCCAAAGGCCGAACACCGCCGCCCTGCGGAAGTTGCTGTTGGTACTCTGCGCCGCGAGGATGTTTGAAAAAGTGCTGGAAGTGGTCGGCGGTTGCCTGCCGAAAGATGACGCGAGCGAGTTTGTGGCCGAAGCCGAGAGGTCCGACGTCGTCCACGACCTCTTGGCGCACCTCGCCGGGGAGATGATTCGGATGGACAAGGAGAAGCAGGAGGAGATCCGGGGCTTTCTCGCCTGGCTTGAGGAGTTCATCGGCGCCAGGGTCGACGACCTCTCGAACAAGACGAAGGTCTCCGCCTACTACGAGATCGAGTTTTCTGAGCTTCTCTCGATTCTGAAGAAGAACAAGAGGAAGCTCGCTTGCGATCCAAACCGCCGGGCCTTCTCCGAGGACCTCCGGCGGGAATATTCGGCCTCGATGGAGAAGCTCGCGCCGCTTCTTTTGCGGATCGAGGAGGTCGATCGGCTCATCGATCGGGTGGTGTACAAACTCTACGGCCTATCGGAGGCGGAGGTCGCCATCGTCGAGGCGAGCCTTTCGTAATCCCCACCGGCTCGGTCGCAGGTGGCGTGGGGAGGCGTCTTCCTCTGGCCCTTGGGGATGCATGACGCCTTTGTACCTTGATTCGGTTTTTGCTTCAAGATCTCAGATAGAAGTCCTGCGAAGTGGCCTTAAAACAACCCCTGAGTTTTAGCTTAAGGAATTGGCAGTTGGACAGCTTTATTCCATCATGATTGGAGAGATTTAGACCGCCAGTGGCACCTTTCGTTCAGCCTGATATAATCGCACTGATCACTTGTATGTTTTAGTCTTAATCTCACCATAGGATTGATCGGAGGAAGACTACCCGCTACCGTTTGCAGGTAAGTAATCCATTTTTTGGTAATATCTGGCGGTGGAGCCCGGCCTTTTGCAAAGGTGATTAAGGCTGTTCTCCGCATTCTCCAGTACCAACTTCCAAGTTGCAGACAGCTAAGAATATTTCAGCAAACTGTTGCAGATTAATCGAAGTAAAAGGGATGCTCCGGGAAAAATAGTGGCCCAGATGGAGCGCTGCGATTCGCCCTTCCAGACCATGCTTTAACCTTAAGACGCTATCTTTGGAAAGGCTCTACAACCTCTATGCAAATATTTGATCATTCCATCATCGCTTCGCACAAACTTGACATATTCCGGCTCGGGTGAGCCAGGTTCTATGATGATGAATTGATCATCGCTCAACTTCTCCATAGGATACTCGTGGCCACCGGGTTCAACAGACAATACATCGGGATCGACAGACAATAGCTTTCCATCCCTCATTATGATGCCTAATACAAGCTCAGGATACTGAGAATACTGCGAGTAATTGCCCACATACATCCCCATCTCTGATCCATTCATTTCCAGGGGCTCCGGCCGAACCTCTGGCTCCAGAGGCAACATCAGCTCAAAGGCCTTCTTGGTGGTGTTGGCCATATATCTTTGATCACCGTTGTTCAAGATGATCAGAGCAAACTTGTGTTCCGGTACCATCTTGAAGACGCAAGTGAAGCTTTCATGGTTTCCTCCGTGCTCAACCACATCCATGCCGCGGTAGTTGTACATCATTGTGCCATAGCCATAGCTGGCGTCAGGGTACACACTGAGCAGGTCAGCATGAGGTGTGAACATCTCGTTTATTATCTGGGGTGAGAGAACCTGCTTGTCATCCAGGGAGCCGTTGTTCATAAGGGCCTCGGCAAACTTGGCCATATCCAGAACATTGGAGAAGAGGAAGCCAGCAGGCCACATGAATACATACTCTTCGAAGGGCCTCATAACGGTCACATTCCCTGATTCGTCTCCTATGTATCCCAAGGACATGGGGTAGGTTACAGCCATCTCTAGGTAGAAGGTGGTACTGTTCATTCCCAGAGGCTTGAGAACCCTCTCCTCCACAGTTTCCGGATAGGGCTTTCCCCCCAAGGTCTGGGCCGTATAGCCAGCCAGGGAATACCCGCCATTAGAGTAAGAAAAAATCTCTCCGGGCTCAGAGAAGAATAAAGTGTCGTTCATGACCTTTACATAGTCCTCAAGGCCAGATTCGACATCCCATTTTCCCGTTTCAGAAAATGGATACGGATCTTTCAGGCCTGCGGTATGACTTAGTAGCTGGGCAGCAGTGATATTGGATAGCCTTGGGCTCAGACCTTTGATGTAATTGCCCACAGGATCGTTAATATCTAGCATTCCCTCTTCGGCCATGGATAGGACGGTGTAGGCCGTGAACGGCTTGGTGGTGGAGCCTATCAAGAATAGGGTCTTCGGTGTTACAGCCAACCCCGTCTCCACATTGGCCAGTCCAAAACCTCTGGCATAAACAACCTCATCGCCGCTGACGATGGCGACGGCACACCCTGGGGTGTTGGTCTCATTAAGCTCTTCCAGAATGGTTTTGTCAAGTGAGCTGAAATCTATTGCATTAGACGCGGACCCCACTTCCTTAAGCTCAGGCTCCACAAGTTCGGTTCCAGGCTCATGGACCCCTTCCAGGGGTCCCATTCCCGTATCGTCTTCTGGACCGATACAACCTGCGGTAAAGAGTCCAAGGAAGATCAGGATCGTCAATGTTGCGTTCTTCATATCATACCACATACAAAATTATTTCCTTCCGAGCGTGTATATATATGTTACGGGAGTGTTTCGATTAACTCCGGTCTAGCCCTCTCATTTAAACACCCTTTAAGTGGGCATGGACAAGAATTCATTATTTATAAGATTTTTATAGATCGTCGTGTGTGATTCGTGATGGTATTTGCCCGCTTGAAATCAGCTTGCAAGGAAGAGAAGACATGAGTTACCATCACCAGCAGGAAAATTGGAAAGAATATTTATGTAGTGTAGATTAAGAGTATTCAGGAGATTTAAATACGAGAAATTCTTTAATGAGTAGGTCAATGGAAGGTGGTGCTATGATCCAATACACATTCAGAGAAGCTGCAGAGGTGGACGTCCAAAAAATCATAAATCTGCTCAACGAGACGATTGTGGAGGTATACGGTCAGATCTTGCCGGAGGATAGGTTGAAGCCCTGGGCGGAAGGCGACCAGCTTACTAGCGATGTCAACAACTCGTGGCAAAACATGATTGTGGCTGAAAAGGCCGGCGAGGTTGTGGCAGTTGCTGCTAGATTTGATGACCTGGTAGGTCTCGTTTGGGTTCATCCAGCCCACCAGAGAGAAGGGATCGGAAGCGTTCTCTTAGATATTGTTGAGACAGAGATAACGAAATCAGGATACGGTATGGCAAAGTTGGCATGTTTCAGCGATAACGACAGAGCCATGAGATTTTACCTGAACAAAGGTTGGAAGCCCCTCAGCGAAGAGATGAACGAAGAGGCAGGTGCTTTAGAGATGGTTATGACGAAGACGCTGACGAAAGAGGACAGGTGCTGAAGAGAGGAAAAACTGCAGCAAGGCTGCTGTAACCCTTCTTCGTCCAGTCCCCTCGCGGTCGGCGCCGATACACCCTCCGATCTGCAAGGATTCCTCGTAATAGGTCCGCCACGTATTTGATAGGCAAAGCACGGCGTACTTCCTGTAACCTGCCAATCTGGCACCTGCTCCAACGGCCAAGTGAACACGCCTGTCGGACATATCAGGGGTTGACCATCATGCTTGCGCCATCAATTCCAAATACAGCCTGAGTGAGGATTTCGAAAAACCTAATTATGGCAATGTTTAAATAGTATTAATTACAATTAATTATTATGGATACTTTTGCATCGTGGGCTTTCCGAGAAGTTTACAGTAAGCAGAAATCTGATAACCGGCTCTTGCAGATAGTTGATATCATAGACTGGAAGCCTATTCGCGATGTACTTGAGGAGATGTACAGAAACAAAAGCGAGAAGGGTGGGCGGCCAAACTGTGACGTT
>Ga0209203_1001769_pt1 | contig 15272 bp, 10 predicted proteins | sample AD_UKC109_MetaG_FD_184423 | JGI IMG/M metagenome (GOLD analysis project Ga0209203, IMG submission 184423) | Active sludge microbial communities of municipal wastewater-treating anaerobic digesters from Hong Kong - AD_UKC109_MetaG (SPAdes)... | ecosystem: Engineered > Bioreactor > Anaerobic >... | reverse complement strand
CTTGGTCGCGTCATCAAAGTCGATTTCTTGTTCGCTGTTAGCGATCTGTTTCTGGATAACTGGGGGTATGTCTTTGTCGCTGAGAGTTAGGATAAGAACCTTGTAGTCTGAGAGAAGGTCCCTTTCAACGGCCTCCCCGAAGCCAATTCTGTAAATCTCCTGCCCGAAGATCGCCTCATCATCCATTGAGCACAGAATGGCATCCATTTCGGCAGCTTTGCCCTTGGCATCATCACTGTAGAGACGAGGTGTGGCTGTCATATAAAGCCGTTTCCGGGCCTTCAAGAAGTTATCATCATGAACCTTGATGAAGTCGGAGGAATCTTCCGGTGTGAGGGCCACACCAGTGGTCCTGTGGGCTTCATCGCAGATGATAAGGTCGAATGTACCGTAGTCCTTATCTTTCGCTAGAAGAGCCTTCTGAGCCCTGGAAATAACCTCTATGGACTGGTAAGTGGAGAAGACTGTGGTCAGTCCTTCTTTTTTTGTCCTCCGAATGTGTTCAAGCTGCTTGACTATGCTGGGAACATCTGTTGAAGCAGGAAGTGCCAAGTCTACTATACTGAAGTAATCGAGATCCTCCTTCTTTCTTTTTGTCTGGGAAATCTTCGGGTCTGAGCAGATGCAAACGGCGTTAAGGGGCTCCATGGCATCAGCAGACCAGGCCCTCAGAGTCTGTCCAAGAAGAGCAATAGAGGGAACTAAGACCAGAACCAATCCATCTCCACCCGTTTCTTTTTCGGCAACTCTAAGGGAAGTGAAAGTTTTTCCTGTACCGCAGGCCATAATGAGCTTACCCCGTGCATAATCCGGACCAAACTTGCCACCGATTCCGGGCAAAGTTGCCAGTCATTCCGGATGAAAGTTGCCACTGATTCCGGTCAAACTTGCCACCCGTAGTTCCCGGATCAGTCCACTGGATTTCTCAAAGTTTCCAGACTAATAAAATAGCGCTGTACTTCTCGTAGTGGCATATACCCTTCAGGAAAAACCTGGAGGTTGTATGGCACAGAAAAAAGCAGAGGTACGAGTGATTAGAGAAGTTTTGAGACTTCATTTTGAGGCGGGGTATTCTGATAGGGCAATCAGTAAGATCATCGGTAAATCCAGGCCGACTGTACATCGGATTCATGCCGCCTTCACAGAAGCCGGTTACACATGGCCACTCCCAGAAGAGGTTGATGACGCAAAGCTTGAGTCAATCGTTTACCCGACGAAATCTCACGCTCGGGAATGGCCTCTCCCAGACTGGGATTACACCTGGAAACAGATGCAACGCAAGGGGACAACATTGCGATTGCTCTGGTTCAGATACAAAGCACAGCATCCTGAGGGTTATCAATACAGCCAGTACTGTGAGCATTACAATCGGTGGTGTGGCAAGAAAAATGTTTCCATGCGCAAGGAGTATCGCGCAGGCGTCCTCACAGAAGTTGACTACGCAGGCTCCACTTTGCCGCTGACAGATCCTGATACAGGAAATGTTAAGGAAGTGCCGGTATTTGTGGGGGTATTGGGAGCATCCGGCTACCTGTATGCAGAGGCGACTCTTACCATGAAGCTGGCTGACTGGATCGGCTCCCACATAAGGATGTTTGAGTTTTATGGAGGAGCAACGGAGATAGTAACTCCTGATAATCCCAAGACCGGAGTTAAGAGAGCATGCAGGTATGATCCTGACATTCAGCGGACCTATGAGAACATGGTCAGGCATTATGGATCTGTAGTAATGCCTGCTCGTGTGAAAAAGCCGAAGGACAAACCCAAAGCAGAGCGAGGTGTGCTGGAGGTGCTTCGCTGGATAATAGCAGTGCTGAGAGACAGGACATTCTTCAGCCTTGAAGAAATGAACGAAGCGATTTTCATTGAGCTGGAAAAGATAAACAACAAGCCCTACACAGACAGAGAAGGAAGCAGGAGGAGCCTGTTCGAGGAGCTGGACAAACCCCTCCTTAAGCAGTTGCCCTCTACTTCTTTTACCTTTGAAGAATGGAAAAAGGTAAAGGTCCACATTGATTACCATGTTCAGATTCATGGCTGCTATTACAGCGTACCCTACCAACTCGTCAGTGAAACTCTCACGGCAAGAATCACGGGAACAACTGTTGAGATTTTCAACAAAGAGCAGCGGGTGGCCTCCCATATGCGGCAGTTTGTAAAGGGTCGCCCCAGTACTCTCATGGAACACATGCCTGACAAGCACTCAAAATATCTGAAAATGACCCCGGAGAAGATAATGGAGTGGGCCTCCGGAGTAGGGGAACATGCATCTGAGCTTGCCGGGACAATCCTTGAACGGAAAGCCCATCCGGCTCAGGGATACCGGGTAATACTCGGTATTCTGAATCTGGGCAAAAAGTATGGCGAAGAGCGTCTCAATAAATCCTGTGGTGTCGCATTGAGGATGAACTCACTGCGCCTTAAGGATTTGAAGATGATTCTTGAAAAGCAGTTGGATGTCAGTCTTTTCGATGAAGTAGAGGAGGAAGAGGAGCCAATCATTCATGACAACATCAGAGGAGAAAAACTACACAAGAAGGGAAAACCGAATGCTGATACATCCTCTAATCGATCAACTCAGAGGCCTTAAGCTGTATGCCATGGCAGCCTGTCTTGAAGAGCAGATGAAAATGAAGGACATTATCAAATACTCGTTTGAAGATCGCCTTGGAATGCTGGTTGATCGGGAAGCGATCACCCGGTCAAACCGACAGATCACAAGACGCTTGAGCAAAGCCAAGCTCAAAATCAATGCCTGCATGGAGGATATCGATTACACTGTGCGGCGGGGTATAGACCGCTCGATGATGATGAGATTTGCCTCATGTCGGTGGGTCCATGATCATCGAGGAATCATCCTCACGGGACCCACCGGCTCAGGAAAGACCTGGATTGCTTGTGCGCTGGCGCATAAAGCATGCCTGGAGGGTTACTCAACCCTTTACAAAAGAGTGCCCAATTTCCTTAGAGAAATAGAAGCATCCAGAGAACTGGGGACATATGACAAACTGATGACAAGGCTGGGCAAGACAGACTTGATAATCCTTGATGACTGGGGCTTGGAGAAGCTTAACCAGCGGCAAAGCCTGGCCATACTCGAACTCCTTGAAGACAGGTACAATGTGCGCTCCACCATCATTGCCTCTCAGATCCCGGCGGAAAAACTCTATGAAACAGTCAAGGATCCGACAATCGCCGATGCTATTGTAGACCGGCTGCTGAACAACTCCTACAAGATTGACCTGAGCACAGAGGAATCCATGAGAAGAATGAGTGGTGAGTTGACTGAAGAAAGGATGAATAATTAGATTGATAGGAGAACAGCGTTAAAACTGGAAACTTGAGAAATCAAGGTGGCAAGTTTGAAACGGAATCCCCGGCAAGTTTGCGCCGGATTAGGTGGCAAGCATAACCCGGAACGGGTGGCAAAATTCACCGGACTGGGCACCGATGCATGGGCTGTGCAGGTTCTTCCTTGAGAGAATGGGGCCATGCCAGGGCAGGGGAGAGAGAAAGATGCTTCCCTTCGTTATTTCTATGCATCAGCTCTTTGAGGAGTTCGTTGCAGTCTGGCTTGCCGGAAAACTCAAAGAAGACGGCAGATTCAGCCTGAGCATTCAGTATTCCGTTGAGGCTGGTTCCTTCACCATCAGGCCTGATCTGGTGGTTGAGGACAGCCAGACTGGAATTCCAGTGCTGGTAGCGGATACCAAGTACAAGGCAAGCGATTCTATTGATCAGGATGATGTTTACCAGGTCGTAGCCTATGCCCAGAAGCTTTCCTGCTCAGAGGCAGTTCTGATCTACCCTTTCAGGAGCGACAGCAGGTACAGCTACGACTGGAACGGAATACTCACCCGAACGGTGGAGTTCGATCTGCAGCAGAGTCTTGATGTGGCTGGTGAGGTTTTTCTTCGGGAGATGTTCGGAGCTTCTTTCAATGATTCTCTTTATGCGGAGGAAGCAATCCTTGGGGAGGAGAAAATGAGTAGCGGTAAGACGGATGCAACTCTTCCTGGTGATTTCTTTTCTCACTCGTAAGCTCCTTATAAGTAACTCTTACTCCAACACAGTTATCATACATACTATTCAGTCTGTCGTAAGTGTGACTCTGATCATTTTCGTCATTCAGTCTGAAAGCAAACTCATTCAGGAAAAATCAAGATGCTTGTCGCTGACTTAAACAACTCGTTGCTGACTATTCAGTTCAGTTCGATAGTCAGAGAGCATTTTTAGTCTTGCTGATGCTTCCTTTGCTACTTCGGGGTTCTTGCTGTTAGCCCGTCCTCTCCACTTCTTGTACTCTTCATTGATCCAAGCTATTTTCTCCTTGTGAGACAATTGATGTGGAACACCTAAAACAGATTCAGTAGACTTGCCATCATACATTGATGATCTTATGTGAATGTCGTGTGTTTCTTTCACAAAATCGTTGCTTAGGCAAAGTGTTCTAGCAAGGTGTTTCAGCGCAAGCTCCTCGTTTTGCTCAACTTTTCCATCTGCTACCGCTACATGTACACATATTTCGTATGCTTTACGTGATAAACTCTCTTCTGCAAAGCTCCGAAGTTCATCGCTTATATCATGGATCAGATCAAGGGGAGCTTTCTGGCGAGAGTTCAGAGCATCAGTGGTTGTTTTTACTGCATGATTAACTTCTTCCTTGAGATCACCATTCAGGCTCAACTCCTTGATGATTTCCTTAATCTTTGCCTTCTCTGATGAATCAATAGAGCCATCCAAAGCAGCAATACAAAGTGCAAGAGCCGCTATTTTGGGTATAAGGTTTCTTGCTCCTTCCTCAAGATCAAGATATCCGTTACTCTTTTGGTAGAAATCGATGAAATAGGAGCCAAGCACAAAACTTTGCTTTACATTGAATTGCTCGGTTATGGAGACATAGAATGCAACTCGTCGATTTCCTCTTCGTGGAGTTTTTAGAAAGGAAAGGGGTATTGTAGCTATCTGAGTATATTGATCCCATGTCGATTGCTGGTATGGTACGATGAAATCATCTGTGTAGATGAAGGTTCCCTCATTGTTTGATAACTCAGGAACTGAGGTTGTAAGGAAGTAATCGCTTCTCAATCCGTCGGTTACATCTTGAGCGTAAATGCAGATTTTTACCGGGTAGTTATCCCGCGGTACTACTAGAAGTCCTTTGATAGATACATGTAGCACCTCTATAGAATCCAAATGTGGATCATCTGGATTGATAACAGTTTCCTTCCTACAGTGCACTTGGATTTCAGGATTCCCCGCTTGAACCTGATTGCCTGAACCGGAATTGCTGTTATTTATCATGTATACAATCCAGATAATGAATAGTATTAAGAGAATTGGCATTATTTCTCCTTATTCTATTTCAAGTTCTTCAAACGCCACATAATCAAGCTGGTCTGAGGATTCATCACCTTCGCCTGTGCTTGTATCAAGGTTAATCAGCTTTGAACGACCTGATTCCACATCATGAAATCGGCATGACATCCTTCCATTTGCATCATAGGAGTAGGTTGCTCTGACCTCCAAACCAGCTGGTCTGTTTGGGGGTAGTGTTAACTCACCCTGAGCAATTACATTCACGAACTCAGGATTTTCATCTTCTCCTTGCGTAATTAGGCATTCAATAGCTGTTTGACCGTCATGCATTGTGGCGAACGACTTCGTTTTAGAGCATGGTATTTGAGTGTTCTTCGGGATTATTATAGTGTTTCTTAGTTGCTGGATTCCAGAAGAAGTGTCGATGTTTATCGTTCCAAAGCTATGGCTTGTTACATCCTGTAGAGATGTCTTTCTGAAGGACAGTGCTACATTATTGTCCAGCTGGATTAGCCCCTTCTCTTCCATTAGCATGGCCGCCTGGAGAGATGCGCCAAGCGCCACAGCTTCATCAGGGCTTATCTGCATCAATGGTTTCTTCCCAAACTTATTTTCAAGCATTTCCTTTACTGCAGGGATTCTTGTAGAACCTCCAACAAGTAACACGGCATCAATTTGCCCTTCATTTATTTCTGCAAGCGAGAGGGCATTCTCCACAAGCATTTCAGTACGCGTGATTAGATTGGATGTCAGTTCATTGAACTTGGATCCATCCAGTCGAGCGTTCAGCCACTCCTGTTTACATTGGATTGGAATAGGGTAAACTTGGTTGACCTTGGAAAGCTTTCTTTTTGCGCTCTCCGCCTCTGCAACAAGTCGAAGGTAATAGGAGATATCTTCTTCATCCCTGAGATCAATACCTTTGGCTTCTTTGAAAATATCGCAAAGATAGTCAGCAATCTGGACATCAAAGTTCACCCCACCAAGTTCATGGTCTCCGTCTGAGGCTAGGACCTTAACGTTCTGCTGAGAAGCTATCTCAACGATTGACACATCGAAGGTACCACCGCCTAAATCATAGATGAGGACCTTTCCCTGGCATTTTGCTGCCCTTGCGTATGCTAGAGCTGCTGCAGTAGGCTCGTTGATTATCCGCAAAACCTCTATACCTGCCTTGTTAGCAGCATCCATGGTTGCTTTTCTGCGGTATTCATCGAAATAGGCTGGAACGGTAACAACAGCATGCTTGATTGGTCCAAGCAGGCTTTCTGCATCCTTCTTAATCTTTCTAAGGATTATCGCACTTATGTCAACAGCTGAGTATGTATTGCCATCGATTCGAACTGACCAGTCTGGGTCTCCCATGTTACGCTTAACATTCCTGACAACTCTACCAGGCTCACCCAAAGATGCGTCAACGGCCAATTGCCCAACAAGTATCTTGCTTGATTGATCGAAAAAGACAGCAGATGCTGTAACTCGTTCACCATCAGAGTTGGGTTTTATCTCTGGATTGCCACTTTCATTAACAGCTGCAATTGCAGAGTAAGTTGTTCCAAGGTCAATTCCTATAGCATAGTTAGTCACCGCTATCCTCCTCTGCATCTGAGTACACAAATATCTCAGCTTTCTTCAAAACGGATTTCATAGAGCCCCTTTGGAAAAGGTATCCGTATGACTTCACTGCCGCAATCGTCCCACAATCCGAGGTCTGATCCTCGGGAGGTACCAGTGAACCAATCACTTTCATCACGGTGTAATCTGGTTTTTCTCCTAGAGAGGGAAGCAACACCCTGACACCAAGCTGCCTTAACTCCTCCTCTACAACTTCGTACAGGCAGGATAGAAATCCATTCTCAGCCTTTTCTCTCTTGCTTCGTAAGGGAAAGAGGAACAACTTCTTGTCGTTTTCTGAAATGCCGTCTTTCTCAAGAAACTGCCTTGTCATCATCAGGTGTATTCGGCAGAGCGACTCAACCCCAGTAAGCAATCCCTTGCTGTAGTGATGAGCTTTTACATCCTCAGAGAGCTCAAGAAGACCGGCACTATAGCCTTTTATCTCAAGCAACTCCATCCGCATTGCATTCACAGTTTCTCGCAACTCAATGAAGGCATCAGCAGGGGATTTTCCCTTTTGCTGACGCCCCTTAGGGTTAGCTACTCCACCATTAGATGAAACAGCCATGTCACTTTCATTCTTAAGGCTTGTATTCAATCTCTCCATTGAGTCCTGTCTGACTGTCATGCTATCCCCATTCGTACAGAATACGAGTTCATGATATACTGAATATGGATATGATATGAATGGCTTGGATCAAACAATTCGGATACAAATAAACATATTAGTCTAGCCAATCCAGACATGGAGGAGCTTAGTAGCCCTTCAGTATTTCTTATCATCTTCATTGCTTCAGCGATTGGTAGATCAAACAATGGGACCATCAACAATGATGCACTCCCCATACGAATCTGCCCATGCATCAGCAAGTTGTTCAAGGGGTAGCTCAAATGCAGCTCCATTTTCTATTCCAGGATCATTAAGAAACGCTGTCCCTGATGATGAGTCAATACCAGTTAGTACAACCACATGGTCGGGTTGGAGGCCATCAATACTGTCATGGATGGGTCCCTCGTGTCCCCAGACTTCTCCTGAATCAACTGAGAGAATAATCTGCTTACCGGTATCCAGAGAGTTTAGTATTTCATCGAATGAAGGGTAGGCTATTCTATTTTCCAGGCCAAATCCTTCGAGCAGGTCAGAAATGCTATCCATCGTCATTCCAGCATCATCACCAAGGCCAGGTGTAAGCAATCCTGCTTCAGTTGCTTGACAAGCCAGATCTGTTTCAGAAATATCAAGACCATTCAATGCAAGAACCATTTTAGCTGACATGATGCCACATGTGTATCCGGTACTCTGCAGATCCCAGGCCTTAGCATCGGTGAAAGGCTCGCCGTGCAGGTCGCAGTACCAGTCATCGAAGTCGGGAAACAGGCTTGAACCCGTATCAGCTAGCCCACCTGTGAAGTCGCTAGGTTCTAACTCCAAATCTGTATCAAGTAGATCGCTTAGTTCATCTAAGAAGGATGCTCCTAGATCATCGTTAACCAAATCTCCATCCAGCATGTCTTCAAGAACAGATCCATCAGTATCCAGGATTGAGTCAAGATCAAAGGACTCGGTATCAAGCATTGAATCAAGATCATCAAAGATTGATAAGTCGAAGTCCATCTGTATACCTCCTCCTATGCAAACTTGGGAGCAGTTTCTCCGGATCTGTAACTATCCTTCGTCACAGCTTTTCTTTCCTCTCTAAGAATAGCGTTTGTTCTTGCATTAGAAAGTTCTTTAGACAAGTGAGTTTGAGTATAGACCTCTCTGCTTCCGAACTGTCCTTTATAACTGTTCAGTTCTGCCCGTAAGTGATCAAGAAGCATGCTGCAGGATATCTTCCTGTTATCGCGCAAAAGCTCAACCGATTTAGACCTACCATCTATACCAATCTGCAGGGATATATACAATCGACATGTATTCTTCGAGAACATCTCAAGTTCACCGAGAATCCTTTCATATCGAGGGCGAAGCTTTTTTAACTCCTTCTGCATTTTTTTGCTCTGGAGGGTAAGCGAGTCAATGATTTCCTCTTTCTTTCTATACACTTCCATCACATCCAGATTAAGGATATTTAGTAAGTTTCTATTCTCTGCATACAGATTGCTGTTTACTACCTCTACTTTATTATTATGTATATGTGTCGCGTGATTAAGCTTAGCCGCATCTGAGTCCCACTTTGCTGACCTTGCGTTTAGCTCTTGTCTTTCGTTAGTTCCCCAGCCAATTGCATCATCAAACCACCGTTTCAAGCCCCAGCCTTTCGAGTTGTATTCATCCCATTTAAGGTTCAACTGATACCACTCACTTTCAAGAGCTGCCTGTCTTGAGTTGAGCCTATCCAGCTCTGAGTTTAGCCTGCTAACTTCCACTTGCAAGCTACTCAATCTGCATCGGCATCTTGAAGCTTTATCTGCGAGTCTGACAGGCATATCAGTGCCAACAAACCACCTGGAAATGCGATCAAGTATTTGAGTATCAGTGATTTTCTTTGCATTGTATGCATCAATATCTTCTTGTCTTCGTATGTAGGATTGCTGAAGGCATTTAGTCTCTCCTGTTATTCTTTTGCATAACAATTCTCTTTCGCTGATTATATGCTTGAACTCAGCAAGTTTTCCGTCGTAGGATTCGAGGACCTTCTCAACAAGCTTCCACGTCTCTAGTAATTTGCTTCTTACTATGCGCTCCTTGAGAGTCTCAGCTTCAGGGACAAGAGTATTTGCAACATAGTTTCTTACTCCTGTAATTCCGGAGCTTTCCTTTATCCCAAGTAGGTCTTCCTTCGCACTCACAAAGAAAATGTCCTTGAAGACGTCACGGAGTTCGTTCTCAATTGTGATTATGTGATTCTCTACTTCACCTTCATTATCCATTTGGGCGCGAAGGTGATCTAGTTTATTGATTACTCCGTACGGCCTGGTGAATGTCCTGTACTTGTTGATTAATGCCTGAGTCGTCCTTTTGTCGATATGAAGAGGGTCAAGTACCCAGAAAACTATGTCAGAGCGCTTCAGAAAAGCTTCAGTTATCTCTGTATGGTGCTCATATCCTGAATTGAAACCTGGGGTGTCAGCTAGATCGATTTTCTCCAAAATGGGATGCGTGGTCTCAATATCTGCTTTGAACACCCGGTTAGCTATAGACTTATCATCAACATATCTGCTGGCGGTGAATTCTTCAAGACGCTCTCTCGGGTAGTATTCCTTCGATCCATCCATGTATTCAATGTTGATAGTCTCACTATCACCTAGGTGAATAACAGTTATTGTGGCTGTTGTAGGTCTTATGCTTGTAGCCAGCAGATCCTGCTCAAGAAGTGCATTGATGAAAGACGATTTACCTGATGAGAACTCACCAAGAACAGTGACAAGTAAAGGAGATTGAATGGCACTTTGGATTTCATTCAGAGCAGAAAAAATTACATGGGTGTCAGCGTACTCTAGATTTGCACAAATTCGCTTTAAGCTCGCAAGAAACTCCTCATTAGTAATCGCTTTAAGTTCGGTTGGATTAACTCTAACATCGCTTGGTTTGAAGTGAAGGCTTCTACGTCTGACTCGCTGACGGATGAGCATGATAAGGAGGATAACGAAAATCAGTGAGAGACTTATTAGGAACCAATTAAATCTTACATCGGTAAAGAACTCCTTTATCGCTGAGACCAATTAGTTTCCTCCTATTCCCCAAGAATACTCATTGCTGCCTTAACCGATTCTTGAAGAATCCTGAACTGCTCCGTCTCCCGACCAAGTCCTGATTTCCTTTGGTCTATCTTCTTTCTCGTATCATTCTCCAACTCTTGTAGCGTGTTCCTGAACTCTGATCGTAACTCATTCTTGAACTGACTCAAGGTTTTGTCTACCTGCTCCCTGATAATCCTGGAGTATGCAAGGAACACTCGCTTAAGCTCCCGCCGGAGAACTACTTTCATCTCACGTTTTTGCTCATCCAGTTTCTTCTGGACTTGCTTGGTTCCTAATAGCCTACTTGCCATTCCACTACCCATTATTGGTAGTGTAAGAATGTATAGAGGATTAGAACCAATCAGTATTGCAGCAGCAACTCCTGCTATAGCTCCACCAATCTTGTATGGTTTTTCAGCAGCCCCGAGAGCAGCATCGTCACCACGGAAGTCAGATGAGATTTTCTGCTCTTTCAACCAGTCCTTGTAATCAGCGTTGACAAGTTGCATGATCGGCTTCTTAGAAAAATGCTGAGAGTAAGCTCTGAGAGTCTTTGTCTGGATTATATCAACATCTTTGGCTATCCGTGATCCGCTTGATTCCCACCATTGCTTAATGCTTTTCTTCAACACAAATGGCACCGTATTCTCTGCGAAATCTTCTAGGGATCCTCTTTGCATATTCAGCTGGTAGGTGAGAGTTTCAAGTAGCTCCTCCTGTTTTTCTCCTAGGGAAGACTGAATAGCTGTATCCAGATTCCTGGCACATTGATCGACATAATCCTCAAGGGCTTTGAGCTTTGAAGCCCATGATGCGCTTAGTGAACTGAGTTTTCTCAACTCTTTCTTAAGCTGATCGATGGACTCACTCTGCCTGAAGATTTGTATGTTCAACTCCTCGATGACTTGGGTGCAGTGTCTTTGAAGCTGTTTATCAAGTTTATCTATTCTTGCATGAGTTCTTTCTCCGCTTAGTACGAACTCTTTAAGCTCTTTTTCAAAATCAACCCATCCAGAGTTAGCAAGGTCCTCCTCGTCATTTGCTGCTTGGGCTAGAAATGCTTTCTTTGCTGAAAGACTGAACACCTTTGGTGGTTTGGTGAACTCCATTCTGGCAAGATTCTCATTCACATAGCTCACAGAGTCCGCAAGCAAATCTTGACTCTCAAGTTCATCGGCTTTGTTTAGCACAATGAAAACCTTGCAGATATCATGGCAAAGCACATGCTGTGTTAAAAATGATTGCTCTGTGGACTTGAAAGGCGTGTTAGCATCCATCACAACAATAACTGCATCAGATACAGGAATATACCCGTAAGTGATATTTAGCCTTTGCTCGTTTATATCATTTACCCCAGGAGTATCAACAACTACAGTACCATCCTTAAGGTAGTCGATCGGGAAACCAATTTCGGCATACTTAACATTTTTGGGTTCGAATCCCGAACTTGCCTTAAAGGCGCTCAGAGATTCCTTCTTAACGGGAAGATCAGATGTGTTTCCGTCTCTTTTGTGGATCCTAAGAAATGGCTTTTCTGAGTAATGTATGATGTTCAGTGTAGCTGTTGTTGGAACAACACCTGTTGGTATTAGATCAGACTTCAAAATCGCGTTTACAAGAGTCGACTTCCCTCTACTGAACTCACCTATCACAGTTATTATGAACTGCTCGTTCATAGCTGTTTCAACTGTGTTTCGTACATCCTTAGTAAGGTTCATCAAGCCGGAGCTCTCTGTTATCTCCAGAAGCTCCTGGCATTTCGCAAGGAGATGTTTTCTTTTCGCTTCAGATACCATCAGCTTATCTCACAGACTGATCGCTCAATTTCCTCGATCCCCTTGCATACTTGCTGAAGTTGCTTGATAGTGCTCGTTAACGATTTTCTCTTCTCTCCAATCACCTGTCTTTCGTTTTCCATTTCTCTGCTGATTGCGTGTAAAGACTCTGTTAAAGAGCTGATCATTGCCTTTAGGCTGTTATCTACATCTGCATCAAAAGCGCTGAATCCGGAACGTATGCCATCCATCGCCTTCTCAACTATTTCACCCCGTTGGCTGTCCGCCTGCTTTTTAAACTCTTCACTCATCTTACTCAGTTTTCTGGCACGGACTACATCGTTATACCATTTGACTGCGTAACCTCCGCCTGCGAGAGTCAGGATCCATCCGATAGGTCCTGACATGAGAAGGGCTCCAATGAATCCTATCATGAATGTTCCTCCAGCTAAAACCCCCAAACCTGTTACCTGCTCAAGCATGCTCTCTTCACTTGAAACTCCCAGTTCCATCTTGATTGCTTCATGACTTCTTCTTGAGAAAGAGTCCTGCAGTTTGCTTATCCTCTCTTCGATTGATTTGATTCTGGTGATAGCGTCTAGAGTATAAGTTCTCCATTCCTGGTTAAGAGTCTTGTTGAACTCTGATGATAGATTAGCCAAGGATTCCTTAACATCCTGTTTTAGATATGACTCTAGCGCTTCAGGATCTCCCTGCCAGCTCTCGATCTTCAATGCTTGAGTTGATATCCAAGTATCCAGCATCTCCTCAAGTTCACCTTTAAGGAACCGTAAACTGTTAATGCTAAGCAAATTCAAGTTTCGCCTGAAATCAGATCTTGACTTCTCTATTTCTCGAAGTTCAGGTCGGATTTTCGCCATCTGCTGTTCGAACTCATCTGGAGAGAAAGTCAGAGCTTCTACTCGCATGTTCAGGCTGTTGCAGAAGCTGTTAAGCTGGCGTCTTACAGTGCTTGCAGGCGGTAGAAGCATCTGCAATGCTCTTTCGTCAGAGGTGAGGAAGCTTTCCAAATCTCTGACGAACTCAGTGAATCCAGAGCCTTCCCATCCTTTATTTGCTGCATTTTTGGAACTGAGCGGATGAATATCTATCGCTTGACCGGTCTTTAGTTCTTTTTCAAGCTCAGAGTCCATGTAATCAAGAGCTTCGGCGCGTTCGGCCGGATCAAGAAGATCTATCTTGTTAGCTACAAAGAGAACCTTTGAAACATAGTGTCGTATTACCCTCAGGTATTCTCTCTCTGACTTGGACAGGGGCTGTGTAGGGTTCAGCAGCATAATACAAGCGTTCCCTTTGGGTAGATATTCCAGGGTAATTCTCTCGTGATGCTCATTAGCGGATGCCAATCCAGGAGTATCCAGTATTTCAATGTTGTCTCTGCAATAGTCATTCGGAATGTAAAGCTCAACGATCTTAACTTTTTTGGACCTTTCGTCAGCCTCAAACGTAAGTGAGGTGGAGTAGTCAGTTAAGTCTTCGAAAGCGATTGTCTCAGAGTCACCTTCTGTGATCTCATTACCATGTTGGTCCATTGCCCCCCAGTAGCGGACTACAGCATGTGGAGTGTTTCCATGGCGAATGATACTTATTGCTGCAGTTGTCGGACGAACTCCGACAGGTAAAGCGTTCTTCTGGAGTAAAGCATTCAAGAACGTTGACTTACCTGTACTGAACTCACCAACTACGAGTAACTTGAATACCCCTTCGAGGAGACGAGACTTCTGATCGGCCAGGCAGCTTTTCACGGATGTGAGAGTGCTAGGTTTTTCATTGCAGCTGTCAGATTTCCCTAACAGCAGTTCGTTTTCAGATGAAAGGATAGCTGTAGCAGAATCAATGCCAGATACGATCCTATCTCTTGTCTCAAAGAAATCCTGGAAAGTTTTCACTGCTAAGCTATCTCCTTTATCAATTATGATAACAGTCAGTTTCATACCTGCTACTCGAGAGCTAACGTCTGCTTAAACGCTTCATGCCGCATCAATAGTCGGATGAACTTAACTCGAATTTGCTAAAAGAGCTTATACGAGTTGCCACCACGTCAAAGGCATGGGTAACCTAATTTTGCCTAATGCGTTTTATCAAGCTCCATAGCATTTTGCATAGTGCAATCGCGGTCAACCAACCAAACTAGTAGGAAATATGACTTAGGCCGCGCTGGCAGACGAGTACGCCGACTCCATGAGGGCGGCGTCTCCTTTTTCTATTTCCATTGCCACCATGTCCCTCTCCGGGAATCTGGGGTGGCTTTCGGAAACGGTGCAGTACTGCGGGGAGAACACCGACTGGGTGGACCTGCACTACTACCCCGCCGGTACCTGGGAGCAGACACCTCCGGACACCAGCGACTACATTACCTGGCTCGCGTCACTGGATTCAGGTCCCAATGCCTTCGACCAGTGGTATCAGGCAATGGTGGATTCCATGGAGGTTTTCTCCGGGGGAGCTGACATTCCAGTGTGCGTAATGGAGTACAACGCTATCGTGATGAACCCGGATCTGGTTTGGTGGAACTACGTCGACGGGCTCTTCGTGGCGGACTGCCTGGGGCACCTGGCGGAGAACGGCTGCACCATGGGCGGGGTGTACTCCATCATAGAGGGGAGCCCTGATGACCCCAACACTTCCTTCGGGATGATAAGGGGCGACACCCTCTCGATGCGGGCAACCGCCTGGGTGATGAAGCTCCTCCAGGAGAAGATGACCGGTACCATGGTGCTCTCCACCAGCGATGCCCTGGGGGGAGGCTACGGGCTGGATGTGCATTCATCCCTCCGTTCCGACGGCAAGCTCTGCATAGTGGTGGTTAACAAGCATCTGACCCAGGATTTCAATACTGAGGTTGTGCTGCACGGGTTC
>Ga0209203_1001761_pt1 | contig 15309 bp, 14 predicted proteins | sample AD_UKC109_MetaG_FD_184423 | JGI IMG/M metagenome (GOLD analysis project Ga0209203, IMG submission 184423) | Active sludge microbial communities of municipal wastewater-treating anaerobic digesters from Hong Kong - AD_UKC109_MetaG (SPAdes)... | ecosystem: Engineered > Bioreactor > Anaerobic >... | reverse complement strand
TCTTAACAAGCGTGGGTCGCACATGATCCATTTTGCCTATTTCCGCTCTTGGATTGTATATATTGGTAAACACCATGGATGGTCCGCAGAAAACGCCGTCTTCCAGTGTAACGCCTTTATAGACGCTGACGTTGTTTTGAATTTTACACTTATTGCCGACGATGGCGTCGGGACCGATGACAACGTTCTGACCGATGTTGCAGTTGTCACCAATTTTGGAACCGGAAAGGATGTGAGAGAAGTGCCACACCTTACTTCCCTTCCCAATCGTGACGTTATTATCAATGATTGCAGTTGGGTGAATGGTGACATTCGGGTACATTACTTTTAAATCTGCGCTTTCCTGGATTCCCGCCTTCGCGGGAATGACAGAGGAGGGTGCGGAAATGTCAGAGTTGTGTGCCGGTATGACAGAAAGAGATTCTTTTTGTTCGAGGGATTGTTGGCTTAGTTCAAGGATTTTTAGAACGCGCAGGCCTTCTTCACCGGAGGTTATCGGCTTGGCATTGGTTTTGATGGCATGCAAGAAGGCTTTGCATTCGGCTTTAAGCGGTTCTTCCCAAATGTCGTTGAGATCAATAGAAATGCTTTCCGCTTTATTAGGCACAGGAAGTCCGTTTTGCCAGTTGATGGTGTGCGGATAATGAATCAGCTTTTTCTCTACGGGTTCTGTATCGTCGAAAACGAGCATCCCGTTACTACCGACGATGACAAGTTTCTGCTCTTTATAGGGATTCAGCCAACTCACGAAGATATGCGCTCCTATGCCGGAAGGAAATTTGAGATTGGTTATGGTGACATCGGCAATCCTCGCGTGCAGGAAGTTGCTACCGACGGAATCAACGTAGGAAGGTTCCTCGCCGGTCAGGCTTAAAATTATGGAAATATCATGGGGCGCAAATGACCAGAGAATGTTTTCTTCCCGCCGGATTTTGCCGAAACTCAGACGGCGCGAGTAGATATATTGCAGTCTGCCGATTTTTCCTTTTTTAATCATTTCCTTAAGCCTTATAATGGCGGCGTGATAGTGCAGGATATGGCCGACAAAAAGGATTTTATTTTTCTCTACCGCCAGGCGGACAAGTTTTTCACCGTCGGCGTGATTCAAGGAAAGAGGTTTTTCGACAAAGACGTGTTTGCCGGCGTTAAGTGCTTTTTCGGCAATTTCATAATGAAAGACTGCAGGGGCGGCAATGACAACGCCCTTGATGGCGTTGTCTTTAAGCAGGGTGTTGTAGTCGTCGGTAACGGCAACATCCGGATAGGTTTTGGCCATCTCTTCACGGATGGGTTGATCGCCATCGCAAATGTTTTTGAGTACGCCCAACTGATAAAAATTACGAACTAGGTTCTTGCCCCAGTAGCCGGCGCCGATGACGGCGATGGCTGCAGGTAATGGATGATGGGTAATGGGTGATGGTTTTTTTTTCGTCATAGAATTCCTCTCATAAAATCCCCCTGAATCACCCTTTGGAAAAGGGGGAATTGATGAGGGGCTTGTGATTTAGCATCTGGGTGGTGTGTCATTTTTTCTTCTTCTTTATCGTGTGTTTGAACTTCAAAACTGCAAAATTAAGCTCAATGGATGTCTCTGTTCCACTTGTTTTCAAGTCGTCATCAAAGATTCCGGCGATCAATTCTCCGCTTCTCTGCATGAGCGCCTTCTGATCAGCCTTGTCTTGAACAATCGATAGCTCTCGAATGCTTCTTGATAGCTGCCTGATTTTCGCGAAAGTTTCGATGATCGCAAACGTCGCTTCTGTCGCTTGTGGACTTTTTAATATCGTAGCAATCATGTACAACCCTTTTTCAGTGAAGGCCTTAGGTTATGCTCTTGTCTTTGCAAATTTTGTGGTCGAAAATTTCGACCGCAAATCCGCAAACTCTCCTTCGCTGATCTCAAACATGTAATCATGCGGAAATTTATCAGGATTATTTTTTACGGCCTCATTGATTCGTTTTGTCTCAACACTATAAAGATCAGCGACATCGCTATCCAACAAGATGCTTTGGCCACGCAGTTCAACAATCAGTCCTTTAAATTCTCAAATTTTGCTAATGTACTCATATCAGGTCATCCTTTGCACAATTCCTTTTTTGGTTTGTGCTGAAGCAGGCATTTTGCCTGGTCCGAAATGTTTCAATTTAAATGTTGCGATTCAGGCTACAAGCCTGAACCAGCAGAAGAGCCCTTCTGATTTGATCCGTTAATCCAAAATCTGATTTAAATTTTTTCTCGTTTGTAATTTTATATATTGAAACAGCCAGTTCTTTACTCAGTTGCCAAACTTTTAATTCCTGAAATCCCGCCATGACCTATCACCTATTACCTATTTCCTTTAACCAGTCTTTTTACGATCTTTTCTGCTGTTTTTCCGTTGCCGTAAAGATTTGGATGTTTTGCAGGCGTCTTGAAAGTTTTGACTGCTTTTATAATCTTTGCGCTATTCGCTCCGGTTAAAATATTCCAACCTGCCTGTATTGTTTCCAGCCACTCTGTTTCATCCCTGAGTGTTACACATGGCACTTTTAACCAATATGCCTCTTTTTGAATACCGCCGGAGTCGGTAAGAATCATTCGTGCTGATTTTTCCAAGGCAATGATGTCAAAATAACCAACAGGGTCGATAAACTTGAGAGAGGCGTGAGGTGTTAGGTGTGAGGAGTGAGGGGTTAGGACTGAGGGGTAATTATCGCCAAGCATTTTTTTTGTTCTTGGGTGAATCGGTAATACGACGGTTTCTCGTTTGGCAATTTCTGAAAGCGCATCCATTATACCGGCAAGGCGTTGTGGATCATCTGTGTTTTCTGCGCGATGAACGGTAGCTAAAAGATATTGCTTTGGCTTAAGGCTCAATCTCTGTAAAATATTTGACGTCTTTGAAGATGTCTGAACCGCAAATGTCAAGGCATCTGCCATCACGTCGCCGACGATGAGAACGTTAGAGGTAATGGGCAATGGGTTATAGGTAATAGGTAATGGGTTATGGGTAAGGGGTAAGGGGATGCCTTCGGCAGCAAGGTTGTCGACAGAAACTTGACTAGGACAAAAGAGAACAGTCGAAAGATGATCTGCCACAACACGATTGATTTCTTCAGGCATACGGCGATTGAAACTGCGTAATCCTGCTTCAATATGTGCTACCGGTATATGAATTTTGGCTGCGGCAAGCGCTCCCGCCAGGGTTGAGTTGGTGTCGCCATAAATTAACACCCAATCAGGTTTTTCTTTAAGTAGCACATCTTCAATGCCGGCAAGCATTTTCCCTGTTTGTTGTCCGTGCGTGCCTGAACCGATGTTCAGGTTATATTTCGGCTTCGGCATTGCCAGTTCACGGAAGAAAATGGATGACATTGCTTCATCATAATGTTGACCTGTGTGGATGATAACCTCCGTGAGGGGTGTCCCGCTCCGCTTCGCTTCGGGGATAGTTCGACTAACGTTTCGAACTTCGCTGCGCCCGTTCTCAATTTGTCTCACTAAGGCGTCAGGGGTGAGACGGTTATGTGCAGCGATAGCGCGAGATACTGCTGCAGCTTTAATGAACTGAGGCCGTGCGCCGATGATTGTGCAAATCTTCATATCTTAAAGGCTGTTACTTAATATTCTACAGATTTCTTCTTGTTCTTTTTCCGTTAGATACGGATGCATCGGTAAACTGAAAATGCGACTGGCACAGTCTTCACTGACCGGAAAGTCACCTTCCTTGTATCCCAGATGGGCAAATGCGGTCTGCATGTGCAGCGGTTTAGGATAGTAAATAGCTGAAGGTATTTTGTTGTCCTGGAGTTTCTTCAGTAAATCGGTGCGATGGTATTCATCCCTAGCCAGAAGAGAATATTGTGCCCAGGCGCTGACGTACCCTGCGGGGATGTGAGGGGCCAAAATAGTGGATAGTAACTTGGTGTAGCGCTGGGCGACGGTTTGGCGCAGTTCCACTTCTTCCGGAAAGATATCAAATTTGGCCAATAGGATGGCAGCCTGCAAGGTATCCAGGCGGCCATTTATGCCGATGTGGACGTTATCATATTTATGATGTCCTTTGCCATGTACACGGATGGATGCCATGATTTCAGCAAGATGGTCGTCATCGGTGAAACACATGCCGCCGTCGCCATAGCATCCCAGCGGTTTTGCCGGAAAGAAGGATGTGCAGCCGATGTTACCGAACGAGCAGGCCGTTTTATCTTTGTGTTTTGCACCAAAGGATTGTGCGGCGTCTTCAATGACAAATAAACCGTGTTCTTTGGCAATCGGTACAATGGCATCGTAATCGGCAGGCAAACCAAACAAATCGACAGGAATCACACCTTTGGGGTGCAGTTGATGGTTACTGGTTGATGGTTGATGGTTTAAATCCTTAGGCAAGGGGTGGATAGAGGCATCGTTATTTTTTAGGGCTTTGACGGCTAAAGCAAGTTTGACAGGATCGATGTTGAAAGTTTTCGGATCAATGTCCACAAAAACAGGCGTTGCACCGAGTAGACTGATTACTTCGGCTGTCGCAATGAAAGTAAAAGGCGTTGTAAAGATGGCATCTCCGGGTTTCACACCGTAAGCCATAAGCGCCATCAACAATGCATCGGTTCCTGATGCGCAACTGATGGCGTGTTTTGCTCCGGTATAAGCTGCAAGCTTTTCCTCCAATTGCTTGATTTCCGGCCCCATGATGTAGTTGCCGTGACTTAAAACGTTCTGGATGTTGTTGTTTAGTGTTTCTTTAATTCTGGTTTGCTGTGTTTTGAGATCAATGAAGTCCATAATACGTCCTTAGTTCTATGTTAAGTAATACCTAAATTGTCACTTGTTTTTTTATAGTTTATAAAATATCCACCTGCTTGAGAAAAGGCAATTTAGCATCCTTTTCAGAAACGATGGGATGATCTAGCGGCCATGTTATGGCAATCTCAGGGTCGTCCCAGCGGATGCCCGCATCGGCTTGCGGGTTGTATTCCGCGGTGCATTTGTACATGAGGCGGACATCGTCGGTTAAGGCCGCAAAGCCGTGGGCAAATCCCGGCGGAATATAGAGCATGGCATGGTTTTGATCATTCAGCTCCGCTGCCACCCATTTTAAAAATGTCGGAGAGGTTCTGCGAATATCGACCGCCACGTCCCACACGCCGCCCTGGAAAACCGACACCAGCTTGCCCTGGGCATGGGGATTTTTTTGATAATGGAGTCCGCGGATCACATTTTTTTTGGAAACGGAAAAATTGTCCTGAACAAAATGCGCGGGCAGGTTTGCTTTTTGAAAATCCGAGGCCTTGAAGGATTCCATAAAACAGCCCCGGCCGTCCGTAAAGATTTTCGGTTCAATCAGAATAACATCGGGAATTTCAAGGCTGGTCAATTTAAACGGCATAATCAAATGTCTTTTAGTCTCTGATACGATTTTTCTTTAAGAATCTTTTCCAGATAATCCCGGTAGGATGATCTGGGCGTTTGCTCGACTAGTTTTTTCATTTTCTTTTTATCCACAAAGCCCATGCGGTATGCGATTTCTTCCAGACAGGCGATTTTCAATCCCTGGCGGGCCTCCAGCGTGCCGATAAAATGGCTGGCCTCCAGAAGGCTGGTGTGCGTTCCGGTATCGAGCCAGGCGATGCCGCGTCCCAGCGGAACAACATGAAGTTCGCCGCGGCGCAGATAAGCCATGTTGACGTCCGTGATCTCCAGTTCACCACGGGCGGACGGTTTCATGGATTTGGCGATTTTGGTTATTTTCTGATCGTAAAGATAAAGGCCGGGAACGGCGTAACTGGATTTGGGCCTGGCAGGTTTTTCTTCAATGCTGATGGCTTTGCCGGTTTTGTCGAATTCCACGACGCCGTAGCGCTCCGGATCATTGACGTTGTACCCGAAGATAACGGCGCCTTTCTGAAAACCCGCAACGATTTTATTCAGCCCCATGTTTCCGTAAAAAATATTATCGCCAAGAATCAGGCACACGGAATCGCCGTCGATAAATTCCTCGCCGACCAGAAAGGCCTGGGCAATGCCTTTGGGTTCGGGCTGCACTTTGTAGTGAAGTCGGATGCCCCAGCGTTTGCCGTCGCCCAGCAGGGCTTCGAACCGCGGCGTGTCCTGCGGCGTGGAGATGATGAGAATGTCCTGAATGCCCGCCGTCATGAGCGTTGCCAGCGGATAGTAAATCATCGGTTTGTCATACACCGGCTGTAACTGTTTGCTGGCCACCAGGGTCAGGGGATAAAGCCTGCTGCCCGCGCCGCCGGCCAATATGATTCCTTTTTTGATGCCTGACATTTTGTTACCTCGCCATTGGTTGATGGTTGATGGTTAAAAAATAGTTTTAAGTTTTACGTGTTATGTTTTACGCAGATAACGTAAAAAGCGAAACACCGCTGTCATTCCCGCATGCTTTTGGCGGGAATCCAGAAAGAACAAATAGATTCCCGACAGGCCCATTCGGAAATGACATGTTGTGGCCTGTTCGAGGATGACAAAATATAGTTATTCACTATCCCACATCGCAATTTATTGGTTGCTAGTTGATGGTTTATGGTTGATGGTAAAAAAATAGTTTTAAGTTTTACGTGTTATGTTTTACGCAGATAACGTAAAAAGCGAAACACCGCTGTCATTCCCGCATGCGCGGGCTATTTACAGCTCCGCCCTCTCAGTTACATCGGCAAGCTCGATATAACCTCCGGAAAAAGATTAAATATGTAATCAAATTGATATTATAATGTCAATTGCTAAGTTCCCGTAGCTGTGGGCGCTCCGGCGGAAATTACCTGTTTATATTCAAAATTATTTATGTTAAATGCCCGGATATACATGACGGCGCCTGCATTACTTTTTTAAATCAATTGATTTCCCGGTGACGGTATATTCAGGACCGTCGTAAATTGAAATATTTCTCACCCGTCCTGTTTGCAGAATGCCGCTGACGGGAAAAAGAGCATGATATGTCTGACAACCGAAATCCGGATCTGCTGATATTCGAGCCGCAAATTGCCGGGCACCGCCTGACGTGGCTTCAGTATATTACCGAAGATTTTCTTCACGCGGGATACCGCGTTGCCTGGGCGATCGACTCGCGAAACGGCGCGAAACGCGCGATTCAGGAACGTCTCGCTTCCGCGTTTGACGATATTGAGGCGATTTCTGTTTTGGATGAGAAAAACGGCTGGCGGGGCGGCAGTAAGATCAATGCCATCGCGGAATGTCTCGAGCTCAGCGGGGCTAAACATGTTTTTGTCAACGAACTCGATGAGGTGGCCTCCAATATCTTCCGAAAAGCGGCAGTGGGCGTTTACCCGCCGGAAAATCTCAAGGGCAGACTCAGCGGGGTTTATTTCCGTCCACGCTTTTTGACCGACCCGGTCTGGCCGCCGGGCAACATGATCAAGGCCGCCGGCTTCCGGAAACTCCTGGAGCAGGAATGGTTTGAAAATATTTATCTGGTGGATGAGTATCTGATGGCGTCTTCCCGGATACGGTCTGCCGGCCATTTTCATTTTTTGCCGGATCCCTGGTCGGGAGAGTATTTTTGTTCTTCTCCAAACGCAAGACGAGATCTCCAGATTCCCGCAGACAAGTTTGTGTTTCTGCACTACGGCATCGGAGACCGGCGCAAAGGCCTGCATCTGGCCGCGGCGGCCATGGAGAAAACGCCCTCCGACTCCCGCCTGTTTTTATTATGCGCCGGACAGATTGATCTGGAACATTCCCTGCTTAACCATATCGCCGCACTGGAGAAAAAAGGGAAGGCCCGACTGATCAATCGCTATGTGTCCGATGAGGAAGAACGCATGATTTTCGCCGCAACGGACGCGGTTTTGCTGCCCTATATTCATCATTACGGATCAAGCGGCGTCCTGTCCAGAGCGGCGGCCGCCGGGAAATTGGTGATCGCCTCCGACGAAGGCCTGCTGGCCAGGCGTGTGCGGGATCATGGCCTGGGCCTGCTTTTTCCGACCAACGATGTTCCCGCCCTGCAGCAGCGCATGACGGAAGCGGCGGCGTTGAGCCGCGAGCAGCGAGCCGGGTATCAGGAAAAGCTGCTGCATTATGCCGGGACGTGTTCGCGGAAAAATTTTCGTCAGGCATTGATTGCGCCCTGGGTCCGTACGGGAAAGACAGATATGTAAAAACGATGAAGAACAGTCCCTTGTTATCAAAAGCGCCGAAAAAAATTCTGTTAATCACGACCAGACGCATCGGCGACGTTTTTCTGACGGCGCCGCTGATTGCCTCGTTGCGCGAGGCCTACCCGGATGCCAAAATCGATATGCTGGTTTTCAAAGGAACGGAAGGTGCTGTTTTTGCAAACAGCGCGCTCAGCAGGATTGTCACGGTAGAGGAAGGCGCCGCGCTCCCGAAACAAATCAAAACCGTTTGCCGGATGTTCAGGAAATACGATCTGGCCTTAACGACGCTTACGGGAGACCGGCCGGTTTTCTATGCCCGCATCGCCGGAAAAAAATCGGTCGGGTTTGTGGAAAACGGAATAAAGCATTTCTGGAAACGGCTGCTTTTGAACCGCTATGAGTTGTTCGATAACGATGACACGCATACCGTCATTATGAACCTTTCTCTTCTAAAGCATCTGGGGATCGAGCCGGTTTGTCAACTCGCCGCTGTGTGGACCAACGCGGATGAATCGGCGGTCAGAAAACTTCTGCCCTTCGATCCGGCGCAAAAACGGTACGCCGTGGTTCATTGTTATCCCATGTTTCCCTATAAGATGTGGACGTTCGAGGGATGGAAAGATATCATTTTCCGGCTGAGCGATTCGCTGGGGCTGCCGGTGATACTAACCGGCGGCAATGCCGCAGACGAACGTGACTATATTTCCGACCTTCATCGGGAAACCGCCGGCAGAAGTATAGATGTCGCCGGCAAAATCAGCCTGGGCGGCGTTGCTTTTTTGTTGAGCAAAGCCGCCGTCTATGTTGGTCTCGATACGGCGGTCACGCATATGGCCGCGGCACTGGGCGTTCCGACGGTCGCGCTCTACGGGCCGACGAATCCCGTCAAATGGGGACCGATGCCCGGCAATCATGTCTTCCCCGGCAAGAGTCCTTACCGCATGAAAGGATCTCAGGTTGTCAAAAATGTTTTTCTTTTGCAGGGGTATGGGGATTGCGTTCCGTGCCGCAAGGAAGGGTGCGAAAGGAACATCCGAAGTTCAAGCAAATGCCTTCAGGAAATACCGGCGGATGCGGTGATGCAGGCGGTGGAAGAAAGGCTGGCCGGCAACGTCAAAAAAATGGTTTGAGACGTTGTGCTCCAAAATAAGCGATAACTCCCTATGGCACAATCCCTCTTTTGTCATTTCAGGGGACAAAGCGTTGCGAAATTTTAGAGCCTTTTAACATTGAACGTAGAACATTGACGGTTGAACTTCTTAACCATCAACCATGAACCGGTGTCGCAACAACTTATCGCCTGTCCTTATCCAACATCATCAGTTTTAAATATTTGTAGTAGGTGCATTCCGCATTGTAAACGGCAAGGATAAATCCCATGCGGCCGTCCAGAAAACCGCCGCGGGCTATGTAGGTGTAAAAGAAACTCCACAAACCGTGGGAGAGGGCTTTGAATAAGGAGGATTTTTTGCCCTTGGAAAACATCAGTTCAGAGCCGTAGGCCGAATACCGGTTGAGTTTGGTCAGAACCTGCTCGAGGTCCTTGTAGGAGGTGTGCATGATGCTGTTGGATAAACGGCCGGTCCGTCCGTCGACAATCATCCTCTCATGAACCAGCCGGTCATTGAACCGGACCTTGCCCCTCCGGCCGAGACGGGTCACGTAATCGGGGCGCCAGCCGCTGTGATGAATATACTGCCCGCAGTAACTCGACAACCGGGGGATCTCAAACGCGACATAAATGCCGGGATCCTTGACGACCCGCAGAATCTCTTCCTTGAGCGCGGGCGTTACCCATTCGTCGGCGTCCAGCGCCAGCACCCAATCGCCCTGCGCCATGTTCAGGGCCCGGTTTTTTTGAGGCCCGAAACCGATCCAGTCGGTCTCATGAACCTTGTCGGTATATTCCCGGCAGATGGCCACAGTGGCATCGGTGCTGCCCGAATCCAGAACGATGATTTCGTCAACCCACTTGATCGACTCCAGACACGTCCGGATATTGGCTTCTTCGTTTTTGGTGATGATGATGGCTGATAGTTGCATACCGGCATTTTGTGAGAAACTATGGTTTCAACTTTTCTTTTCTATTTTCGTTGACATCGCGCAGCCGAATCCAGGGTGTTTCGCATCAGCATGGCAATGGTCATCGGCCCGACGCCGCCGGGAACCGGCGTGATGAAAGATGCCTTGGGCGCCACGTCGTCGAAAGCCACGTCTCCGGCTAGTTTGCCGTTTTCCAAACGGTTGACGCCGACATCGATGACAACGGCGCCTTCTTTCACCATATCGGCTTTGATCATGTGCGGCTTGCCGACGGCGGCGATCAGGACATCGGCGCGCCGGGTCACGGCCGGCAGATCTCCGGTTCTGGAATGACACATTGTCACCGTCGCATGCTGCGCCAGAAGCAGCATCGCCATGGGTTTGCCGACAATGTTGCTGCGCCCGACAACGACGGCTTCCTTCCCCTTGAGATCGATTCCGGAACGGGCAATCAATTCCATGATCCCGCGGGGCGTGCAGGGAACAAAAAGCGGCGTGCCGGTCATCAGGCCGCCGACGTTGTACGGATGAAAGCCATCCACGTCCTTGTCGGGATCGATGGCGGCAATGATGTTTTCCGTGGAAATATGTCCGGGCAGGGGAAGTTGTACCAGAATGCCGTGAATCTGGTCATCCTTGTTCAGCTTTTTGATGATTTTCAGCAGCTTTTTTTCTTCCGTCTCCGCGGGCAGTTTGTATTCACGGGAAAGGAAACCGACTTCCGCACAGGCCTTGGCCTTTCTGCCGACATACACCTGCGATGCGGGATCGTCTCCGACGAGTATGACGGCCAGTCCGGGAATGATACCCGTCTGCCGCCGGAGCTCCAGGGTTTTCAGCCGCACCTCGTTGCGGATTTCCTGTGCGATTTTATTGCCATCGATAATGTTGCCCATGAACGGTGTCTCCTCTATGACCTACAGAAGCAAACGCTGACCGGATATCCATCAGGCTGCCTTCCACCCTGCCAAATGCCGTGTCATGATGATGCCGGGCGACCGGCACGGATGTTGCGCTGTAATCATGCGTTTTGGTAATTCAGGTTATATGATTCGCTTGCAGAACCGGAATCGATCTCCCCCGGATCGCGCGAAGCGTCCGGGGGAGAAATGACTTTTAAGCGTCAGATCCTTTATTCAGAATATTGTTTAATCAACTCGACAATTTTCGGAATATTTGCCGCCGGTGTCTTTCCGGAATAAATGTAACGGACGATTCTGTTTTTATCCACCAGGACGGAAACGGCGCCTTTGTTCGGCGACGCCAGCCCCAGGACCTTGCCGATGGTGAAATCGGGATCCAGGAGAATAATGGCGCCGCTGCTTTTCTGTTTGCGCTTGGAAATCTGCTTGATGATAAAGTTCGGCACGGGACTGTCCTTCTGATTGCCGATGCCCAGACCGACATACTTATTTGCGCTCTTCAGGTTCATGATGTCCTGGTTGGCGTTGAGCGCGGCGGTAACATGATCATTATCGTCCGCAGAGCTTGAGCTGGCATATACGATGTAAACGACTTTGCCGGCAAATTCCGGCGAGGCGAGATTGTAGGCTTTATTATCCAACGCATCGTTAAGTTTGAAATCACCTAATTTGTCACCCACTTTCAACGTGGCGGCATAAGACGTAAAAACCCCCAACGACAACACCAGCAATAAAGCGACGATAATTTTTTTCATTTCCTCCTCCTTTTTAATCCCCACATAATGATTCCTTTTGGCAACATAAAAATATGTAAGTTATGGAGATTTTAAAAATTTGGCGCAATTATAGAGTAAAAAAATAGCACGGGCAAGCAAAAAGAAATATTTGTCCAAGGGGCTGTTATTATTTGAATTAACGTTTCCCAAACACGGCTTGCCGTTTTCGGGAAAGTTCAGCGCCGGCCCGAAGGGCATCCGTCTCAGGTCACGATGATGTCTTTCAGCGCCTGATCAATTCCCGGATGTGTAAATTTGTATCCGGCATCCAGCAGACGTTTCGGGATTACTCTCTGGCCTTCGAGCAGAACGGAACCGAATTCGCCCAGAATCAGTTTAATCATAAAGCCGGGCGCCGGCAGAAATGACGGGCGGTGCAGCACCCGTCCGATGGCATGGCCCAGTTCCAGGTTGCGCACCGGCTGCGGAGAGCAGATATTCACCGGTCCGGAGATGTCTTTTTTTGCCAGCAGAAAAATAAAGGCTTCGGCCAGATCGCGCATGTGAATCCAGGAAAACCACTGGCGGCCGCTGCCCAGCGGACCTCCCAGAAAAAATTTAAACAGCGGAATCATCTGCCCCAGCGCGCCGCCGTTTTTCCCCAGCACGATGCCGAAGCGGGTGATGATCACGCGGGCGCCTTTTTGCTGCGCCTTCAGGGCTTCGCGTTCCCAGTCATCGGCCAGCCGCGCGAGAAAATCGGCGCCGGCGGGCGACGCTTCCGTCAGTTCTTCATCCTGATGAAAACCGTAATAACCGACGGCGGAGGTGCTGAAAAACGTGATGTACCCGGCGTCTTTCGGCAACGCGTCCACCAGATTCCGGGTGGTCAAGATGCGGCTGGAGAGCAGAATGTTTTTCTGCCGGTCCGTCCAGCGGCTGAAGATGGACGCGCCGGCAAGATTGACGATCACATCGTAGGCGGGCACTTTGGTCTGCCAGTTTCCCGCCACGGTGGGGTTGCCTTCCAGATAGTCCAGGCCGTCCATTTTTAATGTCGCCGATGCGTTGTCGTGCGTCAGGATGGTTACCGAATGGCCTTCGGAAATAAAACGCTTCGCCAGAGACGTCCCGACAAACCCCGTGCCGCCGGTCATGAATACTTTCATCACAGCCCTCCCGGAAATCAATGCTTTACGATTTTATTGAGTTCAATCATGCGTTGACGTTTATGCGCCGGCGCCGATCAGCGGCAGTACTTTTTTCACTTTGAAATAGACGAGAAATTTCGACTCTTTTTTATCGGTCGAGTCGTATTCTTTCCGCTTTTTGCGGCGAAGATTTTCAATCAAAGGCGAATCCTTTTCTTCGTGCGTCATCGCGAGATAAAGTCTTTTGCCCTCATACGATCCGTTCTCTTTAAAAAGATAAACGGCAGAAGGATTGGCCTTCAGGTTGGCATGGGTGAGACGATCAGCGGCAATGAAGGCCAGCGTTTTCTCATCCATAAAATGAGGCCTGCCGTAAATCGCCGCATTGACTTTCCCGTTTTTGTCCGCCGTGGAAAGGACACCGACTCCTTTTGCTTTTTCAAAATATTCCGACAGCGTCATAATTCCTCCCTTGATTTTAATCTTCTTTGGGGTAAATTAAGTCATCCTCGTGGAATTGTAAAGGAGATAAATGATGCGTAAAAGATTCCTGATCGGTTTGGTTTTTTTGCTGGCGGGCTGCGTCGGCGTACCGGACGGTGTCAAGCCGGTGGAGAAATTTCAGCTCGAAAGGTATCTGGGCAAATGGTACGAAATCGCAAGGCTCGATCACTCCTTCGAACGCGGGCTCTCGCAGGTCTCCGCCGAATACAGCCTGAATGCCGACGGAAGCGTCAAGGTGATTAACCGCGGATTTTCCGACAAGGATAAAAAATGGAAAGAAGCCGTCGGCAAAGCGTATTTTGTGAAACGTCCCGATCAGGGTTTTCTGAAAGTCTCCTTTTTCGGCCCTTTTTACGGCTCGTATATTATTCTGGAGCTGGATCATAAAAACTATGCCCACGCGCTGGTCTGCGGTCCGAACCGCTCCTATTTATGGATTCTTGCGCGTTCGCCCAAAATCAGCGACGAGGTGAAAAATTCCCTGGTCGCCAAAGCCGCCGCGCTGGGTTTTCAGACGGGAAACCTCATTTACCCGCGACACGACTAAAAAGGGCATTAAATCTGCAAGCAATTGATATTGATAAGAATTTATAATTTATGGTGTAAATTCTGTGTGACCTTTCGGCAACTTTTCCCTTTTGACCCCAACACCGCAATAATCAGCATCTAACATATTGTTATTAAAAGATTATTTTATTTTTTCCGGATTTTTTGGCGCCTTCGGGTTGTAATCCTGCATCAAATGTGCTAAAAAAACATACATTGAAGTCAAAGAGACTTTCTTAATTTTTCGTACCACCAGATTAACCTCGTCGTTCAATAACAGCGGCAAACCAAAAATAATAAACATCAGGAGACGGATTTGAAGAATGATTCCCATCATATTTTATTTCGCTTGCCTGAAAAAAAAGACGCGCAGGCGGTAAGGCGGCTTATCGAAGATTCTCCCCCTCTGGATCTGAATTCGCTGTACTGTTACCTTCTGCTCTGCACGCATTTCGCGCCGACATCGGCAATTGCCGAGTATCATCAGGAGGTTTGCGGATTCGTTTCCGCTTATATCCGCCCGGATCAAAAAGATACCCTGTTTGTCTGGCAGGTGGCGGTCCAAAGGGATTTCCGGGGAAAATCCATCGCTAAAGGCATGTTGTTATCGTGTCTGCAGCGCGCTCATTTATCTTCCCTGCGTTATCTGGAAACGACGGTTAATCCGTCCAACTCATCATCGAACGCCCTGTTTTCCTCGCTGGCCGAATTTCTAAATGCCGGTCTGGCCAAAAGCGCTTTGTTTTCCGCGGATGATTTCGGAAAAACGTCTCATGAGGAGGAAATTCTGTATCGTATCGGGCCGTTCAACATTTCTAAGGAAGGAGAATCTATAAATGAAAACAATTAGACGACTGGAATCCGAGGTTCGCAGTTATTCGAGATCTTTCCCCGTTTTGTTCGAAAAGGCCAAGGACGCCTTTTTGTTTGACGCAGGCGGAACCCGTTATATCGATTTTTTCGCAGGCGCGGGGACGATCAACTACGGACATAACAACGAATACATGAAAAGGAAAATTTTCGATTATCTGGAAAACGACGGCATCGTTCACGGTCTGGACATGGCCACGGTTGCCAAGGAGGAGCTGCTCCTCAAAATGGAGGCCACCCTCTTCAAACCGAAAAATCTTGATTACAAGGTGCAGTTCACGGGTCCCACGGGAACGAACGCCGTGGAGGCAGCGCTCAAACTGGCCCGCATGGTAAAGAAACGCTCCAACATTATCTCTTTTACCAACGGGTATCACGGTCTGACGATGGGCTCGATGTCCGTGACCGCCAACGCCTACTACCGCGACGAGGCGTTCA
>Ga0209203_1001747_pt1 | contig 15389 bp, 10 predicted proteins | sample AD_UKC109_MetaG_FD_184423 | JGI IMG/M metagenome (GOLD analysis project Ga0209203, IMG submission 184423) | Active sludge microbial communities of municipal wastewater-treating anaerobic digesters from Hong Kong - AD_UKC109_MetaG (SPAdes)... | ecosystem: Engineered > Bioreactor > Anaerobic >... | reverse complement strand
TTTGGTGGTTTCCTTCTGAAAAACGGGTTCAGCCGGGATATGTTCCTGTGCATGGGGCCGGTATATTGGCTGAAATACCCCATATTGCAGCCAGCGGGTGTATAGTTCATTGTCGATGGTGTCGCCTCCGGCAAATCCGCCGAGGTCGGAATGCATATATGCCAGCCCCTGCATACCCATTTGCAGCGAAATCTCAGGCTGGGGTATCAGGCCTCCCCAGGTACGGTTCACGTCACCCGTCCAGGGAATCATACCGTAACGCTGAGAGCCGGCATAACCGGCGCGCATAAGGATAAACGGGCGGGTGTCGGGGAAATCGCGGCGGTAACCTTCAAAAATCAGTCCGGCCCACTCATGACCATAAGCATTGTGGACTTCATCGGCCGTGCCGTTCACATGCTGCAAACCGGCGGGATGAACCTCCGGTTCCCCAAGGTCGCCCCACCAGCCTCCGACGCCTTGTTGAGTCAGGCCTTTGTAAATATTCCAGAACCACTCCCGGGCTTCCGGTTTGAAAATATCAATCAGTCCGGTATTGCCGAAATAGAAATCGTAGGTGTAGGGCTTCCCTCCGGAGTCAGTGCCGAGTACCTGGTTGTCCACAGCTTCCTGCCAGCGCCTGGAAGTGGTCAGTATAAATGGCTCTGTAACCAGAATGGTTTTTACGCCTTTTTTGCTGAACTGCTTCATCATCCGCTCAGGGTTGGGGAAACTGTCGCGGTACCAGTCAAGATTGCCCATATGGCCCTGAATGTCTTTCCCGAACCAGTAAATATCAATGATTACGGCATCGAGCGGAATCCCTTCTTTGAAAAACTTCCTGACGGTGGCTTCGGTTTCCGCCTGTGAATGATATCCAAAACGGCTGCTGAAATTTCCGAACGCCCAGCGGGGCGGCAAAGGCTGACGGCCGGTGAGCAGGGTATATTGCTCTATCAGGTTATACCAGTCAGTTCCGGCAACTACATAATAGTTTGGTGTGCCCGAAGCAGCTTCGTAAATTACGTCATTGGTCTGTCCGCTGTCAAGGTCCAGAAATCCTGCACCTGCATTATCGAACAGCACGGCATATTGTTTTGAAGAAATAAACAGGGGCAGGGTATAATTCATAAGTTCCGACCGCGTTTCATAACCATAATGAGCCCTGTTGTATAGCTTTAGCCGGTTTCCACGGCGGTTCATGCCCAACACCCGTGCACCACCTCCATAAAGAATTTCATCTTTTTCGATCCCCAGGTTTATCAAATACGTTGAATCAGTGGCTATATAACCTTTGTTCTCAGTGATCAGCAGGCGGTCATTGAAATAATAAGAGATCGAAAACGGTGATTTTGTTATTTTCACCTGAATGCCTTTTGAGACAATGCTCAGATTGTTGCCGGCTTCGGTCAGGGTAAATTCTACCTTCTTGGGCTTCAGGCCGGAGGCATATGAAAAGTCTTTCAGGGTCTTTCCTTCAGGATAAAAGGTGGTGTGAAAAATGCAATCGTTTAAGGGCGCGATCAGATATATCCCGTCATTCACCTTTATTTCTATCTTTTCTTCAACAATCCTGATTTCTTTGAATTGCCGTGAAGATGCCTGAGCCTGCAATTGCTCATTGGGAAACAGCATCATTATCAGGAAAAGAGGCAAACAGGTAATCCGGAAGAATAATTTCATTTTTCTGAATATTTCAGGCAGTGATAAATCAGGTAAATTTATAAAAATTCAGGCAGATTGCCTTTAAGATGGAATTTCGACCCCTGGTTTTTAAGACCGTTTAGCTACCAAAGTAGCTTTGATGATGTTTTTCAAGCATTCCGGGCGATAAATCGGGGCGATGTAACAGATCTGAACCAACACACATGGCGCCGGCTATACTACCCATTTCCATGCATTTTCTGATGCCATATCCTTTCGAAAATCCATAGAGCAATCCGCTGAAGTAGGCATCTCCGGCCCCGTTGCTGTCGGCCATTTTGTATAAGTCAACGGCCCTGACTTCAATCCACTCATTATTTTTCGTCAATCCGGTAGATCCGTTCCGGCCATGTGTCGTTACCACCATTTTTTTACCGGTAGCAATCATTTTTTGCATAAAGCGGCGGTAATCGGGCATATTATCGGAACTTAAGACAATGTAATCGCCCGAATTCACAAAATCATCGTACCAGGGGTTCCGGCCGTCATAGTCATGCAGATCTGTCCAGACCGGTTTTCCTTCAGTTTTTGCAACCGGAAGCAGTTTTTTCGTGTAACTGCCCAGGTTAATCACCACATGGTCTGATTCCTTTATCAGGCGATTGAACTGTGAATAGTCAATGCCGGGATTTTCGCTCACATTATTTGTAAAAACCGAGATGCGTTCTCCTGCGGCGTTCATGATGTTCGTGTGTCGTTCTGTGCCGGAAACATCAATATCGTAAAGAAAAGTGAGGTCAGGATGGGTGAGCAGCTTCCGGGCCTTTTCACCATAGCTGTCATCCCCGATCATGGCATGCAATGTTACATCAAACCCAAGTCTGCAGAGGTTAAGGGCTTTCCCGCTTCCTGTGGAGCCAACAGTCTCGGCAAATCTGCAATGGTGAATGGTTTGCGGCCTTGGAGCCGGGAATTCGGGGAGATATATGATGCTGTCGATGGAAACGCCTCCGGCGATAAAAATTTTCTGCATGGACTGGCTTGTTTGTAAGTTGCTGTCCTGGGAAGGGCTGCTCTACAAATTTACGTCATTTGATCTTTAAGCTGTAAATTTGCCAAAAATCATACGATATGGAAATTGCAGCGAAGATCATTCTCAGCAAAGGCCGCGATGAAGCCGTGCGCAGGTTTCATCCATGGGTGTTTTCGGGAGCCATTTCAAGGGCGGAAGGCAAACCTGTTGACGGGGATATGGTCGAAGTGTGCGATTATCAGGGTAATACGCTTGGTTATGGTCATGCCTGCAGCGGCTCCATTGCCGTGAAGCTGTTCTCCTTTGGCGAAACCCGCCCCGGTGATGATTTCTGGTACCGGAAACTGTCCGCTTGTTATCAGTTACGCAAGGATACCGGGTTCACCGGCAATCATCAGAGCAATGCTTACCGTCTTGTTTTCAGTGAAGGCGACGGACTTCCCGGGCTGATTGTTGATTATTACAACGGGGTGGCTGTGCTTCAGGCGCATAGTACCGGGATGTATCTGAACAGGATGCATCTGGCGGAAGCGCTGAAACGGTTGTATGGCTCCGGCCTGAAGGCCATCTACGACAAAAGTGCCGAAGCCCTTGGAAAATCCGGTGCATATTCGGAGGGAGACGGGTTTCTTTATGGCGAAGAAAGTGTGGCCGAAATCCTTGAGAATGGCCACCGCTTTCAGATTGATTTTATAAACGGCCAGAAAACCGGTTTCTTCCTTGATCAGCGGGATAACAGGGCTATGCTGGGCCGTTTTGCCCATGGCAGGAAAGTGCTCAATGCCTTTTGTTATACCGGAGGCTTTTCAGTCTACGCGTTGGCGGCCGGAGCCGTTCATGTTACTTCACTCGACAGTTCGCGCAAAGCGATAAATACGCTGGAGGCCAACCTCAGTTTGAACGGACTGGAGGCTGAAAGGCATGAAAGTGTGGTGGACGATGCCAAAACTTATCTGACAGGAATGCCGGAAGATTTTGACCTTATCGTGCTCGATCCCCCGGCATTTGCAAAGCGCCATGCCGATCGTCACAAGGCGCTTCAGGGTTACCGCTATATCAATGCAGCTGCCATGAAAAAAATTAAGCCGGGCGGCTTCCTCTTTACATTTTCATGTTCGCAGGCGATGAACCGGGAGATGTTTATTTCTATGGCAATGTCTGCAGCCATGGAGTCCGGCCGGGATGTCAGGATTATTCATCATCTCGGCCATTCTGCCGATCATCCCGTAAGTATTTTTCATCCCGAGGGGGAATACCTGAAGGGACTGGCGCTGAGGGTGGAGTAAAGGAAGCGCCAAAGGCAGATATTAAGGCTTTTCGGGCCCTTTCAACCTGTCGATCAGTCGCCTTTCTTTTTTAGTGGGCCTGCCTGTTCCGCGGTCGCGGCGTTCTGCATTCAGTTCCTGCATAAATTTGATGCGTTCGTACTCCTCGGCAGGGGTGAGGTCTTCGAGCGATTCAGGCACCAGTTTTGCAGAAACACGGTTGTGGATCAGTGCTTTAACCTTCACCGTGCGTGTAAGCGGACCAAGGCTCACCGTGATGATATCTTCCGGTTTGATGATCCGTGAAGGTTTAACTGAAATCCCGTCAATTTTAACCTTTCCGGCCCGGCAGGCTTCCCCGGCCATGGTACGGGTCTTGTAGATACGTACGGCCCACAACCATTTGTCGATTCGCAGATCGTCAGCCATCACGCTTTATTTTTGCCGGTAAAAGATTTCAATGGGGACGCCATGGAAGTCAAACTGCTCACGCATACGGTTTTCCACAAATCTTTTGTAAGGATCCGCTACATATTGCGGCATATTACAGAAAAATACAAATGCAGGGTATGCCAGCTTGAGTTGCGTGATGTATTTGACCTTTACGAATTTTCCTTTTACAGCCGGTGGCGGGGTTTCTGTTACAATCGGCAGCATGATATCCATCAGCTGGCGGGTGGGTATGTTCTGGCTGCGCGCTTTGTTGACTTTGTTGGCGGTTTCCAGGGTCTTGTGGATGCGCTGTTTGTTAATGACTGAGGTGAAAATAATGGGGACATCGGTGAATGGCGCGATCCGGCTTCGGATCAACTCTTCGTAATCCTTGTGGGTATTGGTTTCTTTTTCCACCAGGTCCCATTTATTCACAACAATCACCACGCCCTTGTGGTTTTTCTGTATAAGGCTGAAAATATTGATATCCTGACTTTCAATTCCCTGGGTGGCGTCAAGCATCAGCACACAAACATCGCTGTTCTCAATGGCGCGGATAGAGCGCATCACGGAGTAGAACTCGATGTTTTCGGTTACTTTCCCTTTTTTTCTGAGCCCGGCCGTATCCACCAGCAGAAAATCAAAGCCAAAACTGTTGTAACGGGTATAAATCGAATCACGGGTGGTGCCGGCAACGGGGGTAACTATATTCCGTTCATCGCCCAGCAGCGCGTTGATCATGGATGATTTGCCGACGTTGGGCCTTCCTACAAAGGCGATTTTCGGAAGGTCGGGAATATCTTCCTTTACCGTATTCTCAAACTCCCTGACAACATCGTCGAGCAGCTCGCCGGTTCCGGAACCATTGATGGCCGATATTTCATAAATTTTTTCGAATCCCAGGGCGTAAAACTCGATGGCATCCGCCGAGCGGTTGCTGTTATCCACCTTATTGACAACCAGAAATACCTTTTTAGGAGAGCGCCGGATCAGATCAGCCACATCTTCGTCAAGGGGCGACATGCCTTCTTTGGCATCTACCATAAAAAGGATCACATCGGTTTCTTCCATGGCAAGTTCTACCTGCTTACGGATGGCATCTTCAAAAACATCCTCGCTTCCAATAACCACGCCCCCTGTATCAATAACTGAAAACTCAATGCCGTTCCAATCTGAAGTTCCATAGTGACGGTCGCGGGTAACGCCGCTCGTCGGATCAACGATGGCTGCCCTTTCGCCGGTAAGGCGATTGAAAAAGGTCGATTTTCCTACATTGGGCCGGCCAACAATTGCAATAATGTTTGACATCTTCAGGGTGGTTTTATCATTCCGGGTTTTTTCAGTAAACGCCCGGTTCAGGTGATGGTGTAAAACAACAAAAGCCTTGATTACAAGGCTTTTGTTTGATTTTGGTAGCGGGAGCAGGATTCGAACCTACGACCTTTGGGTTATGAGCCCAACGAGCTACCTCTGCTCCATCCCGCACTATAATTCCGGTTTTTTAACCGGACTGCAAAGATATATTTTGTTTCTTTGCCGTGCAAATTTATTCTCAATTTTTTTTCCAGATGAGCCATAAGTCGGGTTTTGTCAATATTATAGGGCATCCCAATGTAGGGAAATCCACCCTTATGAATGCCCTTGTAGGAGAGAAGCTCTCCATCATAACCTCTAAAGCCCAGACTACCCGTCACCGGATTATGGGAATCGTAAACGGAGATGATTTTCAGATCGTGTATTCCGATACCCCCGGAATGGTCAAACCTCATTACAAACTTCATGAGTCGATGATGAAGTTTGTGGATGCGGCCATTGAGGATGCCGATATTTTTCTGCTGGTTACCGAAAAGGAGGATGCTGCCTTTGAAGATACTTTTCTTGCCCGGCTCAACTCCCTGAACAGGCCTGTAATCGCTGTGCTCAATAAAATCGACCTCTGTACCCAGGAAGAAGTGGTAGCCCTGCTGGCAAAGCTTGAAGCGCAGTTACCCGGGGCTATTGTAATCCCGGTTTCTGCCCTGCACTGCTTTAATCTTGACCGCGTGTTCGATACACTGCTTGAGAAACTTCCGGAATCACCGGCATACTATCCCAAGGACGAACTGACGGACCGCTCCATGCGGTTTTTCGTTTCCGAGATCATCCGCGAAAAAATATTGCTGTATTACAAACAGGAAATTCCTTATTCTGTGGAAGTCGCCGTTGATGAATACAAGGAGAAAGAGAATATTACCCACATTGCTGCTACAATTTATGTAGCCAGGGAGTCGCAGAAGGCTATTATTCTCGGGCATCACGGCAAGTCCATCAAAGGTTTGGGTATGGCCGCCCGAAAGGATATTGAGGCTTTTATTGAAGGGAAGGTTTATCTTGAGCTCAGGGTTAAGGTGAGCAAGGACTGGCGCGATGATCCGCAACAACTGAAGCGTTTCGGATATGAACTGTGATGATTTTATGAGCATTTGTTCATAATAATCGAACGGTCGAATGCGGATATTTATACAAACTATTGATGTTCAATAGTATAAATAAGTATATAAATACATACATAAATAAATATACTTTTGGCTATTTTTAGTTGATTTTCTTACTTTAGCGCACTTTTAACTTCCAAAAAAAATCTTATGGAACATGGTTTACATGAAAGCATTCCCTTGTATGCTTCTATTCCGTTCTTTGTAATGCTGATGATGATTGCGGTTGGCCCGTTGATGTTTCACCACTGGTGGGAGAGCAACAGAAACAAGCTGATCGTTTCCCTTGTGTTGGGGATTCCTACGGCCATTTACCTGATTGCCACAGGATTTCTTCACAATCTCGAACATCAGTTGATTTTTGACTACCTGCCATTTATTATTCTGCTGGGTGGATTGTTTATCATTACCGGAGGGATAAACCTGAGCGGGGATATTGAAGCGAAACCATCCATCAACACGCTATTTCTGGCGATTGGCGCGGTGCTTGCCTCCTTTATGGGAACCACAGGTGCAGCCATGCTGCTGATCCGTCCGGTTATCAATACCAATTCCGAAAGGTGGTACAAGGTGCATACCATATTGTTTTTTATTGCCATTGTCGCCAATGCCGGTGGTCTTTTGACACCCCTGGGCGATCCGCCTTTGTTTCTGCTTTATCTGAGGGGAGCCCCTTTTACCTGGTTCTTCCAGCTGGCTCCCGAGTGGTTATTTACCAACGGGATGTTGCTGTTGCTTTATTACTTGACCGATAAGTATTTCTATCGCAAGGAACCGCCTGCCAACATTATTTTCGATAAGACCAATATTCAGCCGATAAAGCTCCGGGGCCGGTTTAACTTTTTCTTCCTGGCCGGTGTTGTGCTTTCGGTAGCCTTCCTTAACAAGCAATACATCCCTGCCATAGAGCACAACCATTATCTGGCGTTCGTGCGCGAAGCCGCCATTCTTATCATGGCCGGACTATCACTTTACTTTACCTCAGCTAAACTACGTCAGGCCAACAAGTTTACCTATGGCCCTATCGTTGAGGTGGCTTATCTCTTTCTGGGTATCTTTATCACTATGGTGCCGGCCCTGCTGTGGCTCGAAGCCAATGCAAAATCCCTGGGCGTTGAAACCGTAGCCCAGTTCTATTATGCCACCGGCGCCCTCAGCTCATTCCTCGACAACGCTCCAACGGCCGTATCATTCTACAATCTCGCGCTTGGCCTTACCGATGCGTCCGCTACCGGACTCGTAGCCGGAATCCCGGACTATATGCTCAAAGCCATCTCGGTAGGTGCCGTTTTCTTTGGTTCCATGACTTACATCGGTAACGGTCCCAACTTTATGGTGAAAGCGATTGCAGAAGAAAACAAGATAGATATGCCCGGATTCTTTGGTTATATGATCAAGTTCTCCCTGGTTGTGCTATTGCCTGTTTATATTCTTACACAACTGCTTTTCCTGTAATCTTTTATCAAGAAATCCAAAATAAGAAGGCTCCGGACGGGGCCTTTTTTATTTTAAGACTGATAGCTCATGCTTTATCCGGCCCTTAAATATGTTGACCCCGGCTTAATCTTACGAAAGTGTTTAACGATTAAGTGCTTGTATTCGGCATAATAGTATTTTATAAAACAAACACTGAACCGGGCTTATCTATTATAGATCAAGAGCTCAGCCCTGTTGGATCTTATCAGTGAATCCGGTATTCTGTTTTCATGATTTATGAGCAGGTATTCATACATTCATCCGCTTTAGGTTTGGACTACATTTTTAAACCAGTATTCCAAAAAGCAATAATCTTCCATCAGCAACGCGGATTATTAAATACGACCCGGATCGTCCGAAACCGTCCGCAATACGGCAGAATGGTTATTAACCCGGGGGCGTAATCAATAACCTTCATTCTGATCTTCAACTCCGATATTGGGATTGGCCAGTATTTCACTCAGCGGAAGAGGAAAGAGCATCTGATATGGTTCCGTAACGGTTGAAACTGCATGCATTGCCCTGCCTGTCCTGATCAGGTCGAACCATCTTTTGCCTTCAAATGCAAATTCAATTTGTTTCTCCCGCTCTAACAGTCCAAGAAGTGATATGGCTTCACCAGATGATACCGGTGACAATCCTGCACGCTTCCTGATAAGATTGAGGTCAGACAGGATCAGCTGTCTGTTGGCGGCAGAATCTATGTTAAAAGCTGCTTCGGCCCTGATAAGGTAGATTTCGGCATTTCTGAGCACAATTACCCGGTCGCTTCCGGTGGTAAGGTCGGCATACTTCCTGGTATAATAAACGCCGTTGTGTGAGGCGGCGATAAGTCTGTTTCTTACGTCGGCAGTGTCGGTACTGATAATCGCCGGTGCCGGTGCGTTTTCATGTCTGCCTCCCAGCGTGTTCGGAAAATTGTATTCGGCCAGTCTGTTTTTATCGGTAGCGCTGAAAGGGATATAAAAGATTATCTCCGGATCGGGATCGGTTTTTCCTGAGAAAAGAACAGAATAATCATTGCTTAAAGAGGCGCCCGCCTGAAGTGCAAAATTGGCATACTGATATGCTGCTGTGTAGTTCCCCCGGGTAAGTTCCACGCTGGCAAGCAGGGAATTAGCAGCTTTCCGGGTGGCTTTTTCGGGGGAAATATTGACAATATTCAGCCTGGCAAATCCGAGATCAGCAACTATCTGGTTGTAAACATCTTCAACGCTGCTGCGTTTCAGGAAATTTTCAGGTGAATCGTTCAGGGTCGGCAGGAGCTTAAGAGGAACTCCGCCATAAAGCCTGACGAGATTAAAATAATGCAGGGCCCTCAGAAAATGAAGCTGCCCTTGCATGTCCTTAAGCTCATCAGAATTAAAAAAATCTATATCTCTGATTTCATAGAGCATGTGATTTACGCGGTTAATGGCGACATATATATCTGCCCATATCCCTTCTACGATGATATTATTGGCAAGAAGACTGTTTTTATCCACATCATAGTATTCAACTTTAGTCCCGTTTGCAAGTGAATTATCTGAAGCCAGGTCTCCGACAATAATCAGGTTGCGACCATAATAATGCTGGAGCTGAAGTGCATCGTAACATCCCGTAAGGGCCGCCAGCACATTCTCGCGGCTGCTGAATGCTTCCTCTTCCGATACCTGGACCTTTGGGTTGAGATCAAGGTCAGTTTCGCAGGCAGATAGAATGATCACTATAAAAATCAGAAATTTACGCATATGCCAAATGTTAAACTCATGGGTTGGGGACAGGTAAAAAAGTCGGTTCCCAGGGCCAGGTGATTCAGTCCGTTGTAATTCACTTCAGGGTCCATCCCTGAATATTTTGTAAAAGTGAGCAGGTTTCTGCCGGCTATATATACCTGAAAATCAGATAAGCCTGCACGTGAAACGAATTTCAGCGGCAGATTGTAGTTCAGCCTTATATTGCGAAGGCGGAGAAACGAACCGTCTTCAACGAATCTCGATGAAAACCGCTGGTTGAAAACCGACGCCTTTGGAATGCTGGTTACATCGCCGGGTTGCTGCCATCTTTTGAGTATGGCTGTTGTCTGGTTGCTTAGTGAAATGGTTTCTGTATAGATGCGGGTGGAGTTAAATATTTCATTCCCCTTTGAAAATGAGAAAAGTATGTTCAGGCTGAAGTTCCTCCATTCGAGATTCGAGCCGAAACTTCCATAGAAGTCAGGGTGGGGACTGCCGGTTTTTTTTCGGTCGAGGTCGGTAATTTTTCCGTCTCCGTTCAGATCTTCATAAATCAGATTTCCGTCATTGGGGTCAACACCCAGTGCATTAAATCCATAGAAGAAAGAAACAGGTTCTCCCACTTCAATGCTGCTGGAAGCACGTCCGATATTTCTGATTGGCTGATTTTCATACAATTCTCTGACCCGGTTTCGATTTGCTGTAAAATTTAAGTACAATTCCCATGAAAACGCACCTGTTTTAACCGGCAAACCTGCCGAGATTTCAATCCCGCGGTTTTCAATCCGGCCGATGTTTGACATTATATAGGCATACCCGCTTGATGTGGGCATGGGCTTCTGAAGGAGCAGATCTTTCGTTTGTTTATCGTAGAAGTCAACCCGGAGTTTAAGTTGCTCTCTAAACACAATCTGGGAGCCAAAATTAAAGTGATTGGTTGATTCCCAGCGCAGTCCGGGATTTGCAATCTGCGTCGGGCTGACTCCGCCTTCGCCGTTGTAATTATTGCCGGCCGAAAAGAGCCCGAGTGACAGATAGTCGCCGATCTGATCATTTCCGGTAACACCATAGCTTAACATAAAAATAAGCCCGGAAACCAGCCGGGAACTGAAAAAGTCTTCCCTCGAAGCATACCATAACCCTGAAATGGAAGGAAAGAAGCCAAATCTGTTGTTTTTACCGAATTTTGAAGATCCGTCACTTCTTAAATTGAGGGTAAAGATGTACCTCTCATTAAAACTGTGTTGGAACCTGGTAAAAACTGAAATGGCTGCTGACTGGGTTTCAAAGGATTGTGTGGCAATCGGCGTAGCTGCATCCTGCAGAAACTCAAAACTGGTGCCTGCAAAATTCTGGGCCCTGAGAAAAGTATCATGCTGGCGGTTGCTTTCAAGGCTGAATCCGGTAGTTGAAGCAAATTTGTGCCGGTTGACCATTTTAACAAAATCAAGATACGAGCTATGATAAAATCTCAGGGAATTGCTGGTGGCTTCAATACCCAAACCGTTGTATTTTGCGCCCTGGCGGGTTGTTTTCGGGGCAAAAGCCCGTTCCCTGAGATTGTAGAAATCTATTCCTGACAGGCTTCTGGCAGTTAAGCGCTCATTAATTCTGTAGTTTGCTTTAAAGTGAAAGGTATTGCGATAGGTATATGCCGGATTTTTCTCTAATCGCGCAATAGAAACCGGGTTTGCATAGGGGCCGTCGTTGTTGTAACTGCCGTCACTGTTCAGTACCGGATAAATGGGTGAAAGGGATATGGCATTGGGAAGCGGACCGTTGAGGGTCTGGTCTCCTTCAACCCGTTGATTTACGGAATAGGAGAAACTATTTCCGGTTTCTATAATCAGCCTGTCTGTTATATGGTAGTCATAGTTCATGCGGAGATTGTACCTCCTGAAACCCGAGCCGATAATGATGCCTTCCTGATTAAAAATGTTCCCGCTGATAAAATGCCTTGCTTTTTCGGTACCTCCCCTGATCGAAAGACCGGTTTCCCATAGTGGTGCTACCTGAAATACCTGACTTTGCCAGTCGGTGTCAACGACATTGTTTAATATTTCTTCTTCACTGTAAACCGGCGGACGGCCGCTGGCGACCGCTTGCTCATTCATCAATGTCATCCATTGTTCTGCATTCAGCATATCAAGTTTTCCGGTGGTTTGCTGAAATCCGAACCTGCTGCGAAACTCAATCTGATGCTGGCCCGGTTTACCTCTGCGGGTGTTGATCAGGATAACTCCGTTTGATGAATTAGACCCGAACAAGGAACTTGCGGAAGCGTCTTTCAGCACTGAAATGGTTTCAATGTCGCTTATGCTCAGATCGTTGAGGGCGTCAATGGCCTGTCCGCTGAAATCAAGCTGAGAATAATCGCCTGTGATAACCGGTATTCCGTCGACAACAAAAAGTGGCCTGCTGCCGGCATTGATCGAACTGATTCCGCGCACCGTGGTGTTAAAAGCCGATCCGGGGGTGCCTCCGTTGGGTTGTAACTGCAGCCCGGGGATTTCGGATTGGATGGCAGCCTGAAAGGTTCCCTGGTTCAGGTGATCGCCGGTTTTAAAATAACCGACTGCTCCTGTCAGCAGATCCTCCTGCTCCTCGCCAAAGGCAACAACTACGGTCTCTTTCAATGTTTTAACCTCGGGAAGCATCCTCAGGATAAAACTGGTGTCATTCCTGATTACAGTTTCTTTACTGACCATGCCAATGTAAGAAAACAGCAGGGAATTGTTTTTCCATGGAACCCTGAGGGTAAATTTCCCGTCGGCATCTGTATATGTCCCTCCTGAATTGTATTGTATGGCAATATGTACACCAGCCATTGGAGCAGAACTCCTGTCATCAACCACGATGCCCTCCGCTGTATAAAACTGATGGTCTCTGTCTGCTTTCAGCAATACTTTTTTGCCAATAATGGTAATTTCAAGTCCTGCTTTCTGGGCGATGGTCCTGATCAGCTGTTCGGCAGTTTCCTGTCGTGCAGACACAGATATCAGCCTGTGGCTTGCTATTTCAGTATCGCTGTAAGCAAATTCATAACCGGTGATGGCAGCAGTTTCGTCAAGTACAACCTTCAGGGGGCGCTCATGGAAAAGGACAGCGTATTTCCCGCTTTCCTGCGCTGAGAGGGAAAAGGATAAAAACAACAGAAATAGTAATAATAATCTAGTCCTCAATAATGAGGAGTGCAGAAAGATAACTCTCGCACTGTAAGAAGTCACTTTGGCGGTTTAATTTTAATTGAAAGGCTAAAGATAAGCTACTTTTTTTGTATTTTTAATTGCGATTCTGCGGGAAGGCCAGAAATTCATGCACACACTGAACTCCGGACCTGTTTGCCGCAGCCGGGCAGGCTTGCAGAAAATCGGGGAAACCAGGTTTACATTGTCATTCATGAACCATTATCAGGTAGCTCAATGATATCCTGATCGTCAGCTTTTCCAGCATATGACCAGGAAAAATAGAGTAGGGTTTTTCGTTTCCGTTCGTTTAAATTAATTCGATAAAGGGTATTTAAAAACCGGATGTTTGTTGTCGGGCAATGGTAAGTAAATATGCAGGAAAAAGTCCCTTGAGTGGATTCTTCCGTTGCCTGCAAAGAAATTGGATGTAAATTTTTATCGGAGACCAATGCCGCGATTTGACTGATTGGTCAACTTTTTCTGGTTTATGGAATATCAGATTGGATGCTGAATTTGCATTATTTGGAGGCTTTAATCAAATAGGAATCTTTATTCTTTAAGTATTCCACCGGTGCAATCCCGCATATAAGGTCTAATGTCTGTTCAAGCGTTTCGTTTTCAATGGTGAAAGTAAAGCGCATCGAAGCTATTTCCTGACTGATGTGTACCGTTTTTCCAAAACGTTTTTCAAGTATTCCGGCAATTTCTGAAACAGGTGCATTGCTGAATGAAAGCTTTTTAAGCCTCCATAAAGTGAGTTTTTCAGTGTCGGTTTTCTGAACAGTAAACTCTTTGCTGATTTTATTAAAGGTGAAACTCAGGCCTGGTTCAAGCTTTGCCAGCATTTTGTTCTCAGTCCCGGTTATAATTACGCTGCCTTCCAGAAGTTCAACTACAGTATGAGTGCCCGATTCCGGCGCTGAAACACTGAATGAAGTTCCGGTAACTTCAATTGCAGTTTCCCCGGCAAAAACCCTGAAAGGACGCCCTGTTTTTGCCACTTCGAAAAAGGCAAGTCCCTGAAATTCGATATTTCTGTGGTCGATAAAATTTTTGTGGAAAGTAATGGAGCTGTTACCTGTTAAAAAGACCCTGGTTCCGTCGGGCAGGGTATAGTCCATTGCGCTTCCGGGATACGCATAAATGGTTTCCGGATCAGTTTTTTTCTGTGTGTTGGTAAAATAGAGCCATGAGGCCGAGATGCCGGCCAGAAGAAGCAGGGCTGCGGCTATCCTTGAAAAGTTGCGTAAAATCGCCTGTCTTCTTCCGGTATTGTTTTTCTGAATATTTCCGTAAATTCTTTCAAAATCAGGATTATATGAATCCGATTTCATTTCTGACGGATTTTCCCACTGCTCCCGCATCAAATCATCAATCTCCTGAGAGCCAAGCAGTTTTTTCTCTTCCCGGGGACTGAGCAATCCTGAGTAAAACCGTGCAAACAAGTCGGGACTGAGCTTCTTTTTCATTTTCTTATTCTCTGTTTCTTATACACTTTTTACGGTGCTTTTACTTAGCCATCAGCTGAATATTTTCTTAATGGCATTTTTAACCGTTTGAATTGCCAGGCTTTTGTGCACTTCTATGGTCCTCACCGAAAGGCGGAGGATTTCCGCAACTTCCTTGTTCGAAAGGCCTTCAATGTTGCCGAGTTGAAAAACTTTCCGGCGCTGTTCGGGCAGTTTCTCAATCACTTTGTCAATTTTTTCTTTTAAATCTGCATAAATAAAATCGTTTTCATGGTTTGTGGTTTTCGCCATATGCTCCATTACATACTGACGGTAAGCCTTTTCGTTGATTTTTTTACGTTGCAGATTAAAGAGATGATTTTTTGTGATGGTGTAAATGTAGTTGTTGAGCGATAGTTCGGGTTTTAAACCGGCCCGTTCGTTCCATAGTTTAATAAAAACGTCCTGAACTACATTTTCCGCATCATCGGGAGAGTTATAATACCTTATGGCAAAGTAATATACCTTTTCGCGGTATCTCAGGAAAATCTGTTCAAAAGCCAGTTTGTCACCGCTTTTGAGCCTGATTACCCATTCCCGTTCTCCGGTATCTTCCTTCATCAGAGGTTTTTGTACATTGGACCGGCAAAGTTAATATTTTAGGCCGATTCACACGGATGCCGCAAGCACAGATTGACATGGTGTCAGTCTTCTATAGCAGGTTCTGCTGTTTCA
>Ga0209203_1001746_pt1 | contig 15418 bp, 13 predicted proteins | sample AD_UKC109_MetaG_FD_184423 | JGI IMG/M metagenome (GOLD analysis project Ga0209203, IMG submission 184423) | Active sludge microbial communities of municipal wastewater-treating anaerobic digesters from Hong Kong - AD_UKC109_MetaG (SPAdes)... | ecosystem: Engineered > Bioreactor > Anaerobic >... | reverse complement strand
CATAACTCCAAACATCGGTCCCGGTACAACTCGTATGACTTATCTAAAAAGTGTATACCATGTGCTGACCTCCTCACATGCAGGTTTATTTTTTGGATTGACTTTTCTCTGTGAATGTGTATAATAATAGTGAACTGTTATACACGTTCGACCAAGTAAAAGGCCTCCTACAAGCCGTTTGCTTCACCAAAACCAGAGTTCGTACCTCTGGTTTTTGGTTTCAATGAATAGATTATAGTCGTAAGAATCGGTTAATTCCAGGAAAAAATTCTTAAAACTTCATCAAAAAAAATCTTAACAGTATTTATTGCTTTCAACGAGTAAATCTGGAATCTGATTCCAAATTTACGTCAAAAGCTGGTTTTAGTTTTCACAAATTCCAATTCTCAACCGGTGACGCATGCATATGCGCGTTTTTCAAATCCGATTCAGAAAGGACCAAATATCGCTTGACCATGTCCAGGCTGGAATGACCAAGCATTTGCTGCAAGGCATAGATATTCGGATAATTCCGCAAGTAACAAACCGCAAAGGTGTGACGGAAATCATGCGGTGAATACCCTGGCACGCCAGCACGTTGACACATGCGTTTGATGATCCGGCCAACATTGTTGCGTTCCATTTGCCGGCCATCCAATGTTGCGAATAGATACTTGCAAGTGTGAGTGGTCGCATATTTCCATAACGCCATCGCTGTTCGTGCTGAAAAATACACGATCCGTTCCTTGTTGCCTTTGCCGATCACCTTCACGCTGCGTGACTTTTGGTCGACCTTATCTTTCAGGATCGTGACCAATTCACCAACCCTGACGCCGGTGTCCAGCAGGAATAGGATCATGGCACGATTGCGTTCATTTTGCAGCTTCAAGTCATTTCGTACAACCTTTGACCTTTGCTGATAAGGCGCGCTTTTATCGGTCGCTGCCAGGATCAACTTGATGTGGTCCAACGGGATGGGTTCAATGACGCGCTTTTCAGGACGTGGTCGATCAACGCCGATCATTGGATTGGTCGAAATGATGGATTCCGAAATCAGCCACTTGAAAAAGACCGATAGTCCGACATGATAATTCAGCAAGGTTTTGTTGCAAACCGTTTGTCCAGCAAGGAATGAACGGATGTCAAACCTGGTCACCTGGTCGCAAGATTTGTCACCAACAAAGGCAATTAACTTGCGTAAAGTGTTGGAATAATCGGTGATTGTATTGACGGATAGTCGCCTGGCCTGGCAGGTGATTGTAAAGAATTCAACCGACTTTAACAAAAAGAACCGTGACGTCATCAGTACTCCTCCATTTTGAAAATATGGCGGAAATTGCCTACTGGTGACCTCACGGTTTCTTGCTACCTGTGAACCATGCGCTCACAAGTCGGGGCGAGCAGATTTGAACTGCCGACCTCACGGTCCCGAACCGTGCGCTCTATCCGGGCTGAGCCACGCCCCGCGGATGCCTATTATAGCATGGTTTCGTCACAAATTTGGGGGTATTTATTCCAGCAAATCTCAAATTGACACGCCTGTTCTTGTAGTGGCAGGCCCCCGTGCCTGCCCGGGTAATCAAAGGGGATTACCCTTACCCGCGGACTTAAATGTAGATTTACGCTCAAGTCCTTATCTTTCAACCTTTGAATGTTTCAGAAAGAACAATTATTTCATCGTCATTGGCAAATGATTTCATATCCAGTTTATGAGGGTTTAGAACTATCCCGTAATTTGCCTTTTGGTTTATTGAATCTTTGCCTATTCTAAAACCAATAGCCACTTCATTTCTTCTTCTTGCTGATTCAACAATCGTGTAAAAATTTACTTCTTTATTAAGTTCAATGTAATTACGAGCTGATTTCAAGTAGATTTCTGACCCTTCTGAATTAAAAATATCTTCAAAAACACCAGCAAGAGCTTTTCTCTCTGATAATTGACTAATCAACAAACTAATAAATCTATCACTTACAATAAAATCGTCAGCTTTTGTCACTTCTGCAAGTTCCAGGTTTCTAACATCCAACATTTCTGTCAATATAGAGTAATGACAGCCGTCAACTTTACTGGCAATATCCCTTAGATGCAGTAATGTTATTAGGGTCTTGGAATCAGCGGTTTGTTGGGATAAGCGGTCGCTAAAACTTAGCAATATAACATGGTCAAAATTAGAGAGATCTAAACTATTTAACAGGTTTCTGTCTGTAGTGATACCGTTTAGAATTTTCACATCAGCATTTTCCAACCTGAGTTCTTTAATGCTGTCAGAGTTACCAACAAGAGAATTGGTCACAAGTATTTGAATTTGCGATCCTTTAGGAATGTAATGATCGATCTCAACTAATAATTGATTGGCCCGTGAATTCCAACCTAATATTAATATTTTTTCAGGTTTATCAGAGAAGCTATTAATATTTCTAATGCTTTCGAAATTGATCGAATCCTTATCACAATTAAACACGGATATTTGGTCATCATCTTCAGCAAGTAGGAAGATTTTGTCTCCATCCTCGATTATGGTTTCCATTGGGGGATTAAGTATAGGAGATTCATTGGACTTCAGTATTCCAAGCACAGCATTTTTTTCAAATAGATTGAGCGTTTCCCCAAAAGTTTTTCCAACCAAACCAGGATGACTATAAAAATACACTTCATCACCACTAAAGTCCATAAGATCTGTGAAAATTGTTGATAAGCCTGGCTGAAAACAAGTTTGGGCAATCATCTTGGCAATAATGTTTTCTGATAGAACCCATTCAACCTCATTTCCACCGACAATTTCAGCAACAGGTAGGTTTTTTGCTTCGCGTAACTCAGCCACAATATGAAAATCTTTATTTTGCCGATTTGGGTTACGAATAATTGCCAGGCAAGTTTTAATTACTTCAGCGTCTGGGTCATCACTCTGAGGCGATATCACAATAATAGATTTAGCACTGTTTAAATTAAGGAGATTCAGTGATATTTGGTCAATGGGTGAGCCATTTCTACAAACGATTCTAGTGGTACATTTTGGGGGAAGCTTTTCGTTAATTGACTCTATCATACTAACCGTATCCATTTCCCCCATAATGACGATACAAGCATCTTGCCTATTTTGGTTGGCAACACATAATTCCTTGACAATAGTGAAGATTTTCTCGTTCCAACCTAGTATTACAGTGTGATTTTCCTCAACAACAAATGAGCGTCCTCTCTGTAAATTCTCAAGTCTGCTATTTAATCCGTTGCTAATTACTCCTATCAATGCGCTTATTACGAAAATCCCACCTAAGGTCACAAATAACATTAAGATTCTAAAAGCCCACCCGTCATCGCCACCCATTGTTCCAGGGTCTAATGTCCTCATCAGGCTTGCCCAAAACGCTTCGAAGAAAGAAAGCGAATCTGAATTTTGCGGAGCAATGTGGAATAAGACAGCAATTGTGGAAGCTAGAATTATGATGGAGATCGATGCAATTCCTAAGAAAAATATCATTGCACTAATGCCTTTAGAAAACAAGATGTCTATCTTATAAATTAACTTTGCCTTCCATAAGGGTTTCTTATCCATGAAAGCATCTCTCCCAGTTGAATGTTATTCCTAAAGATATTTGCTGATTATATATGAAAACATTATTCTCTTTCAAAACCAAAGACATCGCTGAGATCATGATGCACCTTATTTTCGGATGGGATTATGTCAAATTGCCCTTTGTTACTCTTCAAAGACTTTTCGTTTGAAGTGAGTTATGGAAAGGGAATAGCTCAAGGTAGGGTAACCACAGTGGGTTATCCCTACCGACGGAGACCCTGCGGTCAACGGCCTCGCACAACCTGTGCCCGCAACGAAGTGGAGGGTATCTGGAGACCAGCGAGAACAGAGGGTATGTGGAGACCAGCGAGGACAGACCCCAAAATGTAGGGATGGGCCTCGTGTCCATCCGCGTTGTCAATCGTGCACAGCAATTGCAACTGAAGTGATTAGGCATGGACGCATAATTCTGGTTGGGGCTAGGCAGTGCGAAGCCTCCCCTTGCGGGATGCCGTGCCTGACCAGGGTAACCATGCCATAGGAGACTTTGCGGTCAAAAGCCTCGCGCGGTTTGTGCCCGCAACGGAGTGGAGGGTATATGGAGACCGGCGAGAATAAGCAAAAACTAAGGTCTGATAAGCACTTTCAAGACCCCCGGGTCCCCAGCACGGTCAAGAGCCTCAAGCCCCTGGTCGAGCGAATAGATCGAATCGACCATGTCCCCGACCTGGATCAATCCCGAAGCAAGCGCGCGTAATCCCGCCGGGTAATTGCCGCAGCGCGAGCCAACCAAAGTAATCTCGTCGACCACCAACTTCGAGAGGTTCATGCTGACATCCCCGGCAAAGGTCGACTTGAGCACCAGTGTGCCTCTCGCCCGCGTCAGCGAACGCGAAAGCGCAAAGCCCTCCGGCGAGCCAGTTACTTCCACGACGATGTCCGCCAGTTCTCCCTTGATCTCCTCGGCATAGACTGCCCTGATCCCCCAAGCCTCCAATGTCGCGGCAGGTTCCGGGCGGCGCACCACCACTTTTAGATCACATCCGGTATTCTTGAGAGCCTGCGCGATCAGCAAACCCAGCCTTCCAGCTCCAACAACTATAACCCGGTCGCTTGGTCTGACCTGGATTTGGTCCAGAATTCTCAGCGCGGCTGCAGCGGGCTCATTGAATACAGCCAAAACATCCGAGACCGCATCAGGAACAACGGTCAGGTTCTTGGCCGGCAGTTTACAGAATTCTGCAAAGACGCCATCATAATCAAAGATGCCCAGCGTCTTGCGATTCATGCACTGACTTGGTTCCTGGCGCAAACAGCGCTCGCATTCCCCGCAGCTGATGTTGATATCCCCGATCACGCGCTTTCCCCTCAGCTCCGGGTGCCCGTTGTCATCCGCAACCAGACCCACAAATTCATGCCCTGGGACGCCTGTAAAATTGTAATAACCCCTGACCATCTCGAGGTCGGTGGAACACACGCCCGCCAGCAGTACCTTAATCAGGACCTCATCGGCTTCCAATTTTGGCAGTGGTAGATCGGCGCGGAAAGTCATTTTCCTGTCTTCGAGCCAGAGACCCTTCATCGTCGTTTGCATCAAAGCGCGCCCTGTCTGCCAAATTGCCTTTCGAGCAAATTGACGCTCAGGTGGATCATGGTTGGTCTGCCGTGCGGGCAGGTACGCGGCGACTGGCTGGATTCAAGATTCAGCAGCAGGTTGCGCTGCTCAGCCTCGGACAAAATCTGCCCCGCTTTCACCGCCATGCGTTTGCAAACCCGCGCCGCCACGCGTGCTTCCACCTCCGCCATCAACGGAGTCTCGTCTTCCTCGAAAGCAGTTACCACCGCTTCCACCGCAAGGCGCGGATCGCTCTTATCCACCACAATTGGGATCGAACGAATTACAAAGGTGTTGGGTCCAAAGGGCTCAATTTCAAAGCCCAAATTTGTTAAAGCTTCAAGCTGCTGCTCCAAAATTCCGGACTTCTCGGGCGTCAATTCGAGTGTGACCGGGTCCAATAGCGCCTGCGAGGGGATGCTTTTGGCGTTGAATTGCGCCATCAGCTGGTCAAACAACACACGTTCATGCGCGGCATGTTGATCGATCAGGTAGAGCCCGTCCGGACCTTCGGCGATCAGGTAGGTGGAAGCCACCTGCCCCACCAGGCGCAACAAAGGCAAATGGCTGCCCGGTAAGGCTGGCTGCGGTGTCGCAATTTCAAATTCAGATCCAGTCCCAAACTCTCCCCCGCCGTTTACTTCACTCTGACCACCTGCAGCGCTAAAATTCCCTTGCTGCCAACTTTGTCCATCTGTTTCCGGCACGCTCCTGCCCCACAAGCGGGTTGCGTTCAGGTCGGGAATTGGGGTGAAAGCCAGCAAGCCGCGGCGGATCGCCCTCTGCACACCGCTAAAAACCGCATCCTGATCCCTGAAGCGCACTTCCGCCTTGGCAGGATGGACATTCACGTCCACCAGTTCCGGTGGAATATTGATGAACAAAACCGCCACCGGGTAGCGGCCCACCATCAACATGGTGTTGTAAGACCGGATCACCGCCGAAGTCAGCATCGGGTCCTGCACCCAGCGTCCGTTCACAAAGACGGTGATGTCTTTACGATTGGAACGTGTCAGCGACAAACTGCTGATGAAACCTTCGACCTTGAGATGGCGTTCCTCAAAGGAAACGGGCATGAGTTTTCCGGCTTCAGTCGGGCCAAACAGTGCCTGCAGGATCTCAAAGCGCTCGCCGCTTCCGGTTGTCTGAAAGATGGGTTTTTCATCCTGGGTCACGGACCAGCGAATGTGCGGATATGCCAGCGCGTAGCGCGTTACCAAGCCAGTGATGTGACGGCTTTCGGTCGTGTCAGATTTCAGGAATTTGAGCCTTGCCGGCAGGTTGAAGAACAAATCCTCCACGCTCACGCGCGTGCCTGGGGCTGCAGCGATGGTGGAAGTTTCAGCCGACTCGCCGCCTTCTACCGTCAATTTGGCACCAACAGGATTTTCGTGTGTGTTGGTGATCATGGTTAGACGGGAAACAGACCCGATCGAAGCCAGAGCTTCTCCTCTGAAACCCAGTGTGCGGATGTTGAACAAATCCTCGGCACTGCTAAGCTTGCTGGTGGCATGCCGGCAAACTGCCAGCCCCACCTCATTCGCGGGGATGCCGGATCCGTCATCTGTCACCTGGATCAGGCGCCTGCCTGCCTGCAATATCTCGATCTCGATTTGCTGTGCGCCAGCGTCAATCGCGTTCTCCAGCAGTTCTTTCACTACCGAGGCTGGTCTGTCCACCACCTCGCCAGCGGCAATTTGTGAAGCGATCGTGTCAGGCAGGATTTTGATTGGCATGTTTCCTCTTTTCAGGATTATACCAACCCACACCTTAATCTCCTATTCTTTGCTAACCTTTATCTGTTAAAATTTGCCTATGGAGCTTTCTGAAAAAATCAAGGGCATCCTTGCGACCTTGCCCGATAAACCTGGCTGTTACCTGATGAAAGACGCGGATGGCACCATTATTTACGTTGGCAAAGCCATCAACCTCAAGAATCGCGTCCGCTCCTATTTTCAGCAATCCTCGGATCACACCTATAAAACCCGCCAGATGGTCCGCAAAATCCGGGACATCGAATGGATTGTCGTCGCTTCTGAACTTGAGGCGCTGATTCTTGAGATGAACCTGATCAAGCAGCATCGTCCGTTTTATAACGTACGGCTGAAAGACGACAAGCGCTATCCCTACATCAAGGTGCACTGGGCGGACCCCTTCCCAAAGCTTACTGTCACGCGCAACATGGTCAACGACGGCTCGCGCTACTTCGGACCGTACACCTCGGTTTGGGCGGTGCACCAAACCCTCGACATCCTGCGGAAAATCTTCCCCTACCTCACCTGCGCCCGCGAGATCACCGGCAAGGATGAACGCGCCTGCCTGTATTACGACATCAAGATGTGTTCCGCCCCCTGCATCGGTGCGGTCAACCAGGAAGAGTACCGCCAGATGATCGATGACCTGTGCAGATTCCTCGAAGGGCGCACAGACCCGATCATGAACCGCCTCAAAGAGGACATGGCGCGGGCTTCGGAAAAACTCGATTATGAGAGAGCTGCGGTGTACCGGGATCAGATCCAAGCGATCGACCGGGTGGTGGAACGCCAAAAGATCATCTCCGACGAGCGCAAAGATTCCGACGTGATCGCCATGGCACGCTCCAAAGGTGAGGCCTGCGTCCAGGTCTTTTTCATTCGTTCAGGAAAACTGATTGGTCGGGAATACTTCATCCTCGAAGGCACCGAAGCCGAAGAAAACTCCGAGATCCTCGAAGAATTCATCAAGCAGTTCTACTCCCAGGCAGCTTTTGTGCCAAACAAAGTCATGCTCCCCCAGGAAGTGGAAGAAGCCCGCATCATCAAAGAATGGCTCAACACCCGCCGGGGCGGCGAGAAGGTCCAACTGACCGTTCCCAAGCGGGGACAAGGCAAGGAATTGGTGCAGATGGCGGCTGAAAACGCCCGCGAGACGCTCAAATCGCTCGAAATTCGCTGGAAAGCGGATAAAGACCGCCAGCATCAGGCATTGAGTGAAATTCAGGCGGTTTTGGGCATGCCCGAAGCCCCAAACCGGATTGAATGCTACGATATCTCCAACACGCAGGGGACTGCCAGCGTAGGCAGCATGGTGGTTTTTGAACAGGGTGTCCCCGCAAAGAAGAACTATCGCCGATTTAACATCAAGACGGTCAACCAACCCGATGATTTCGCCTCGATGCGCGAAGTGCTCAAACGTCGACTTGCGCGCTACATCACCGAACAGCAGGAAAAAGAAAAGCCCGGATATAAACCGGACCTCGCCTTTTCTTTGCTTCCCGATCTGTTGATCGTGGACGGTGGCAAAGGCCAGTTGCGCCAGGCTGTTGAGGTCATTGATGAACTTGGTCTCCAGGATCAGTTCGTCGTTGCCGGCCTGGCAAAGCAGGAAGAAGAACTCTTTCTGCCGGGAAAATCCGACTCAGTCCGCCTGGATGATCATTCCCAGGGGTTCTATCTCATCCAACGCATCCGCGATGAGGCCCATCGCTTTGCCATCACCGCGCATCGCAACCAGCGTGGTAAAATCGGTCTGGCATCACGCTTGGACGCGATCGGTGGGGTTGGTCCTGCCCGCAGAAAAGAGCTGATTAACCGCTTTGGATCCATCGATGGCATCCTTGCCGCGTCAGTGGAGGAAATCTCGCAAATCAAGGGCGTTTCCACAGAAATGGCCCAGGCAATTAAAGCACAATTGGAGTAAATATGGCTAAAAAATCAAACAATTCAGGCCGCACTGGTAACATCCTGATGGCAGTTCTGGCGATCATCATCGTTCTCGCCATGATCCTTTCCATGTTCCGTTTTTAGGAGGCAGCATGCCAAAGTATGAACTTGCCGGCGATGCGTTTCAGCACGCAAGCAGTGACGCAAACATGGGTCCTTCTCCAGAGGACCTTGGCGAACCATTTCCCCAATACCTGACCCAGCCTGACCCTGACCTAAAGCAGTTCCAACTTCCCGATCCCGCACTCTTCACACCCGGAGAGAACAACTTCCAGCAGCTGGTGCTCAACCGCCGCAGCCACCGCCGCTATGACACGGAAGCAACCCTCTCCCTGCCTGAACTGGGCTATCTGCTTCAAATGACACAAGGGCTGCGTGTTGGGTCACAAACCCAGAAGCTTACCCGCCGCAATGTGCCCTCGGCTGGCTCTCGCCACCCGTTCGAGACTTACCTTGCCGTCCAGCAGGTCGAAGGGCCTGAGCCTGGCATCTATCACTATTTGCCCGAGCAGCACGCCCTTGAACTATGGAAATCTGGCACAGAGGCTCTGCAAGCCGCTCAATCAACCACGTATAACCAGAAACAGGTCCTGAATTCGGCTGTGACCTTCTTTTGGATTGCGGAGGTCTATCGCACCTCCTGGCGTTACGGCATGCGTGCCTACCGCTACATTTACATCGACGCGGGGCATGTCTGCCAGAATCTTTACCTGGCAGCTGAATCGATCGGCTACGGCGTGTGTGCCATCGCCGCTTTTGATGACAATCTGGCCACAACTGTGTTTGAACTGGATGGCAAGGAACGCTTCATGGCTTACATGGCCTCAGTCGGCAAGAAACCAGCCGCAGCCTGAGCATGCCCCCACAAATCATCCCGGTCCTGGTCAGTGCCAATGGTGAATGGGATGCGGTTAAAGCCAAGCTCCAACCACAAGTTACTCTGCAAAGCCCGCTAGGAGCATATTTTCAGATTGAGTTGGCAGGTCAATCATGTCTCTTTTTTCATTTTGGTTGGGGCAAAATCGCCACTGCAGCCTCGACACAATTTGTGATTGACCAATATCACCCCAAATTGATCATCAACATCGGCACCTGCGGAGGATTCACCGGCTCAAGCAAGGTGGGTGAAGTGCTGTTGGTCACCGAAACACTAATCTATGATATTGTCGAACGCATGGGCGATCCCGTTGCGGCCTTGAACAAGTACCGAACGTCAAATGATACCACCTGGATCGCCAATCCCCTGCCTGAAGGTAATCGTCGCGCCCGAATTGCTTCTGCCGACCAGGATATTGACTACAAATCTTTTGACCTTCTGACCAAGACTTACCAGGCGGATGCCGCGGATTGGGAAACGGGTGCCTTCGCCTGGGTAGCTGCGAGAAATCACACTCCCTGGCTCGCCCTCAGAGCTGTATCCGATCTTGTTTCCCCCCATGGGTCAGAAACCGATAACGGGGTTGACCTTTGGCGTTCCCGCCTGGATCAGCTAATGCAGAAAATTCTTGCTGACCTGCCTTTTTACTTTGTGGAATTTAAAAACAACGTCTGTCTCTAGGCCTCACACAATGCCCGTTTGGAATTTTTCATAAACTGTTCGTGCCGGTTTCTTGCAAAGCACCCCGCGCGGAAAGCGCGTGTGGGCAGACCAAGCACGGTACGTTGACCGAAGGTCTTCATTTTCCCGGAAAATAAAACAACCATGCGTAGGGCAGGTTGCGCAGCCTGCCCCGTGTATTTTTGCGGGGTTCAACCTGACATCGGAAACTACCTTATTGTAGGGCTTTCTTTACCAGTTTTCGTGATGTCAGGTTCAATAGAAGAACCTGACCTACGCCTGGCTTTTAACATCTCGGAATATAATAGCAACGCGCTGTCATAACTGACAGCGCGTTTAAGCATTTCGTAGGCCGGATTGCGCAGTTCAATCCGGCTCATTTGTTGGCTAATCGCTCGGCTTACCCAACCGCGCGCGTTCTTCTTCGACGATCACGTGGTCCAGCTTTTTGATCAGCGGCACAGGCTGATTGAACGCCTTATCCGCTTCAAGCACTGTTGGCTTCCAAACATTCTGACCAAGATTGCTATTGTCCAGCCCCAGGATTTCGTGTTCGCCAAGCGCGTCCTGCTCGAAGCGTGAAAATTGTTGTCCAAACAACGGCTGTTCATGCGCGAGCAACTGGTGCAAGGTTTCACTGGTGTTAGGCAGGAATGGAGCGCTCATGATCTTGATCCACTCGATCGCCTGGATCGCGGTGTAAAGCGATTTTGCAGCCTGCTCGCGATCGGTCTTGATCTCAAACCAGGGTGCGTGCACATCCAGGTACTTGTTGACCTCAGCGGCCAGTGCCATCACTTCAGCCAGGCCTGCTTTCAGCTCCACCTGTTCCAATTTTGCTGCCACACTGTCGAAGCCCGCCCTGATCACCTGCAGCAGTTCTTCATCACTCTCTCGAAGATTTCCTGGGTTGGGTATTTTGCCGTCAAAATTCTTGAAGGTAAACGACAAGACCCGGTTTACCAGGTTGCCCCAGGTGGCTACCAGCTCGTTGTTATTGCGCTGGAAGAACTCCTCCCAGTCCCAATCGGTATCGCGCTGTTCTGGCATTGCATTCGTCAGATAGTAGCGGATCGCGTCCGCGTCGTACCGCTCGAGGGCGTCCAGACCCCAAACAGCCCAGTTGTGGCTGCCGCTGATCTTCCTGCCTTCCAGGTTCATAAACTCATTTGCCGGCACATTGTAGGGCAGCACCAAGGGCTGCGGATTCTCCGTCCCCATCCTGCGGTCGAAGCCATCGCCCATACCCAGCAATTCCGCCGGCCAGGTCACGGCATGGAAGGTAATGTTATCTTTTCCGATGAAATAAAACGCTTTGGCGCTTTGATCAATCCACCAATCCCGCCAGGCATCCTGATTCCCTGTCAGTTTGGACCATTCGATCGCGGAGGAGAGATAGCCCATCACGGCTTCAAACCAGACGTAAAGGCTCTTGCCCTTCCAGTCTTCCAGCGGTACCGGGATACCCCAATCGAGGTCTCGCGTAATCGAAGTGGGTTTGAGCCCCACAGATTGGATCGTCCCCAGGGACTGCCTGAGAACATTCGGCCGCCAGTAACTTTCGCGCGCCTTCAAAAACTCCTCAATCTGCGGCTCCAGGGAGGACAAGTCCAGGAAGAAGTGCTCAGTTTCCCTCAGTTCCGGCGTGGATCCGTCCACTTTCGAGCGCGGATTTATCAACTTTTCTGCTTCCAGCTCATTGCCGCATTTTTCGCACTGATCGCTACGGGCGTCCGGATTGCCGCAGATGTAGCAGGTGCCTTCCACGTAGCGGTCCGGCAGAAACCGACCGAGCGAAGGGCTGAACCACTGCCTGGAGACGGTTGTTTTCAGGTAACCGTTCTCAAGCAAGGAAAGGAACACTTTTTGTGCCACCTCGAAGTGATTCTCCGTATGGGTGGAGGTGAAAATGTCGTAACTGATGCCAAGCTTCTTAAAGAGTTCAATGAATCTTGGGTGGTAGTGTTTGTAGATTTCTTCCGGAGCTTTTCCCAGCTGATCGGCCTTGATGGTGATGGCCGTGCCATGCGAATCGGAGCCGCTGACCATCAACACATTGCGCCCGCGCAGGCGATGATACCTGGCAACGATATCTCCCGGCAAGTGCGAGCCGGTGATATTCCCCACATGGATATCCGAGTTGGCATAAGGCCAGGCAATGGCAACCAAAATGTTCTCAGTCATGGCAAAACTCCTCAGTAAAAATCGATGGACAATTTTATCATCCATCGCAATAATAAAAACGCTCGTTTAGTTAATCAAAAATGATGCGGCTGTCAGTATGTTCGCAGGTTTCGCGGTTCAGGTTGACACCGCACTCCACACAAATCCCCTTGCAGTCCGGTTTGCAAACCAGGTTGATCGGTAGATCCAGCAGAAGATAATCCCTGATCGGCTTCCCAAGGTCAATGTAGCCATCCTCAGGAATTACTTCTTCGTCAAACTCTTCTTGAGTCCGGCTTTCGAAAACGTAAAGCTCTTCGAATTCGGTTGAGAGTTTTGCCCGGAAGGGGTCAAGGCAACGATTGCACTGGCTGTCGACCTCAGCTTCAAAAGCAGCCTGCAAGAGCAGCCCCTCGCGCGTGCGCGAAAAGGTATAGTGACCGCTCAGGTTGAACAACTGCAGGTCGGGTTCGATGAAGACTTCCGGGTTTTCTACCTCGAAATCACGGGAAAAACCGATGGGTTTGTTGAAGAAGTATCCAATGTTAGTGCGTAGGGGATGATGTATTTTTTCCATAGTAAGTTACAATTCACAAATCTTACAAGGATTATAACATTCCATTCAGTATTTGCCCGGAAACTTTAGGCACGAACCATGACCGCCACACTGCTGCTCGCCACCAATAACCCCCACAAAGTCGAAGAGTTCAGATCCATCTTTCTCCCTTACGACGCGAATCTTCAAACGCCAGCTGAACTTGGTCTGTTCAATGATGTGGTTGAAAGTGGGGACACCTACTTTGAAAATGCCTGTCTCAAAGCCTGGGCTTACTGGCAGGATGGGCAAAATCGGGTTCTGGCGGATGATTCCGGCCTGGAAGTTGAAGCCCTCGATGGCGCACCGGGAATCCACTCGCACCGCTTTCTGCCGGACCCCAACGCCACCAGCCACGACCGCTGCCTGTATCTGCTTGAACGCCTGAAGGATTTTCCCCGTCCATGGCGTGCAGCCTTTCACTGCGAAGTGGTGCTGCTCACCAGCCAAGGCTTGTTCCTTACGAGCCATGGTATATGCACGGGTAACATCATCCCCGAATTTCGCGGGGAAAACGGCTTTGGCTACGATCCAATCTTTTTGGTTTACGGCACGGAACAGACCATGGCCGAGCTCGACCCTTACACCAAGAATCTCCTCAGCCATCGCGGAAAAGCTGTTTTGGGAATGATCGCGCAGTTGGGGCTTCCTCTGCGCCAGGCGTGAGCTAAGCCTTATACCCAATCATCCGCAGGAAGCCCTTCCGCCAGGCGATCCCATCCTCATCTTCAATTCCCTTCGGCGAAAATCCATCCACCACGCCCATGATGCCGCGCCCAAGTTCGGTTTCCATGACGATCACCTCGGTCGGGTTGGCTGTGGCGCAGTAGAAACCGCAAATTTCCGGCACATTTTGCAGAGTTTTGAGGATATTGATCGGGTAATAACCTTCGCCCAAAAAGAGGATAAAACTGTGGCCTGCGCCAATCGCCAGAGCGTTTTCTTTTGCCAGTTGGATCATCTCTTGATCTGTGCCTGTCCAGCGTACAAGGCAAGCGCCTGACGCTTCGCAAAACGCCAGGCCAAACTTGATCCCGGGCACGGTGCTCACTAAAACTTCGTGTATATCTTCAACTGTCTTGATAAAATGCGACTGTCCGAGCACAAAATTGACTGCTTCAGGCTTTTGAATCTTCACAAGTGTTATTTCCATGTTTACCTCCGGACTTTTCTCGATTTTAACATACGCTGGAAATACCCCATGAATGAAATAAGGTAAAATTCAGAAATGCCTGACATGCGCAAATCATTTCTGGTATTGGTTCTGCTGGGATTGTTGGCAGTCACTGCTTGTGGCGTGGGTGTCAGACCAATCCCAACCCTTTCGCATGATTTCACCACTTCCACCCCTGATGCCGGTTACCCAACAGCCATGCCCACCTTCACGCCCACTCCAGCTGCTCTCGGTTCTTTTGAGAACCCGATTGTTATCGCGCAGGTGGATCCTTCGCCCTCGGTGGAGCAACAAGCTGCCTTCAACGATCTTACATCCCTGCTTGGCGGGCATCTACAGATGACCGTTATCGGCAGATTCTACAACAGTTATCAGGATCTTGAATATGCCCTACAACGCCAGCAAGTGCATTTTGCCTGGCTGCAACCGGTCGAATATCTGCTTGCTTCTCAGAAAGGGCTTGCAACTGCTCTGCTCGTCACCAACCACCTGGGTGTTACAGGCTACGGTGTGCAATTCCTGGGGCACAGCGATAGTAATTTTGTGTCTTACTTTAATGTTGGCACCTATAGCTCCACTGCTAATGCCAATGTCGCCCTCGCTCAACTTTCCGGCTTGCGCGGCTGCCTGACGGAAGAAAATTCCCTGGCTGGGTATTGGGTGCCACTGGGTTACTTCAATCTGAACAATATCCCAACCCTGAAACCAGTGCAAACCTATTCCTACAGCGCCAGCATCCGCGCCCTCTACATCAAGGGGATTTGCAATTTCGCGGCTACATACGCCATTTCGGCAGACCCACGCACGTCTTCAGAGGTCATCACCGACCTGCCTGAAGTAATTGAAAAATTACCGATCCTTTGGATGTCTCCGCCGGTCATTCCAAACTTAAATCTTTCGTTCACCCCACAAATTGATCTCACCCTTCAATCGCGTGTCTCGGACTTTTTGCGTGACTATGCCCGCTCTGATTCAGGCAAAGCCCAGCTTAGCAGTGCGCTGGACTACGAAGTCGCGGCGCTTGAACCATTGCCTGATGTTGCTTACGCCCCTCTGCGTGATCTTTTATCTGCCAGCGGTGTGCGACTCGCAGACTTACTGACGAATTAGTCCTTATG
>Ga0209203_1001744_pt1 | contig 15425 bp, 13 predicted proteins | sample AD_UKC109_MetaG_FD_184423 | JGI IMG/M metagenome (GOLD analysis project Ga0209203, IMG submission 184423) | Active sludge microbial communities of municipal wastewater-treating anaerobic digesters from Hong Kong - AD_UKC109_MetaG (SPAdes)... | ecosystem: Engineered > Bioreactor > Anaerobic >... | reverse complement strand
GTAAATACGTTCATGCTGGCACGGCGCATGCCGTTAAAATAAGTCCGCAATTGCTCAAAGACGGTTATATGTATTTTCGTGACGCCACGACGGATAAGCGTTTGAAAAACCATCAGGCGAAAAAAGCCGAGGGAATCGGTTCGATTCTTTCCGTGCCGGTTAAGGATAAGGGCCGGATGCTCGGAATCCTCAGTCTCTATACCAAAGAAGTGCGCAAATTTTCCAAGGATGAAATAGATTTTCTTTCCATTCTTGCCGAGCAGGGCGGCTTTGCGATTGAGAACGCCAATCTTATAAAAAAGTTGCGCAACCAATCTCAAATTTTTCTTGATTTGTCCGCAAGCATGTCGTCCAGCCTTGACGTGAAAAAAATCCTACAGGCCATGACCCAGGAGTTGGTGAACGCTTTGCGTATTAAGGCCGCCTCAGTAAGACTTCTGGATGAAGAAAAGCTTACCGTCAAACTGGTGGCCAGTTTTGGTCTGAGTGAACAATACCTGAATAAGGGTCCGATTCTGGCGGATAAAAATATTGCGCGGGCGCTTAAAGGTGAAACCATTTACATCAAGGATGTTTCATCGGATCAGGGGATCCAGTACAGAAAGGAAAAAGAGAAGGAAGGCATTGTCTCCATGCTGTACGTTCCCATTAAATCCCAGGACAAAATCATCGGCGTACTCAATATTTACAGCAGCTGGGCGAGAGAATTCACCGAAGATGAAATTATGCTGGTCACGGCGCTGGCCTATCAGGGGGGACTGGCCATCAGCAATGCCGGTATGTACATGATGCTGCAGGAAGATATTAAAGATTTGAAGGATAATATCTGGGGCCATAAATGCTGGTTCTAAACAAAAAATGTCACCTCGAACAAACGTGAGCAGCCGTATGGAATACCAGTTGAAAGATTCATCACGCGTTTTCAGCGCGTCCGGAATGACAACACGGCGTTATGTTATTTCAACCTTTCTGTTTTGTTTTGACCGAATGGGAGAAATCTTTTCTCTTGAGATAAATGTAGGACTATTATGCACATTGTAGAGCAACTCACCTAAGGAGGTCAAATGACAATGATAGCCGGAAAAAGCATTGATAAGCTAAACATCGGAGATGTCGCGGAATTTTCCAAAACGGTGACGGAAACGGACATTTATTTATATGCCGGAATTACCGGTGATTTCAATCCGGCGCATGTCAACGAGGAATATGCCAAAAGCACTTTTTTTAAGACACGCATTGCGCATGGCATGCTTACCGCCGGATTTATTTCCGCCATCATCGCCAATCAGTTGCCCGGGCCCGGCACGATCTATTTGCATCAGAATTTAAGTTTCCTTGCGCCGGTACGCATCGGCGATACTGTCACCGGACGCGTGGAAGTTCTGGAATTGAATGTAGAGAAAAACCGTGTAAGAATTAAAACCACCTGCACCAATCAAGAAGGCGTTATCGTACTTTCGGGCGAAGGATTGGTGAGCCCGCCGAAAGTTTCTTAAGGAGGCTCACTGGATTAAATGTTGTCAGATTTTTTAGCAAATGAAAATCTGGAATGTCCGAAATAGCTGACGATGGCGACAACGGGTATTAAAAGCGCGCCGGCGATTTTGGGATCTATTTTCATAACTTCGACAAAAAAGGGAAGCAACGCCAGTCCGAGAATATACGTTATTGTATATGTCGAGCAGAATTTAAAAAACTCAATTATCGCAGCTTTCCCTCTGACCGTCGATTTAAAAGTAATATGTTTGTGAAAGAGAAAAGCGCTGATCGTGGCGATGATATTGGAAAGAACAGCAGCTGTCATGTAGGCTACATAACGTTTTTGAAAAACCAGTGCGAAAAGATAATCAAAACCGATATAGGCCAGATAACCGAATATTGTGTTCCAGATTCCGATAAAGAAAAAACGGATTTTTACTTGGTGCTCATGCCACAGTTGCTGCCATGATATGTTCAACATTGTGCTCCATCAACAAATGAAATAAATTCGGTCCTTGTCGTTTTATCTCCGATTTATTCAAAAAATAGCAACGCAGAAAACGATCGTTGTCGTGAATGACTTTTCTGTGCCTTTTCTTAAATATCAGACATATTTTTTCACTTCAGTTATGCTTCTGATTTTTGCCGCGTTTCCTGAATATTTATCATTACAATCCAACAAAAGAGATGGTGAGCCATACGCATCAGCCATAGCAATGTCACTGTCAAATGTATCTCCGACGATCAGTATTTCTTTGTTTTGAAAATTCCAGTTTTTGCATAGCAAATCAAGCATAAAAGTTTCCGGCTTGCCGATTATCACGTCAGCTTGCCTTGCTGTGGCGAATTCGAGCCCAGCTACAATAGATCCGCACCCGGGCATTAATCTTGATTTTTCTACAGGATAATTCCTGTCTCTGTTGCACACAATGAATTTGCATTCCTTTTTAAGAAGAAAATTGAGTGCAACAGACATTTTGACGTAGTTAAATTCATGATCAAGTCCAACGACCACAGCGTCGGGGAATTCTTTATCGTTGACGCATTCAATACCTGCAAGAACTATTTCTTCTTTCAGTCCGGGAGAACCGCAACAATATACTTTTTTGAAGGAATTATTCTTCAGGTATTTACCGGTCGCATAAGCACAATTATAAATGAATCCGATCTCGGGATTCAAACCAAGGTTTAGAAGTTTTTTGTGAATGTCTTTTCTTGTCTTGGCGGAATTATTGGTAAAGTAGAAAATTTTTATATTCTTATTTTTCAAATAATTTAATATCTCAACAACTCCATCAACCAATTTTTCTCCAATGTAAATAGTGCCATCGAGATCAAAGGCCACCGCTTTTATGATTCCCATTTATTTATGGCTCCGGCTGAATTTAAATTTTCATATATACAGTGATGGTGTTAAAAATTCTAAATGAATATCCTTTCCTATTACCGCAAGCTCTTTTTTCACGGCTTCATTACGTAAGATGACGTTATCATCGCAGTATAAAAATTGAATGTATTCATTTGGATAATTTTGGGTATCGTCGGCGGAATAACCGTCAAAACCGGCAAGAGACGCTTTCTCAATCTTCATCTTTGTGAGAATTTTCAGGAGCATCAGCATGGGGTTGTCTCTGATCAAAGCATCTTCGTTGACCAGCGAGTTGAAATTGAACTTGTAATCTATTTTTTTATTCGATTCAGCGATATTGGAGGTGCATATCACCTTAACGTTGAGATCTTTTCTGTATATTTTATTGAAAAACTGGCTGTATCTTTTGGCGTTGCCCATAAAAACGTAATCCGGATCAAAGTCGTCGTTGATGAAATTAATGGTTATGATAACCGGGTTTTTTTCTTTGATATAAGAACGAATCTTTTCAACATGAAGTTCTATGGACTTTCCCGGAGCGATAATCAGAATGTTTCTTTTTCCCAGCTCGGCGCTCAGTCCCGCGTAAGCGCCGGAATCTTCGATAATGTTATTTTGATACTCCAGGTAGAGATTTTCCATAATATCTCTGTTGAAGGTCAGTTTATTAGCCGGTTCGATTTTTGCAATGATCTCGTTGATGGATTTCACCGACAGGGTTTTTTTATTCAGCAAGTTGCTCACATAATCCGGGTGACAGTCGTTGGAGGCGGCGATGAAATGTTTAAAAGAATAGCCCCAGTATTGTTTTGCGTACTCCTTCATGATATCGATGTCAATTGCCTCCAGAAGTTGATCGAGATTATACAGGCCTCCATAGTTCTCATTCATATGCATGGCCAGTAATTCCGTGCAGGCATTTCCCGCGCTTTTGCCCATCCCGTAAAGCGATCCGTCGACAATAAGTTCTCTGTCCGAGTTAACGGCCATCAGTTCCGTGCAATTGGCATATCCCAGCTGAAAATTGTTGTGTGAATGGTAACCGATCAAAATTTCCTCGGTCAGATTTTTATCCATTAAATTAAAATAATGCAGGAGTTCTTTTTTATGCATCAGACCGTAAGTGTCCACAACGGAAACACTGTAAGGCTTTATCTCATTCACTTTTTTCAAAAGCTCCGTCATTTCATTATCGCTGTAACTTGTTACGGAAACAGGCTGTAGAGACAATTTGTAACCTTTTTTCTTGATTTCCGCGCAGAACTTGAGAGCTTCCGGATAGTCTTTCTTTTTGAATATAACCCGGATGCCGTCCAGAACAGAATCTTTCTGCTCCGTGAGCTTTTCTATCCCACAAGTTCCGAAATCTATCATGGCCAGAATCATCGCGCCTTGAATATCAAGATTTTTAAAAATAGGTTTTATAGAATCCGTGTCAGGTAAGATAGAACGATTTTCATCATATTTTCTTCTTTCGTCCAGAAAGCCTATCTCAATAATATCGATTCCTGCCTTCTCCAGTCGACTGATAATACTTTCTATGGTGCCGAGACCGAAGTTCCAGTCATTGACATAGCCGCCGTCACGTAATGTGCAATCAAGGATTTTTATTGATCGCATACTCAACCTTCCTCTTCGATTGGTTTAATAATCATGCATTTTTTGAATGTTTCTCTGTCCAGAAACGGGAACATATCTTCCAGCGGCGGTGTAAACATTTTACCGTTGCCTAAGTTTTTAGAAGCCAGTTTTGGTTCAAAATTCTGTTCCGGTTTCAGCACTACTTCACACAGAACAGGCCCTTTCATTTTTAAAACTTTGTTTAAAATATGATCTACTGAAGCATTGTTTCTGACACAGGCGTATTTCAAACCAGAAGCACGAGCTATTTTACTGGCGGCAGGAAAACTTATACCCGATGAATGATTAACGCCTACAAGGGGTTTGCCGAAAAAAGCGTTCTGGGTCTGTCGGATGGAATGGTATCCGTCATTATTGAAGAGAAAAATAGTTATATTCATTTTATTATGGACAATAGTCTGCAGTTCCTGGATGTTCATCTGTATGGAACCGTCCCCGGCAATGCAGTAAACCTTCTTTCCTGACGCCGTGTGCGTACCGATTGCCGCAGGAAGATCATAACCCATGGAAGCACAGCCTGAATTAGTGAAGAGCCTCTGACCTTTTTTAATGTAAGCTGCCTGAAACGTAACGACACAGGCACTGCCATTGGCAGTGACAATAATATCGTTTTCTTTCAGCATTCGAGTTAGTGAATCCACAAAATAGTAAGGGTTGACTTTTTCTCTGCCGTTCAGACAGCTTTCAATTGATGCAGAAAAGCTGTTTTTTATTTTGCGGCAGTAATCCATCCAGTCTTTTTTCGCTTTCATGTATTCTGCTTTGTCCAACATTGCTTTTATAAAATCGGCAACATTTGCGTTAACGGGCATGTCGGGGCGAATGGTGGGTTTTTTTAATTCGTTTTGGTCAATATCCACGATTATTTTGTAAGCTTTTCGCGCGAACATTTCCCAATTATAACTTATCTGTCTGATATTTAATCTGCATCCTAATACCAGTACCAGATCTGCGTTCTGTGTGATAAAATTTCCATACCTGTTGCCCACGGTACCCGGCCTGCCGAAATAAAGGGGATGGTTGTCCCAGATAGTGTCATGAGCGTTCCATGCTGTCACGACGGGAATATTAAGTTTTTTAATAAGTCTGTGAAAATCATTAAGCGCGCCTGAGGAACGCACCGCTGAACCGACGAGGATTACAGGCCTTTTTGCTTGATGAATTTTTTCTAATACGGTCAGGACGGCTTTCTTCCTTATTTTGGGGAGAAGTTCATTTCTGCTTTCTGCGGGATTATACTTTTTCAGTTTTTTTGTGTCTATCACAGCTCCCTGAACATCAAGAGGTATATCCAGCCAGCAAGGGCCTGGCCTTCCGTTTAATGCAAGATAGTAAGCTTTTTCCAGATGATAAAGTATCTCGTAAGGATCAATTACCATTTCGGCGTACTTGGTCATGGATTCAACAACTCTGGCAATATCAAACTCCTGATCTCCAAGCTGACGAAGATTTAATTCCGTGCTTCTGACTGTTGTATTGAAACGCACCTGTCCGGAAATAATCAGCATGGGTATGGAATCAAGCCAGCCACCCAGCACGCCGGTGATGGCGTTTGTTCCACCCGGTCCGCTCGTTACGCATACGAGTGCAATCTTTCTACATAATCTGGCGTAGCTTTCAGCTGCCATGGCTGATGCCTGCTCGTGGTGATTGTAAATACATTTCAGCTTTGGATGTTTGCCGAAAGCGTCATTCAAATGCATCGCGCCGCCGCCGGTAACGGTAAAAACATGTTTTATGCTCTTCTTTGTAAGCCAATCAGCGATGTAATCCGCAACTCGTATCTGCAATATTGATGCGCTCCTTATTTGATTTTAATCCTGAAATTATGATCATGCACATCATTGCAATCATTATTAGAGGATTGAGTAATACTGCTATGCTGATATCTTTTGCTCCGGAATCTGATACAATATTTGGTAAATAATAATAATCCTTAGGAATAAGTAGTAGGCCAAATGCAATAGCGTACAAAGAAATTTGTTCTTTATTAGAGTTTAAAAACAAAAGCATAGGCAAGCAAACAAATATTAATTTGTAATCAGCTGATATTTGCGTGAATAATAACATTGAAAAAACAAGCAGGGTTGTTTTCTTCCAGAATTCTTTTTCAATAAATATTATGTAAGTAGCCAGAATAAAAAATAATATTATAACGCATACAGAATAGTATGAAAGAAATTTTGTCATATTTATAGTTTTAATGAGTCCCATTTCAATGAATATAATTTTGAAAATAGTAAAGAGTGATACTCCTCTTTGGATCAAATTGTTATTGCCTAGATAAATCTGGTAATAAGGATTATTAGACATATTATGTCCTTTAAGCAAAAAGATAAGGTTATCATAAAAATTGCTTTGAAATAACAAAAGAGATCCGATTGTTAATAATATAACTATAGCTATTGTGAGAAGTACTTCTTTGTGTTTTTTGTCTGAAAGTAATAGTATCAAAAATACAGCGGGGAAAACTTTGCTTGCTATAGCAAAGGCCAAGAATAATGAGCTAACTAGAGTCTTGTTGCGTTCATAAAAAAAGATAAACAGCATAAGAAAAATAGCTAATAACCCATCAGTATTACCTCTATCAATTGTAAATAAGAATCCATAAGTTAAAAATGAAAAAATAAATATCCGTGTAATATATAGATAACTTTCATCCGTTTTCAGATAAACAGCATTGAGACAAATAAAAAATATTATGACAAACATAGAATAAAGAACAAAAGAAAATTCTATAGGAAAAAAGGTTAAGAGATATATCAATAAATTGAGAAATGGATAATATGGCGCCAACGGGTTCGGATATGGATCAAGATTAATATTAGCCCTGTATAGATTACAAAAATCGTTAAAACGATCCAACGGGGTAAACAGGAAGGTGTTGTATGGATAACCGAGTCCGAAATATGCTCCAAGAATATAATGATAAAACACTGATATAGAGAAACCGATAACGATTATTGCTGTAATGAGATTTATGGTTTTTTCTCTGTCTAACTGCTTAATATTCATTATGTAAAGCTTCCCCTTGTTCAATATTTTACTTATTGTATAATATTAATGTGAATTTAAGATTCATTTTTTTGCCGCAGCGTAAAGAAGCTGAAGGTTGACAACGAAAAGTCTTTCCAAGTTAAAATTAGCTTTCTTCAACTTCTTTCTAAGGCGTTTTTTATTAAAATGGTTAATGTGACCACAGCGGTATTGATAATAACGGTTCTTTTTTATAAAACCCATGTAGAGGCAATTAATGTTAAAGAGCAGAAAAAAAGGGCCAAGAAAATAATCATACGGAACTGTGATCAGAAAAACACCATCATCTTTCAATATACGTAATACTTCAGAAAGTACTTCATCTAGGTTGATGATATGCTCCAAGGTTTCTGACATAACGACGATATCAAAACTCTTGTCGGGCAATTTCGTATTTGCCAAATTATCTGTAACTGAATAATCGCTCAACCTGTTATTTTGATAAGCCCACTGGAGCATTTTTTCATTAATGTCAACCCCAGTGACAGGTATTTTCTTTGTATTCCATAGGCAAGAACCGCATCCCAAATCTGCAATTCTCGTATTTGGATGGTAGTATATCGTGATAAATTCTTCCAGTCTTTTATAACGAGATGAATGATACCATGCGCGGAACTTACTGACTTTTTCTTCATCTTTTATTTCTTCCTGATAGCTCGGGTCGATTCCAGCGTATTCAATGTCTGAGAGATATGCAGAACTAAAATTTGAAATTCTAATGAATAAAATATTGATAATGGATATACATAATAAGGTGAATATTGTAGCAATCATAAACTCTAATTTCAAAATATTCAGAAAAAACCATAACGCAACAAGACTTCCTAAAGCGGCCAAAGTATAGAGAGAAAATTGGATAGGAAGTTTTGTTCGCATTCGGATTTCTTTGTTGATAAAAACGATATGATAATAAAGGTGATGAAACAATTCGTTTAAAATAGTTCCGCAAAAAAAACTGACATAAGGATTCCATTGAAAAAATAGATAGAGGGAGAAAGTTGTTATCAGATTTAAAGAAGTTCCTAAAATACCGCCAAAAATAACGATAGCAATTGGAGAATGATGAAGAGAATTTTGGGTGAATTTCATGATTATTTTTCATTGCTCCGTGACGTTAAAAATCAAGCTTTTAAAATAAAGATGGAGATATTATTAATAATAAGGGATACAATTATTTATAGTTCCCCAATTTATAGTATTGTCCTCTATCAATTTTACGGTAAGTTGAAATATTTTTTCTGGTTTTATAGCTTTGAGGCATAAATTATTACTACACTTTGAATTTTTATGATTTAAAGCAGAGATACAAGGGCTGCACTGAAAAAAATCATATAAGATTATTGTTTTCCCAAGAGGTCCGTAAATGTATGGTGAATCAGTGCTGAATAAAGCTATGGTTTTTGTTTTTGTTATGGATGCAAAATGTGCGGGACCGTTGTCATTTGATATAAGTAACTCGCTCATGCTGATCAACTCGAAAAGTTCCGATAAGCTTGAAGTTTCTCCTGAAAAATTTATACATCTGTCATTATTGACTTGTTTTTCTATATAGCAGCCAGATGAATAATCAGCTTTGGTTCCTATAAGAAGAAGGATGTAATTGTCATATTTGTCGAGAATCATCTTTATAACCTTTGCAAACATATCAATCGGATAATTTCTTATTGAAAGGTTTTCTCCCACATTATGTGAAACAACGATAATTTTTTGATTATTGTAAATAGGAAATTTATTTTTTATTTTATATTCGAGAGTTTTCTTTAAATCAGGTCTATTAATATGATCGGGCATAACAAGTTCGCTAGAATTTATATTAGCCTTGTAATTTGGATATTCCGATTCATTATTAATAGCTGTTTTTGTTAATGCTAGGAAGTTTCTTGCTATATGTGTATTTTGATTGAATGCGCACCTATAGTCATAGAAGGTTCCACGATAAAGTCCTTCATACTGATATTTATAGAATCCGGCTCTTAAACGAGATTTTATTAAAAAAGAAATTATAGCGGATATACGCATAAAAAGTTCATAATCTATTATTAAATCAATATTTTTCCCCCATAACTTTATAATGGTTATCAACAATGATTTGGTAAATTTATATATGTTTTTATCTTCAATAGTGAAGATATTTTCTTCATTAAGAATGCCTAACATTTGCCAGGATTCTTTCATTGACTTTAAAGTCAATAAGTAAATATTTATGTCTGGTTTATTTTCTTTAATATACTTTAGAGATGGATAAATCATAATTGCAGCTCCCATCTCAAACAATTCCATTACTAAAATATTTTGTATATCCTTCTTTTTTCTTCTATATTTGAAAAGGTGTATAAAAGAAAAGAGTCTACAGATCAAACTGCCGCAATATTTATCAATATAACGAATATTTATCGAATCTTTCATCTATACGTCTTCAAATGGTTTTAGATAAATTAGGAACAAAATTAATATTTTAAAAAATTTATATAAACTTTTCTTGCCTTTTTTGCAACAATTAAAGTCCAATTTTGTTGTTTACTTAAAGAAAGTATATATGGCAAAAAATAAATTCCATGTTCACAATTATTTTAATATGACATTAAGCAATTAGTTATTTTTGACATTTTTTAAGCAAATATCTCTGTGCGTTAATAATTCATATGATGTTTGATTGATAGGAATTGTAGTTTTTTCGATATTCTTGTATATGATTTTAGAATAATTCAAAAGGGTCGACATGAAGATTAGTATCCTTGGTGCCAGGGGACAAATTGCAAGGAGCCTGATTTCTCTCTATCTTGAGAGAAGCGAATGGGCTGGTCTTGAACTCTATTCAAGAAGCCCTGAAAGTTTAACTTCAGAAATAAAAGGCATCAGAGTTTACCCGTCGGTCGATTTCATTAATCATGATCATGAGATCATTATCAATTGTATTGGCATACCTAATTTGAAAGGCGGTAAAAATTCAGGTGCGGAAATTTTTAAAATTCATGAGACCTGGGATAATCTCATACTTGAATATCTTAAAAGAAATGAAAAAGCTCTCTACATCAGTATGAGCAGCGGCGCCGTGTATGGCAAGGATTTTCAAAATCCCATTGATGAGAAATCCTGTTTGCTCAACGGAACAACAGAAATTTCTTCCGCTGATTTTTATGCTGTTTCCAAACTTAATTGCGAGGCCAAACACAGATCTTTTGATAAATTCAACATCGTTGATTTGAGGATTTTCAGCTACATCAGCAAGTTTATAGATTTTAATTCCAACTTCCTTGTTTCTGAAATTATGACAGCCGTAAAAAACAGGAAGGTTTTTATTACCGACGACCGGAATATTTCAAGGGACTACATTCATCCTGAGGATATGATGCAGATTATTGATCTGATCATAAAACATTGGCAGCAAGCCGGATTCATCAATGACGTTTTTGACATTTACAGCAAAAATCCTGTAACAAAAATGGATATGCTGAAGAGTATTTCAGAAAAGTTTAATCTTAAATATGAAATTAAAACGGGAACAAGTGTTGATTTGTCCACCACCGGTTTCAAAATGAATTATTATTCAGCTAATAAAAAGCTGAAACAAATTGGATATGAACCGCGATACTCTTCTCTTGACGCGATATTAAAAGTATTGGGTGAGGTGCTATGAAAAAAATTTCAATCGTCACCGCGTGCTACAATGAGGAAGAAAATGTTGAAGCCCTTTATAGCGAGGTCAAAAAAATATTTCAGGAAAAACTGAAAGATTATGAATACGAACACATCTTTATTGATAATGCCTCGCAAGATGCCACGGTGGCCATTTTAAAAAAAATCGCGAGCGTTGACAAGAATGTCAAGATTATCGTCAATTCCAGAAACTTCGGTCATATCCGTTCCCCGCATTATGCTATTTTACAGGCGACGGGAGATGCGGTTATCTCTATTGTGGCTGATTTCCAGGACCCGCCGACCCTGATTCCCGAATTTATTAAAAAATGGGAAGACGGTTTTAAGATTGTTGTCGGCGTCAAAAAGCAGAGTGATGAATCTTCAATCTTTTTTATGATCAGAAAAATTTACTATAAAATTGTCACAACCCTTGCCGAAATTGATCTGATCGGTAACTTCACGGGATTCGGTCTGTATGATAAAAGAGTCATTGAAATTTTGAGAAATATCCCTGATGCTTATCCTTATTTCCGCGGGCTGATATGTGATATCGGTTTTGAAAAAGCGATCATAGAATATCATCAGCCCCAAAGGAAGCGCGGCATAACCAAAAATAATTTCTATACGCTGTTTGACATGGCCATGCTGGGAATAACAACCCATTCCAAGGTTCCTCTGAGATTTGCCAGCATGCTGGGATTCGGTACAGCCATATTAAGCATGCTTGTCGCTTTGGGTTATCTGGTTTATAAAATACTTTTCTGGGGCAGCTTTCAGGTCGGGCAGGCGCCTCTGGTCATAGGCCTATTCTTCTTTTCCTCTGTCCAGTTGATATTCATCGGTATTATCGGAGAATATGTCGGTAATATTTATACCCAGGTTCTGAAACGTCCGCTTGTCATTGAAAAAGAAAGAATAAACTTTTCAGAAAAAGATCAAAATTAAAGGTGGGGAGTTGTTATGAAAGCAGTTATTCTGGCAGGAGGAATGGGCACGAGAATAACCGAGGAATCGGTGTTGAAACCAAAGCCCATGATAGAAATCGGTGGCAAACCTATAATCTGGCACATCATGAAACTCTATACGAAATACGACGTTAATGAATTCATAATATGCCTTGGTTACAAAGGGTATGTCATCAAGGAATACTTTGCCAATTATTATCTCCATGAATCGGACGTCACCTTTGATTTCTCGAACAAAAATGAGAAACTGGTTCATGCGCATACCGCCGAACCGTGGAAAGTTACACTGGTAAATACCGGTGTGGATACCATGACAGGCGGCCGAGTAAAAAGAATAAAGGATTATGTAGGAAAAGAAACATTTCTTTTAACTTACGGCGACGGTCTTTCCAATGTTAACATGAAAAATTTAATTTCATTTCATAAAAAACATAAAAAACTGGCAACGGTTACAGCAATCAAACCTCCCGAAAGATTCGGCGTTATTGATCTGGATGAAAAAGATAATGTCTCCAGATTTCTGGAAAAGCCGGAAGGAGACGGACACTGGATCAGCGGCGGATTTTTTGTCATGGAACCTGAAATATTTAATTTTCTGGAAGATGATAGAACAATCCTAGAACGGAAGCCTCTAGAAACGCTGGCAGGCGAAGGAAATTTAAAAGCCTACAAACATGACGGCTTCTGGTACGCGATGGATACTTTGAGAGACAAAATATATCTTGAAGAGCTTTGGAACACCGGCAAAGCGCCCTGGAAGGTCTGGAAATGATGAGAAACGTTTCGCGCAAATTCTGGAAGGGGAGAAATGTTTTTATAACCGGGCACACGGGATTTAAAGGTTCATGGCTTTCCTTCTGGCTTCAGGAAATGGGGGCAAATGTTACGGGCTACGCCCTTGATCCTCCGACAAGGCCATGTTTGTTTGAGTTGCTGAATTTAAAATCGAAGATCAAATCGATTCATGGCGATGTCCGGGATTTGAATTCCATAAAAAAACATGTCAAAGGCGCGGAGATTGTTTTCCATTTGGCCGCACAGCCCATCGTTCTTGAATCATATAAAAATCCTGTCGATACCTATGCCACGAATGTGGTGGGCACCATCAATTTGCTCGAAGCTTTCCGGGACCATAAAACATTAAAAGCCATTGTTAATGTCACAACCGACAAATGTTATGAAAATCGGGAAAATCCCAAAATCGCCTACAACGAAAACGAACCGATGGGCGGCTTCGATCCCTATTCCAATTCCAAAGCTTGTTCGGAACTGGTAACCGATTCCTATCGCAGATCGTTTTACAAGTCGGGAGAAAAAATCGGCATCGCAACGGCCAGGGCGGGAAATGTCATCGGAGGCGGCGATTTTGCGGCCGACCGGCTGATTCCGGATTGCATGCGCGGCGTCATGAGAGGCGAAAAAATTATTGTCCGGAATCCGGATTCCACGCGGCCCTGGCAGCATGTTCTGGAACCGCTTGCCGGGTATCTGATGCTTGCGGAATCTCTGTACAAGTCGCCAAAGGAGTTTTCCGAAGGCTGGAATTTCGGGCCGAAAGAAAAAGATGCCAAGTCGGTTCTCGAAATCATGGAGGCCTTCTGTAAATTCTGGGGGAATGGAGCAAGTTATGAAATCAGGAAAAATCCCCGTGCCCCGCATGAAGCCGGTTACCTCAAGCTCAATTCATCCAAAGCGCAAAGGAAGCTCTTGTGGAAATCCAGATGGAACAGTTTGACGACCGTCAGGAAAACGGTGGAATGGTACAAGGTGTATCAGGAAAAGGGGAATTTGAGCGAAATCACATCACGACAGATCGAGAGCTATCATGGATAGAAAGAAAATCTTAACCCTTGTTAAGAAATATTATGAAGAGAATCTGAATCCCACAGCCGCATCAAAACATTTCAAAAAAGGTCAGAGAATATCCTACGCAGGCAGAGTGTATGATGAGAAAGAACTGATTAATCTCGTGGATGCGTCGCTTGATTTCTGGCTGACTACCGGAAGATTTGCCGATGAATTCGAGACAAGATTCGCCTCGTTTCTAAACATAAAGAACGCGTTTCTGGTCAATTCCGGTTCCTCCGCCAATCTTCTCGCTTTCATGGCTTTGACCAGCGATAAATTAAAAGATAAAAAAATTAAGAGGGGCGACGAGATTATTACGGTCGCCGCGGGTTTTCCCACCACAGTGACGCCCATGCTGCAATACGGGGCGGTTCCCGTTTTTGTCGATGTGACCATTCCCGAATACAATGTGGATGTGCGTTTCCTGGACAAGGCGCTCAGCAAAAGAACCAAGGCGGTCATGCTGGCTCACACACTGGGTAATCCTTTCGATGTCGAAACTGTGAAAAAGTTTTGCGATGAAAACGGGCTCTGGCTCATAGAGGATAACTGTGACTCCCTGGGGTCAAAATATCAATACAAGGGTGAATGGAAATATACGGGCACATTCGGGCATATTGGAACATCAAGTTTCTACCCGCCGCATCACATGACGATGGGCGAAGGTGGAGCGGTTTATACCGATGATCTGGAACTGGCGAAAATTATTCTGTCGCTGAGAGACTGGGGACGGGATTGTTTCTGCCCGTCCGGTAAGGACAATACCTGCAAAAAAAGATTCACGCGAAAATTCGGCGAACTGCCGCGCGGCTACGATCATAAATATGTTTATTCGCATTTCGGGTATAATCTGAAAGTAACGGATATGCAGGCAGCCATCGGCTGCGCGCAGTTGGAAAAATTGCCCGCTTTCATTGAAAAGCGGAAAAAGAACTGGAATCTCCTGAAAGAAAAAATATCGCATCTCGGCGACAGGTATATTCTTCCCGAACCTTCGAAAAATTCAGATCCGAGCTGGTTCGGCTTTCTTTTAACCGTCAGGAACGGCACGAAGAGAAACGACGTTGTCAATCATCTTGAAGAAAACGGCGTACAGACCAGGATGCTCTTTGCCGGCAATATTCTGCGTCATCCCTGTTTCGATGAAATGAGAAAAAGGAAAACCGGATTCAGGGTGGTCGGAAAATTAAACAATACCGATAGAATCGTGAAGGATACTTTCTGGATAGGCGTCTATCCGGGAATGACGGAAGAAATGATTGCTTACATGGCCCGATTGCTGGCATAAAGACGCTGTAAAAATAAAAAAAGCCACGGGTAACCGTGGCTTTTTTCAGTTGTGAGAAGACCCTTATTTTGCGGAAAAGAAAGCTTCTACCTTTTTGAAGTTTTCATCAGCCGCGGCTTTAAACTCGTCACGGCCTTTCTTGTAATTCTTAATCCACTCA
>Ga0209203_1001742_pt1 | contig 15437 bp, 16 predicted proteins | sample AD_UKC109_MetaG_FD_184423 | JGI IMG/M metagenome (GOLD analysis project Ga0209203, IMG submission 184423) | Active sludge microbial communities of municipal wastewater-treating anaerobic digesters from Hong Kong - AD_UKC109_MetaG (SPAdes)... | ecosystem: Engineered > Bioreactor > Anaerobic >... | reverse complement strand
AATATCGGCGGGTAAACCCTCCACAAATATCGGCGGGTAAACCCTCCACAAATATCGGCGGGTAAACCCTCCACAAATATCGGCGGGTAAACCCTCCACAAATATCGGCGGGTGAACCCTCCAAAAAGACGGCGGGCAAAAATTGAGGGACGACTGTAAATAAGCAAATAAGTTTCGTTAGAGCATAAATCAGAGTACGCTGTGAACTAACCCGGAGCTAAGCTCAAGCCTTGTGGACATTGGCAGCGGTTCATTTTTCGGGTGGCTACAGATCTAAGATTGGTTGGAGCTTTGATTTCAGTGCTCTGTGGGTCAGACGTCCCATATTACATATGAGATGAGCCAAATATATGATTTTAAATACCATCATACGTCCTACCATCCGCGTGAGACTGGTCCTCAGCCTTATATCTGTCGTCCTGTTTACAGGCGTCTCATCCATTATTATAGGTATCTGGATTATAAACAAAAATATCCTTTCACAGGCCTATGATGCCGTTCAGGGACATCTGAATACGGCACGGTATATTTATCATCAACAGATCAACGATATCAGTACTTTTTTGACTCTTGCGGCCTCCCGTTCATCAATCAAGGGAGCTGTTCTTAATAATGATCGGGTCCATTTAATTGATGAACTTGAAAAATTCAATCACATTATAGGCCTTGATTACCTGAACGTAACCGATGAAAACGGAGTTATCATCGCAAGGGTTAATAATAAAGATGTTTATGGAGATAATGCGCGCTTTGAACCCTATGTCGGATATGTGCTGGAGAATCATAGTCCCTGCTATGGTACGGATATTATTAACAAGGATATTTTGTTGTTAGAAGGAGAGAAAATAGCGAAAAGGGCGTTTATTAAGTTAAAGCCAACAGCCATGGGTCAAAAGAGATATTCTGATTTTGAAGATCGCGGTTTATCGATTGTTGCTGCATCTCCTGTTTTCAAAGATGACCGGTTTATAGGCGTAGTATTCGGAGGCAGGCTGCTTAATAATAACTTTGAATTTGTTGATAATATTAAGAATCTGGTATTTAGAGATGAGAAAATCAATGGTGTGGAAGTAGGATCAGCGACACTTTTTCTGGACGGCCTCAGGGTTTCCACCAATGTAAAAAGGCAGGACGGCAGCAGGGCTGTTGGGACTCAGGTTTCGGAAAAAGTCTATGAAAAGGTGGTACATCAGCAAAAAACATGGCTGGATAAGGCGTTTGTCGTTAACAAATGGTTTATATCCGGATATACACCCATACACAACATAAAAGACGAAGTAATCGGAATACTTTATGTAGGGATGCTTGAGGATAAATACGATCAAATCAGACGAAATACAACCATGTTTTTTCTCATAATGACTATCATCGGCACCCTTATTGCGGTAATATTATCTATCTCTCTAATTAAGCGTATAATATACCCCTTAAAGTCCTTTATTTCCGCTTCACAGGAGATTGCGGACGGAAATTACAGTCGTAAAATTCATATAGAGTCAAAAGACGAGATGGGCATACTGGCATCTTCATTCAATAAGATGATAGATGCTATATTTTCAAGGGATCAGATTCTTAAAGAAAGCACGCAAAGTCAGATAGCTCAATCTGAAAAACTGGCATCTCTTGGCAGGCTGGCCTCTGGAATTGCACATGAGGTAAATAATCCGCTTACAGGTATTTTGACCTACAGCAGCATGCTTTCAGAAGAATTAAAGGATAGTCAGCACAAGGAAGATCTCGATATCATTGTGAAAGAAACACTGAGATGCAGAAACATAGTAAGAGGCATTCTTGATTTTGCAAGAGAAACCAAGCTTGAGAGGAGTCTTGTGAATATATGTGATGTAATAAATGATACACTTAAAATCTTAGAGAATCATATATCATTTCATAACATAAGGATCATTCGTGAATTTCCTGAATCAATACCGGATATCAGTGTTGATGAAAACCAGATTAAGTCCGTCATTAACAACCTGTGTCTTAACGCAGCTGATGCAATGCCTGAGGGAGGGGATCTCACAATAACCGTGAGATATGATGATAACCTCAATTATGTTATCATAGAGATATACGATACCGGTCACGGAATCAGCGAAGAAAACCTGCACAAGGTGTTTGACCCTTTTTATACGACAAAGGCGCCCGGAAAAGGAACGGGTTTGGGGCTTGCTGTAAGTTATGGTATTATAAACAGTCATAAGGGCACTATTGATGTCAGAAGTGATATTGGAAAAGGAACAGTCTTTACAATCAAACTTCCGGCATAAGTATAAAGGTCCTGGAAAAACCAAATAACCTGGAGACATCAAGAGAAGCTATTATGTCAAAAATATTAATAATCGATGATGAACCTATTGTACTCAAAAGTTGCGAGAGAATCTTTAAAAATGAGGACATAGAGATTGATACTGCCGTGTCCGGAGAAGAAGGGATTGAAAAGATTGATGCAGGCCGGTTCGATATTGTAATTACAGATCTGATGATGCCGGGAATCGGCGGGATGGAAGTTGTAAAACATATTAATTTATAAATATATTCCTACCCTTAATAATTTCAATAACTTAGCCAAAGCGCAACCCCTTCAGGTTGCGCTTTTTTTACCCTATTTCGCACCCGTTATGCAACCATTTTTCCACGTTTTACCGCCTCTGTGTTTGCAGTGATAATAACACATAATTTATTTTCCTTTTTTTTTACTCTTTTGCCAATTTTTTACTTGACTTTTTCAAAAAGATGCTATACACTGTATTTACTAAGCAAGTTAAAAATATTTCAGGCAGGTATTGACAATATATTAAAAATGTTTATCTTTTATAGCAACACATACAAGGAGGTTTTACAAATGAAAACAACTCAAAGAAATTTTAGGTTCCCTGATGAGGTTTACGAAGAACTCCAGGCCACAGCCGAAAAAAACAATTGCTCAATTACAGATTTAATTGTGGAGGGCGCAAAAAAAGAAATAGTGTGGCGCAAGATTAGAGATGAACTGAATCAACCTCAAACATTAGTATTCAATGAGGAAAAAGGATATTATGAGGCCGAGCCTGAATACAGGGAAAAATTCCTCAAAATATTAGAAACCAATTTAGCTATTTTATAGATATATACAATCTGTTCTATAATGGCGGGTCACGTTCGCTTGGAATGGCGCATGCTTAATTAGTTATGAGTGATCCTCAATAGGTGCCATGTAGAATCATTACCATTAATGATTTTTGCATGGCTTTTTTTATGCCTATTGGAGGAAATCATGGAACAATGGCTCAAACCCGCACAAGGCGCCAAATATTGCAGCGTTAGTCTGAAAACCTTCCGATCTTGGCTACAGGATGGCCTCAAACATAGCCGTTTGAAAAGCGGCCACATCTTAATCAAAATATCCAATATAGACGAATACTTACAGCGTTTTGAAATAACTGAATCCGCTGTAGACCGTTTCATCTCTGACATTTTGGAGGGCTTTTAATGCATAAACCTATCCAAAAATGGACACCCAAGACACTAGAGTTTCATTCAGCGGGACGTGGCCGACCTAAAAAATATTTATCTGAACGACGTCAAAAAATTGAAGATTTGCTAATCAAAACGATTTTGGAAATCAGGCGGGATATTGATTTCACACCTGGGAGCCGTGGATGGTGTTATCTCCTGGAACAGCACGGGCTTCAAAAGGGTGATTTTGACGTATGCCAGAAGATAATCACAGATGCAAGAAAAGATGGAAGATTGCCTTTGAATATATGTTCAGATGACAGCTCACGGCAGTTCCATAATTTAGAGAGGCTTGACACGACCAGTGTTGAAGACGAAGCCACTAGCTGGATTCGATGGATTATTGATGAGTGTTGGAAGAGTTACAACCCGGTCTCATTCTGGCGAAATCAAAAATTCTATGTGGAGGTCATTGTTGAAAAAATTGATTTATTACAACTCTTTAAAGCAACTTGTGCAAAATTCCATGTGCCGCTTGCAAGTTCAAAAGGCTGGCCCGATCTTTCACTACGTGCGGGAATGATGTCCAGATTTAAAAAATGGGAAGCCAAAGGCAAGCAGTGCGTTTTGCTACTCTGTGGTGATTTTGACCCAGCCGGTTTACTAATAAGCCAAAATTACAGAAACATGCTGAATGAAATAGCAAGTGCTATGAGCTGGAGTCCTGAACATCTAATCATAGAAAGATTTGGTCTAAATGCTGATTTGATCGCACTAGCAGGTCTATCATGGATTGACAATTTGCAAACATCTTCAGGCGGTGACTTAACTAATCCAAGACACCCAGACAGCAAAAAGCCCTATGTTGTTGAATATATAAAAAAATATGGTGTCAGGAAATGTGAGGCAAACGCTTTGGTTACACGACCTGATATAGCTAAAAATTTAATTGAATGTACATTAAATAAATACGTAGATGAAAATTCCATGCACGAATATCAGCAAAAAATAAAAGCGGTGCAAGGTGAACTCCAAAGTGAAATATGCAGATTTGTTAATATATTTTAATCAGTTACATGCGGGGTCAATGCCATCACCCCGCATTAGTTCCGGGCCGTGCTGATCTGGACAGATTAGTAGAACGGTGACCTCCAACACCAAGGCCCGGAACACCCATTTTTAAAAAGAGAGAAATATTATGAACCTAAGAGATGAAGTTTTAAAGAAAATTGACTATCAAAAGTTTTACTCAAGTCATTTAGACGATTTAGGGGAGCCTAACGACCAGGGCGAGTGTCAGGCAAGATGTCCGTTCCATCTAGATAATAGTCCCTCCCTCAGTGTCAACACAAAGACCGGTCTGTTCCATTGCTTTGGGTGTGATGCAAAAGGCGATATTTTCAGCTTTTACCAGAAAAAGAACAAAATTGATTTCCGAACAGCCGTTGAATCTCTGGCTAAAGATTTAGGCATCAATGGCAATGGAAAAGGACTGGGCGAACTTCTTAAAACTTATGATTATAAAAATCCAGATGGAAAACTACTCTTCCAGATGTGCCGATTTGAGAACAAAGAGTTCAGACAAAGACAGCCGGGCGGACACGATGGCTGGATATGGCACATTAAGGGCTTAGAACCGGTGCCGTATAACCTGCCTGAAATCCTAAAAGCAGATACCATTTATGTCTGTGAAGGTGAAAAGGACGCAGACACTTTAACTGATTTAGGTCTGTGTGCTACTACTAACAGCAATGGGGCCGGGAACTGGAGAAAGGAACTGAATCAATATTTTGAGGGAAAAAACATAGTCATTTTACCGGATAATGACCAAGCTGGAAAAAATCATGCTGAAGACGTGGCACGAAATTTGGCGAATTATGCAAAGACAATTAAAATTGTGAATCTGCCAGACCTGCCACCAAAAGGCGATGCATCAGATTTTATAGAAAAAGGGAGCACTACTAACCGCCAAAAGATGAGGTTACTCTTGAATGTTAAAAACACCCCACTCTGGGAACCATCGGCAATATTAGAACCTGAACCGGTGGGTTTATCCTGCTTAGAGGCAAATGACCTGCTCAGAATGGAGTATCCAGCAATTCAGGAGGTCATCGGACGTGGTATCCTGCCTGAAGGATGCGGATTATTGCTTGCCGGTGAAGCCAAGACCGGTAAAAGTTTGTTATCACTAGAATGGGCCATACATTTAGCATTAGGCACACCCATGTTTGATGGTTTAATTCCCATACCGAAAAAGAGGCGGGTGGTGTTCTTCCAGGTAGAAAACCCGGAACGACAAATCCAGTTCAGGTTATCAAAGATGCTGGAAGGTTTAAGTGTTAGTAACCTGCCTGATTCTATCTATTTTGCTGATAGAAAGTTCAGATATAACTTATTAGACCCTGAATGCATAAAGGAAATGGTTCAAGTCATCGGCAGATGCGGGGCTGATATTTTTATAATTGACCCCTTATCAAGTTTTCACCTGGTAAATGAGAATGACAATGTGCTGATGCGAAACGTACTGGACATGATCACATCTATATCAGTTCAGACCGGTGCCGCTTCCATCGTTATTCACCATTTCGGTAAACCCAACAAAGATCAAACGGAGAAAGACAGAACCAGAGGCGCTTCCAGTATTCAAGGGTGGTACGATGGGCATTGTACACTGGTCAACAAAAAGCATGAAAACAAGGTTTTACGGACTGTCACCTTTGCACCACTAAGGCACGGTAAAGAACTAAAACCAATTTTAATAGAAAGAGATGATAATTTTTTATCTCATGTCACGGAGGCAGATTCCATGATCACACCTAAAGATGTGCAGAGTATCATTGAACAAAATTTCGATGGTACGGCCGACACAAAAGTAAAATTAATACAAGCATTGATTACAGCGTTTGACTGTTCGCAGAGCACGGCGATCAGGGCAATCACTAATTCAATTGAGATGGGGAATGTAATCAAATTTCCCGGCAAAGGTAAGAGTGTAATTTATAAGTCTACTGTTTAAATTTATAAATCTATACATTCATTCACGAAAAACACGTGAACGTTCAAGGGGTCATGACTGTATAATTTATATAATAATTTCAGTAATTTATGTTGTTTGTTGTTTCGTGAACGTTCAAGGGGTCATGAACGTTTGCAACTAATTGAATTTACTACTAATTCTATACGTTCATGGCCCTCTATATATACATATTGAATGAATGTATAGAATTATCAAACCAAACTTTAGGAGAATTTAATATGAACAACCACTGGAGTAATAAAATTTCGTTGCATGATGTCCTAGCTGTGGCAAATTTAACCGGCTATAAAACCACACCTGATGTCCACACTAAGGCGGATTTAATCTTGGCCGTGGCGTGTGACCTGATAAAACATCCACGTTCAACATTAGGAACTGGAGCTGATCGTATCAGTCACTTTTTGCGTGCCGTGAGAGCTGGGTGTGGCCGGTCATGATGGACATGTACAGAATATTGTACAACTTACAGAAGGTATACCATATTTTGTGTATTAAAACGGGACATGTACAAGATATTGTGTATTGTTATGTGAATGTGTGCGTGGCATTGTGTTATATCGTAATAGGGACATGTACAGGTTAACTGTACATGTTAACTGTACATGTTAAAGAAGGTATACCATATTTTGTGTATCATAACGGGACGTGTACAGGATAACTGTACAGGTTAACTGTACATGTTAAAGAAGGTATACCATATTTTGTGTATCATAACGGGACGTGTACAGGATAACTGTACACCTTAAAGAATCTGACTCGGCGCTTGTCTTGTCGGGGATAGCTTCATGAATATTGGGTATTATTTTCCTATTTTATGCTATTTAATGTTCAAATATAACAAAAAAGGTTAATTATGTCAATAGAAAATCCAAAAATTGATGGAAGGACACGGACAGCCCGGACTATAGGCTATATAAAAGAATGGCTTAATATTGCACCCATCCCGACCGGTAAAAAACTTTTAGCTGATTATATTGCACGTAACACGGCGATTGAACAGGCTATTTTCTCCCAGGCGGTTAAAGACGGTTTGCTGGATAATACCGGAAAGCTGAATAAACAGATAGAAAAACACCTGCTTAGGTTTCAGACGGCTTCAAAAACAGCACTGGTCGAATTGATGAAGCTGGAAAATAGGGATACCCAGGGAGCAAATGAGGCGAAAGAGGATATCTTTAATGATGTTTTTGATGAGTAATGCTTTACAGTAAAGTACAACCTTTGAAGTTAACTAAATGTTTTTATTATCTTTTATTGGTTGTGTCTTGGCCGTGGTTGCGGATTAGTTGCGGATTCAGCCTCAAAAGCCCTGTTTTAGAGGTGCCGACCTGCAAAAATATTTTTGTGAAAATGTGGGTGTATAACCACGTTCCCAAATTGTAAAAAATAAAAAATAACCGGAAATCATTAACCGGACAACATAACATTACTAACCATTTAACACTTAGGAGGTTTTACAATGTGGCAAACAACAAATATTAGACACCCGGAATACAAAGGCGAATTAGGCGAACTCGAACTCACAAAACTTAACAACAATGGGGTATTCACGAAAACCAGGATTGTGTTACCGCTCAGAATTCCTGGTGATACAGAGTATGTTCAATACAGCAATCGGGAGTTATCCACTCTGCTCTTTGATTTGGCCTATGCTTTGGAACCGGAAGTTGTTGACGACTACCTGGAGAATGACATGGCAGAACCGACAATTATATCTAATTAACAGAGCAAAATCGAGGGTATAGCTGAGTATGCCTTCAATGCTAAACGTCGATTGTGGGGCCTCTCAGGGCCTCACAAGCGGTATTAAAACGTAAAAAACTGATCACTATTGAACCTCCTGAAGGTCTGTGAACGTGTGGAGGCTAAATAGTGGAAAAATTCAAACAAACAACCAGTGACCGTGTAGCGAAATGGCAATCTAACACTCCTGAAGCCTTCCTGCAATGGGTACAGGACATCAAACCCCGTGTATTACAGAACAACCGGTATGAGGTCTTCCAGCCGACCGAAAGACAGTCACATTTAATTGATCAAATTCTTAAACCGGCTTCTGAACCATCTATTGACACATTAACCTCTGAACCGGTTAACCTGCCAGTTAAACGCTCCCATAACGCACGTAAAGCCAGGCCGAGCAGGAAGGGTAAAACCCCGGAACCGTCCACAGACCAAATTAAGAGGCAATCCAGCTTCCAACATAATCTATCCTTATTGATTGAACCCCGGCGACACGGCAAGTCAACATTATTTGCTTTGATATGTCTGTGGCTGTTCACAAGCAGGAAAAATACAACTTTACAGGTTTTAGGAAATACAGAAAGCCACACCCGACGTGTCCAGTTCAACACCCTGAAGAAGATCATAAACAACACGCCTTCCTTGTCAAAACTGATACCTGAAAAGAATCAATTTGTTTTTGAAATATTTTTCCCGGCGATGGGGAATGTCCTTCAGATGTCCCCCGGTAACAATCCCTCAACCAGCTTTGGTGACCGGTTAGACGTGTTGTGGGTGTCAGATTTACATGCCTGTGCTGATTTACAGCCCTTCAATGCGATGCAAGCCTCTTTGCTGGATTCTCAAGATTCCTTATGTTTGATTGATAGTAATGTGGATTCTAAGGGAGGGCCGGTTCATGGAATTCAACTGGAAGCTGAAAACGATGATACTATTTTTTGTCATCATACACAATACACTGATTTTGATGATTTTGCAGAACATGCACCTGTCTGGATTGATCGGAAAAAAGCAAAACGATTGCAGAAAACCGTTTTGGAACCTGATTTTCTCAGGGATATTTTAGGTCAGAGATCGGATGCCGTTAACGCTTTGTTTTCAGGTTCAGTAATAGATGGCTGTAAGAGTTCTTTTAAATGGCCTGTAGAAAACCTTCAGGCATTAGTCCAGGGCAGAGCATATAAAATCGGATGTGGCTTAGACCGTTCAAAATCTTTGCTGGGTAGTGCTCTTGGCGGTGACAATTCAATAATTACAGTTGTGGCAAAAGTAGCCAGTCCAAAAAATGAGGAACCTGAAATTTTTATTATCGACCAAATTAATGCAATCCCAAACACTGCTAATAATATCAAAAAGATCATTCTCAATGCCCACAAAAAATATAAAATTGATAACTTAACGCTGGAAGATTATGAAACTATGGATCTTGTCCCATATTTTGAGAGCCAGCGGATTCCATGCGAAGTTGTTTCACCTCATAGCACAAAACAAAATCAAGTTTTTCCCGAATTATCAAGAATTTCCCGTGAGAATAGATTGTTTTTTCCTGAAGATGCCTCTGCCTTAGCAGAAGAGATGTCAACGTTCAGTTATCGAAGAGCACCTAGAGGTGAGGGGTTCAGTTTCGGACATAGCACAAAAAAACAACATGATGATCGGATTTACTCCCTGGCATGGGCTATTTATTCACTAAGAAGCCAGATAATGAATCTTTACAGCCTAAATTCTGTCAACTGCACCAGCAAACGACCCAACAAACATCTATGCTTTTTGATGGGCGGGAATCAGGAATTGTTCTGTTCCGAACAATGCGAAGCCTGCCAAATGGTTAAAGAAATGTACATTCAATTTCTCCGATATCAGTTTGATTCAGATGTCACCTTACCGGAATTTTTCAAAACTTACGTGAAATTGACCGGAACCAGGGTTTACCAGGCTATTTAATCATGTTGGATTCATTAACTGACAAAAAAAATGAAGGAAATCAAAGAATTTCCTTGACAAACGCAGAAAACAGCAGTATACTAGAGATAAGATGTTTTAATTGTAATAGACTGCTCTGTACGGGGCATATTCAGGAAGGATTGATAATAATCAAATGCGGGAAGTGCGGAAAACTTATTACAATAGGGGCACAAAATACAACCAGCGCAACCAGCAATAAGACAACTACTAGTAAGATAAAAATTTAATATAAAAATCAGAGCCCACACAAGAGGCCATTTTGACGGATAAAACCGTTGAGGTGGCCTTTTTTTATGCCACACGAAGGAAAAATATAATGCTCTGGAACAGTACAGCAAAAACAGTAGTTCAGCAAATGTTACAGGAAGCTCAATATAAGGCGACTGTTGAGCGGAAGAAAAATGCTCTCAAGGCACTGAATTATTACCATGATCAGCAAATCCCCTATATTGAAGAATTTCTGGAAGCGCACACAGACCCCACCATCTACAAACCGGTCTTTTTCAATGTGGTTAAAAAAATCATTAATCAATTAAGCATGGTTTACCTTGCTGATGCTAAACGTGAAATTGACGGAACAGATAGGGATAAAGAAATAAATCTACATATAATTAATTCAACAAACTTGAATTTGAAGATGAAAACTGCCAGCCGATATACTCAGTTATTAAAGACTATTTTGCTTAGGCCGGTCTGGAGAAAAGGGGATATAGACCTGGATATTCTGACACCCGATCTTGTGGACGTGGTTATTGGTGATACACCCGAAGACATCAAACAAGTTATAGTTACCCACTACCCACAGAGCGGAAAAGCGGAAGAAATTACTTACAGCTTATGGAATGCAGACCAGTTTCAGAGGCTTGACTATATAGGCAATGCCATTGAAACAGAAGATAATCCATATCATATTATCCCTTTTTTACCTCTATGGGCTAGTTACCCGGCTTTGGGTAGTTTTTGGGCCAGTGGCGGTGATGATCTGCTATCAGTTCAGGAGGCAATTTTTATGAAATTAACCGATCTGATGCTGGTTTTAGAATATCAGGGATTCGGGATTCCAGTTGCAAAAGGTCTGTCTGATAGTGGACGGCTTCAAATAGGGCCGAATTCAGCTATTGAAATTGAAAATCCAGAGGGAAGTTTCAGCTTTGAAAAGTCTAATGCACCCATCGCTCAAATCCTTAGCAGTATTGAATTCTTAGCTAAAAATTTAGCTATCAGTAATGGTCTATCAGCCGAAAGTATGAGTGTTAAACCTACACAAACCAGTGGCCTATCAAGAATTGCAGGAAATAGGGAGCTGGAAGAACTTAGACGTGATCAAATCTCTTTATTTGGACGGTATGAAAGACAGTTGTTTGACATGCTCCGTGTAGTCTGGAACACACACAACCCAAATAAAAAAATTAGTGATACAGCAAGACTGAAAATTGACTTTTTCGACCCAAAGCCGGTGATGAGTCCAGACAAGCAAGTTGAATCATGGGAAAAAGAGCTTGAGATGGGAACAATATCCCGGACTGATATTTTGCAGTTAAAGAACCCTGATCTTTCCAGAGAGGATGCAGAAGCGAAATTAGCTGAAATATTAGCAGAAAATAAACAATTTAACAATCCGTCCACTGAGACGTTAAAGCAGAAGGAGTAACAAATGGAACATGAAAAAAACGTAAACGTCGGCGATACAGACGAAAATCAGAATTTAGACCAGACCAACAAACCAGGTGACACTCCTGTAAAAAGTGATGAAAATATGATTCCGAAGGCCCGATTTGACCAGCTAAATGAACAGAAAAAAGCCGCCCTTTCCGAATTGAAGGAGGTAGCTGATTTACTGACTGAAGATGTTCCAGAAGATTACAGGGATTTAGTGCCGGACTTGGGGCCAGCACAAAAAATCGCCTGGATTCGGAACGCTATCAAAAAAGGGATTTTTGATAAGCAAGTGAACAATGGTCTGGACACAAGACAACCAATAGGAAAACCAGCCGTTAATTATGCTGACATGGACGTTCAGCAAAAACTAAGAGCTGGATATAAAACTTAAACATTTTTCAATAATCAAGGGATTTGGGAGCCTCCAGAAGGCCGGTATTTCGCCTATGATTTAGAGGTAAAATATTATGGCCTTAACACTATTGGAAGCCGCAAAATTAAGAAACAACCCACTCCAACTGGGTGTGATTGAAACATTTGCCAGGGAGTCAGTTATCCTTGAAATGCTCCCCTTTCTTGAGACTAAATCAGACAGTTATTCATTTAACCGTGAAGCAACACTCGGACGTGCTGATTTCCGTGCACTGAATGAGGAATACACAGAAGACGTCGGCAAACTGGATAAGGTCACTGAAACACTCACTATCCTAGGCGGGTTCAGTGACGTTGACCGGGTACTGGTCAAGACCAGTGCTGACAGTATAAACGATGTCAGAGCCATTTATGACACTATGAAGGCAAAAGCCATTGCCCTTAAATATACAAAGACCTTCGTCAAGGGTGACTGTGAGTCCAGCCCGAAAGAGTTTGACGGTTTGCAGGTTCGTTGCGGTTCCGGTGACCAGTTAATAGCCGCTGGTTCTACCGGTGGCGGTGATGCTCTATCACTGGCAATCCTTGACCAGGCAATAGATGCCGTGGACGGAAGCCCGGACGTGATATTAATGAATAAGACTATGGCCCGGCGTATGAGTGTTGGCGCCAGAGCTTCAGCCGTGGCCGGCGACGTTCAGTATACTATTGATCAGTTCGGTAAGAGAGTCACAACATATAATGGAATCAGGATAGGTGTTGTTGATACCGATGAATCTAACGAACTTATCCTTCCCTTTACTGAAGCATGTCCAGGTGGTGGTGCCGCTACAGGAACATCAATTTACATTGTTAAATTCGGCTTAGGCACACATGTCTGTGGTCTGGAATGTGGGCCGATCACAGTTGAAGATCTAGGTATACAAAATAATGTCTGTTACAGAACGCTTCAGGAATGGATTTGTGGAATGGCATGCTTTCACCCACGAAGTGTTGCAAGGTTGTACGGCATTTCTGATGCCGCTATAACAGCATAAAATTAGTTGTTGGCATGGGGCCACTTGGTCTGGTCTGGCAAACAGTAATTGAGGTTTCTCTCCTTTCCCTCATTTAAGATTATTGTTTGTGACCCCTCTCCGAAAAAGACCGGACTATAAAACCTCTCATTTTTGCCATGGTGTGAGGTTCCCTCCGATGGGAAGGCAGTTTTTATGACTGTCTTCCCTCATTATTCATATCATTATACGGGGCACATATAATGCATGATGAGACGCAACCATACCGGGATTTCCGGTGTCCTCACTATTTTGACTGTCTGACAAAGGCCGCCAAGAGAAACACAAAATTAATTTGTGCTGGATGCCGTAAAAAAATAAAAGCAAAAGTTGAGCTGAAACCTTCAGATATCTATGATGACATAGTGCGAGATGATGCTCTTAGCTGTCTGAAATTGCTTATTGCTGTATTTTGGCCTGAACTTGACAGCTACAGGCATAGGGGAACCCATCAATACACGAGAGAAAAAGAACAATTCGGTTCTATTGCTGATATAAGATGGATGGGCTAAAAAAGGCGTGATAATTAAACATCACGCCTTTTTTATCGTATAGGCTTCATTTTTAGACATGGCTTTCACCATCAAGAAAATATTTTTTTTAAAAAAACTTCAAAAAAAACTTGACTATTATTTACATAAATACTAAAATGAGTTTAACCATAAATGATAAAAAGGAGGTTTTAAACAAATGAAGGCAATGACATTTCACATGGAAGATGACATGCATGCACGTTTAAAAACGGCTGTAGCATTCAGGAAGACAACAGTCAGAAGAGCTTTAAATGAGATGGTTGAGGGGTACGTTATTCAGGCAGAAAAAATGATGAAATTAAAACTTGAACCAATCAAGAAAAAGAAAGGAGAGTAAGTTATGGCAGTAAAAGTCAGAGAGAAAGTTAAAGGTTCCGGTGTGTGGTGGGTTTTTGTTGATCATAGAGGCAAACGTAAAGCTAAAAAGATCGGCACTGACAAGAAATTTGCTATTGATATTGCTAAAAAAATTGAGGCAAAATTGACCCTGGGTGATCTAAACATCAATGAATTTAACAAGAAATGCCCGACGTTAAAAGAGTATGCCAGGAAGTGGTTAGCAATGCCTCATAAGCGAAGGGAAGGAACACAAGCCAATTATACCCTATCACTGGAAAAGCATGTTTTACCAGTAATAGGTGATAAAGAATTGAAGGATATCAAGCAGAAAGACCTGAAAGAATTCTTTAATAATCTGCAAATTAAAGGCATGGCAACCAATAATTTTAAAAATATCAAAGCACCTCTGAATCAAATCTTTAAAGAGGCTGTTACAGATGAAATCATACAACAGAACCCATTAACAGGCATGACCTTCAGCAACAAACGAAATATAAAGATACAACCATTGACAGAAGAACAAGCTATCATCTTATTAGATCAAATAAGAGAGTATGATATTACTTTATATCCACATTTTTTGACCCTGCTTAGTACGGGAGTCAGAATTGGTGAATTGTGCGGTTTAAAATGGGGGGATATAGATTTTGATAATCGTTTTCTGACAGTGGAAAGACAAGTTAGCCGTGGTCAAATAAACCCCACTAAAAATGGTAAAAGCCGAAAAATAGACATGCCAACACATTTAGTTGAAACATTAAAGGTATTAAAAACTGAAAGGAAAAAAGATTCTTTAAAAAATGGGAGGCCTTTCTGTGACTGGGTGTTTACGTTTAATGGACGTGACCCGATAACAACCCGAATGATAAAAATTGCTTTAGATACCTGTCTGGAAAAGGCAGAACTACCACACATGAGAGTTCATGATTTGAGGCATTCATACGCAACTATCAGAATAGTAAAGGGTGACAATATTGCTGATGTATCATATCAGATGGGCCACAGTTCAATTAATATTACAATAGACACATATACAACCTGGATTCCGGGTAAATTTAAAGACCAGGTTAATAATTTGTTTTCGCAACCAGCCGCAACTAAAACGCAACCAGACAAAATAGCTGAAGTTAATATTTAATGATATTAATAGGTTATGGATTGTGGTTATAATTCATATTAAAGCCAGACACAGCGATATAATTACTATAATCTTTACGGGATACGCAACAGTAGAGACAGCCAGGGAGGCCTTGAAGCTGGGAGTTTTTGATTATATTCCAAAACCTTTCACTCCTTCTG
>Ga0209203_1001739_pt1 | contig 15450 bp, 9 predicted proteins | sample AD_UKC109_MetaG_FD_184423 | JGI IMG/M metagenome (GOLD analysis project Ga0209203, IMG submission 184423) | Active sludge microbial communities of municipal wastewater-treating anaerobic digesters from Hong Kong - AD_UKC109_MetaG (SPAdes)... | ecosystem: Engineered > Bioreactor > Anaerobic >... | reverse complement strand
CGTACGTGAAGCAACGGAATTTGCCGTGGAAAAAGGCATTTCTTACCTGAGTCTTTTTGTTTTTTCTGAAGAGAACTGGGGCCGTCCCAAGCGCGAAACAGACGCGCTGATGTCACTCATGGTACATTCCATTCACAGTGAAACACCCACCTTGATGAAGAACAACGTTCGTTGCATATTCATTGGTGACCGGACCCATCTAAAACCCGATGTGCTGGAACGGATGGACCGGTGTGTGGAGCAAACCTCTAAAAATACCGCCATGACATTGATCCTGGCTGTCAATTACAGCGGCAAATGGGATATTCTTCAGGCTGTAAACCGTTATATTGAAAATGAAGGATGCCATTACGACAAGATCGACAAAAATCCTGAGGTTTTTTCCAAATACCTTTCTACAAGAGGTGTTCCGGATCCTGACCTTATGATAAGAACGAGTGGAGAAATGCGAATCAGCAATTTCATGCTTTGGCAGATGGCCTACACTGAATTATATTTCACACCTGTACTTTGGCCTGATTTTCGCAAACCTGATTTCGAAACAGCCTTGAACGCTTATTTTAACAGGAAGCGCCGGTTTGGAAAGATTGAAGAATCATACTAATATTCCCTGAATGAAGTACCTGTTTTTCTGCCTAATTTTTATTGTTTCCGGGATTCCGTTGTTTTCACAAATTGCGGAAAATATTGCTCAAACGGATTCTACCGCCGGGAAACAGAGTTCTGTGGTAATCGATTATTCGGACCCAAGGGAATGTGTTATTTCGGGACTTACGGTGACCGGAGTCAATTACCTTAACCCGGATCAGATACTTTCCCTGACAGGATTGGCTATGGGTGACACCGTTACAATTCCCGGAGAAGAATTGCAAACTATAGTGAAACGTTTGTTTATGCAGCGTTTTTTCTCAGACGTGGGCGTTTATGTTGACAGCCTTATAAATGATAAAGCGTATATCAACATCAATATTGTTGAGCGCCCCCGGGTTTCCCAATGGAAATACGAAGGGGTCAAGAAAGGAGAGCAGACCGACATTGAAGAAAAGGTACGACTTAGAAGGGGGAGTGAATTGTCAGATTATGTAATCAAATCTTCCAGCGATCTGATCAAAGAGTATTATGTTGAGAAAGGTTTTTTAAACGCGGAAGTTACAGCAACGCATCAAGAAGATACAACCATAAAAAATGCGGTGCAGGTAACTTTTCATGTAGACCGTAAGGAAAAAGTACGTATTAAGGAGATCAACTTTATTGGAGGAGACCAATTGTCCCTGCTGAAAAAGCGTTTTGCAATGAAGAAGACTAAAGATAAAAGACTATACAACTTCTTCTTCAGCAAAAAATTTAATGAAAAGGAATTCAATAATGACAAACAGCTCCTGCTTCAAAAATACCATGAGTTGGGTTACCGGGATGCCCGTATTGTCAGGGATTCAATATACCAGATAGACGAAAAAAGTTTAGGAATTGATATTGTGATAGATGAAGGGACACAGTATTATTTCAGGAATATTACATGGACCGGGAATACACAATATTCGAGTGAAATGCTGAATTCCGTTTTACGGATTGAGAAAGGGGATATTTACGATGTGGTTACCATGGAAGAACGGCTGTTCGGAGGCGGCAAAACTCAGCAAGGCAATGTTTCACAGGTATATAAAGATCAGGGATATCTGTTCTTCAGGGTCGTTCCCGTTGAAGTTAACATAGTTCAGGATTCAGTTGATGTGGAGATGCGGATTTTTGAAGGCAAACCGGCCACCTACAACAGGATAATCATAAACGGGAACAATGTTTCCAATGAAAAGATCATCCGCCGCCAGGTCTTTACACGTCCCGGGTATCTCTTCAGTCAGACGGAATTGGAACGGTCAATTCGTGAAATTGCGTCAATGGGTCACTTTGACCAGGAGGCCATCATGCAGATGGGATCTGGCTTCAATGTGGTTCCCAACCAGGTAAACAATACGGTAGATATAATATACAATGTAACCGAAAAGCCTGACAGCCAGTTTGAAATTGCCGGCGGTTGGGGAGGCAACACCTTTGTAGGTACCGTGGGCATAAGTTTTAACAACTTCTCCATCAAACGTTTGTTCGATAAGGAAGCATGGAGGCCTGTCCCATTGGGAGACGGACAAACTTTATCACTTCGTTTCCAGACCAATGGAACTTACTACATGGCCCTGAGTGCTACGTTTGTGGAACCCTGGCTAACAGGGAAAAAACCTACATCATTCAATTCCAGCATATATTATACCAGGCAGACGGCTTCCACATACTATTACCTTACCAATGACCAGTTCATGGAGGTATACGGATTGGGGATAGGCCTGGGGACCCGCCTTAAGTGGCCGGACAATTACTTCGTCTTTTACAACCAGTTGGATATTAAACGCTACAATTTGCAGGACTGGGGCTATTATTTCATGTTCACCGACGGACAGTCCAACATAATTGATTATACGGTCACCTTGCAAAGAAACTCTACCGACCAGATCATATATCCCCGACAGGGTTCCGATTTCAAATTCGGGCTACAGGTAACTCCTCCGTATTCCTTATTCAGAGATAAGAATACCGATTATTCAGCTATGACAGAAGCAGAAAGGTATCGTTGGATAGAATATCATAAATGGACCTTTGATGCCAGTCTCTACACACGTTTGATAGGGGACCTGGTATTGATGACCAGAGCCAACTTCGGATACCTTGGTTATTACAGCCGAAAATTGGGGTATTCTCCTTTTGAGGGATTTATGCTGGGAGGTGACGGTATAAGCGGATACAACACTTATGGTGCCGATATCATATCCCAGAGAGGTTATTCAAATTATTCACTGACACCTACCATAAATGATGCCTATGCAGGTCGTGTATACGACAGGTTTACCGTGGAATTACGCTATCCGGTGATCTTACAGCCGCAGTCAACCATATATGCCCTTCTCTTCCTGGAGGGAGGAAATTGCTGGAGCGATATGCGTGATTTTAATCCCTTTTCCATAAAACGCGCGGCCGGTGTAGGTGTACGGGTCTTTTTACCCATGATCGGTCTTTTGGGGATTGACTGGGGATACGGATTCGATACAGATTTCAGCGGGAAAAAAGGCGGGTCGAATTTCCATTTCATGATTGGACAAACATTTTAAATACATCATTATGAAAAAAATGGTATTTTTCTTACTGGTTAGTTTGGTGTCCGGCACTATGTCGGCCCAGAATTATGCCGTAATCAATTCAGAAACAATATTGGGATCGTTGCCTGAATACACATCGGCACAGGAACAGATTTCCGATTTGCAGGAACAGTACCAGCAAAAAATCCAGGCTGAGTACGATCAGCTTGAGGCTATGTTTCAGCAATATCAGAATGATAAAGCGCGGCTTTCCGCCACACAGAAAAATGCAAGCGAACAAGAAATACTGGATCGGGAGGAAGAAGTGAAAGCTTTACAGGAACAGTATTTCGGAAAAGAAGGAACTTTGGCAAAAACATCCGAGGTGCTTTTTAAACCCATACAGGATCGTTTGCAAGAAGCCATCAAGTATATTGCAGACACCAAGGATTTTTCGTTGGTCATTGATATTGCTGCCGGTATGGGTGTGGTCCATTATTCCCCTGATATTGATATTAGTAATCTGGTTTTAGATAGATTACAAACTGTCAGGTAAATTTTTTGTACATTTGTAATCTTTAAACCAAAAACTTATGAAACGTATTGCTATTGTCTTTATTCTGTTGATTTGCGTGATTGGAACATCTTCTGCACAAAACCTGAAATTCGGTCATATTAATTCCCAGGAATTGATCGCCCTTATGCCCGAAAGGGATTCAGCTCTTATTAAACTGCAGGATTATACCAATGAGCTGGAACAAACCATTACGGAAATGCAACAGGAGTACCAGACAAAATACAACACATACCAGCAGAAACAGGCTACCTGGACAGCTGCGGTCCTGGAAGCAAAACAGAGAGAATTAATAGAGATACAGCAACGTCTTGAGCAATTCAGCCAGGGTGCACAGCAGGAATACCAGCAAATGCAACAAATCTTGCTTTCTCCTGTATTCCAGAAAGCTAACGAGGCTATTGCCAAAGTAGCCAAAGACAACGGGTTCGCCTTTATCTTTGACCTTTCGGTAGGAGGTGTGATTTATTTTGACGAACAAATCAGTGTGAACATTTTGCCTATGGCCAAAAGTGAGCTCGGTATACCGGCAGAAAAAGTGGCTCCCACCCAGTTGCCCGGAATGGAACAACAACAATAACGTCAATCTCTATGAACGGTTTATCCATTGGAATAATGGATTCCGGAATCGGTGGGCTTTCAGTCCACAGTCATATAAAGGCGCTTCTCCCGGAGGAGCGCCTGATTTATGTGGCAGATACTGCCTATTGTCCTTATGGAACAAAACCGGTGGAAACAATCATTCACAGGTGCAATCTGATTACACGTTTTTTGTTGAAAACGGGGAGTAAGATAATTGTCCTGGCCTGCAATACGGCAACAGCGGCGGCGATTGAAACTTTGCGTAGAAACTTTCCCCAAACACTTATAGTAGGGATGGAACCGGCCGTGAAACCGGCCGTACTCCATACAAAAACAGGGGTCGTAGGGGTCCTGGCTACCAGGGGGACTTTTATGGGATCCTTGTACAACAGGACACTTGCGGCATTTTCCGGAGAAGTCAGAGTGCTGGAAGAAGTGGGTGAAGGTTGGGTAGAGGCCGTTGAAAAGGGCGACCTGTCTTCTGCCAAAACTGAAGAAATGATCCGCAAGGCCATTGTCCCGATGCTGGAAGCCGGAGCCGACCATCTGGTCCTGGGATGTACGCATTATCCTTTTTTGATCCCCCTTATCAGAAAAATCGCGGGACCCGGCGTGGAAATTGTGGATCCTGCCCCGGCAGTAGCCAGACGCGTTAGTCAATTACTTCATGAAAACGGATTGATTAGCGAAAAAAAAACTTCCTTGTCCGAGAATCTTTATTATACTTCAGCAGATGATACAAGTGTGCTACCCAAGGCCGTACCGAATGCGGCGAAAGGAGGTATAATAAACTGGAGGCCGTATACTTTTGAAAACATGGCATAAATATCTTTAGCCTGGGGAAGTCGGGTCAGGGAACCTACGAAAACCACATTCGTTTTGTGACAACTTTTACATATCATCACAGCCATACTTCCGATTACCTGAAGCACAAGATTGATCAGTGCAACGGCAAGATCTTCCCTGCCGGCCCGTGCAGCCTGTTCCGTGTACAGAGGATGGGCCAGTTTCCCGAAATTGGCGGCGGTTAAGTAAGGAGGCAAATGTTCCAGTTCCTGATCAGTGACGTCTCCAATAAGAAGGTCCACATTTTCAAGTTTGCCATGAGATGCCATACGGACGATTTCATGAACTGATGTGCAACCCAACAGGCTGTGACCCAAACCGGTAAGAGTGCCGCCTCCGACCCCGGTACCTCCCAGGTGTCTATAATCTTCAGGAGAAGCGTCTATGTAGGTAGTTCCGGTTCCGGTATTTACCACCAACGCTTCTTTTAATCCGGACAGAGCCAATCCACCCCGTCCAATGGATTCAATTTCCTGAACAATTCGAGTAGGTATGCCCAGGATATTGTCTCTTACCAGGTTGGCATGTGTTCCTGTTGCGCAAATCTGATCAATGGCATTCAAAGGAATATTTTCCTGGTGCAGAAAACTCTCCAGGGCTTTGTAAAAATCGGGTGCGTGATCGTTTGTTTTATATTGAAAAATAGCCTGGGGTGAAGGATAATCCTTGTCCCCAGGCTTTGTAAGAGCCATTTTAGTTAATGTAGAACCAAAATCAAGCCCCAGTCTGTACATGATTATACAACTCCTTGTTCAAGCAGGGCACGTGCCACTTTCATAAATCCGGCAATGTTAGCTCCTTTTACATAATTTATATAGCCGTCTTCTTGTTTGCCGTGATCTACACAAGCCTGGTGAATACTGGACATGATCTGGTGCAGTTTGCTATCGACTTCTTCTGCTGTCCAGTTGAGGTGAGCGGCATTTTGTGTCATTTCCAAACCGGATGTTGCCACACCGCCTGCGTTAACGGCTTTGCCGGGCGCAAAATTGACTTGTGCTTTCTGGAAGGCTTCTACTGCCTCTGGAGTACAACCCATATTGGATAATTCTGCAACTAGTTCTACTCCGTTGGCTATCAGATTTTTGGCGTCTTCGCCGTTTAATTCGTTCTGGGTGGCACAAGGCAAGGCGATATCGGCTTTCACTTCCCATGGACGCTTGCCGGTATAAAATACAGAGCCGGGGAATTTATCTGCGTAGGGTGCTACAACGTCATTCCCGCTTGCGCGCAGTTCCAGCATATATGCTATCTTTTCTTCATCCAGACCTGCTTGATCGTAAATGTAACCGTCAGGTCCGGAGATCGTAACTACTTTTGCTCCCAGTTCCGTGGCTTTCTGGGCAGCTCCCCAGGCAACGTTACCGAATCCGGAAATGGAAACAGTTTTTCCTTTAAGATCCTGTTTCTTTTCCTGTAGCATGTGCTGTACAAAATATACACCGCCGTAGCCGGTAGCTTCCGGACGAATCAGGGATCCCCCCCATGTTAATCCTTTCCCGGTGAGTACGCCGGTATGTTCGCGGGCCAGTTTCTTATACCATCCGTACAGATAGCCGATTTCACGAGCGCCAACTCCAATATCTCCCGCAGGGACGTCGGTATCGGGTCCGATATGATTCCACAATTCAGTCATAAAAGCCTGGCAGAAACGCATAATCTCGTTGGAAGAACGGCCACGCGGGTTGAAGTCGGATCCTCCCTTACCACCACCCATAGGCAATGTGGTAAGTGCATTCTTAAATACCTGCTCAAATCCAAGGAATTTCAAAATGGATAGATTCACTGAATAGTGAAATCTGAGGCCACCCTTGTAAGGTCCAATGGCATTGTTGAACTGTACACGGTATCCTGTATTTACCTGTACATCTCCTTTGTCATCGACCCAGGTAACCCTGAATGTGAAAATGCGATCAGGCTCTACCAGGCGTTCAATAACTTTGGCTTTTTCAAATTCAGGATGCTGGTTGTAAACCTCCTCAATAGATTCCAAAACTTCGTGAACAGCTTGCAGATACTCTTTTTCGTGACCGTATTTGGCCTCAAGAGTTGCCATTACTTCTTTTGCTTTCATGATACTAGAATAATTTTTTTAATGTAAATATTATTGTTGGTGCATTATTTATTCCACTTCCCAGGTTGCTCCGCTGCGGAGCATATCGTTCATACAATGTATGGAAGATTTGTCGGATATTTCAATGACCTGATCACGTACCATATCGTCATAGGTGCGATCTTTGACTTTACGGATAACACCCAGTGCAACAGGCAATTCCGGCCATGTCATCTCACAAAGCATCATATGTAGTCCATGATTTGTTTCTTCAGCATTATGAACCAGAATATCGTCTTTGGTTATCCCGTTTTCACCTATGGTTACGGCTTTTAAACGTATTCCGTCCAAAACCAGACCTTTGTCACGTTCTTTCCCGAATATCATGGGTTCTCCGTGCCGGAGGACTATGGTGCGGTCCGCCCTGACACTTTTATCTGATATTAAAGAATGGGTTTTGTCATTGAATATGACGCAATTCTGGAGGACTTCCACCAAAGCCGTACCGTCGTGACTGGCGGCTTCCACCATGATTTCCTGGGTGAGTTTTAATTCCACATCCAATGTACGTGCAAAGAACGTTCCACGGGCACCCATGGCCAGGGCTCCCGGATTAAAGGGATGTTCCACAGTTCCGAACGGGGATGTTTTGGTAACGGTACCCCATTGGGAAGTTGGAGAGTACTGTCCTTTGGTGAGGCCGTAGATTCGGTTGTTAAACAATATAATATTAATGTCTATGTTTCTTCGGATGGCATGTATCAGGTGATTTCCTCCGATAGCCAGAGAATCTCCGTCACCAGTCATTTCCCATACAGACAATGTGGGATTCGCTACTTTGATCCCGGTAGCAATAGCGGCTGCCCTTCCGTGAATTCCATGAAAACCATATGTGTTCATGTAATATGGAAAACGTGATGAACATCCTATTCCGGAAACAACAACATAACGTTCATGAGAATAGCCCAGCTTCTCGCTGACTTCCGGTAATGCCCGTTGAACGGCTGCAAGAACAGCATGATCTCCGCAACCCGGACACCACTTCACTTCTTGATCTGATTTAAAGTCTTGAGGAGTGAATTTCATTTTGATAAATTATTGATTGCTTCGGTAATTTCTTCAATGATAAAAGGTTGACCCTGTATTTTGTTGTATTGTGAATAGGTGAATTGCGGAAATTTGGTCCTTAGGTAATTGGCAAAATGACCGCTGTTCAATTCAAATACTATGATCTTATTAAAGCGTTTGAAAATTTCCTCCGTATTCAGGGGCAACGGATTTATGTAATCAAAATGCGCCAGAGCTACTTTTATGCCTTGAGAACGTAACTGACTTTCGGCACTCAGCATATGCCCGTAGGTTCCTCCCCAGCTAACCATAAGTATTTCTCCATCTTCTGCCCCAATGACTTTTAGGGGAGGTATCTCACGTGCCAGCAATTCAACTTTCCTTGCACGTTCTTCTACCATTTGTTGATGAACCAGAGGATCTGAAGAGACAGCCCCTTTATGGTTTTTTTCCAGACCTCCTACACGGTGTTCCAAACCTGCCGTACCGGGCAAAGCCCATCTGGGAACCATGGTTTCGGGGTCTCGTTTGAAAGGATAAAAATAAGGTTCATCGGCCTCAAGCTTGTGAACTATCGGGGGATTTATGGCAGGATAATCCTTCATGTCAGGAATCCTCCAGGGCTCTGATCCGTTACCGAGGAATCCTTCGGAAAGAACGATGACAGGCATCATGTGTTCCATAGCGTGTTTTGCTGCATAAAATGCCGTTACGAAACAATGGGAAGGTGAATGAGGAGCCATGACGGCAACCGGACTTTCTCCGTTACGTCCGTACAGAGCCTGATTCAGATCAGTTTGCTCTGTTTTTGTGGGTATTCCCGTTGAGGGTCCGGCGCGTTGAACGTCCACCACTACTAAAGGCAATTCAGCAATTATTGCGAGTCCCAGGGCTTCTGTTTTCAATGAAAGACCCGGACCCGAAGTGGTTGTAACAGCCAGTGAACCCGCGTAAGAGGCTCCAATGGCAGTACAAATGCCGGCAATTTCATCTTCGCATTGCAATGTTTTAACGCCCAGCTCCTTGTGTATGGCCAGTTCTTCCAGGATACCAGTGGCAGGAGTAATTGGATAGGATCCGCAAAACAGTGGCCTTCCCGATTTCTCGGAAGCGGCCATAAGACCCCAGGCAATGGCTCTGTTGCCATTGATATTGCGGTAAAGGCCGGGTTTCTGTTTGGAAGGTTTCACTATATATGTATCCGCGATGGCTTGAATATTTCCGGCATAATTGTATCCGTCCCTGAGGACCCTGTTATTCATGTCAATCAATTCAGGCGATCTGGAAAACTTCTTATTGAAGAATTCTTCCGTATGTTTTAAGGGCATATTGTAAAGGAAGAAACAGATGCCTAAAGCAAACATATTTTTGCATCTCAACCCTGATTTCGGATCCAGTCCGCAATTGTTCAGACAGTCTTTTGTAAGAGTTGAGATAGGGGCAGCAATTATGTTTCTGTTCTTGATTTTCAATTCCGTAAAAGGATCACTTGTCTGAAAGCCTGCTTTTTCCAAACCTTTCTCATCGAACGTGTCGGTATCCACAATGATGGTTGCATTAGGCTTTAGCCATTTTACATTGGACTTCAATGCGGCAGGATTCATGGCTACCAGTACGTCGCAGTAATCCCCCGGAGTATATATGGCGCTGCTGCCAATATGGACCTGGAAGCCGGATACCCCGGCTACGGTTCCCTGTGGAGCTCTGATTTCAGCAGGATAATCGGGGAACGTAGAGATCTCATTTCCGAAATAGGCAGATGCATCGGCAAAAAGAGACCCTGTCAACTGCATCCCGTCTCCGGAATCTCCTGAAAAACGAATTACTACGTCTTTTACGTCGATTACTTTATGCTGCATAGGTAGGTAATATTGATTTATTATTAATAGAGGCAAATATATATAAAATAATAAGGGCCGCAGCCCTTATTGATAATTATTTGTAATAATTTCCCATTATTTGGGCAACGTTCGTTCTTCAACCATTTTTTTGTAGTCAGACAGAGACGTAACCAGAATATTTTCAAATTCCCTTTGTCCCGTTCCAGCCGGGATCAAGTGTCCGCAAATAACGTTTTCTTTAAGCCCTTCCAGTGTATCACTCTTACCAAAAATGGCTGCTTCCGAAAGAACCTTGGTCGTTTCCTGGAACGATGCGGCAGACATGAAACTGTTGGTTCTCAGTGCTGCACGTGTTATACCCTGGAGCACCTGGTTGGAAGTGGCCGGCATGGCATCCCTAGCCTGGACCGGTTTCAGGTCTTTGCGCTTAAGGGTTGAGTTCTCGTCCCGCAGTCTGCGAACAGTAACAGTCTGACCCGGCCTGAGTTCCTGGGAATCTCCTGCGTCGGTAACGATCTTCTTGTCAAAGATGAAATCATTCTCCTGCATAAATTCCCATTTGTCAACCAGTTGTTCTGGAAGGAAACGGGTGTCACCCGGATCTACGATTTCAACTTTACGCATCATCTGGCGAACGATTACTTCAAAATGTTTGTCGTTGATCTTTACACCCTGGTTCCGGTAAACACTTTGGATCTCATTGACAATATATTCCTGTACTTTGGTGGGACCTTGTATTAACAATATGTCGGTTGGGGATATGGCTCCTTCGGATAAAGCCATACCTGCGCGTACGTAATCATTCTCCTGAACCAGTATCTGTTTGGACAGGGGAACCAGGTATTTCTTTTCTTCTCCTGTTTTGGAACGCACGATGATCTCCCTGTTTCCTCTTTTGATACGGCCCATCTGGACTTCACCGTCAATCTCGGATACAATGGCGGGGTTGGAAGGATTACGGGCTTCAAACAATTCGGTAACACGGGGAAGACCTCCGGTAATATCCCTTGATTTTCCAATGGCGCGGGGGATCTTAACCAAAATGTCTCCTGCTTTGATTTCCTGGTTTGCGTTAACCATGATGTGGGCTCCTACGGGCAAGTTGTACTGCCTGAGTTCTTCTTTGCCCTTCATGATCTTCAGGGTGGGGTTACGCGACTTGTCACGGCTTTCAATAATCACTTTATCGCGGTGCATGGAATACTCATCAGCGGCTTCTTCGCGGTAAGTAACTCCTTCAATGAGACTGTCAAAGGCTACGGTACCGTCAAGTTCGGCAATGGTAACCGCATTGTAGGAGTCCCATTCACAGATTTTGTCTTTTTCCTTAACCTGGTCTCCATTCTTAAAGAACAGCACGGCACCGTATGGAATGTTATAGGAAGAAAGCGTGATTCGTGTATTGCTATCCACTATACGCATTTCAGCTGTACGTCCAATGACTACAGTCTGTGTTTCACCCGTTTCGGAAACCTTGGTTAACGTTCTTAATTCGTCAATTTCCAGAATTCCGTTATAACGGGCCACGATTTCGCTCTCAGAAGTTATTGTGGACGCGGTACCTCCCTGGTGGAACGTACGCAATGTAAGCTGGGTTCCCGGTTCCCCGATGGACTGGGCAGCTATAACTCCTACCACCTCTCCTTTTTCCACCATCCTTCCTGTGGCCAGGTTTCTTCCGTAACATTTGGCACATACACCTTTTTTTGATTCACACGTCAAAACGCTTCTGATCTCAACCTGTTCTATGGGAAGTGAGGATATTCTTTCGGCAATTTCTTCCGTGATCTCTTCTCCTGATTCAACCACCAGATCACCGCTCAGCGGATCGTATACATCATGTACGCTGGTGCGTCCCAGGATACGGTCGTAAAGGGATTCTACCACCTGGTCCTTATTTTTAATGGCCGTAGCTACAAGTCCTCTCAGCGTACCGCAATCTTCTTCGTTAATGATCACATCGTGAGATACATCTACCAGACGACGGGTCAGATAACCGGCATCGGCCGTTTTCAGAGCTGTGTCGGCCAATCCTTTACGGGCACCGTGGGTGGATATAAAGTACTCCAGTACGGACAAACCTTCTTTAAAGTTTGCCAGAATGGGGTTCTCTATGATCTCGGCACTGGTGGATCCTGATTTTTGCGGTTTGGCCATCAGACCGCGCATACCCGAAAGCTGCTTGATCTGTGCTTTGGACCCGCGGGCTCCGGAGTCAAGCATCATGTAAATAGGGTTAAACCCTTCGTTGTCTTCTTTCAGCTGTTTTTCCAGGATATCGGTCAGTTTTACGTTGACCCCGGTCCAGATGTCCAGCACTTTATTATACCTTTCATTGTTGGCTAAAAGTCCCATATTGTAATTGGCCATTACACTTTCAACGTCCCGGTAGCCTTTTTCTATAAGAGCGGATTTTTCGTCGGGAACGATCACGTCATCCAGATTGAAGGACAGGCCGCCGCGATAGGCCATATTGTAACCGATCTCTTTGATGTCATCCAGGAATTGTGCCGTACGGGCCACTCCTGTAGTTTTCAAAACAAGATTGATAATGTCCCTCAAAGACCTTTTGGTAAGGACTTCGTTGATATAGCCGACTTCCTGTGGAACTACCTGGTTAAATATCACACGACCTACGGACGTTTCAATGATATGTGTACCCAGGGCGGGATCTGCAAGGAATACCTTAGTGCCCCGTGAAGGCTGGTTTTCATCTTTTGCAGTGCGTACCGTGATTTTGTTCAGACGCAGTTTGATCCGCGTATGCATTTCCACTACTTTTTCGTTGTAGGCAATAATCACTTCTTCTGCATTATAGAAGGTCATTCCTTCTCCTTTTGCATTTTTCCTTTGCTTGGTAATGTAATAAAGTCCCAGTACCATGTCCTGCGACGGAACGGTAATGGGTGCCCCGTTGGCCGGATTCAGGATGTTGTGTGAGCCGAGCATCAGTAGCTGGGCTTCCAGAATGGCGGCATTGCCCAACGGCAGGTGAACGGCCATCTGGTCACCGTCAAAGTCTGCATTGAATGCGGTACATGCCAGGGGATGCAACTGGATGGCTTTTCCTTCTATCAATTTTGGTTGAAATGCCTGAATACCCAAACGGTGCAGGGTAGGAGCACGGTTCAGCAGAACCGGATGTCCTTTCATTACATTCTCCAAAATATCCCAGATCATGGGATCTTTACGATCTACGATCTTTTTGGCGGATTTTACGGTCTTCACGATACCGCGTTCAATCAGCTTGCGGATGATAAACGGTTTGTAAAGCTCAGCGGCCATATCTTTGGGCAATCCGCACTCATGCATATGAAGTTCCGGCCCCACCACGATAACCGAACGTGCTGAATAGTCTACGCGTTTTCCCAATAGATTCTGACGGAACCGGCCCTGTTTTCCTTTCAAACTGTCAGACAGGGATTTAAGTGTTCTGTTGGCTTCGGTTTTTACAGCATTTGATTTCCTTGAATTGTCAAACAGGGAATCAACAGCTTCCTGGAGCATTCTTTTTTCATTTCTCAGGATCACTTCCGGAGCCTTGATCTCTATGAGCCTTTTCAGACGGTTATTACGGATAATAACACGACGGTACAGGTCATTCAGGTCAGAAGTGGCAAAACGGCCTCCGTCAAGCGGAACAAGGGGACGTAGATCGGGCGGTATTACCGGGATCACTTTCATGATCATCCATTCCGGTTTGTTTATGTCTTTGGAATCACGGAAAGCTTCAACAATATTCAATCGTTTTAACGCTTCCGTTTTTCTTTGCTGAGATGTTTCCACGTCTGCCTTGTGTCGCAGTTCGTATGAAAGCTCATCCAGGTTAATGCGTGTCAGAAGTTTATATATGGCTTCTGCACCCATGCCTGCTATGAATTTGTTGGGATCTTCGTCATCCAGCATCTGGTTTTCCCTTGGAAGGGTGTCCAGTATGCCCAGGTATTCTTCTTCAGTCAAAAAATCCAGTTCGTTTACACCGTCCTGTTTTTTTATACCCGGCTGGATCACCACATACCTTTCATAGTATATGATGGCTTCCAGTTTTTTGGAAGGGATACCCAAAAGGTAACCAATCTTGTTTGGTGTGGAACGAAAATACCATATGTGTGCAATAGGCACTACCAGGGATATGTGTCCCATACGCTCCCGGCGGACTTTCTTCTCGGTCACCTCAACACCGCAACGGTCACAAATAATACCGCGGTACCGTATGCGTTTGTATTTCCCGCAATGGCATTCATAATCCTTGGAGGGTCCGAATATCCTTTCACAGAACAATCCGTCACGTTCCGGTTTGTAGGTGCGGTAATTGACGGTTTCGGGCTTGAGCACTTCTCCGCGGGACATTGCCAGGATCTCTTCAGGAGAAGCCAGTCCAATAGTGATTTTATTGAAGTTGCTTTTTAATTTGCTATCTTTCTTGTAAGCCATAATCAAAATTTTATTCCAGGTTAACGCTAAGACCCAAACCGCGTAATTCATGAAGCAATACGTTCAGGGACTCCGGTATGCCCGGTTGGGGCATGTTGTCACCTTTGACAATGGCTTCATAAGCGCGCGACCTTCCGGTCACATCATCCGATTTAACGGTCAAAATTTCCTGAAGAATATTGGAAGCTCCAAATGCTTCAAGAGCCCAGACTTCCATTTCCCCGAAACGTTGTCCTCCAAATTGGGCTTTACCTCCAAGAGGTTGCTGGGTAATAAGTGAATAAGGACCAATGGAACGTGCGTGCATCTTGTCGTCCACCATATGTCCCAGCTTAAGCATGTAAATGACTCCGACAGTTGCCGGCTGGTCAAAACGTTCTCCGGAACCTCCGTCACGAAGGTATGTCTTTCCGTAGCGGGGTAGTTTTGCTTTTTCAGTATAGGATGTAATCTCGTCCAGGGTAGCTCCGTCAAAGATCGGTGTGGCAAAGGTTTGGCCTAATTCTTTACCGGCCCATCCCAATATTGTTTCATAGATCTGTCCCAGGTTCATACGCGAAGGTACTCCCAGGGGATTCAAAACGATATCCACTATAGACCCGTCTTCCAGGAAAGGCATGTCTTCATCACGTACTACCTTGGCAACAATCCCTTTGTTTCCGTGACGTCCGGCCATTTTGTCCCCGACTTTGATTTTGCGTTTTTTGGCAATGTAAACTTTTGCAAGCTGCATAATGCCGGAAGGAAGTTCATCCCCAATGGTCAGACTGTATTTCACGCGTTTCAACTCAGCATCCAGTTCTTTGAAACTGATCAGGTAATTGTTGATCAGTTTTCGTATTAAGGTATTGGTGTGCTTGTCATTGGTCCATTTAACGGGATTGATGTTTTCAAATTCCTGGTTTTCCAATAGATCCCTGGTAAATTTGG
>Ga0209203_1001738_pt1 | contig 15461 bp, 13 predicted proteins | sample AD_UKC109_MetaG_FD_184423 | JGI IMG/M metagenome (GOLD analysis project Ga0209203, IMG submission 184423) | Active sludge microbial communities of municipal wastewater-treating anaerobic digesters from Hong Kong - AD_UKC109_MetaG (SPAdes)... | ecosystem: Engineered > Bioreactor > Anaerobic >... | reverse complement strand
CAGCTGACTTCATCGGTACACCGGCTGCCATCAAAGCAAGGCTACCGGCGCAAATCGTCGCTTGCGATGATGATCCGTTGGATTCGAGAATTTCCGACACAACGCGGATCGCATAGGGGAATTCCTCTTCCGATGGCAATACCTGCAACAAGGCTCTTTCGCCTAGGGCGCCATGACCGATTTCCCGTCTTCCGGGACTGCCGTAACGGCCGGTTTCGCCGACGGAGAATTGCGGGAAATTATAATGGAGCATGAACCGTTTGCCATCCTCCACCGACACACCGTCGATGATCTGGGCTTCGCCCAGGGCTCCTAAAGTAACGGTAGCCAGTGCCTGTGTCTGACCTCGCGTGAACATCGACGATCCATGTGTGCGTTCGAAAAGGTCGATCTCGGCGGAAAGCGGCCTGATCTCGTCAAGCTTACGTCCGTCGGGACGGATTTTCTCATCGGTTATAAGTCTTCTGACTTCGTCGACTTGGATTGTTTCCAACACCCGGTCGGCGAATTTGATTTTTTCTTCGATTTCGTCCTTGTCGAATCCCTGAGACTTGTATTCCCCGGTCAGGGTTTCGCGGATTTCCTCTTCAATGGTTCCGATCGCATCGCGGCGGGCCAGTTTCTCCGGAATTGTGATCGCCTTGATTATACGGCCTTTTTCCAGTTTTCTGACTTCTTTGTCGATATCATCCGGCACGGTGGATAGTTCGATTTCCATTTTTTCTTTGCCGACGGAGGTGATGATTTCTTCTTCGAAAGCCACCAATTCCTTGATCTTGTCGTGGGCAAACATGATTGCTTCTAACATGACGTCTTCGGAAAGTTCCTTGGATCCGGATTCGACCATGTTGACGGCATATTTGGTGCCGGCAACTGTCAGATCGAGATCGGAAACAACCAGTTCCTCGGCGGTTGGGTTGCAGATGAATTTGCCGTCGATCATCGCGACCACGACACCGGCAACGGGGCCGTTGAACGGTACGCCGCCAATTCCCAAAGCGAGGGATGAACCTAGCAAGGCTGCCACGAATGGCGAGTTGTCGGGATCAACCGACATCACGGTGTCGACAATCTGGACTTCGTTGCGGAAATAGTCGTCAAACAGCGGACGAAGCGGACGGTCGATCGCCCTGGATGTAAGGATCTCTTTTTCCGTGGGACGACCTTCCCGGCGCAGAAAACCTCCGGGAATCTTGCCTGCTGCATACAGTCTTTCCTGGTAGAGCACCATCAAGGGAAAGAAATCCTGGCGTGAGGGTTCCTTGCCGACGACGGCTGCGGACAAAACGGCGGTATCGCCCATTCTTATCATCACGGCACCGGTAGCCTGTTTGGCGTATCTTCCGGTCTCTACCGTGATTGTTTTTCCGCAAAACTCCCTTGTAAAAGTTTGATTTTCACTCATTATCTATGTCCTCATTTCTGAATAATCGGTTATTATAAAAACATTATACCATAAATCGTATAAAACACCGGTCTTTTTTTCAAATAATGAGCACCCAATAACTTGGGTGCTCGAAGTCTTATAGACTAGCGGCGCAAGCCGAGTTTCTTGATCAACGCCTGATAGCGTTCCATGGAAACCGACTGCAAATACTTAAGCAAACTTCTGCGTTTTCCGACTTTCATGAGCAGGCCGCGGCGGGAATGGAAATCATGCTTGTGAACCTGAAGATGTTCATTCAAGGAATTGATTTCTTCCGTCAGGAGCGCCACTTGAATTTCGGGGGAACCCGTGTCCCCTTCCTTGAGGCCGTATTCGACGACGATCTCATGGACTCTTTCTTTCGTAAGTGCCATAATGTTCTCCTCCTTCTTTAGACTTACCCCAATCCGCATTTGACGTCGGAGACTCGTCAAATCCAGGTTCGGGCGCGAGAAATATTATATCATAATGCATATCTATATGCAAGGAATATTTCCTTACTCCGCCAACCTTGAGATTATGCCTTTCAGAATGACGAACAGCGACATGGTATCCTGGTTGCAATACAAGATAAGGTCTTCCCTGATTTGCATCCTGTTTTCCATGGATAGATACGGTAAATAGGCATATTGCAGATAGGCTTCCAATCCGTTGGCGATCGCCATTCCCTTGTAGGCGTCCTCGGCGAACACCGGTAAAACGCTTTTGAGCGAATAACTGCCGGAAAGGTCGGGATGATAGTAGTTGTAGGCTTTGGCCTCTGCTTTGGAATATCCTTTGGCAAGATAAAAAGGCGAATCGTTTTTCAAAACTTTTAGCAGATCGAACAACCGGTCTCGGATATTATCGAGTCTTTCCTTGTACACCGGGAAAAGTTGAGCGAGTTCCTGTAGACGGTTGTCCTCGAAAGTCTGGTTGTACACAATGACCGAAGAATTCCCGTCAGGGATCACTTCCAAGAGCCTTTCGACCAGTTTGCGGCGATTGTCCCGGTCTGAAGGCATCACGTAATCATAATGGATCAAACCGGATTTGTCGGTTTTCGAATCTTTCTGGACATGTACGGAAAACTGGAATACGCTTTGCGTATAACACTTCTCTCCCGTAAAACGGGGAATCGGAGAAGGATAAGCCTCGAAATCGAGAAAATAAAGCGGATAGACAAGCGATTCAAGTTTGTCGGAGATCTTCTTCCTGTTGATGAATTCGTAGTCGTTTTGTACGCAGTATCTTTGCATAAGATTGCATTCGCGCTGCAACCAGGAGATCGGAACATCAAGCATGTCGACCATTCCGGAATTCACGAGTTCATAGGTTTCATGGACCGGATCGGTTCTTTTTTTCCCTTCCCGAAAACCCAGGTGTTGGTGAAAATACGAGAATATGGAATTCTTTTTCGGAACGTGTTCGAAACAGAAATCGACATATGGACAGGCAAACGCCGTATGCGGCAGACATTCGTTTTTGACGAGGAGGCAACGGGAGTCGTCGTTCAGTTTGATGTGGTTGATCATCCGGTACAAATCCGTTTCCAGGATTTCTCGGGCTGCCGGCAACAATTCCGAGATTTTGAAGAAGGAAAGCATTTCCGGCTCCGGCTCAAGCTTGTTGCGAACATATTCGGAATTGAGAAGAACAAGAACAGTTTCGGTTTTTTTGTTGGAATCGGATTTGTCAAAGACATATGCCCGGAACAGGGCATCATAAAGCAAACGGCCCGATTCCAGATTCCGTGCCATATATTTCGCCATGCTGAAACCGGCTTCCGTGATCAACTGGCGGTTAGGTTTATAGGTCTGATCCTTGATTTTCGTGAAAAGCGGACGGCGGCGCCTGCCGTCGATATCGCATATTTCGGTGAGGTTGTGGCTTGTGGCCGCACTGATCAGGTAATAGGTGTTTTCATTTTCCGTTTCGATCATGCGGGCTGCCCATGCGTAAAGGGTGAATCTTTCTTCGAAAGGAATCTCGATCCTGGCTTCCGGCTTGTTTCTTTCCTTATCCGGATAACCGATGGCGGCTGCCAGGGAAGCTAGAATATCCTCACGGGCTTTTTCCCGTAAAATTCTGGTGATTTTGGCGGTATCGGGATTATCAAGTCTTTTTGATTCATAGTCACCGTTCTCCACGGGGATTTGACCAAAATCGACGGGTAAAACCGTCTTTTCTTCCTGATCGTCGTCCCTGTCCTGATGATAATTCAGGGCAGCATAACGATAACAGCGTATGTAGTTCATGAGTTTCGTGCTGGTTATCCTCATCGGTTGACTCCTCTGGTAATTCCAAATCTATTATATCACAACATAAAGGCGAAACATCGCTGAAATATGTTCATATGATGTTCATCATCGCGATGAATTCCCTTTCTTCGGTTTTAGCTCCTTCCGGATCTTCTCCCGCATAATCGTCTAAAAGCATCATCATGTTATCTTTTCTTATCCATATTGCCTCGATATTCCTAGGCAAAGGAAAAAACAGGGGTGTTTTTCCCTCTAAGACATAATAATAGCTGATCGTCGACTGACCCTCGTCATGTCTTGTCAGAATCAGGGAAAGCCGGGCCCCGCTTTTTTTTATGGCATCCGCGAATGTTTCGTCTTCCGTCTCGGCAAAAGGAAAATATAATAGCCCGTCCCCTTGACGTTTGAAAGCGAGAACCGAATCACCGTCAGTCATTATCAGGTGTAGATAGGTTTTCTTCCGATTGTTCCTTACATCCTTCTTTGTCAGGTTGTCTGTGTATATTTCGATTTCCATCCAATGCCTCCAAAAAATGACCGACCGGCTTCTTGAGCCAGTCGATGACAAATCCGATCCCAAGGCCGTAGATTACGGTCGTGGGTCCGATATAAAACCATTCTGACTGATGGTGAAAATATAATCCGGCGAAAATGGTCAAAATCAATGCGATGAATTCGCCGATGATCTTGGCTTTGCCAAAGGAAACCCGGAAAAGTTTGTGCATTCCGTAACAAAGTTCGTCAAGCGCCGGCAAAGGGTATTTGCTGTAAAGCAAAAAATTGATCCCGACGGCGCAAATGATGATGGCGATAAACAGATACATAAGATTCCAGAAAAGATTTTCATCTACGACGGACGGAATCACCAAAAGCAAAAGATCGATTACGAAACCGATGTAAAAACTGATAAGAACCGGAAAGAGCATCCAAAGATCCGGTTTTTTCAGTTGGATGAGATAAGCGATCGAAATGATGACAAGTGCGAAAATCGGTGTCAGATATTTGTATTCGATCGGAATCCCTTCGTAAAAATTCCGGTTCAGGGCGTCCCAGCTCGACATCCCGAGATTCGTCTTCTGGATAAACGCCACGTTAATGCCGAGAAAAGTGAGACCCAGGATGTAGATTATCGTGTTCTTGATCGTGAATTTTCCGCGCATCGCGTTGCCTCCGCCGTCTTCCGGTATCTTTTTTTGATTATACCACAATCATATGTGTTTTTCGTCACGTGGTTTATCAAAAAAGGCCGTCCGTTTCCGGACGGCCACATTTTCAGGCGACCAGGGCGATTTTAAGAACGTCTTCAAGCGTTTCGGCAAAATCGATTTCCAAAACGTCACGGACTTCCGAAGGAATGTCCTCGACATCTTTTTCGTTACCCTTCGGGATGACAATCTTCTTTAACCCGCTGCGGCTGGCTGCGATGGCTTTTTCTTTCAAACCGCCGATGGGCAGCACTCTTCCTTTGAGGGTGATTTCGCCGGTCATGCCGACGAAGCGATTGACCTTCTTTTTTCCGAAAGCGGATATCAACGCCGTGGCGATGGTGACGCCGGCCGAAGGTCCGTCTTTCGGGATGGCACCTTCCGGAACATGGATATGGATGTCGGTATTGTCGAATACTTTCGGATCGATGCCAAGCTTTTCGCTGTTTGATCTAACATAAGACAAGGCGGCCATGGCCGATTCCTTCATCACGTTTCCGAGATTGCCGGTCAGGACAAGGTTGTTTTTACCTTCATAATACGTGGCTTCGACATCTAAAGTGTCGCCTCCTGCGATGGTGTAGGCAAGTCCGGTAACGACGCCGACCATGTCTTCTTTCTGCACGCCGTTGTTGAAGAAAAGCGGTTTGCCGAGATAATGGTAAAGATCGTCCGGTCCGACGGTGACCTTTTCAAGTTTGTCGACCAGGATTTCCTTGATGGCTTTTCTCGTGATCGAACCGATCAGCCTTTCAAGCTGACGGACGCCGGCTTCGCGGGTGTAATCTTTGATGATCTGGCGGATCGTTTCATCTTCGATTTCCAGTTTTCCCTCTTCCAGACCATGATTCTCAATCTCTTTCTTGATCAGGAAGCGTCTGGCGATATGGAATTTCTCGATTTCCGTATAGGATGAGAGTTCGATGATTTCCATCCGGTCGCGCAGAGGAGCGGGAACATTTTCCAGATAGTTGGCGGTTGTGATGAAAAGAACCTGGGATAGATCATAATCCTCCTCGACATAGTGGTCGCTATAGAATTGATTCTGCTCGGGATCCAAAACCTCCAGCATGGCTGAAGACGGGTCGTTGTTCTGATTGATGACCAATTTGTCGATTTCGTCGATCAGGAAGACCGGATTAGCCACTTTGGCTCTGATCATGCCATTGATGATGCGGCCCGGCAGGGCGCCGACATATGTGCGGCGGTGGCCTCTGATTTCGGCTTCGTCATGGACGCCGCCGAGACTTGTCTTCACAAATTCCCGATTGAGAGCGTTCGCAATCGATTTGGCAAGCGAAGTCTTTCCGACTCCCGGAGGACCGGAAAGGCAGAGGATGGTTTGCGGGTTTTTCCCGGTGAGCATCTTCACCGACAGATACTCGATGATCCTTTCCTTGACTTTTTCCAAACCGTAATGGCTGGATTCAAGTTTCTGGATCGCGACATTGATGTCCTTTTCATCTTCAGTGGTTGTCTGCCAGGGAATCGAAATAAGGGTTTCAAGATAAGTCCTGACGACATTCGATTCGCTGGAATTAGCGGACAAATATTCGTAACGTTTTAATTCCTTCAGGGCTTTTTCGCGAACTCGGTCAGGCATGTCAGAAGCATTGATCTGTTCCAACAGTTTGGAAGCATCATCCTGTTTCGAATCGCCAAGTTCTTCCTGGATCGCCCGCATTTTTTCACGCAGATAATATTCTTTCTGGTTCTGATCGGCTGAACGACGAACCGATTCGTTGATTTTCGATTCGATCGTCTGGAGATTTTTCTCTTTTTCGATATCTTCTAGAATGTATTGAAGACGCTTGTTTATGCTGTTTGTAAGAAGGTACTTTGCACGTTCGTTTTCCGATATTCTCAATTCGGAGGCAATCAAATCGCAGAGTTTGTCAGAGGTGATGCCTCCCTGCATGGAATCCAAAACTTTTTTGGAATCGCGGAAAAGGAAGGAAGCGTTCTCGACCGTTTCCTTCGATACCATTTTTAGCAGAACCTGTTCTTCGTCCAAGTTTTCCGGCTGAAGCACCATGGTGGTGAAATCGATCAGATAGAACGGTTCCTTGGCAATGAGATCGTGAAGTTCGACCCGACCGATCGGTTCGAACTTGATTTTGAAATTGCCGTTTGGCAGTTTGATTTTGACGGATATGCGGGCAAGCAACCCCACGCCGAGAAAATCGGTGAATTCGGGTTCCAGAATTTCCGGATTGCTTTGAAAAACGAGCAGGACGTGTCCGTCGCGATTGTTTTCCGCCTCATAGATGGCATTTTTGGAAAAATCGCGGCCCACTTCTACGCGGACGTCGGATCCGGGCAAAAAGATAACGCCGCGGACGGGGACGACCGGAAGCCGGTCGCTGTATAGTTTGTTTGCTTCATACATCGGTAATCACCTCGCAATTAGAAGCGAATGAAGTGCAGAATTCGGTGTTTTACGTATTTATTTTATCATATATTTGTGATGTTTGTAAAAAGAATTACCTGTTAATTAACAGAAAGAATCCTAAGCGTATGCCGCCTAGGATTCCGAAAATCGATCTGCTTTGCCTTTTATCGGATGACATTCGCCTTTTCAATCAAAAGATCGATGGCCTTTTTGAAAGAAATCTCTTCCTTGATGGCTGAGACGGGGATAGCGTTCTTGACCTGGTCAAGGGTGATATTCTGACTCTTGTACTGGTCAGCGATTTCCTGGTATTTGGCTTCGGTTTCCTTGTCGTCGGCTTCCAGGTTTTCCTTCTTCGCGATGGCGTTGATCACCATCTGCTGGCGAAGCGTCTTCGTCGCCTCTTCCTTGAGTTCGGTAAGATATTCTTCCTTGGTTTTTCCCATATATTTGAGATAAGTGTCGAAATCGAGACGATATTGCTTCATCCGGTTCTGGTTGTCCTCGTCAGCGCGTTTGACCTCTTCTTCGATCATTTCCTCAGGCAAATCGAAAGTAGCGTTTTCCGTTGCTTTCTCGATGACGGTGGCACGGATCTGGTTTTCGTTTTGTTTTTTCTTGTCAGTTTCTATTTGATTTTTCACGTATGCCTTGTATTCATCGATTGTAGAGATGTTGTCGAGATTCAAATCCTTGACGAATTCGTCGTCTAGTTGTGGCACCACGCGATTCTTGATTTCGTGGAGAGTGACTTTGAATACCGACTCTTTGCCAGCAAGGCTTTTTTCATGATAGTCTTCCGGGAAGGATACTATGACATTCTTTTCCGTTTCCGGTGCCATTCCCTTCATCTGTTCCTCGAATCCGGGGATGAACTGGTTGGATCCGATCACTAGTTCGTAGTTTTCGGCGGATCCGCCGTCGAATTTGACTCCATCGACACTGCCTTCGAAATCGAATACTGCTGTGTCTCCTTCTTCCAGGACGCCCTCTTCTTTCAAAACCATTTCGGCGTTCTTTTCCCGTTCACGAGTGATTTCGGTATCGATTTCAACGTCCGATGCCACATCAGGCAACAGTTTGACTTCGGTTCCCAGGTATTCTCCCAAAACGACTTCCGGTCTGACGGCCACGGTCACTTCATAAGTGAAATCGGATCCGCGCTTGACATTCTTGAAATCGAAATCGATTTTCGGTTGGGCGACAACGTCGATGTCGTTTTCGGTAATCGCATCGTAATAGGTATCGCCGATGGCGTGCTCTACGGCTTCTTCGTAAAGGGATTCGATGCCGTAATGGGCTTCGTAAACGGAACGCGGCGCTTTGCCTTTGCGGAAGCCTTTGATTTCGGTCTTTTCGTTAACCACTTCAAATGCATGGTCGAGTGCATGCTCGAACATTTCGCCGGTCACCGTTATCGTGAAATGGACGCGAGAGCCGGACAGCTTGTCTATCATCATAATATGATCCTCCCATATTTCAATCAGCAAACAACATTATAACAAAAGCAAGGCCATAAAGCAAACTTTTTTACTCGTCAGAACACCTTTTCAAAGATGGATTTAAACCGAGATGGCAATTTCTTCACCGATTCGGCAAGGACGCCCGGAAGCAGGGTCACCGCTTCGGCGAAAGCCAGTTTGCGGATCTTGTTCCGGTCTACCCCTTTCAGGTTCATGAAAAGGTAATTCCGGCAGATGATTCCTACTCGGAGCGAAAGCAAGGCGTTGCCGACTCCCTGAGCGAAGGAACCGATAATCGTTTTCAGGAAAGGCACTTCCGACAAAGCAGAAAGGCCTTTGCTTGGAAAGAGCTCGTTGAAATCGATATCTTCTAGACTTTCGGCCACTACAGCGGCCGTCAGCACGTTGAACGAGAGACGACCAAGGGAAGCGTAACTGGGACGAAATCCACATTTTAGTACCAGTTCTTTTATCAGTTTCAGATTGATAGTGAAGACCGCGATCGAATCAAGACGGCCGTTCTGGCTGATGGCGGTCGACAAAAACACCGATTCGGCATGACGGATGATTATCTTGTTAAGCTCCTTTTTGATCTTCTGGTCGAAAACGAAAGAGAGACTCTGTTTAAGCTTGACCGGATCGGATAACGAAGCTTGGAGCGATTCCTTTTCTTCCTTGGCCAAATATTCTTCCTTTAACAGGTTGTCGGAGACTTTCCTGTACATGTGATAGTTCTTTCTGGCGTTTTCTTCGTCGGTGAACAGACTGTCCATCGAGAATGTGGGCGAAAAGATGATTAAAAACACCGGTCTCACGATCAGGATGTAAAACAGGATTACCGAGATGCCATAGAATGCATAGGCGACATACGGATGGATTCCGTTCAACTTGTCCCCGATGTTTAATACGCTGGATATGATGATCAGGATGGCGAAGAATAATGCCGCGATCCCGATGGTTATCCAGAATGCTTTTTTGAATTTGGTCATTTTATCCTCCCGTTTTCAATGGCTTTTTTCAATTTCATTTCATCGGCTTCGACTTGTTTTTTTAATTCTTCCGGAGTGTCAAAACGGATTTCCGGCCGCAAGTAAGCCAAAAAATCTATCATTGCCGTTTCATTGTATGATTCCCTTCCGAATCCAAAAAGATGGCTTTCCAGTGTCATCTGCCTATCGGAGAACGTCGGATTATCACCGATGTTTGTCAGTGAAAAGAATGATTCGTTCTCGATAGTTGTTTTGGTCATGTACACCCCCGGAAGGGGCAAAATGTAGTCTTTGTAATCGACATTGGCAGTAGGATATCCCAGGACATGTCCCCGTCTGTGGCCTTTTACGATGGTTCCTTTGATCCGGTAGGGCCGGCCGAGAAGATTGTTCGCCTTTTCGATGTCTCCCGATTCCAAGTATTGTTTGATCCTTGTCGATCCGATTTTTTCTCCTCCGGATTGCATTTCCGGAACCACTTCCACTTTCCCGGGAAATAGTTTTTCAAGCAATTGCGGTTTGCCACTGCCATGCCGGCCGAAAGAAAAATCAAAACCGACAATGATTGTCTTGCAGGATGAAAGGTATCTGAAAGCGAAGTCTTCCGGAGTCAATTCGATCAGGGCCCTGTCAACTTCCAGAACGATGAAATAATCCAAGCCGTACATTGAAGCGATTTCTTCTTTGTCCGACAATGTGGTGAGCATCTGGTATTTCCGGTTTCCGAGTAAAGAAGGAATGTGCTCAGACAGGGTTAGCATCCCGTTGGGATGCCCCTTGTCCCTGGCGGTTTCTAGCAGCTTTTGATGAGCGAGATGCATTCCGTCGAAAAAACCGGCCGCCAATGTTAAATTGGGAATTTCCAATCTGGCAGTCGAATCGAGAATGATCTTCTTCATAGCAGTTTCACAGCCATTCGCATGACCTTCCTTTCCGGATCGAATCGGTAGATGGCCACCGGTTTTCCGTATTTGTCATAGATAATTGTGTCGCTTTCATCCGGAAAATACTCCCGTTCGACAAACGCGCCGTTGTCTATCTTTTTGGTTATGTCGTCGGACATGACGATCTTGCTAAAACCCATGCCGGCCAAAGGATCGATTATTGACAAGTTGCCTTCCATGAATTTTTCGTATGGTATGGCGTCTGTCACACTGTATGGTCCCGAAGTTATCCTCTTCAGGGCCACAAGACTCGCCGGTATGTTAAGATAAGCGCCGAGATCCTTGGCAAGTTGCCTGATATAGGTTCCTTTTGATACCTTTACAGTGAAAGAGACTTTTATTTTACCCGCTTTTTGATCCTTGACGTCAATATTTTCATAACTGTAGACGGATACCTCGCGTTGAGGCATTGCCGGTATCTTTAGGCCTTTTCTCTGGTACTCGTATAATTTACGGCCCGCCACCTTGACTGCCGAATACGCAGGCGCTTCCTGATAGAAAGTACCTGTATAATGTTCTAGGGCTTTGAAGATTGCCTCTTTGCGAATATTTTCGCAGTTTTCTTCCCTGACGACTTTACCCGACGGATCCAAGGTATCGGTTTCCAACCCGAGAATCATCGTAGCCTCGTAAGTCTTGTCGTGATTGTTCAGATATGGCATCAGTTTGGTGGCCCGCCCGATGGCTAATACCAAAAGCCCGGTCGCAAAAGGATCAAGGGTTCCGGTATGGCCGATCGTCTTTGTCTTGAGAACCTTCCGGGCTTGATTGACAACATCGTGGCTTGTCAAACCAGCCGGCTTGTCTACCAAAAGAAGTCCGAACTGGTTTCCGAGATAATCCATCTCTAGAAGACCTCGGAAGAAAGCAACCAGCTTCTCAGGGCATCTTTACTGTGAAAGCCTTCGATTCGTTGCAACTCGATGCCTTCCTGAATGAAGACGACAAGCGGAACCGCTTCCGCCCGGAAACTTCTTGTGACCATGGGCATCTGTTCTGTATCAATCGTGATGCCGTTGAAATGCATTTCGCTTTCCAGTTCGGAAAGCCATATTTCCTGTTGTTGGCAGGCGGCATCCCACTTCAGCACGAAAAGGATGACATATCTGCCGGTATCCAGTTTGAGTTCGTGTTCGTTTAGCGGCATTTTCATGTTTTCATGCCTCCATTCACTTGAAATAGATGATTGTTACCCCGTGGCCGCCTTCGTTTTGGCCCCCGGATCGTGATTTTTTGATCGTATTATGTGATTTTATATACTCCTCGACTCCTTTTTTCAAGGCACCGGTGCCATACCCGTGAATGATCGAGGCGAATTCAAGATGATGAAACAGGCAATCGTCCACATATTTGTCCAATTCTTCCATAGCCTCTTCGTATCGTTTTCCGCGAAGGTCGAGTTCGGCGTGAATGATGCCCTCCTTGGAAACTCTGACTTCGGAACGCGGTTCCGACTGGTCAGCCTTTTTCTGATATTCAAGATCCGATTCGGAAAAGACCGCCGACAAGACGCCCAATTGGACTTCAAATTCTTTTGCGTTTCTTTGTTTTGTGACGACGCCGATCCTTTGATAGGGAATGACGTTCACTAGGTCGCCGATTTTTATTTTGCTTTGATCGACTTTTTGGTATTTTTCTTCCACCGTGTCCATATTTCTGACCTTGTATTTCATATTGGCCAGCTCATGTTCTTTGACATTGGCGTTTTTCTTCATACCATCTAATTCCCTGATCAGTTCCATGGCTTGTTCCTTGGCTTTTTCAAGCTCCGCATGTTTCTGTTCCTTCAATTCGGAAATGATCTTGTTCTGTTTGGATCTTGATTGCATTATTTCCGTTTTCAGGGATTCTTCCAGGCTGGCAATATTAGCCTGCATTTCCCTGGTTTTGGCGATTTCCGTTTCCAAATCGCGGCTTTCCTTTTCAAGTTTTTTGATCAGGTTTGTCGTTTCGTTGTCAAAAGTCAGGGATACGGTTTTAGCTTTTTCAATTATCGATTCTTCAAGCCCCAGACGTTTGGCAATCTCAAGGGCATTCGAGGTTCCCGGAATTCCGATTTTCAGTCTGTATGTCGGTTTCAGGGAATCGATGTCGAATTCCACGGAGGCATTGACAACATCGTCGAGATTGTAGGCATATACCTTTAATTCAGGATAATGGGTGGTTACCATGGCGTGGCATCCGACTTGGCGTAGATAGTCTAATAGACTGATAGCTAAACTGGCTCCTTCTTTCGGATCGGTGCCGGCTCCCAGTTCATCGAACAAAACCAGGGATTTCGAGCTGGCTTTCTTTAATACGGTGATGATTTTAGTGATATGGGAAGAAAATGTCGATAGGGATTGCTCGATCGATTGTTCGTCGCCGATGTCGGCCAGAACGTTGTCGAAAACAAGAGTTTCCGATCCGGTATCGGCCGGAATGAACATTCCCGACTGCACCATGAGTGAAAGCAGTCCCAGGGTTTTCAGACAAACGGTTTTTCCACCGGTGTTCGGCCCGGTTATCACAATCGTTTTGTATTCCTTGAATGCAATCGTGTTGGGAACGACAATGTCAGCCGGAATGAACGGATGACGGGCGTTGATGAGATTGATCCTGTCAACACCGATTTTAGGCATGTTCTCGTTATTTTCCAATGCATGTTTAGCCTTGGTGAAAATGACATCCAGGTTCGTGAATGCCTGAAGGTTGTTAAGCATTTCCATGGAACGGAGTCCGACTTCCTGGCTCAGGCGATAAAGAATTCTTTCGATCGCTTCTTGTTCGTCCGAAAACAGGGATTGAAGATCGTTGTTCAATTCGACGCACGCCAGAGGTTCGATAAAAACGGTCTCGCGGCTGGCGGAAAGGTCGTGGACTATGCCCTTGACTTGATTCTTGGCATCCGCTCTGACCGGCAGCACCAGACGGTTGTTGCGGATCGTGATAATCGAATCCGTCAGTCTGGTCGATTCGGAATTCAGAAGGGAGTTCATTTTCTCTTGGATTCTTTTTTCCGTTATGGTGATTTTTTTACGGACAGAAGCCAGTTCCGGGGAAGCATTGTCATAGATGTTACCGCGGGGATCGATAGCGTCTTCGATTATCTGTTTCAAATCCTGATGGTTGGTAAGCTGTTGATAATATGGCGAAAGATAATCAAGTGTAAGTTCCAGCTGTCTGACTTTTCTTATGTAACGGTCGGTCCTGATTTCGGCTTCGACGTGGGAAACGACATTTTGAAGTTCTTCGGCTGAAAGCACTCCGCCTTTCGCCGCCCTTTTCAAAACCTCGTCAATATCAAGAACACCGTTTAACGGTGTCACATCATATCGTTCGATAAGGGTTTTGGCTTCTTCGACTTCCGAAAGCATCGTCACGATCTGATCGCGGTTGCCGGACGGTTCTAACGCCAGGATAGCGGCTTTTCCCCGGTCGGTTTCCGAATGTCTGGCTAATTCGGACAAAATTTTCGGATACTCGAGGATTTCCAGGTCGGCATTCATGGAATCATCTCCATTCCCTTTTATTTTATCATACAATATGCTAAAATAAGCCAAGGAGTTGATAGCGTGAACCAGGTTTTCTCCGTCTCGTTGGATCAGTTGCCGGCACTTGTGGATTATTATGCCGATTTTTCGGTTCCTTCCGACAAGGATCATATTTTGTATCTTTTCCAGTCCCCCGATCTCACAGTCACTGTTTTTCGTTCTCTGAAAGTCATGTTGCAGGGCAAGGACGCCTGGGACGAATACATGATGTGGGCTGAGATATTCAACTTTCCTTTGGAAGAGAAAAAACCGGAGATCAATCCTTTGCCCAAGGTGACATCCGCTTCTTCGATGACTGCAGATAACAAAAGGACCATCGGCTCGGATGAAGTAGGCACCGGAGATTTCTACGGTCCTGTCGTTGTGGCGGCCGCTTTGGCCGGCCCCGATGACATTTCCTTTCTTAAGTCTTTGGGAGTTCGCGACAGCAAGCAGATGTCTGACGAAAACATCAGGGAAATTGGCATCAAATTAATCAAGGCGCTCCCTAGTGTCATTTTGACGGTCGATAATGAAAAATACAACAATCTAGTTAGGGAAGGATACAATCTGAACAAGATCAAGGCTTATTTGCATAACCACGCAATCAGAAAACTCACGGCAAAGTGCCAGGGAGAATTCGATCAGGTCGTGATCGACGAATTCTGCCCGAAAGAAGCATATTTCTCCTATCTCGAAGGCCAACCCGTCTACCGGGATATCCTATTCAGACAAAAAGCCGAATCGGCATATATCGCCGTGGCGGCGGCATCGGTTTTGGCCAGATACACATTCTTAACGGAAATGGACAAGTTGAACAAGGAGGTCGGTTTGATCTTACCTTTTGGAGCTTCGGCTGCCGTCGATCTGCTCGGAAAGCGGATCGCGCTTGAGAACGGTTTTGATATATTCCAAAAGATCGCTAAAACCAATTTCAAAAATATGGATAAAATTCGTAACATGATGAAGTAAATATTCTTGGATAATCGCCATTTCCGGGCATTTGTCGGTAATGGCTTTTTTTATATATAAAACACGGTCCCCGGGGGTTTAAAGGTAACCATCGTCCCGGGGACCGTATTTCTTAATCTTCGTCTTTTTCTTTGTTTTCGGTTTTTTTCTGTCTGTTGGCTTTCATTTTGTTCCAAACCGCCCACTTGAGATAACCGATCAGGATGATGCCAACTCCGATTATGACATACCAATACCAATCCATTACTTTACCTCCTTAGTTGGATTCATTTCTTTTCATGAACATACGATGCGTGATGATTGCCAGGAAAAGCATAT
>Ga0209203_1001734_pt1 | contig 15488 bp, 10 predicted proteins | sample AD_UKC109_MetaG_FD_184423 | JGI IMG/M metagenome (GOLD analysis project Ga0209203, IMG submission 184423) | Active sludge microbial communities of municipal wastewater-treating anaerobic digesters from Hong Kong - AD_UKC109_MetaG (SPAdes)... | ecosystem: Engineered > Bioreactor > Anaerobic >... | reverse complement strand
TGAGAGAATGAAGAGAAGGAGAGGACCTGGAATCAGATTGATTGCATTCGGGCTGGTTCTTGTTTTTATGCTGGCTTTTTCGGGGATTACCGGAATTGCAGGTGAAGATCAGCCGCCTGTGGCACCGACTGAGGAACAGGAGGAAGTAATAAATGAGGCCGCAGACTTCCTGGAAGATATGGATATGGAAGATATGGCCGAAAATGTAAGGCAATGGCTTGAGGATGACAAAATAAAAGTAGATCCCGACATGAGTGCGAACGGGTCTACTACAAGGACCGGTAATATTCGTTTAAGAAGAAACTTTGTTTCACCACTGCCTGAGGATGAACTTGCAAAGTTCAAAAGGATAGCTGACCTTGCGCAGTTGTTGCTTCATGAAAAGACCCATGCACATCAGGCACCTGAGGGAGAGGCTCTTGCTGACGGAGTTTCGGAGGGAGACTGGGATGCAAGCTTTGATGTCATGTCGGAATGCATCGGTCCTGACGCCCTTGAGGTTGAGGCATATTATAAGCAGATAAGGGCATTTTTACTATGGGCTGAAAAAGTCGATGAGGAGCCAATCCCGGAAGGACTTTCTGAGGAAGACCAGACTGCCGCCCAGACATTGAAGGATGCAAAAAAGGCATGGCTTGTTGCACAAGCAGCCAGGTGGGCAGTAATACTTAAAAGGCACAACTTTGAAAAAGCCACAGAAAATGAGGACATTGAATATCTTGCTGACAGATTCGCTGAAATTGACGGCAATTCTGAACTTACCGATGCTGAAAAGCTGCAGCAGAAAATAGACATACTCAATGACCTGATTGACAATCTTTTCGAAGACGGGAGCTTCTACGACTGGGCCAGGGAGGAATATGAAGCCAAGAGAGGCGAGGAAGAAGCAACAGATGCAATGCCCGCTGTACCAGGCTCACCAGATGTACTTACAATTGAATTCCCGGGAGGTGGCGGTCATATAATCATCGAAGGTCTGCCGGAAAACCTGGATGTCGGTTTATCTGAGATGCTGACGGTCTCCATATATGATTTCATGGTTCCGCCTGAGCCTGATCCGGGATACGCAATAGTCAGTCCCGTGTATGAGATTGTATGGAACTCCCTTGTACCGATTCCGTTTGACATTACATTTGAAATGGAGGGAATCGGAGGGCACAGTCTGCGTATCGGAGCCTTTGCCATGAGCCGGACGGATATCAACCATGACTGGGAATTCCTGCCAACGGAAGTGGTTTCTGAGGAAGGCACAAGTTATGTATCTGCTTCTTCAGATGCGGGAACTATGTTCGCAGTAATGAGCCCGGTTATGTCATTCATTGACATGCCCGGAGACCACTGGGCTTTCGAAGCTACTGCACGGCTGGATTCAAAAGACATTCTTGACGGAGGAGTTATATTGATGCCCGGAATGGAAGTGCCAAGGGAACTGTTTGTAATGTATCTTGTAAAGGCACTTGGTCTTGAGCTGATAGAGGAACCAATACCGTTCACGGATGTTCCACCTGAAAGTCCTTATTATACATATATCAGTACTGCATACCACAATGAACTTACAACAGGTGTTGAACCTGACAGATTCGGCCTGGGTGAAATAATACCAAGGGAACAGAGCATCACGTTCCTGATAAGGGCCATAGGAATGGAGGAGGAAGCGCTTTCTATGGGAGAGGATGAGATGTGGGGACACATTGATTCATTCTTTGATATATATACGGACTGTTCCGAATGGGCATATCCATATCTTGCACAGGCAAAGAAGCTCCTCCTTGCAGAAGGGTATCCGGACGGGACCATGAAGGGCAAGGCACTGCTGACACATGCAGAGGTCATAACCCTGATTGACAGAATAATCACCCATGTGGCATACAACGGAAGATAATTGAAGTGGAAAATTGTATCAAACGGGTCCGATTAGGTATATTCGGACCCGTTTCATTTGAAAAAATCTGTCTGTATTGTATTATTTATTTATACAATCACTCAGGGGGGGACTGTTATGTCATTCAGGGAAAAAATGGAAAACAACAGAGGCATACTGACAATCGTAGTATTGATAGCCGTGGGAGCACTGCTTCTGATAGGCTGGTTTGGTACAAAGATAACGGCAGATGATGATTTTCTTAGGATTACGGGTCTTCACGGCAGGAAACTCCCTTATGATGAAATTGCCTCTGTGGAACTTATTGAAAAACTTCCTGCAATCACATCAAGGACGGGCGGATACAGCCTGGGAGGCAAGAAGCTGGGTAATTTCATGACAACTGAATACGGTGCAGTAAAATTATATTTGCAAAATGGTGAAAAACCGTTTATATTTATCACCGGCACAGACGGGAAATTGTATTTCCTTAATACCACTGAGCCGGAACAGACCAATGATTTGTTTGATAATATCATGGATAGGATGGACTGAATTATCATACAAGATGCTGTTTACAGGAAATAACTGATGGATGTTTGTATATTCTATTTTTCAGGGACAGGCAATACAAAGTGGGTTGCCGACAAGTTTGTAGAGAATTTTTCATACAAAGGCATGGAGGCTGAGGCTCATTCCATTGAGCTGCTGGAACCGGTAAAAGTCAAGGAACTGGCCGCTGAATCAAGGATACTTATGTTTGCTTATCCCGTTTATGGTTCCTATATACCGGAACCAATGAAGAGATTTGTAGATGAATTTCCTCCTCTCCATTTGCATAATGAAATTGCCATAGTCTGTACACAGATGATGTTTTCAGGCGACGGAGCATGGTTTTATCATGATGCCTTCGAGGAAAAGGGATATAAGGTCAAATGGACATATCACTTTATAATGCCAAGCAATGTAAGCATAAGGCTGTTTCCGCTGCCTTATACATCAGACCAGCATAAGATCAAAAAGATACTTGCAAAATGCGAAAAGAAAATCGTGGAAGCTGTTGACAACATCAATATGAACGTTCCGTCGCTTACGGGAAGCAGCACCCTTAGTTACATCCTTGGACTGATGCAAAGGCCATTTTATAAAAAATATATAAAGAGACCCTTCAAAACACCACTGAAGGCAGATCATGATGCCTGTGTAAAATGCATGCGATGCATTCAGATCTGCCCTGAGTCCAATATCCGCCTCAGTGACGGTGAGATTGTTTTTGGTAACGAATGCACCCTTTGCCTGAGATGCTATAACTTCTGTCCGAAGACCGCCATAACTGCATACGGCGTCAGGCACAAGAAGAACAAGCCCACGTATAAAGGCCCCGAAGGATTTGATCCTGCTCTGATTGCAAAGAGAAAAGACCTGATGGATTTCATGGAGTAAATAAAAAAAGCAGCTGACAAAAGCTGCTTTTTTACGTTCGCCCGGCACGGGCGAACTCTAAGGGGTGAGAGTCCCGAGTGCACCTTGGTAACAGGAAGTACATAGTTGAACAGCAAGGGTGTCCACCGTGAGGTGGAATCTGAAGGAAGCTGTAGGCAAACCTTTGGTCTGACGTACAGAAACCTCATGCGAGGCTGGATTCCGGGGATAAGCTTGCGTAACAAAGCGAAGTCCGATAGTTACCATTACCGGAATAAAGTATATGGGGCAGACACATGAAGGGAAAGAGTTCGCACCTTAACCGGGGAGGTCTCATGCCTTACACCAAAGGTCTGTAGCGATACAGAAATGAGGTATGAGAAGTCAGCAGAGGCCATAGTAGTGAAGACAGTCGGTGAAAGCCGAAAAGAGCGAAGGGCCGAACAATCAACCAGTTGGAGTAAATCCAATGATGCAGTCAAGGCAACACCTGTCTTAAATGAGTAAAGGTGGCCGAGACAAGAGTGGTGGAAAGGAAACAACGCATGGAAACAATAGGACTGATGGAGAAGGTACTGGATAAGGACAACCTTAACCAGGCGTACCTGAAGGTCGTTAGAAACAAGGGGTCTGAAGGCGTGGACGGGATGAAGTACACAGAACTCGGTAAACACCTTGAGGAAAACGGTGAAACCATCAAAGAAAAGCTGTGGGCAAGGAAATACAAGCCGCAGCCGGTGAGACGGGTAGAGATACCAAAACCCAACGGAGGCACTCGTGAACTAGGTGTGCCGACTGTAACAGACAGATTCATTCAACAGGCAATAGCACAAGTTCTGTCACCAATCTATGAGAGACAATTCCACAACCACAGCTATGGATTCAGACCAAAGAGGTATGCCCAGCAGGCAGTCCTTAAGGTACTGGAAACTATGAACGATGGTTATGACTGGGTAGTGGACATCGACCTTGAGAAGTTCTTTGATACCGTAGATCATGACAAACTCATCACACTGTTAACTAAGACAGTGAAAGACGGAGATGTCATCTCGATTGTCAGGAAGTTCCTGGTCAGTGGAATCATGATGGATGATGAGTATAAGGAATCAGTGATAGGTACACCCCAGGGAGGGAACTTGTCACCGTTGCTTGCGAACATAATGCTGAATGAGCTGGATTGGGAAATGGAAAAGCGGGGTTTGAACTTCGTAAGGTATGCAGATGACTGCATCATACTGGTTAAAAGCGAAATGGCGGCTAACCGGGTAATGAAAAGCATAACGAGGTTCATTGAAGAGAAACTGGAACTCAGGGTAAACACCACAAAGAGCAAAGTGACCCGACCATGGGACACTAAATTCCTTGGATTTGGTTTCTACAAAGACCGCATGGCTGACCAATACAAGGCGAAGCCTCATCCCTCATCCGTCGAAAAGTTCAAAAAGAAGATGAAAAAGCTGACAAACCGGAGCTGGGGAGTCAGCAACAAAGTGAAAGTGGACAAGCTGAACCTGCTGATTCGAGGATGGGTCAATTACTTCCGAATAGGTAGTATGAAGACAATCTGCAAAGAGGTGGACAGAACAATCCGATTCAGACTGCGAATGTGTATCTGGAAGCATTGGAAATTACCAAGAACCAGAATGCTAAATCTGATGAAATTAGGCATAAACAAGAACTGGGCAAAATGCACGGCGTATAGCCGGAAAAGTTATGCCAGAATATGCAGTGGTGGGGCATTAAATGTTGCCATTACTAAGAAGAGACTAACCCAGTTTGGATTAGTCTCAATGCTTGATTACTATTCACTGTCATCATGTTGTGTTGATTGAACCGCCGTGTACCGAACGGTACGCACGGTGGTGTGAGAGGACGATAGCTGAACTAATCAGCTATCTCCTACTCGATTGACTGTTTGTTATATAATATGCCCATGGAAAGATTATTGGATGCAATAAAAAAATACAAGGTGTTCATATACCTTACATTGTTTTTCATAGTGAACCTGCTGTTTCTCACCAGGTTTCCTTTCATGCATTCCGATGAATCCTGGCTTTCAGGACTGACACAATCCATGATGGCCGGAGGGCCTGCTGCAACGGAATCATTCTTTGACTTGTTACCAAGAAATCCCCATGCCATCAAAACAGTATTCCATGGAATCCAAATGCTCTTTGAATTGGTTTTTGGATACAACCTTTTTGCATTCCGGTTGGTTTCATTGATTTTTGGAACTGTTGCACTGTTCTTCTTTCAGAAGCTGGCATACGAACTGACCCGCAACGAATCACTTTCATTCATCGGAATGATTGCTCTTTCAGTATGTATCCAATTCATATATGCCTCCCACTTTGCAAGGCAGGAGATAATAATAGCTGCTGCGATGCTCGGGATACTCTATTACATGATTAAGAACAGTGAATGCTGGGGTCTTCGCAAGGATATTACGGCCGCTGTTCTTACCGGGCTTACAATAGGCATACATCCGAACAGTTTCCTTATTGCCATGGCTATAGGGTCAGTGTATTTGTTCTATATATTCTTCGCAAAGAAGTTCAGATTAAAAAATCTGCTTATTTATATTCTTGTTGTCGGTATTCTTGCAGGTATTTTCATAAGCCTGAGCTATCTGATGGATTCAAATTTCATTTCCAATTATCTAAAATATGGAAGAGAACTGGGAGTGACAAGTCCCGTGGCAATCAAGTATGACGGACTTTTCAATTATTATGCCAAACTCTTCACGCAGAATTCCGGCACTTACTATACTCCGGGTATAAGGGGTGAGCTCATCCTGATTGCTGCTTCGGCATTCGCAGTTCTGATTGCAGGCCTGAAGGACAGGAAATACTGGGTCATACTGTTCCCATTGATTGCCATCAATATAGGATATATGGTAATCGGAAGATATTCGCAGCCTGGCATTTTGTTCATATTCCCGCTTGGTCTGCTGGCTGCCTTTTGGATGATTTCTGTCATTGAGGTAAAGAAGGTGATCATCTCCATGGTCCTGTGTCTTGGGCTTCTTGTCAACTCCATCGGCAATATACTTCCCTGGCTCAACAATGATTATGAAGATTATCTGGGGGAAATAAGAAAACATATACCTGCTGATGCAAAAGTTCTGGCAAATCTTAACACCGGTTATCTGTTTGATGTAAATGAGTTCCTCGATTACAGGAACCTTGCATATCTTTCTGATAGCAACATGGGTTTTGATGAATATGTGAGGAGCCGGGGAATAGAATATATAATATATCCGGAGGAGATGGATTTCATATATGAAAGAAGGCCAGTCTGGAACATAGTCTATGGAAACCTCTATCCATATTATGAAGATATGACCGGATTCCTTGAGGAGCAGTGCAGTCTTTTACATGAGTTCACATCACCATATGGAATGAGAATAGTGAGATTCACTGAAGACAAGGATTGGAAGATAAGGATATACAGGATTGATTGATGAAAGAAACAAGAATAGAATTCAATGAGCCTTTCTATGGGGAAGAAGAAGCAAAAAATCTTCGCGAATATATTGTAGAAGGCAGGGATTTCACAAAGGATGTTCGAAAAATGCTTGGTGAAGTCACCAAAAGTAAAAAGATATTCCTTACAGGCAGTGCCTCATCCGCAATGGAAATCTTCCTTGCATCGGGATTGCTTGAAGCCGGGTCCGAAGTGATAATACCATCATTCACCTATCCTGCCGCTGCCAATGTAGTGCTGTCTGCAGGGTTGAAACCGGTGTTTGCAGATATCAGCCCTGATACCCTGGTAATTGACATGGACGATATAAGAAAAAAGATTACCAAAAAGACATCCTGCATAATGCCGGTCCATTATGGAGGGGCATCAGTGGACATGGACGTGCTTTTGGAACTTGCGGGTGATGAAAATCTTCTGGTAGTGGAAGACGCCGCCCTGTCAATTGATGCTTATTACAAGGGTGGTCATCTGGGCACGCTGGGTGATGCCGGGGTAATCAGTTTCCACAGAACCAAGAATATTTCCGGTGAGGGCGGAGGTGCTCTTATCATCAGGGATTCGGGTAATTCCCATATCTTTGAGGAAATGCTTGAAAGCGGCACCGACAGGAAGGCTTTCCTACGAGGAGAAACAAAGGCATATTCCTGGCAAAGACCGGGAAGGGGAATGAACATGGGGCCTCTTTCAGCGGCGGTGCTTGCTGCCCAGCTTGGGAAGCTGCCTGCAATTTCCCGGGGCAGGAGAAGAATATGGGAGCAATACCGGGATGAACTGAGCGAACTTGCAAGGGAAGGTACCGTAGGTTTGCCCGTCGTTCCTGATTTCAATGAAAACAATCATCATGTGTTTTATGTGGTGTTCAATGATTCCATGACAAGGGAAAAGGTAAGGACCCATCTTCTTGAAAAAGGAATCAATGCAGTCATCCACTACATGCCGCTGCACTCATCACCCTACGGCAGGAAATTAGGATATATGCCCGCAGACTGTCCGGTGTCGGAGGAAATCGCCGGAAGGATGCTGAGGCTTCCCATGCATATGAATCTTTCGGAAGAGGACATAGCCTTGACCTGCAGATTAGTTAGGAGGGCACTTGGAAGATAAGTCCATCAGCATAGTTGTTCCTGTATACAATGGAAGGAAATATCTTGATGAACTGGTCTCAAGGATTACAAGAAGTACTGCTGGATTCAGGATCACGGAAATCATCCTTGTGGACGACCATAGTCCTGATAAAAGCTTTGATAAAATCCTTGAGATCACTTCTCAGAATCCTGCAGTCAGAGGATATCTGCTGGACGGTAACCATGGTCAGCAAAACGCTGTACTATGCGGACTTTCAAAGGCTTCGGGGGATTATGTTGTAATCATGGATGATGACCTTGAAAATCCACCGGAGGCGATTCCCGCGATGTATGAAGAAATGCAAAAGGGCTTTGATGTTGTATATGCACATGACATTAGGCCGGTCAACAGGGGAATCCTCAGGAAATCAGGCTCGCTGATAAGGGATCTGACATTCAGGATGCTCACGGATATACCAAAGGATGTCAGGGTTTGCAGCTTTAGGATGATGTCTTCCTGGCTTTGCAAAGAGGTTGCCAGGGCTGACGGAAGGTTCGTGTATATTTCGATGGAGATACTGAAACATACAACAAACATTTCAAATATCAGGGTTGAGTATGGAAAAAGAAAGGAAAGCGGTCATTCCACCAGAAGGCTGGTTGGTCTGATTCTAAGAATCTTTGTCTACTACTCAGGAATTGGCTTTTTAAAGAGGTTTCGTAAACCCGGACCGGCATATATCATCAAGGCATCGACAGGGGAGAAGGAACAATGAAAATTGCTGTATTAGGCGGAGGACACTGCCAGCTCAACATGATAAAAAGGCTGAAGGAAGAGGGACATCATCTTGTACTGGTGGATTACCTCCCAGACTGCCCGGGTCTTTCTTATGTTGATGAACATTACATGACAAGTACCTTCGACCATGATAAAGTAACCGGTATCATCAGCGAAACAAAAAGTGAGGCGATAATCACCATGGGAACGGACCAACCTGTCCTCACGGCATCCATTGCTGCAAAAAGGAACGGAATTCCTTTTTACATAGATTCCGATACGGCGTTGAAAGTCACAAACAAGAGAATAATGAAAACCTTGTTCATGGAACATGGAATACCGACCCAGCCATTTGCGTTAATAGGAAATGATTTTAGGAATCATGAGATTGAAGCCATAAGATTTCCGGCGGTTTTGAAACCGGTGGACAGCCAGGGGCAGAGAGGCATCTTCAAGGTGGAATCCCTGGATGAAATCCGGCAGAATATTGGGGAAACACTTGGCTATTCCCGGGAAGACAAGGCACTGCTTGAAGAATTTTACCCAAACGATGAAATTACGGTGAATGGGTGGGCAAGGGAAGGAAAAGCCCATATCATATCAGTCGTCGACAGGGTTACCATGGATAACGGCAGCAGGATTGGTATCTGCATTGCCCATAATCATCCTTCCGTACATCTCGAAAGATATGAGAAGGAGATAGGGTCAATAACCCAGCAGATTGTCGATGCCTTTGGAATCAGGAATGGCCCTCTCTATTTCCAGTATTTGATCGGAAATCGGGGCATCAGTGTCAACGAAATAGCCATGAGAATCGGCGGAGCATATGAAGATATTACAATTCCTTTGATCAGTGGAGTTGATATCCTTGGAATGGTGTGTGACGCTGTGATGGGGCTGAAGGTCAATGAACAATGGACCGGATCCTATGATTTTACTAAAGACGGCAGATTCATATCCACTCAGATGTTCTTCCTTGAAAAAGGAGAGATTGAAACCTTTACACCGCTGGAAAAATTCACAGAGTTGTCATACATCGAAGGAGCTTATTATAATTTTAAAAAAGGAACCAGGTATGCGGGAATCGAAAATGCCACAGCCCGTGCAGGTTACTTCATAGTCAGTGGCAGGGATTACGAAGATATGGTATCCAATATAGACAGTGCCTACGACAACCTGGAAATTATCGACACCCACGGCAACAATATCCTTAAAAAATACAAAGACTACCCAAACAAATACCTTCCCTAACCAATCATCCCAAGGATGTTCAGCACTTTTTAGCCAATCATCCCAAGGATGTTCGGCACTTTTTGACCAATCATCCCAAGGATGTTCAGCACTTTTTAACCAATCATCCCAAGGATGTTTAGCACTTTTTAACCAATCATCCCAAGGATGATTGGTTGGATCAGTCATATCGCAGGTGGATGGTCGCCCCTTTGTCAGCGTCGGGGATGGTAAATGTGACCAGACTATCATTAAAAGTGAATGGATGTGGCGTATTACCAATTTTGACTGATGCGGGTTCGGGAGCATGGACTTTGAATGACATTTCAATGTGCTCCGGCATTCCTTCGAATCCACCGGACCTTTCAGACACTGTTATGGTTATATCTTCATTGGACTCGCTGCATGTGATGATTATTTCACTACGGACCCCATCACGGTATCCCAGGCTTATTCCGTCGTCATCATAGATTGTAAATGAAGATTTGCCTGATGGATATACATCAATGATAAGCTTGTCCACTGTTTTTTCATCCACATAATTCATTACTTCCTGCATAGGAATGATGGCACCGGCCCTGACAAACAGACCGCCTCCTTTTCCATCGGGAACTTCATAAGTGCCTGAGAACGGACCGTGGTACTTCTGACCTGTGAAATAGTCAATCCATTCGCCTTCGGGCAGATAAAGGGAATCGTTGAAGCAAGATACAAGGAAATTGTCTCCGAACATATACTCGTTTACAACATTCCCTGCTGCAGAGTCATCCGGATAAACAAATGGCAGTGGCCGCATTATTGGTGCAGCATGGAGGTAAGCTTCATAAGCCGTTGAATAGATATATGGAATAAGAGCATAACGAAGCCTTGCATAATTTTTGAAGATGCCTTCAAGCTCCCTGCCAAGCAACCATGGATGTCTCCAGTAAGCCCAGCTGCATACCTGCGACCAGCTTTGAAGGAATCCGAAGTGGATACCTTCCTTTGTGAATACAAGCATGTCACAGCTGGTATTAACATGACCGGACATGGCATGGTTCAGCATTGAAGCAAGGGGTTTGGGACCTCCTCCCGTATCACCGGCCCAGGTGGCTGCATACTGCTGGATTCCTGCAAATCCCCCGGAGGAATAAATCATTGAACGGTTTCCTGTATGATCTGAGAATCCCTTGCTCATTTGCTTTGAAAGCAGAAGTGGGTAGAGGTTATGCATCTCCACATCGTCCATGCCATTGCCCCATTTTCTGTCAGGATGCTCGTTGACCTGCCATGCGCCATCCATCTTGAAGGCCTTTGCACCGAGGTCGACGAATTTCTTGAGATGCTCGAAGAATCCTTCATCCCTTACGGTATATTCATCCATTGAAAGGGGCTCATGACCTATGTTCATGTCCTGCTCAAAATCATCCTTTGAAGGAAGATGGTCAAGCAAATCGTCCGTCTGTGCACTGCCGGTTGTTACAACTGCGTTCCTTTCTTCCTCAAAACTCAGGTCATAATCACAGCACATCCATAGACTCAGCTTGAAGCCAAGCCTGTCAAGTGCCCCGAAGAACAGGTTCTCGATTCCTTCAGGGGAATTACTGCACCATGGTGGAATATAGAACCGGTCTTCATCGAATTTCTTGTTGACTGATTTGTCATAGTAAGTCTCCATCCATCCGGGTTCCAGACCTATTACATCACACGGGATACCCCTGTTCCTGAAGTTCATTGCATCATCGATCATCTCACGGGCATTGGCCTGCTGGTTGCAGACGAAAGTAAGTCCATAGCCGAATTTGGGCAGAAGACTCGGTTTTCCTGAGACTGATGTATACTGGTCAAGGAGGGAAGCATACGAACCTCCGATGAAGAAAAGCAAATCCATTTCACCGTAATATCCCCATATTTTGAGAACATCCGGGTCAGTTGAACAAATGTCAAAATTATGGCGGTTTGTCGTATTGGAGAAAACGGCCCACCCTCTGCTGCTCATAAGAAATGGTACAGGCACATAGCTTTTTACATTCTTGACCCAGATCTGTGCAACCGAACCACGCTTTTCCAGGGTTTCCCTGTTCACATCACCAAGCCCATAGAATCTTTCGCCTGGAGCTGCTTTCAATGAAATGGAAAAACCGCCGGCCTTTCCTATCCAAAGAGGTGAAACTGTTTCAATCATATTAATTCCTTCGCCTGTTGTAACCTGTATATGACCTGTCATGCATTCGACACTGACAATCATTCCGGCTGTAGTTAAACTGTGGGAACCATCATTTTCCAGTACATCAGGCTTTGTACCGTCCCCGCTGAAATCAAATATTCCATAACGTGCATAAGGATTTGTCTCATTGAAAACCGGACTATGTGACATCCTCATCCTGAAGCAAGTAGAAGAAATCATATCGATTCGTAAAAAACTTCCGTCGGCTATTTTTAATATGTTCACAAATTCATCCCCCTGTTAATAAAAACCTAAGAAGATTATACAATAACCGGCGGGGATTCAATTGAAATATTGTATACTTGGTGTATAAAGATATTTTGGGGGAGAGAAATGCCAAGAATCATAGACTGGGAAACAATCAAAGAGCGCATACTCTATGAAGGATGGGCAGCGGAGCTCTACAGTAAAACTGTTGAGGACCTTGACGTCTTCATTGAAAACTACCATGATGAAGCATCCAGGGTCACCGGCTGGTTCCATCACTATAACTGTGAAAAATGCCAGGGACGACTTATCTTCAATATAGATGACATGGAAAACCATGAATGCTCCGTATGCCATCACGTTAATTCAAGCGAAACCCTGACAAGGGTCTGGAACAACATGTACAGGGGACGCGCCAACCAGAGCATATACAATTCAGCAGTTGCCTACAGGGTAAGTGAAGACGGGAAATATCTTAGGCATATTGAAAGAATCCTGGATTTCTATTCAGAAAATTATGATGACTTCATAAGTGATCCCATAGCAAAACGGTTTGAAGGCAAGCTGATGAACCAGCACCTGGATGACGCATCCTCAATGATGAATATAATGCTTGGCCTTTCCATGGTGAGGGACAGCTTCAGCGAAGAAAAATTCAAGTACTGGTATGAGAAACTATTCAAACGGGAAGCTGAACTGTTTGATTTCTTCGCCAACAGAATATATAACATACCTGTGTGGGTGAAGTGTGCCCAGGCCATGACCGGCGTCTTCTTCAATGAACCTGAGCACATCCAAAAGGGTTTCTATAGTCCCTATGGTGTCCTGGACCAGCTGAACAGGGGAGTGACCGCGGAGGGAATGTGGTATGAAGGTTCAATGCATTACCATTTCTATACAATACAGCCCATCGCTTATCTGATGTTCATATGCCGGGCCATGGATTTTCATATTCCTGAAATGCCATATATATATGACACCGTAGAAAGGATGTTTGAATACCCTGTAAAAATGATGTTCAGTAGCAAAAGGCTTCCAAACCCCAACGATGCCCACCCTTACCTTGATATATTCATGTACAGAACACATTATGAGTATGCGGCAGTAATATATGATAATCCTGTGTTCAGAAAATTATGCTCCATTTTCAATCAGGACAGCACCAGACCGGGCTCCTTCAACAGTCTTCTTTTAAATACATGGAACGAAAAAGATACCCAAATCGAATACGGTACAGTGATCAACCCGGATGCCTGTACCGCAATGCTCCGAAAGGAAGGTACTGAGGTCTTCTTCAAGTTCGGTATCCTGACAGGCCTTCACATGCATCCCGATGTCATGAACTTTGAAATGTCCTTTGACGGGGATGTGGTGTCATATGACATAGGAAACGGCGGGTACGCATCGTCACTCTTCGTGGAGTGGCAGAGAAAGACCCTTTGCCATAATACTGTGGTAGTAGACCAGACCGACCAGCACAGAAGGAATCTTCCAAGGGGCAGCGTTGAGGAATCCGACATTGAAAATGCATATATAAAGGCAAAGGCAAAGGCGGTCTATGAGGCGACTGACTATACCAGGGCTTTCAGGGTTTCCAGGGACAGGGTGGAGGATGAGTTCGAAGTCCATAACTGGGATACCCATGAAATTGACTGGTTCTTCTACTGCGAAGGAGAACAAAAATGCAGCTATAAGACTGAAAAGGTCGAGACCCTTGCAGATGATTTCCTGAAAAATGGAACTGAAAAGGATCAGATAATGATGCCGCCAAGACAGGCTGGTTACCAGCATTTGCTTGATATAGAGAAATTCATGACCGATGATGACTGGTATGTCGATTTCGAACTTCCGGACAAGACCATCAGGGTTACGATGAAGGGTGAACCGGGAACAACTGTACATCTCTTTGACAGCTATACTGCAAACATGGAAAAAAGAAGACGCGGTATAATGGTCAGAAGAACAGCAGACAGGACAACTTTCAGAACAACCTATGAGTGTATAAGGAAATGAACTTCCGGATGACTTGCTCCGGCCATCATCCGCTGATTTTCTTCCTTTTCCTTCTGCCGATCAGCATTGATAGGAGAGAAACCGCAACAATGACTGCGATGATGCCAAAGACTGCAAGAATGGTGAACCTTACCTCCCGGCCAAGATAATTCTTATGATATTCAAGGCCCTTTTCAAGGGTGTCCTTGGATACCAGTCCGCTGATCCTGTATTCATTCTCACCCTTTGCAAGCTCATCGATCAGGTTGAAGGAAACAGCCTCATCAAACTGTGAGGCAAAATAGATGTATGCAACTTTTTTCACAGGATCCAGGATATTTGAATAGGGGGTATAGGCATCGTGGCCTTTCTGGCTTACTGCATCCAGTACTTTCTCAAACCCAAAGACTGATACATCTCCTGAAGCAACCATACCGGCCAGCAGATTGTATGCATCATTGTACCTGGAATCCGGATAACTGCCGAAATGGCTTATGGGATTGGAACGGTTGAAGTTGGTCTGTACAATAAGGCCTACAGAGGGGTCCATGTAATCAAATACAAGTTCCCCGTCTTTGCCCGGACTTACAACAACAGTTATACCAGTCGCATCGGTTATCATGAACTGGAACCACATGACCTCGAAGTTGTAGTTACTTATATATTCAACTGCTTCATCAGTATCCTTGCATTTTGCCAGGATATCCTGCCAGATATAACTGTTGTCAGGATTATACGGAAGGTTGGGTTTTTCATTGAGAAAAGTATCGGGAATTGCAGTTGAATCATAGCAGAGACCAAATTCATTCATACCACCCTGGAACACCCTGCTGCCATCCTGGTCATACCACCCGAGCTGCATCATCCCATAACTGTCTTCGGTTCCCGGTAGGAACCAGACCATGGACGCAGTGGGGTCGTCCTTGAGGGGATGGTCCCCTGAAGCATCTTCACTGTTGCCGAACAGCACTTTGTCACTGGACAATGCCGCGAAGTTGGTGCATGCGAGGCCCCTGTATTCTGAATATGATGCAGTGGTTACGATAAGTAACATAACCGCAGCAAGTATCAATGAAATTCTTTTAATCATAAACAACCACCTGACCTGTAAATCATAGTTCCAAACAAACCATAGGTCAAGTACATCAAATTATTCATTGTAAGGGATTGAGCCATAAGTTATAATCTATGTAATCTATTTCAGGAGTTGCTATGAAACACGAACTGGTTCTCGTACTTGAT
>Ga0209203_1001730_pt1 | contig 15500 bp, 10 predicted proteins | sample AD_UKC109_MetaG_FD_184423 | JGI IMG/M metagenome (GOLD analysis project Ga0209203, IMG submission 184423) | Active sludge microbial communities of municipal wastewater-treating anaerobic digesters from Hong Kong - AD_UKC109_MetaG (SPAdes)... | ecosystem: Engineered > Bioreactor > Anaerobic >... | reverse complement strand
CTGACATTCTTTTACTTGACGAGCCTACCAACCACCTTGACGCGGAAAGCATTGACTGGCTTGAGCAATATCTGAGGCAATACAAGGGCACCGTGATTGCCGTTACCCACGACCGTTACTTCCTCGATAATGTTGCCGGCTGGATACTCGAACTCGACCGCGGGGAAGGCATTCCCTGGAAAGGCAACTATACCTCATGGCTGGAACAGAAGTCGAACCGGCTGGCCATGGAAGAAAAAACAGAGAGTAAACGCCGCAAGACCCTCGAGCGAGAGCTGGAATGGGTGCGTATGGCGCCCAAAGCGCGGCATGCCAAGTCAAAAGCCAGGCTCGCGGCCTATGAGCGTATGATGAGCGAAGATGTTAAACAGAAGGAAGAAAAGCTGGAGATCTTTATTCCGAACGGCCCCAGGCTCGGCAACAAAGTGATTGAAGCCAGAGGTATCTCCAAAGCGTTTGGCGAAAAACTGCTGTTCGAAAACCTTGATTTCAACCTCCCCCCTGCAGGTATTGTCGGAATTATCGGACCTAACGGCGCCGGCAAAACCACCCTCTTCAGGCTGATTATGGGGCTTGAAAAACCGGACTCCGGAGAGTTCTCGGTCGGGGAAACCGTTAAACTCGGATATGTTGACCAGGCACACACCGACATTGACCCGGAAAAATCCGTTTGGGAGGTTATCTCCGAAGGCAATGAAAACCTTCAGATCGGCGGCAGACTTTTTAATTCGCGCGCTTATGTGGCCAGGTTTAATTTCAGCGGCGCCGACCAGGGGAAAAAGGCCGGGGTGCTCTCGGGTGGCGAAAGAAACCGGATGCACCTGGCACTCACCCTGAGATCGGAAGCCAATGTGCTGCTGCTCGATGAACCTACCAACGACATCGACGTAAACACCCTGCGCGCGCTGGAAGAAGGACTGGAAAACTTCGCCGGCTGCGCCGTCATCATCTCTCACGACCGCTGGTTCCTCGACCGTGTGGCTACCCATATCCTGGCTTTCGAGGGCGATTCACAGGTTGCTTTCTTCGAGGGTGGCTACACTGACTATGAAGAAAACCGTAAAAAACGCCTGGGTAACGACACCCCGCACCGCATCCGCTATAAGAAACTTAAAGTCTGATTATGGAAAATAAATTTTATGCAGTGCTTACCGGCGATATTGTAAAATCATCACGTATGTCGCCCGCTGACCTCAGACGGCTGCCCGAAGCATTGACAACCATTTTCCAATCCATTGATCCCATTTGCAAACCGGCCGGTTTCGCTACCCGCTTCAGTATTTTCAGGGGCGACAGTTTTCAGCTGATCTGCGAACCTGAATGCGCCCTGAAAGCCTGGCTGATTATCAGAACAGGATTGCGCAGTACTTACCCTGCTCCCCTGAGCAAATCAGTGGATGCCCGCATCGGCATCGCTGTCGGAAAAGTAAATTACCTGGCCGGGAATATTACCGAAAGCAGCGGAGAAGTCTTTAACCTTTCTGGCCGGTTGCTTGAAACGCTCAAATCGCCGCGCCTCACCGGTTTTGTCTCCGAAAACAGGGAAATCAACCGTAACCTGAATGCAGGTCTGATGCTCGCCGAAGACATCCTCCGCAGATGGACTACTTCGCAGTGCCGGATTGTACCTCTCCTGCTTCAATCGCTGAACCAATCCGAAATTGCAAAGGCTACAAAAACAAGACAACCCACCGTAACTGCAAAAATAAACGCGATGGGATGGAACGCAATTGAACATTGGATGGATTACTATGTCGCGCTGGCAAATGAATCCGGTTCATTTACAAACCCTTAAGGCGATAAAAACAAAATATAGCCCTGCAAGGCTATAAAATCCAATTATAGTACTGTAAGGCTATAATTATCAATTATAGCCATGTGAGGCTTAACCAATCAACGATCCCGATAAACTGAATTTTGACCATTACCCTGCACAAAAAACTTTAGGAATGGAAGCGGTTTACCTTTTTGAAACTGATACTGTCTCACTGTTCATCAGACTTTTGATTGCTCATTTGGCAGGAGATTTTGTTTTTCAGAAAAAATCATGGATTGAGAACCGCAGGGCCGGCAGGTGGAAATCCCCTTTCCTTTATCTGAACGCGGGCATCGTAACCGTTCTTTCCTGGGCTTTGTCAGGTTTCCACCAGGTGTGGACCATTCCGCTGCTGATCTTTGCCGCTCATGCCTTTACTGATCTGCTGAAGTCTTATGCTCCGGACACGACCGCCATCTTCTATACGGATCAGGCGCTGCACCTCGGCGCTACAATAGTGGCGACAGCGCTATATCTTCCGGTATTGAACTCCGGGTACAGTTGTTGCGGTTTCCTTTTCGGAAATTATCATCTGTGGATTTACACTGGCGCTTATCTTACCGTCCTATGGCCCATGGGCATTTTCATCGCGCAGTTCACAAAGCAGTGGCAGGCCGAAAGCAATCAGTCAGGCGGTCTGAAAGATGCGGGTCGTTACATCGGGATGCTCGAAAGGTTACTGATACTCACCTTTATATTTGTGAACCAGTTTCCGGCCATCGGCTTCCTGATCGCAGCCAAATCCATCCTTCGGTTCGGGGATATCCGCGAAAGCGGCAACCGGAAAGGGGCTGAATATATCCTTATCGGGACCATGATCAGTTTCGCTGCAGCCATCTTTACCGGAATTGCTGCCAATTACCTCCTCAACCTACCGGACTTATGAAAAAAATCGACACAGATCTGATGGATCAGCTGACATACAAAGCCAGGCTATCTCCCCGCAAACGAATGAACCACAACTTCCACACGGGACCGGAGGACACCCTGCAACGGTTGCTGAACGCGATGGAACCGGGAACCTATGTGCGGCCGCACAAACACGAAGATCCCGACAAGCGGGAAGTATTTTTTGCCCTGCGTGGCAAACTCTGCCTTGTGCAATTCGACGGGGAAGGCAATATTACCGGCCACGTTGTGCTGAGTCCCGGCGGACAGGCCGTGGCTGCCGAAATCGCTGAACGAACATTCCACACCGTGATTTCGCTGGAACCGGGATCCATCGCCTATGAAGCCAAAGACGGCCCGTACAACCCGATTGACGACAAGAATTTCGCCCCCTGGGCGCCGGCCGAAAATTCTCCTGAGGCAGCCCTTTACCTGCAGGGACTTATCGGGAAACTTGGCTTGAAGTAAGGTTGTTTTTCCTTATTTTTGCCGCACCGCTGATCAGCCTTCATGTCTGCAAATAATGACGGCAAGCAGTCAGTGGTTTTTGCCATGAATATTACAAAGCCTGCCATACCCAAGGGGACCCGCGACTTTTCACCGCTTGAAATGAATCGCAGAAACTACATTTTCGATACCATCCGTTCGGTGTTCGGGCAATATGGCTATCAGCCCATTGAGACTCCTGCCATGGAGAATCTCTCCACCCTACTGGGTAAATACGGGGAAGAAGGTGACAAACTATTGTTCCGTATCCTTAATTCCGGTGATTTCCTTTCAGGGGTAGATGAGCACGAACTGAAAAAAGATAATGCAGGACACCTGTCGCATAAAATCAGTGAAAAGGGGCTGCGTTACGACCTCACGGTACCTTTTGCCCGTTACGTGGTTCAGCACCGCAACGACATCACCTTCCCCTTCAAACGTTACCAGATACAGCCGGTATGGCGTGCCGACCGTCCGCAGAAAGGGCGTTACCGCGAGTTTTACCAGTGCGATGCCGATGTGGTAGGATCCGATGCCATGATCAACGAGGCTGAGTTGCTGCTGATCGCCGGCCAGGTTTTCAGCCGGCTGGGGATAAAGGTGGTGATTAAACTCAACAACCGGAAAATACTTTCAGGCATCGCCGAGCTGATCGGGTATGCTGATAAGATTACAGACATCACCGTTGCCATTGACAAACTCGATAAAATCGGGACTGAAAAAGTAAACGAGGAACTGGCCGGAAGGGGAATCAGCAGGGAAGCCATTGAAAAACTACAACCTGTTCTTCACCTGCAGGGATCTAATACAGAAAAACTCGGAAAACTGAAAGCGCTGCTCTCAGACACTGCTGACGGCCCGAAAGGTATTGAAGAAATCAGCGAAATCCTCGACCTTACAGGCATGATGCACATAGATTCGCCCGTTGAGCTGGATCTCACCCTTGCCCGCGGGCTGAATTACTATACCGGAGCCATCATAGAAGTAAAAGCAGCCGGCGTAGCCATGGGCAGCATCAGCGGAGGCGGACGCTACGATAACCTTACAGGAATATTCGGACTACCGGGGGTTTCGGGGGTAGGAATTTCTTTCGGGGCCGACCGCATCTATGATGTTATGAACGAACTCAACCTTTTCCCGGCAGGGGCATCGGCAACTACCAAAGTGCTGTTCGTCAATTTCGGCAGGGAAGAAGAGAAAGTCTGTATCGGCCTGGCTGCTGAATTAAGAAAAAACGGCATCAATACCGAAGTATATCCCGACCCGGCCAAACTGAAGAAACAATTCTCCTATGCCGACACCCACAGTATTCCCTGGGTGGTTATAATCGGTGAAGAAGAAAGGGCTGGCGGAAAGGTCGTTCTGAAGAATATGATATCCGGCGAACAGCGCTCTGTGGAAGCCGGCGAATTGATGACTTACATCCGCTGATCATGTTTATTGACTGGAACCTGAAGTTCAAGGTAAAAATCAACCGGGCAGGCCTCACTGTGAAAACCAGGGCATAATCCCTTACTTTTCATCAGTTTACAAATTCCGTCAACAACTTATTCCATTTTCTTATGAATACTTTTGCCATCAGTTCACAAAAGCTGAACCTGGAAACCATTGAACAGATTCTTCAGAACAACACGAAACTCATCCTTTCGGACGAAGCGAAAAGCAAAATTCAGCACTGCCGCGATTATCTCGACAGCAAGCTAGAAAACCACAGCGATCCAATTTACGGCATCACCACGGGTTTCGGATCGTTGTGCAATATTCAGATTTCAGCCAGGGACCTCAGCAAACTACAGGAAAACCTGGTGATGTCGCATGCCTGCGGCACCGGCAATGCAGTATCCGGTGATATCGTCAGGCTGATGCTGCTGCTGAAAGCCCATGCACTTTCGTCGGGCAACTCGGGGGTGCAGGTGAAAACCGTGGAGCGTTTGCTCGATTTTTACAACAATGATGTTCTCCCGGTCGTTTATGAACAGGGGTCACTCGGCGCCTCAGGCGACCTGGCCCCGCTGGCTCATCTCTGCCTGCCGTTGCTGGGCATGGGTGAAGTATCGGTTAAGGGGAAAGTACTTCCGGCTAAAAAAGTCCTGAAACAATTTGGCTGGGAGCCGTTACAGCTGCAGTCGAAAGAGGGCCTGGCCCTGCTCAACGGCACACAGTTTATGGGAGCCCACGCCGTTTATATCCTGCTGAAAGCCAAAAAACTCTCTTTATTCGCCGATATCACAGGAGCCATTTCTCTGGAAGCCTATAATGGCCGGCCGGATCCTTTCATGGAGCAGCTGCACACCATCCGGCCGCATCAGGGCCAGATCGAAACAGCCCGTAATTTCAGGAATATCCTGAACGGCAGCCGTCTGATCAGCCAGCCCGGTAAAAAAGTACAGGACCCGTATTCGTTCCGCTGTATTCCCCAGGTGCATGGTGCCGTTAAAGACACCGTCAGATATGCTGAAAGTGTCGTCCTAACCGAGATTAACGCGGTAACCGACAATCCCACTATCTTCCCCGACGATGATCTGGTACTTTCAGGAGGAAACTTTCACGGTGAACCCATTGCCTTTGCGCTGGACTTCCTCTCCATCGCCCTCGCCGAGCTTGGCAACATCGCCGAAAGAAGGGTTTACCGGCTGATTGCCGGTCAGCGCGGGTTGCCTGAGTTCCTGGTGGCGAAGCCAGGCCTGAACTCCGGCTTTATGATCCCACAGTACACCGCTGCCAGCATCGTCAGTCAGAACAAGCAACTGGCAACGCCATGCTCGGTCGACTCAATCACCTCGTCGAACGAACAGGAAGACCATGTGAGCATGGGCGCCAATGCCGCCACCAAAACCCTGAGGGTAGTGAATAACCTCGAAAAGTTGCTGGCCATTGAACTCTTTGCGGCATCGCAGGCCCTCGAATTCAGGGATGCCACCGCCACCTCCCCTTTCCTGAACGCCTTTATTTCGGAATACAGAAGTGCAGTTCCCTTTATTAAAGACGATACCATCATGTACACCGAAATTCAGAAATCAATTGACTTCCTGAAAAATGTGCGCATTGATTTTCCTGCATAATGCCGGAAATAATTAACCCGAAGATCCGGAATTAAAAATTATTCCGGATTTTTTTTTGCAGAATCCGTCCTTTTGCATTCCTTTGATGAAACAAACTAACTCCCGGAGGTATCATGACACTTATTATCAAAGGCAGCGGACTGACCATTGAGGATGTGGTTGACGTCGCACGGCACGGAAAACAGGTTGATCTGCATCCCGAAGCCATTCAGCGTATACAGGCATGCAGGGCCATGCTGGAGAAAAAAATTGTTGCCGGTGAAATCATGTACGGCGTCAATACCGGTATTGGCGAATTTTCGGAAGTAGTTCTCAATGATGACCAGGTAAAGGAGTTTCAGAAGTACCTGATATACAACCATGCCGCGGGCATCGGCGAAGCCATGCCTGCCGAGCATGTGCGGGGGGCCATGCTGGGCCGCATCAACGTGCATGCCCACGGAAATTCAGGTGTAAGGCCCGAAATCACCATGACACTTGTGGAAATGCTGAACAAAGGCGTTACCCCTTATGTATGCCAGAAAGGATCGGTCGGAGCCAGCGGTGACCTGGCGCCCATGTCGCAGATCGCCCTGCTGATGATGGGTGAAGGGAAGGCATTTTACAAAGGAAAACTGCTGGAAGGAAAGGAAGCCATGGAAAAGGCAGGCATCCCCATCCCGGGGCTGAAAGCCCGCGACGGCCTGGCCACCATCAACGGGAGCAATGTGCTCACCGCCATGAGTGCCATTTTTCTTTACGATGCCAACAACTGGCTGAAGCAGGCCGAAATTGCCGCAGCCATGTCGCTGGAGGCGCTTAAAGCAAATATGAAACCCTACAATGCCCTGTTGCATGAAGTCCGGGGATTCAAGGGGGCCGTAAGAAGTGCAAACGCCATCCGCCGGTTGGTTGAGGGCGGAGATCTGGCAGAGAACCGTATCAAATGCAAGGTACAGGATGCGTATTCCATGCGTTCAACTCCTCAGGTAATTGGTGCAGCACACGATGCCATTGCCTGGGCGAAATCGCAGGTTGAAATTGAATTGAACGGCGTGGGAGATAACCCCATCTTTTTCCCGGATCAGAACCTGCAGCTCTCCGGCGCCAACTTCCAGGGAACTCCCGTAGCCGTGCCCATGGATATGGCCGGATCGGTAATTACCATGGTAAGCGTGATGTCGGAACGCAGGATGAACCGCCTCAACAACCCGGCGCTCAGCGTGGGGTTGCCGGCATTCCTCACCAAAGGCGCAGGCATGTTTTCGGGCCTGATGCTCAGTCAGTACACCGCCGATATGCAGATCGTGGAACAACGCATCCTGAGTATGCCCGCCTCCATTCAATCCATTCCAGCGGCTGCCGACCAGGAGGACTTTGTATCCATGGGCATGAACACTGCCCTTAAGAACAACATGATCCTCGACAATGCCTACGGCATCCTCGGCATTGAATTTATGGCTGCAGCGCAGGCGCTTGATTTCAGGGAATATGCCTTCGGCAGGGGCGTTACCAAAGCCAAAGAAGTAATCCGCCGCCATGTTGAATTTCTCGACATCGACCGGCCGCTTTATAACGATCATAACAAAATGAAAGCGTTGGTGAAATCATGCGAAATTCTCAACGAGGTAGAAGCGGAGGTCGGCAAACTCGAAGGCTGATACGGCGCTTTTCATTAATTGTAAACGGCTGTCCTGATTGATTATTCAGAAAACGGCTGCCTTAACATCGCTGTGCAGCGCTTATCAGTCTCATGATTCTTAATACCTTCGCACCGGCCATTGTCAAAGGATCACGAAAAAATAAATTGCCAAATGATCAGAAAGTTTAAACAGTTTCCCGGATAACATCTTTCTGAAAAATAAAAAGGTCAGCATCACTATGACGGAACAAACCCCTGAAGACAAGAAACAACAATTCTATACCGGAAAACGGCCATCCACGCTTACCATGCTTTGTATTCTCTCCTTTATCGGGAGCGGAGGCACCGCACTATCGTCGCTGTTTGTGATAATGGCATATGATATCATCCCCATGGCGCTTGAGCAGATGCCTGTGCCTGAAGCTGAATCCATGCTTGAATTGGTTCAGGCGGCCGGTAAAAACTTCTTTGCTGTAACGGGACTTCTGAACCTGCTTTCGCTTACCGGGGCCATCCTGATGTGGAAGCTCAGGAAAACAGGGTTTCATCTTTACACAATTGCCCAACTGTTGTTGCTTGCCGCTCCGCTGCTGATGATAGCAGGCTACCAGATACCATTCACGACATTCCTGCTGACAGGAACTTTTATACTTGGATATGGCCTGAATATAAGGTTTATGAGGTAAGTACCCGTTTCAAACCCACTGTTTATAAACAATTTTGCTTTTTTTTCAACTACCTATTGACATTCTGGAGCATTATTCCTTAAATTAGCCTGCCGTTTCAAATGGCAAAACAGGTTTAAAAATGAATATACGTTGAGCGACAACCATATTCAACCTAAACATTCAAACAATAACACCCTCTTTTTAAGGGCGTTGTGTACATTTTCGCTGATTATAACAGGTTTCTGGATCATTATATATATTACCCGTTTATTTGGATTTAAGTTAATTGCATCTTCTCAGGACTTCTCCAACGCTCACCTGTTCTCCGGCTTCTCTGCCCTCCCTATGATCGGCTTCAGTCTGCTCGCGCTTACCGGAATTATCCTGATGTGGAAACTAAAGAAGCACGGTTTCTATCTCTATTTCGCTGCTCAATTCCTGCTCTTCAACTACCCCCTGCTCATTTTCGGAACCGAACATTTTGATTTAAACGAATTGTTCTTTTCCTCTGTCTTTATCCTGCTTTTCGGGATAAACCTGAGATACATGAAAAATTAGTTTCGGAATAAATCGGAAATACTGTCATGCAGGTAAAATTCCAACGCCGGAACTGCCGGAATACCCGGAATACTTGAAAATGCGATGTTACCAATCTAAATGTCAATTAATTGGGTTATTAAAATAATTTGTGGATTGGTCAAAGCATTGATGGTTGCCGTTGTTTCGAAAGGAAAAACAATGATTCAACATTAATTATTTGTTAATTTTGTTGTATCAGATACCGGAATTTATTATAAATTGCACCGACTAATGAAAAACTAACCTAAAAAGGAGGTCCTCTGAGAGAAGTAACACCTTAAAACCAACCAACACCAGTCAGAAAATTTACCTAAACAATTATTGTTTAACATTTTACTCATCAAAAACACACACTATGAGAAAATTTGCATTGATGCTTGCACTTTTGATTTTCGCCGGAGTGCAGGTAGTTCTGGCACAAACCACCGTTACAGGTACGGTTTCCAGTTCAGAGGATGGCAAAGGCATTCCCGGAGCTACTGTACTTGTAAAAGGAACAACTGTTGGTCTCACCACCGACATGAGTGGGAAGTACTCCATCAACGTTCCCGCCAGCGGACGTATCCTTCAGTTTTCGTTTGTGGGAATGAAAACCAAAGAGGTTACCATTGGTAATCAAACTGTCATCAACGTTGTCCTCGATCCTGATGTACTGGACATTGAGGGTGTTGTTGTTACAGCCCTCGGCATCAGCCGTGAAAAGAAATCGCTTGGCTATGCTGTTCAGGAAGCTACAGGGGAAGAAATGACCCGCGCAGCCAATCCCAGCCTAGAGTCAACGCTCTCAGGAAAATTTGCAGGCGTGCAGGTTCGCCAGTCATCAGGTATGCCGGGCGCACCGTCACAGATTTACATCCGTGGCGCCCGCGCTTTCAGCGGAAACAACGCCCCGTTGTACGTTGTTGACGGTATGCCGATCTCGAGTGAAAGTGATTACGCTTCAAACGTTACCGGAGCGGCATACTCAAACCGCGCTGCCGACCTTGACCCTAACGACATTGAATCCATCAACGTTCTGAAAGGCCAGGCTGCTGCCGCCCTTTACGGACAGAGGGCTTCAAACGGAGTTATCATCATTACCACCAAAAAAGGGAAAAATGCCACCGCTTTGGGTAAACCCGTAGTTTCTTTCAGTAGCAACGTCACAATTGACAATATTTCAAGGCTTCCGGAAGTGCAGCAGATTTATGCACAGGGAACCGGTGGAACATTCAGACCTGCAAATTCCTTTACATGGGGACCAAAAATTACCGACCTTCCCGACAATGCCACTTACGGTGGAAATAATTATGAAGGACATGCCGGAGAATTTTTCGATCCTTATAAAGGGATGTGGGTTACCCCGCAAGCATACAATAATCCTGAAGGATTTTATGACAGAAACGGCTATACTTTCAACAACAGCATTAACATCAGTAATGCGACTTCTATGGGCAATTACTCCCTGGGCTTCGGAAGTACAAATCAGACAGGCATTGTTAAGGAAACCGGAATGGAAAGGTACAATGCCAAAATGGCCGGAGATTTCAAGATGACCGATAAATGGAACATCGGATTTTCAGGAAACTATTCCGATTCAAAGATCGATAAACTGCCCTCTGGTAATGATAGCTGGTTGTTCACAGTGTATGGAGCTCCCGCATCTTTTGATCTTGTCGGAACTCCTTACCATCAGGAAGGTACCAACGGCCAATATCGTCAGATCAGCTACCGCCGCGGCGCTGTAGGAAAGAACCCCTATTGGGTGCTCGAAAACAGCAGCTATCAGGAAGCTACCAAGAGGTTTTTTGGCAACGGTTATCTTGAATTCAGACCTGCCAGCTGGGCAGCCATCAGGTATCAGATTGGTGTTGACTCCTATACCACCAACAATGCTGAATACACCGAAATGGGACAAGGCGACCTACCGACCGCAGCGCAATATCCCACCCCCGACAACCCGGTTTATGCTTACCTGGCTCCCACCGGTGGTGTAATTTACAATTATGGCGTTTCCAGAAGGATTGTCAATTCCCTGCTCACTGCGACCCTTACCCACAGTTTCAGCGATGATCTGAAGGGAAATCTTATCCTCGGAAATGAAATTGACCATAACTACAGGGAATTATACGATACTTATGGTTCCGGTTTTACCACCCCGGGGTGGAACAACCTTTCAAACACCAACAATCAGACATCAGCGTATACCTCATATGCCAGAAGGACTGCTGGTTTCTTCGGCAACCTCAACCTGGACTATAAGAATATGTTGTATTTCAACCTTACCGGTCGTCAGGATGTGGTATCTTCCATGCCAAGGGATAACCGCACTTATTTCTATCCCTCAACCTCATTGTCATGGGTATTTACAGAACTGGCCGGTCTTCAGGATAACAAAATCCTGTCATTCGGTAAGGCCCGAATTTCTTACGCAGAGGTAGGGCAGTCTGCAGATGAATTCTATCCGAAACCTTATTTTGTTACAGGAGGTGCAACCAGCGGATTCCTGGATTATGGTGTTACCTATCCCTGGCAGAATGTTACCGGATACAAGCTCAGCGCTACCCTTTACGACCCAAATCTGGTTCCTCAGAATACCAGTACCATTGAATTCGGATTTGACCTGCGTTTCCTGAATAACCGGATCGGAATTGATTACAGTTTCTTCAACCAGGTTGCCAAAGACCAGATATTCGCAGTACCGATGGCTGGCTCAACAGGATATGCCGAAATGGTTATGAATGCAGGAGAAATGAAAGGTGTCGGACACGAAGTAGTCCTGACCCTGAAACCCGTTCAGACCAAAAATTTCGACTGGGTCATCACAACCAACTTCAGCAAAATCGTGAATGAGGTAGTAGAACTTGCCCCCGGTGTTGAGAACATCAGCCTTGGCGGTTATGTAACCCCAAATATCAGGGCATCGGCAGGTGACACGTATCCTGCTATTTATGGTGAGCAATTTGTACGTGATGCCGAAGGCCGCATTCTTGTTAACGAAGATCCCAATGATCCTGGTTATGGTATGCCTATGACCGGTGAATTCGGAAAGATCGGTGATGTTTCCCCGAACTTCATCCTGACCGTCAATAATGCCTTCACCATTTTCAAAAACATCAATGTCTTTGCTCAGCTTGACTGGAAAGATGGCGGACAGATGTACAGCGGAACAAACAGGCTGATGGACCTCTACGGGACATCGAAACGTACCGAGGACCGTACTACTCCGTTTATCTATGATGGTTATCTTTCGAACGGCCAGCCGAATAACATCGAGCGTGGAGGACCAGAAGATGCGGGAGCATATGAAACCCTTTACTCAAGTGTTCTGGATGCGCTCAGCGAGGCACATATTTACGGCACTTCTTTTGTGAAGTTAAGAGAAGTCGGTATTTCAGTTAACCTGCCGAAAAAATATATTTCTGCCATTAAACTGAATCAGGCTTCAATCGGATTCGTGGCAAGAAATATCCTTCTATGGTCAGAACTTCCATATTTCGATCCGGAAGCCTCACAGGGACAAGGCAATATGACCAGTGGCATGGACTACATGTCACTGCCGCAGACAACCTCATACGGTTTCAGCCTTAACTTAACCTTTTAATCACTAAAAAATGACCTTAAATATGAAAAAGATATTGTCATTGATGTTGATATCCGTATTATTCTTCTCATGCAGTGAAGATAAAATGGATGAAATCAACGAGGATCGTAACAATACGACTGAAATGCAGTCAAAGAACCTGCTTCCTGACCTCCTTCTGAAAAGTGGTTTTGAGTCCACCGGCACTGATATTGCATGGTATGCAACTGTATATGTTGAGCATAATGCCGGTACATGGAACCAGTCTCACCAGGCTGACCGCAGGATTGCCCAGAATGCATCCTCATTGCTGAACAATAGCTGGAATGCCTTATATGATGTAATGAATATAGCCAAAACCATTATCAACAACACCGATCCTGAAACCGGCGCCGAACCGACCGATTTCTTTTCCAGAGGTGTTGCTGAGATTATGATGGCCTATAACCTGGCAATTGCTACCGATGGCTGGGGTGAAGTTCCTTATACTGAGGCATTCAAGGGTCTGGATAACATTAATCCTACTTTTGATAAGCAATCATCCCTTTATCCTGAAATCCAGCGGCTGCTCAACGCAGGTATTGAAGACCTGAATCAGGCTACCGTTATTCATGGCAATAAAGACTACATTTACGCAGGAGATAAAGCGCTGTGGATCAAGTCAGCCTATGCATTGAAAGCCCGCTTTGCCCTTCGCCTTACCAAGATCAACGGCGTACAGGCAGCTCAGGAAGCACTTGCAGCAATCCCCAATGCATACTCCAGCATTGATGACGCCATGCTTCTCGGTGGTTTTATTATCGACCTTCCCGGATCAAACCCATGGGGCGAATTCTGGTACTGGAGAGATCACCTCTCTGTGTCAACCACCATTTTCGACCTGATGACTGAACGCAACGACCCCCGTGCTTCAGCCTATTTCAGCTCCACCGATCCGGCTGACATTGCTCCCATCGGTGCTGCCGATCAGGTGCAGGGAGGCTATTCACAGTCGCTGTTTACCAGTGGCTGGGATGCTATGGCTTCTCCCATTCTTATGTTCACTTTCCATGAACTGAAGTTTATTGAAGCCGAAGCTAAATTCAGGGTTGGAGACGCTACATGGACAACTGCCCTGCAGGAAGCCATTCAGGCATCATTTGATTTTGTTGGTGTTGAAGGTGCCGCTGATTATTATACCAATGAGGTAGCCCCTAAACTTACCGCTGGTAACGAATTGAAGGAAATCCTTACCCAGAAGTATATTGCATTCTTCGACAGGGAAGCCATTGAAGCCTATAATGACTACCGTCGCACAGGATTCCCCGAAATGAAGAATCCCAACAACGCTACCGTTGGATTCATCTGGAGGTTCCCCTGGGCTTTAAGCGAAGTTTCTTCTAATTCAGCAAATGTACCCTCCTGGACCATATTTGATAAAGTATGGTGGGCAGGCGGAAACGAATAGTTGATGATTGACTGAAAAACTGCCCGGCACTCCCGGGCAGTTTTTTTTTGCATTGCATTAAAGTATTTGTATTTTTGCAGCGCAAACCAATCAGACGTTTCATGAAAATTACCCGTTCATACATTGCTCCCATTGCCACTGCATTTGTGGCTGTGAGCCTTTATGGCCGGGATACCCGCGTACATTTGTAAACAAAGCCTTTACCAATATACGGCCCGGCCTCTGTCAGAGTCCGGGCTTTTTTATTATCCAATAAACACTACTATATGCTTAAACAACTACTTTTACTTATGCAATCGGAAAAACAAACAGGTTCACGGTTCAGGCAGAAGCTGCGGGAATACAGCACGCTGATCCGTGAATCGCTTGCCGGCAGCGAACAGGATTATACCAGTCTGCGGCTGGGTGAAGCTATTTTTTTGCTGGCCGTACCCATGGTGCTCGAAATGGTGATGGAATCCGTATTTGCCATTGCCGATATCTTTTTTGTGTCAAGGCTGGGCGCCGATGCAGTGGCGGCCGTTGGCCTCACAGAATCCATGATGACATTGGTTTACGCGCTTGCCGTAGGTTTCAGCGCCGGAACCACCGCGATCGTTTCCAGGCGTATCGGTGAAAAACATCCGGGAGAAGCATCCCGCGCGGCAGCTCAGGCCATACTGGCAGGGGTGTTTGTAGCAGTTATTCTCGCGCTTCCGGGCATTTTTTATTCGTATGAACTGCTTCGGCTGATGGGGGCATCGCACGAACTTGCCGCCGCCAATCATGGTTACACCAGAATCATGTTTGCCGGCAATGTGGTCATCGTGCTCCTTTTTGTCATTAATGCCGCTTTCCGCAGTGCGGGGGATGCCGCCATTTCGATGCGCGTTCTGCTCGTGGCCAACGGGATAAATATAATTCTTGACCCATTGCTGATCTTCGGCTGGGGGCCGGTTCCTTCCATGGGTATTGAGGGCGCTGCCATCGCCACCAATATCGGAAGGGGATTGGCGGTCGCGTTTCAGTTCTATATTCTTTTTAAAGGAAACAAAAGAATAAAATTAAGCCCAGCACATTTTATCCCTGATTTCGGAATTATCGCATCACTTGTAAAATTATCCATCGGCGGCATATTGCAGAACATTATTGCAACCGCCAGCTGGATCGTAATGGTGAGAATCGTATCCGCATTCGGAAGCGCGGCAGTGGCCGGCTATACCATCGCCATCAGGATCATCATATTTGCCCTGTTGCCTTCGTGGGGACTGAGCAATGCGGCAGCCACCCTGGTCGGGCAGAATCTCGGCGCCGGCCGCCCCGACAGGGCAAGCCGGGCAGCCTGGATCACCGGATTCGCCAATATGGGCCTGCTGGGCCTGGTGTCGCTTG
>Ga0209203_1001727_pt1 | contig 15530 bp, 18 predicted proteins | sample AD_UKC109_MetaG_FD_184423 | JGI IMG/M metagenome (GOLD analysis project Ga0209203, IMG submission 184423) | Active sludge microbial communities of municipal wastewater-treating anaerobic digesters from Hong Kong - AD_UKC109_MetaG (SPAdes)... | ecosystem: Engineered > Bioreactor > Anaerobic >... | reverse complement strand
AATAATAACCTGTTTCCGTATCAAAGTAATAACCACGATATCTAAAAGGATTGATGTTCGCAATCCCTAAAGCTGAGTTATATTGATCAATAACATTTCCCCAAGCATCATATTTATACTTAGCTACAGTGATACCATTGATATCAACTAACTCAATGACATCTCCTTGCATATTGGTAATGTAAAAATATTCATTGCCATAATAATTTATACTGTGTTTTTTGTATTTGCCTTATATTATTCGGAAAAATTTATTTCCGAGAACATTTCTTGATACTGACTGTTTACTTCATAATACCTTTTTTCATATGAATCGTTTACATTACCTGTTATTTGCGCATAAAACAAATCATCAATTTCGAAGATTGACAATCCGTTTATACACAAATACGGATAATCTGACAAGTACATGATAATTCCATATGATAATTGAACATCGATATCCGAGATATACTCGGAAACATTTATGACATCTGACAGACAGATGGTTTCTTCTTCAGAAGACCATAAATCGGAATACAACAGTGTTTCATGTGCATCTATTTCATTCCAAGCCACGATGTTATTTATGTTGCAAGTGAAGTAATCGGGTACTTCGAAATCCTGACTGATCCACATGCTGTTGGCTAGACCATCAATAAAGATTACGTTGTAATCGGCATCGTCTGAAGAAACAAATACATTGATACGTTTTGTGTGATAAAAATTCCAGGTCCATCCTATTTGTTTTAGATCCGTATCATTATTGAAGCCAATGCCTGTATTGACTTGATAAGGAGTATAGGTTCTTCCGTCAAAGAAAAACTGGTCGTCATCAATGGTAATCTTTTCATAGTCAGATATGCAGCCAAAAAGAAAACATAACAAGAAAATACATACACAGAAAAAACTCACAAATCTTTTCATTGAACTTACCTCCTTACCTTAGCTGTGAAAAAATCAATAATTTGTTGAATCGCTATTGCTCTTTCTGTTTTATGGCCAAAACAAGATGGAATAATGGCAATTGAATGTGTATGATAGAATTGCACAACTGATGAAGCTGATTTACCTTCTCGTAAAAGTGTTTGTACATAATCCAAACAATTATTTGTTAGAAAACAATATTTTGGATAATTATTTTCATTATCATATTTTAGTGCCAAGTCTAGTGATGAGGTGTAGTCGCCAGATAAATATACTTGTTGACAACCTTCTATACCAAATGCGAGTGCAAGTGAGTGCCAAAAACCTGTTTTATTTTCGAACCTTTTCTAATCGCTTTCTTTCATTTTTCGGACATAAGTTGATGCATTGTTTTTACTATCTCCAGTGAATTCTGTTATCCACCAATCTCCATTAGAATCTTGTATCAATAATAATGAATGTCCTAATATAGGAAGTCCATATTTGCCATAATCTGTTATCAATATGGCATCTTCTCCATTAGGATCGACAAACATTACTGGATTGTTGTAGTCAGAGATAACCATTACCTAAATCAAATCAATATGTTTTTTAGAAAAGCGCCTTATGTAAATAAAATATATAAAGAACTACTTCTTCGACTCTTTTATGATAGTCCTTATATATATAAATACAACTGCCCCAAGCAAAAATATGCCATAAATACAAATCCCATATGCAAGATATAAATTGAATGGCTGACCATCTAAATTGTAGATCAGATAGCCGGTGATAAAATATATTACTATCAGCGTATAATGGATTACTTGCATAATAGCTGCAGAGAAAGAAACATTATCAATCTGGTTTTGGTTATTTCTGTTTTTACTTCTAATTATTAGATACTTGAGATAATTAATTTTGCATAATTTTCTGCCAGATATTTTATCATAATAATCAATAAATATACTCAAAATAGCCCCCATAATAATGGGTAATATTGCGAAGATTATATACTTCAAAATGTCCATAAGCATCTCTCCTAATAAGCATAATCAATTGTCAAATTGCTTTGATTATTTGGCCGGATATTGTGCCATTCGATTGCTTCATTAATGCTTCCTTCGGCAAAACCTAATCCGATACCAATTGTAACGCCTCTTACTCCATCACTTATTCCAGGGAATACACCTATTGTTCCCGCAAATGCTCCAAATCCTGCTGAAATTCCCACTGCTGTCCATGAAAATGAATGTGTAATTAATCCAGAAACTGCGGTTACAGAGGCGGATATTGTAGAATTAATTCCAGCTTGCATTCCAATATACGCAATTCTTCTTAAAAGAGTCGTTGTTTTTATGAATGTCTCACCGACAAGGTGAGATGCTGAACCAAGCCCTCCTGCAATAGCACCTACCATAAAAGACTTCGAAGCATTCTCCCAATTAAATGTCAAATTACCCTCAACATTTGTTGATAGTCCACCAAAGAATCCGCTTATTACAGCTCCGGACAATGCTCCCCATGCAGCAGCTGATACCACAGATGCAAAGCCACATGTTAGGACGTTTGCTGCTACAAACAACCCCACTATAACCACAGCACCAATTGCAGCATGCCACCACGCTTCTCCACTAGGATCTATATACATAACTGGATTATTTGCACAATAAGCATACATATTAGTTGAAAGGATATCTCCTAGTTCGCCAAGCAATCCATCACTACTTATAAACCTGCCAGTTTCTGGATTATAATAACGGCTATTAAGGTAATACAATCCCATTTCGATATGCGATTAGGCATTTTAAATAAGTTATTTTATTGTTTTAATTTATTTAATGCTTTATTAAACAATTCTAATATTAATGGATTTTTTATAGAAAAATCATTTTCCTCAACCATTTGTCTTGCTACATTATAATTCTCATGATGTATTTCTAGTATAATTTTAGCCACCAAAATAGACTTTATATATTGTTCTTTATCTACTGAACTAACTTTCTCTGCGATATTGATTTCCTTACAAGCGGTGTCATAATCATCTATTGATAAGTAATAGAAAATCATCCATATTCTTTTTGACAGATAATATTCAGCATCAGTAATATTTTGAATTGACTTAATAAAATTCTTATTATCACCTAATGTTAAATAGCAAGCAGATAAAATAACATTAACGTAATTCCTTTGTTTGTTTCTTTTACCTGAATTAAAGGTTGTATACAATCTAGATAGTTTAATACATCTGTTAAACTCACTATTTTGATATGACTGATTAATTTTATTAAAGATATTCCTCAAAATCAAAGATAGAAATATACTAAACAAAGTTATAAATAAAAGTAACAAGCCTAAAAACTTATATTTAATTATTGAATTTGGATATAGTACTCCTAAAAAATAGAGAGCTACTGACATCAAAAACAACATTAAAACTACTAGTATTTTATTTTTTAACATAATAAATACTCCTCACTAAAGAACGGGTGTTGGATTAGGATTAGTTGAAGGGAGTTCAATACTACCTAACCACAAAGCCAAATAATATATTCCGACAACTACTACAACTGTTTCAGGTTTATTCCAATTTGTTTGAGTAAATGAATAGAAGCCATTATCTTCATATATTGTTTGTCTAGCTCCAACTCTACCTAGAATATTACTTGAAATAGTAGTTTCTGTTCCATCACCATACCAGCCAAAACCGTGTCTAGTTCCATTGAAAACTATAAATCCCTTTCCTTCACTATTAGTGAATTTTACACCGATTGAATATTGATCTAATTTCCACCATTTAGAAGGTATACTAGTGTAAAAAGTAACTGGTTTGTCACTTGGATTACAATATCCAAAACCTGTTTTGGTTTCGACAACACCATAATATGATTCGTATGCATTTTCTTCTTTGTATAAAGAAAAACCAAAAGTCTCGTCAAACCAATCGCCAACATCATCCCAGAAGCTTCTCCAGGAGTACCCTGTTTCATCAGTAAACATAATAGGATTATTAGCACAATAAGCATACATGTTGGCAGATAAAATATCGCCGACTGCTCCTACCATTCCGTCAGCACTTATAAATCTGCCGATCGTCGGATCATAATATCTTGACTGTAAGTAATACCAGCCTGTTTCATAATCGTAGTAATAACTTCGGTAACGGAATGGATTTACATTGGCAATGTTTAAATTGTAACTGTTTATATAGATTGTTTTTCCCCAAGCATCATATTTATACTCTGCCACCATATTCCCGTATGCATCAGTCAGACCGATGACATCACCCTGCAAATTGATGATACAGACATAAAAGTTGACTTTTCCATTGGTATCTTTTTATAAATATATTGTATAGAATATTTATTATAAAAATAACACGATAAAATGCATTTGTAAATTGATATATAAAAAAATAAGTTATATTTTTATATTACCTTTTCATAACATATGTTTTGCAGAAATGATTTGTTAAAAAAAGATCTTCCTTAAGCATCCTGGTAAACAGCTCGATTACCGTTTACTTAATGAAGATCAAATATGGATAAATAGTTCTATTTACTGACTGAAACCATTTTTTGTCAACGGCTTTTTTCAGATGTCGTAATACCGAATGAATTCGGCCGGATGGGGAATCTCGCTGATTTCCCTAGCTTCCCGTCTTTTGCGTTCGCACCAGACTTTGATGAGTTCTTCCGGGAACACGCCGCTCTTCGTCAGATAATCATGATCCGACTCCAACGCGTCGATTGCTTCGATAAGGGAAGTCGGTATCTTGTCGATTTTACCTCTTTCATCTTCGGAAAGGGAATAAAGGTTGAAATCGAACGGCCCCCAATTTCCGGCAGCCGGATCGATCTTTTTCTCGATGCCGTCGAGTCCGGCCATCAGAATCGCCGAATAGGCGTAATAGGGATTGGCTGTGGCGTCGGGATTCCTTAGTTCGAAACGTTTGACGGATGGTGTTTTGGCATAGGCCGGCACCCGGATGATTGCGCTACGGTTGGCAGTGGCGAAACCGACGACAACCGGAGCTTCGAAACCGGGAGTCAAACGTCTGTAGGAATTGGTCGACGGATTCGTAAAAGCCGAAAGCGAAGATATGTGCGACAAAATCCCGCCCATGAAATACATTGCGATCTGAGACAACTGGGCATAACCGTCCTTGTCGTAGAAAAGCGGTTCTCCGTCTTTCTTGAGAAGCATGTGGACGTGCATGCCGTTTCCTGCTTCGCCACGGATCGGTTTGGGCATGAAAGTGGCGGTTTTTCCCGCCCGGAGGGCGCTGTTCTTGACAACATATTTGATCATCATGGTGTCATCGGCCATCTTTTCCATGTTACCGAGTTCGACCTCTATTTCGTGCTGGCCCGAACCTCCGACCTCATGATGATGGTATTTGACCGCGATATCTAGCTTCTCGAGTTCCAGGGACATGCGGCTTCTGAGATCGTAATCGGCATCCTGGGGAATGTCCGCATGATATCCGGCATCGGCGGCCAGCATGTAGCCGTCGCCGCTTTGCCTGGCGCTATGGCTCCAGGAGGCGCGGTTACTTTCGAGATGGTAATAGACATCTCCCGGCATCAGTTTGTATTCGGCTTTGTCAAAGATATGGAATTCGAATTCCGGTCCGATGATCATTTCATCGGCAACCCCGGATTTACGCATGAATTCGATCGCGCGTCTGCTGACGTTGCGGGGATATTGTCCGAACGGTTCATTCGTTTCTCCGATCACATAAACATCGCCGATCATCGCCAATGTTTTGGCTTGGGCAAACGGATCGATGGTCGCGCTTGTCGGATCGGGAATAAAGATCATATCGCTTTTTTCAATCGGAGCGTATCCGTAATTCGAGGCGTCGAAGCCGATTCCGTAACGAAATATGTTTTCCTGAAAGCGGCTGGCGGGGATCGTAAGATGCCGCCACCTTCCATCAAGATCGATCATTTTGAAATCGACCATTTCAATGTTGTTTTCCTTGATGAATTCCTTGATTCCGACCATGTTTTTCGTCATTGCTACCTCCGAAAGTAAACGCTTGCATTTAAGATTATACCAGTATTATGGGAAATATGCAACGAAATCAGAAGTGTGGTAAATAAAAGTCATTTTCATATTGTCAAAGGCAATGAAAAAGGCGTTTTTCAGCGCCTTTTATCATTCATGTCTCGTTACTTGGAACCTTTCCATGGAGTAATTCTCGCCACTTCCGATCCCGGCTTTTCTCAAAACGATATTCACTTGATCCTCGACTGTGTCGACATTGTCAAGATTCGGTAAAAGCAAACCCGACCGGTATCCTGACCTGACGATGACACCGTATTTTTTGGGATCTAGTTCCGCCTTTGAGGCGATCCTCTCCGGCAGTTCCAACACATCCACGCTATAGATGATATCCTTCAGTTCGGTGGCTTCCACTTTGTCAAAACGGGGATCGTTGATTCCGGCCGATACCGCATTTTTGATGATCTCTTCGGCCACGGATTTGCTTTGAGGCATGATCGTACCGATACAACCTCTCAGTCTTCCGTGCTCATGAAGCGAAACAAAGACGCCTGCTTGTTTTCTTACTAGTTCGTCGGGAAGACCTTCCGGCAAAATCAGGCGTTTACCGGTCAAAACATAATTTTCCAAAGACATTCTGGCAAGACGGATATAGATATCCTCTCTTTCTCTTGTTTTGGATATTTCCTTGGTTTCAGCCTCACGGGCCTGTTTGTCAAAATCACGGGTGGAATCGGCACCTGCCGGTTCAAACGAGGCGATCCCGTAACCGACACCGAATGGGCCTTCATAAGAAAGCAATTTTGGTGTGACCTTTTCCTTGTCGAAAAGTCCCGCCATGATAACAAAAGAGCGCAGTCCGCATTCGGCGGCCGACTCCAGAAAACTTTCCGAAAAAGTCAAAAACTTCAGAAAATCTCCTTTGGCGATCGCCAGAGTGACATCCTGGTCGAAAATGGGCCCGTCAGGACTGAAGCCGTAAGGCCCGTCGGCGGACAGTTTATGCGATAGATCACCGCTTGCGATGTAGACGACCCTCCTGTTAGTTTCTTCGATCGCTTTTCTCACACATTTGCCAAATTCGTAATGATCGTATAATGACAGACCAGATATCGACATCCGGACCGATTTGTAATCGGCATACTTCTGTTCTATGAAATAGAGAGGAACCATCGTTCCGTGATCGAGCGACTTGTCGCGTTCTCCCAGCGTGCCCGCTCTCAGATTGCACTCCTTCGCCTCCCTGACGATATGTTCGACCAGTTCGTCATCGTATTCTTTCGCCATACCGACGCTTTTGACTCCGAAAAGGCGGAAATCGCCGGTAGCGAAATTTCCCGGTGAAATATGGATGTAATCGGAATACATGATGGAGTGCGGGGAGGAAACGATGATCGTTTCGGGGGCTAACTGGGCGATTTCCTCCGCCACCTTTTCAAAAGCGGCGATTGTCTTGCCGATCTTTTCGATCTCGTTTCCACCGATCGCCGGGACGGCAAGCGGCGGATGCGGCATGATATATGCTTTCAATAGCGGCATATTAGTTCATCTCCCATTCGCGGATATTTCCAATGTGGATATTTTCAAGACCGGCGTTTTCGCCGATCGCCCGGGCTCTTTTCAAGGTTGTGGCCGGCGTAGGTTCGCCTTCGTCCATCCGCCATGCCGGGAAAAAACGGCTGATGTGCCAGGGAGTGTCCTTACCCAGTTTTTCGGCGATGAAATTCGCCATTTTGGTCAGTTCACTATCGCTGTCGTTCACTCCGGGAACGACAAGGGTCGTCACCTCTAAATGGATTCCGGCTTTTTTCATGGTTTTCACGTTGGAAAGAACGCTTTCGACATCGCCGCCGCAATAAGCGCGGAAAACGTCGTCTCTTATCGACATCAAACGGCGTTTTGATCGACAGTTCGTTCGCCGAATCCCACGGCTACAACATCGGAGACACTATCCAAATCGAACTGACGGCATATTCGCTTTCTTTCGAAACACAAATCACCGGGACAATGTGCTATGCGGAAGCCACTTCGACGAAATCAGTTTGTCCCATTTATATAAGCATCGCACAAAACCAGGGTTTGTTGCCGTTTTTCAATGCATACGCAAACCAAGCGCTTGTCAAAACCGGCGATGTTGCATATACAAGGCAAGCGATCAACAACCATTATAGCGACCAAAACAACTTGCTTTTCATTCTGGATATGGACACTACCGAGTCGTTCACTTTGCTTGAAAACGAGGTTTCCCAAAGCAAGGCCATGATCTATGTGTTCCCGGTAATCTTTCTTTTTGTTTCTGTCCTTGTGATCTTGACGACGATCAGCCAGCTGATCCTGAGAGAGAGAATGAATATCGGAACATTGAAAGCTCTCGGTTACAGCAATCCAGAAATCGCCTCTCATTATTCCTCAGTGGGAATCATCGTCACGCTCTTCGGGGCGTTGATTGGAGTAATGATCGGACCGAAAATCATTCCGCATGTCATGGAAGTCAAATATGAACTCGTATACAATCTTCCGGCTTATGACGGCGTAATATACAGTATCCTTTGGAGTTTTGCGGCCATTTTGGCCGTCGGATTATTGTCCGCTTCCTTAAGCTTTTTGATCTGTCGGGACGTTCTAAAGGAGACTCCGGCCCAGTGCATGCGCCCGAAAGCGCCGAAAAACATGATGATGATCAGATTGATCGGAGGTGACGGACATGATGAACCAGTCGCGCCTGTCGATTAAGATGGCCATTCGCAATATCATCGTCCATCCCGGAAGAGCGTTCATGAGCGTCATTGGCGTGATGGGCTGCGTAGCACTACTCGTCTGTGCCTTCGGAATCGGCGATTCGGTTAATTACAGTATCGACAACGAACTAAACCGCCAATTCACATACGACATCAATACGACATACGACAAAGCAAATGAAACCGTCCTATATGATTATCTTGATAACAAAGGTGCCGATTACGAACCATACCGCTCCTTCCTGGCAACCGTTTCCGGATATAGCGAAGCCTCTATTTACGTTTATGTCCTGGAAAGTCCTTCCGCTCACACCACTATTGATGTTTCGGAAGGCGTCGCCATCAGCCGTTCCAAAGCCGATACAATCGGCGTAAAGGAAGGCGATGAAATCACGATTTCGGTCGCATCCGGCAGTGTCGTTGTCACCATTGATTCATTGGTTGACACTTCTGTCACTCAGGGGGTTTTTATTTCCGAAGCTGATTTCGGGCTCATTGATCTCGATGCCATTCTCACATACCATCTCTGGATTTCCCTCTACGGAGCAACAGATGAAATAGTTGATGAGATCAACTCAATCAACGGAACCAACGGCGCTTGGCTCAAAAGCGACCGCCAGGCGATGATCGATGACAAAGTGACTTCGATCAACACTATCCGCAAAACCATGATGATTTTCTCGATTTTGCTTTCCGTCGTCGTTCTTTACAACTTCTCGCTTTTGAACATGAAAGAAAGCATCCGCGACATCGCCACCTTGAAAGTTCTCGGCCACAAAAACATCCGGATCGGCAAAATCTTGGTTTATCAGATGATGATCCTGGTGTCAATCGGAACTATTTTCGGATTGTTGCTTGGTTATCCCATGCTCTATCTTGTCATGAGTAGCAACAAAGTCGATGTGATGGCCTATCTGTATCATATCGAACCAGCATCCTATGTCTATGCGGCCTTGCTGTCGATCGGAACGGGATTCATATTCAACATTGTGTTCACAACCTATATCCGCAAGATTAAAATGGTCGAAAGCCTTAAAAGCATCGAATAATCCCATAATACGGAGGTATTCTAGATGATTTGGCGCCATATAAAGGTAGTCGTTTTATTTACATTCGTCGTCATGTTGGGAATCCTGGCATTCATTCCGCTTCCCGATTTTCCAGCGACCGGATTCTACGAAACATTCGAAACGATATACGGCGATGAAATTGCCGACAAAAATCTAAAGTATTTGGCCTTTGACGAGACTTCCCTTCCGATCGGATACCGTCCCTATTTCAACACGCTCATGAGACAATATTGCCGTAGAAACCATATGAGATACCTGATTGCCACTTATGATGAACTGAAAGAAGACGGATATATCATCGATGGCGGATTCCAAAACGGCGTCATTCTTCACTTTCACAACATATCGATGACAGGCAATGACAACATCAGTGGAGAAATATCCATATACAGCGGCTCCCTTTCCGCAACAGGGAGGGACTTCTTTACCCAATATGACGACGGCTGGATTGTCAACACTTCGAATTCTTTTTGGATAAGCTGATCGGGTTAATCAATACCTTAAATTGTCCTTATTTGTCAAAGAACGAAAAGACGGTTTGCTAAAACCGTTTTTTTGTGTCAGAAAAAGGATTTTTTATACTCATAAAATCCTTTTGGACCAAATTTGTCGCGATAAGCATGACGATAAGTGATATAATTATTTTGAAGATTAGAAAAGAAAGGGACATCATGCCATGTACGAAATAATCGAAAAGAAACCACAAAACGCCGATGTCGATCTTTTGGAAATTCTGGCGCCGATGGTCGCCAAAAACGCAAAGCCTGGTCAGTTTCTGATCATCAGGGTAGACAAAAACGGGGAAAGGATCCCGATGACGATCGTGTCGCATACAGAAACAACCGTCACGATCATTGTTCAGAAGGTAGGCTATTCCACCATGCTTCTTGGCAAAATGCAAAAAGGGGACGCTTTGGAAGATGTCGTCGGACCATTGGGAATGCCAACAATCATCAGACCGGTTAAAAAAGTTCTCGGCATCGCCGGCGGCGTCGGAGCCGCTCCGCTTTATCCGCAGCTTAGGGAATACGCTTCCAGAGGATCATCCGTCGACCTTATAATCGGAGCCAGAAACAGGGATCATCTGATCCTGAAGGATGACTTCGCGGCTTTCTGCGAGAATATCCATATTGCAACAGACGATGGCAGTATCGGAACCAAGGGATTCGTCACCGACGTCGCCAAACGCCTCTATGAAACCGAAACCTACGATCTTGTCATCGCCATCGGACCGCTTGCGATGATGAGAGCGGTTGTCGAACTAGATAAAAAACATGGTCTCAAAACCGATGTATCGCTGAATCCGATCATGATCGACGGAACAGGAATGTGCGGAAACTGCCGGGTGTCGATTGCCGGAAAAACTTATTTTGCCTGTGTCGACGGACCGGATTTTCCGGGAGATGACATCGATTTTGACGAACTTCTGGCCAGACAAAACTCCTACCGCGAGGAGGAGCATATCTGCCGTATCAAACTTGGTGATAAAAAATGATCAAAGACAGAATTATTATGCAAACCCAAGATCCCTTGATCCGTAACCATAATTTCAATGAAGTCGCTTTAGGTTTCTCTGAGAATGAAGCCATTCTTGAAGCTTCGAGATGCCTGCAATGCAAGAATCCGACTTGTATCGCCGCTTGTCCCGCTAGTGTCAAAATTCCAGATTTCATCCGCCTGATCAAGGAAAAAAACAGCCGGGTCGCTTATGACACGATATACAAGGACAATGTCCTGCCGGCGGTCTGCGGCAGAGTTTGCCCGCAGGAAAGCCAGTGTGAAGGCGCCTGCGTCTTGAATCGTACGGGCCGTCCGATCGCGATCGGCGCCCTTGAGCGTTATGTCGGGGACGAAAGTCTCAAATGCGGCGAATGTAAAGATGAAAAAATCATTCCCAACGGCAAAAAAGTCGCCGTTGTCGGCTCCGGTCCCGCCGGATTGGCAAATGCCGCTTCCCTGCGTCGGATGGGATACGACGTCGATATTTACGAAGCTTTACATGAATTCGGCGGCGTTCTCCAATATGGCATTCCGGCTTTCAGATTACCTAAAACAATCGTCGAAAGCGAAGTATTGCGCCTTGAAAAACTGGGAATCAAATTTCATAAGAATGTCATCATCGGTAAATCGCTCACCATCGACCAGATGAAAAACGAGCTCGGATACGATGCCATATTCGTAGGCACCGGCGCCGGACTTCCCAAATCGCTTGGAGTTCCCGGCGAAGGACATAGCGGCGTATTTTCCGCCAACGAGTTCCTGATCCGCGTGAATCTGATGAAAGCAACTCCTGCCATGGATTATCCGACACCAATCCGAATTGGCGATAACGTGGCCGTCATCGGTGGCGGCAATGTCGCCATGGATGCCGCCAGGGTTGCCAAACGCCTGGGAGCGAAAAATGTCTTCATTCTTTACCGGCGTGACAAATCTTCGCTTCCCGCCCGGCTGGAAGAAGTCATCCATGCCGAAGAGGAAGGCATCATATTCAAGTTACTTCACAATCCCGTCGAATTCATCGGCGAAAATCATCAATTAAAGGCTGTCAGATGCGAAAAGATGGAACTAGGCGAATTGGATTCGTCCGGCAGGGCGAAACCGGTCGGCACCGGTCAATACGAGACTTTCCCGGTCGATTCCGCCATCGTTTCGATCGGGGAGAATCCCAATCCCATCATCAGCAAGGCAACTCCCGGTCTTGAAACGGACAGGAAAGGCCAAATCGTCGTAAATAATCACCAGACATCGATAGCAGGTGTTTTCGCCGGCGGCGACGTCGTGCTCGGAGCCGCCACGGTCATTCTGGCGATCGGAGAAGGCAAGGACGCCGCGATAGCGATCGACGAATATCTTAAAAAAATTTGAAATAGAATAATTAACAATCAAAAGCCCGAAGACATGCGCCTTCGGGCTTCTTTTATTCCTGGAACCACTTTGCAATCAAGTAATCAAGCGTTCCGTTATCTTTCAAGACTTCCAGAGCGTTATTGAAGATATCGACATAGCCGCTTCCTTTGGCAAAAGCGATCGCATTTCCATAGAGCTGGTCGAGATCGGTTATAAGTTCTGTCTTGGTAAATTCGCTGTTTGCCTCAACAATCGAGTCCGCCACCAGACTTTCAACCAAAAGCACGTTGATAGTACCGATTTTGATCTCTTCGATGATCTGGGAATTGGTGTCTCTCAGTTCGACCGTAAATCCATAATCTTCCGCCAATTCGCCTAAAAGTTCCGCTTGGATGGTTCCGAGTTGCGCTCCTACCACGAGTCCTTGAAGATCGTCAAGCGTATTGTAACTATTCTCGTATTCATAAACCATGTAATTGGTAATGCCATTCTCGCTGTTGTAATAGACTTCGCCGAAGTCGACAACATTTGCACGGTCAGGTGTCGGGGTTATGCCGGCGATCGCCACTTCGTACTGGCCAGCCTGCAGACTGGCGATGATACCTTCGAAGCTGACATCGAGCCATTCGATCTCTATTCCGGCTTCGCTCGCCAAAGCTTCCATCAGTTCGATGTCGAATCCGGTCAATTGACCGTCTTCATCCACCATTTCGTATGGTTCGTAACCGCTCGAGGTCAGAACCGTCAATACTTCCGTATCGCCTTTTTGTTGGCATCCCGCCAGCGACAATACGATAATCAATCCAAATGCCATGACAATTTTCTTCATAATTTTATCCTCCTCACAGTATTTTATCCAAAAATTGTTTTGTTCTTTCTGCTTTCGGATGTTGGAAGAATGCTTCCTTGGAACCGGTCTCGATAATTCTCCCTTCATCCATGAAAATCACTTCGTCCGCCACTTCTCTGGCGAATCCCATCTCATGGGTCACGATAATGTTCGTAAGCCCGATATGGGTCAGTTTCTTGATCTCGTCCAACACCTCGTTGACCTTCTCCGGATCCAGTGCCGATGTCGGCTCGTCAAACAGCATGACGTCGGGAGAAAGGACCATCGCTCTGGCCAGAGCCACCCTTTGCTTCTCGCCGCCGGAAAGATGTTTGGGATAGGCATCCAGCCTGCTTGCCATGTTGACCTTGTCAAGCGAAATCATCGCCATTTCTCTGGCTTTATCCTTGTTAAGTTTCTTTTCCTTAACCAGGGTATACATCACGTTTTGTAAGACGTTCATGCCGGAAAACAGGTTAAACTGCTGGAAGACTATACCGATCCTGGCTACCAACTGCCGGTGCTTGATCGTGGTCACGTCAACGCCTTCGAAAAGTACTTTCCCTTCATCGATCGGCGTCAGTTGGTTGATCGTCCGCAGCAAGGTCGATTTCCCGCTGCCGGAAGCTCCCAGAATGACCGTGGTCTTTCCTTTTTGGAATTCATGACTGATGCCTTTCAGCACCTCGATGTCGCCAAAAGACTTATGTACATCAATCAATGTTATCATTTTGCGTAAATCACCTCCAGACGGCGGGCTATCAGGCTGAATACTTTGATCAGGACATAATAGAATACACCGATGATGATCAAAGCCTCGAAATACAGATAGGTCTGGGCAGTGACAATCTGTTGCCGGCGGAAAAGATCCTGGATGCCGATCACGCTCACGATCGATGTTTCTTTGATTAGAGTGACGAATTCATTCACGAGAGCCGGAAACGAATTCTTGAAGGCTTTGGGTAAAACGATGTCCTTATACATGTGGTATTTGCTAATCCCGAGCGCTTTCGCCGCTTCGATCTCGCCCGGGTCGACGCTGTTGATACCGCTACGGATGATTTCCGACACATAGGCGGCACTATTCAGACCAAATGTGATGAACGCCGCCATCAGGGCAGTGATGGCGAAATCGATGTTCATGCCGAATCCGTCGTTGAAGATTCTATCTAGCAGTTGGGGAATGGCAAAATAGATAATCGACAGTTGGAGCAGCATCGGGGTTCCCCGGAAGATATCGATATAACCGCGGGCGAATCCGCGAAAGAATTTTCGTTTGTTCATGAGGACCAAAACAACGCCCAGAATAAAACCGACGATCGCCGCCACAAAGGCGATCAAAAGCGTAATGCCGATACCTTTGGCGAGATAGGGTATCCACGGTTTGATTTTTTCATAATCGAATATATCCATGAAATCACTCCTTGAAATAAAAAAAGACCGTCCTTAAAAACAAGGACGATCGAATGAACGCGGTGCCACCTTTGATTCCCGGCCATGATGCATGCCGGACTCTCATACCCATAACGCAGGTTCTGCGTGACCGCCTCAACAAGTTTCGACGATCCGACTCCCAGTCACGTTCGTTTTCCTTCCCTCATCGCCTTTCACCAACCGGCGACTCTCTATAGACCATCGGGAAAACTACTACTACTGTTCACGGTTTTCCACGATTATGCCACAGAGAAAAAGATTTGACAAGGGCTTTTAAAATGAAAATGTTTTCAGTGGCGAAAATAAATATCGTAACTGATAAAAACCTTCAAATTTTTATCTGGGTGTTTATTTGTATAAGAAATATCAAGAATTCTTTAATCTTCGCTATATCATATGAGTTATTTACGAAGTAAGAATGACATAGGTCAAGACTGATATGATATTATGACTTATTTATGTTAGGTGCCAGAAAAGCCAATCACAAAAAGCTGTTCCGACGGCATTGAAACATATGACACATAAATATGAAAATCAGTTTTCATATTACAGCTAGTTAGGGCAAATTAACCTTAATTTAGTGCATTTTTATTCACTTCACTTTTATTTGTTTCAACCAATTAATATTAATGTTGCTGGATACAGTTTACTTTTTGTGCATTTTATTATATTATGAATTCACAATAATAAAGCAGTTTTACTAATAACAAAGGAAAC
>Ga0209203_1001726_pt1 | contig 15532 bp, 14 predicted proteins | sample AD_UKC109_MetaG_FD_184423 | JGI IMG/M metagenome (GOLD analysis project Ga0209203, IMG submission 184423) | Active sludge microbial communities of municipal wastewater-treating anaerobic digesters from Hong Kong - AD_UKC109_MetaG (SPAdes)... | ecosystem: Engineered > Bioreactor > Anaerobic >... | reverse complement strand
TCTTCTATGACGAGTTCTGATACCATTCCCTGTTCAACAAGTTCTACCAATTCCTGTGCTTTGGGTCTTTCTTTGAATGGTACTTTTCCACTGACTTTGTCGAAGAGCACCAAATCATATTTATCTTCATCTGCACTGAAACGATTTCCAGATTGCTGAAGTGTGCTAACTCGATTGTATTTTATTTTCATATTTCGGTTTTTTTTGTTTTCGTTTAAGTCTGAGATTTTTTTTGTCTCATTATCGGCTAAAAAGAGGGGTTATTGACCCCTGATGTTGTGTTCCTATAAGTTTTGACTAAATAGGAAACATCTTTTGAGTTTTGTCTCATAATTTGGCAATAGTGTATCTTTTTCTTTTTGGTTAGAGATTCCCTGCATTTATTATTTGTTCTCATGGCTCTCTGGATTAAAGTTTAGTTTGAAGAACAGGCATAAAAACTTGTGTAGAGATTATCAAACGGCATGAAATTCTTTTTTAACTCAACTTTTGCCACTCCAATAACCTTATTTCCTTCCATGAACATCAATATCATATATGCGATATCGAAATCATCATCGACTGGATGTGTGATTATGTGAAGTATGCGTTTGTTTTGGTGCTTCATGAAAACCCACTTTAATGGGCAAAGATAAGTAATAAATCATTTCAAAAACAAAAACCGATGATAAAAAACCTATTTTAATAGGTTATCCTTACCTTTGGTAAAATTTTGTGTCATGAAACCCGCTGAGATTGACCCTAAGTACAAAGACTTTATAAAACAAATTGGGGAGAAAGTCAAAGAACTTCGTAAGGAGAAAAACCTTACTTATGTGATTATGGCTAAGAAAGTGGGTTTGAGCAAGAATGGCTACAATAACATTGAACTGGGAAAATCAAATCTTCAGTTTCAATCATTGCTTAAAATATTATCCTATCATAAAATATCCATTTTTGATTTTTTCGAATCGCTGAAGCATTAAGAAATCTGTATGCGGGGTGTACATTTGCCGATTTTTGCCCTTTAAGGAGTGAAATATGCTCAGTTCAGCGTTAAAAACCGCAATTCCCGATACGTTTATTCACACTTTGGGTACAATAAAACGGCATTCTGGAACTCAATTAGTACCAGATTTGATATTTAAAGTTCATCTTAATCCACCCTTTAAGGTATTTATAGGAAACCATTAATAAAATGTCAAAAAGAAAAATTTCAGAATACCATAAAAACAGATTTGAAGAGATTACAGGGTTCGTCAGGAATTACCGTATCAATGATGGATTAACTCAAGCAGAATTCAGTGATATGTCCGAAACACATGTGAATACTCTACAAAGATTTGAGACATGTAATAAAAATATCACACTGGTTACTTTATTCAACTTTATCGATGCAATGGACATGACCCTTGGGGAGTTTTTTGAAGGGATGGAATAGCAGTGAGTACTCAATCATATTAATCTCCGTATCAATTGGCGGACTTGACGGTTAAATGGCGTTCTTATATTACCTGAAACGTTTATTCTTCAATGCTTTAGAGCGCATTCCGCCAAACCGCCACATCCGCCATATATTAATATATATTTTGCGAAAACCTTTGGTTATTAGTCTATTACTATAATACATATAAATGTTTTTAATGTATATGCAAATTTGACATAATGACGGTATATGAAGGTTCTGACGGGTATGGCGGTTTGGCGGAAATAAATCTATATTGCATATTTACAGCAAGTTAACTACCGCCATTAGTCTGCCATTTCCGCCACTTAGAATAAAATGATTTTTTTTTAGAATATTCTTATGTTTTTCTGATTTGCCAAGTATTTATAGAAAATTACAATTATTAAAAGGAATGAAAAATGGCAAATGACGAGAAGATTAAGCAGATTGGCTATATGCCAACAACAATCGAGAACGAAAAAATAAATGTGATTGCAGATGCATACCGTTTAACCAGAGTAAATGTGATACGCAACCTGATTTACAATCATCTGACTTTAGACGAACTTTATAGACTTGCACAAGGGGTACTGGAACGAAGAGGTGATGATGATTTTATTGATATGAGCGACTATTTGACACCTGATTATGTAATAATGTAACGACGGAATAAGTTATTCTGTATCAACAACATACAAAATACAAGGCGTCTATATATCTGAATATCAGGACATAACTTGTTGAAAAAGTAATTAAAGTCGCCTTATATTGTTTTGTAGGTTTGCTCCAGATTTGTTCGTGTGTTGCACGAACTGCTTGCATGGCGGACGTTTGTTCATTGTCGTCCGCTATGCTCTAAGCAAAACAATGGACAAAAAATAACATTTATATTAATGACAATGAACAATGCTTACAAGTTTTCCGATTTCTGCGCTACACCCAAAGTTCGCAGAATTAATTACAAAAGTCTCACAGGCAAAGAAATTCGACTTAGATGCTCTTGCCACAAATTACCTCAATGCTGTTGGTAATTCTTTATTAAACTCTTATGAATTAGAGGTATCCTCTGATTGGACTGAAAGGTCAAATTTATGGACTATCCATGTCGCTAATTCTGGCACATTGAAAAGCCACATCTTTAATGCTGCCATATTTCCAATCCTTCAAAAAGACCGCAATTTACGGCAGGAATGCAAACTCAACAACACAAAGTATTTTGAGTATGCAGAATTCTGTAAAACCATAAAGCAAGAACCAAATCAGGATGAATTAATCCTTGAATGGTTAAGGGAGAAGAGTCTCACAAGCGTTCCTGTTTTGAAAAAACAGATTGAGTGTGCGGTGCAAAATATCTCCACTGAAAAGATGTATCAGATACTGGATGATGACCATAACAATGGTCGGTCTGTTCTTGTTCAGTATGATGAAATAGCAGGTCTATTCAAAGACTTCAACAAGTTCCGTGCTGGCAGTGATGAAGAGTCGTGGCTTAAATTCTGGAACTACTACGGTTTGAAAAAAAGTAGGGTAAGCGAAGAAGCGTCAAATTATATTAATGAGACAAATGTCAGTATAATAGGCACAACCCAATTTAAAGCACTTTATGAAATATTCACAGACGCAAGAATTGAGAATGGCAACGTTTATCGTTTTCTGTTTACTATAGATGAGTCTGATTCCAAGAAGAACGTTTTTGAAGACCTTAAAACCAATAAAGACATTGATTTCAGCGAAGCGTATAATAACATGCTGAACCATTTTCTCGAATATTATAATTATTCCTCATTGATGAGAACCAAATTGAAAATGGATGAAGGTTGTTATGATTACTTGAGTTCGTGGAGAAATGAAATGAATGTAAAAGATTTTGGGGTTGATAATAAAACATTCAACTCGATTTTCGCAAAAATGGACAGTTATATTTTCAGGATTGCTATTATTCTTAACCGAATTCGTTGTTATTATGATGGCTGCTTAAAGGATGAATATTTGGCTATTGGTGACCTGAAAAGCAGTGCTGAAATCCTTAATTACTACATTAACAATACCATATATATTCTTGGTAAGATTGATATTAAGTTATTTCAAAATTTTGATAATGAGATAGAATTGAATTTCTATAATTCTTTACCTGACACTTTTACAACAAAACAATTTATTGACAAGGCGATAATTGAACTCCAAATGCCTCAACGTACTGCTGAACGCAGAATTAGAAAGTGGTCAGAATTAAAAATAATCCACAAGAAATCAATGGGTGAATATTATAAATCTGCGTAGCCATGTACCTGTATAAATTAACAAATAAGAGGCGAATAGATTGCCCGCATTGTGGGAAGCATGGGAAATATAGTGCATATGTCAATGTTAAAACTGGGGAATTAGCACCACCAGAATATGGAATGTGCAGCAGTTGCCGTGAATATAATATACCACCAGACAATATTGTTACTACAGGTGAATATGTCTCGGATATTGATACAGAAATCGGTTATTTTGAGGCAGACACCTTAATGCCAGCGACAGCCTTATGTTTTTGCAAACCAGAAAACTATCATCAAAATAACTTTATTGATGGTCTGGAACAAATTTTTGATAAAAAGGATGTTAAACGAGTTGTGGATTTGTACAAGTTGGGCAGGTTTCATGATAGCGGCATTGTTTTTCCGTATTTCCTGACCGATAATCACCTATGCACGGGTAAAATAATTTTCTATGACAAAAATCTTCATAGAATTAAAGAAGGTAAAAAGCAGAATCCGAAATTCCTTCACAACTTGTATTATAAAACTGATAGAGGTATATTAGTTGATTTTATTGATTATGAGAGGGATGATAATGGTAATGACGTGCCGAAGAAGTTCAAATTGAAGATGTGTTTGTTTGGGCATAATCAGATTTTGAACGATAAATCAAAAGATATCTGTCTGGTTGAATCCGAAAAATCAGCAGTTGTTATGTCAATTGTAGCACCTGAATTTGTTTGGGTTGCAAGTGGCGGAAAAACACTAATTCAGGATTATAAGTTTACATTCTTCGGAAAGAGAAAATGCTATGTTTTCCCTGATTTAAGTTCAGATGACAACGTATACAATTACTGGCTGGAGAAATTGACCCTTTATAATAGAAAATATGGATACAATTTTGAATTTGTTAATTTTTATACCGATTTCCTTAAAGAGGATAAAGAATTGATAACGAATTGCAAAAATGAACAATTTGATGTGGCTGATTTTGTTTTACACTTCAATGATGGTGGGATATATACTGATTTTTTACGAAGAAAATTAGGGTAAAATAAATCTTACTTCAATTATTAACCTCGTAGTCAACAAATAGTGAAAAGAGTAATGATAATTTAATAATATGTGATATTTTTATCGCACATATGAAAACAATAGAACTAAATAGATTCGTTTCCGACTTCATGGAAATCAGCAATAACCTAACCCATGCCGAATTAAAGATGCTTTACGTCTTAATTAATGACCCAGATGTGATAAATTTATCACAAGTCAAATTTGCGGAAATGTTAGGGGTTGACAGAAGAACAATAATATTCGGATATAAAAAGTTACGGGAACACGGCTATCTATCTGATAAATATATCACAAAGAAAAAAAGTAAGAAGAGTGAATTCAAAAACGAGGATAAAGCAGACAATGCACTTAAAGGAAGCAACATTATTAAGAATTCAAAATCTTCCTTAGATGATTACCAGCATAAAATATTTGTGTTAAAGAAATTTGAGTTTTTAGAGCCATTCTTCAAAGAGTTTCCAAATGAAATTGAAGGGACATTAACTATTTTCAGAGATACTTTGCCTGAAAACATTGATGATTTGGCAAGAAGGTTAGGATTCGAAGAAAAACTCAGGATAGTCAGAATATCATATTACAAGATTAAAGAGTATGAAAGTAAGAAAACTCCTAAAGCAGTAAGTTTCCTTGATTATGAGTATAAATATTTGGAGTACTATGATAAGGGAAGGAAGAGGGCTGCGCTCAATATAATTTATGAAGTGTTAATTTACTTACCATTTATTTTCAGTAAGTTCATGGAGGATATTCGACACTATTTATTTGATGATGCCAAAGAATTGGCTCAAAAAATGATGGTGGAAATTTATGGAACGGATAAAATTTAAAAGTGATTTACATTACATGAATTATGATGAATTGCTATATTTCTTCACTTTCTCTGCTACCCACATTGATTTTTCGATTTTGACAAATAGAGTTTTAATACTGAAGATATTCCATGGAAATTAACGTTAAAAGATTGTTCTCTCAAATCTGGCTCACAACAGAGCCGCCAAAACAGAAATATCAGCATCGAGACGATATTGTAAGGATTACTCTGGATATTATAAATAATAACCCTGAAGTTGAAAGGCTAAAGAAAATCCTAATGAATGAAGAATGCTATCTGATTAATCTTCAATATGAAAGGGACAATCCAATTCCCCCAGAAAAATCAAGCAATAAAAACATAGTCAGAAACTATTCCATTATCAACAGTTGGTATGTAACAGACCTCTCTAATACGATAAACATTACACCAATCATGATGGGTCATGGATTTCCACTATGTGCATACGAAACTGTGGACAAAAACTCATATGGCGATAAACTCAATGGAATTATAGCCAATAAAGTGTTTTCACCATCTCTTGAATTAACTGAATACGAAATCAGACTGGGTGAGATATTTAGGCAGATTTAAGCACTCGATAAATTAGAGGAATTTCTTACTTTTAAAGATTCTTTTAAAATTGTCGAAGATGGACAAGAAATCACTGTCTGAGCGTGATATTTGCACAAAATTTATTACACCTGCCCTTCAAAATGCAGGTTGGGACTTGCAGAAGCAGGTTCTGGAAGAGGTTTCCTTCACGGACGGGAAGATACATGTCCGAGGAAGATTAACAGCCAGAGGGGCGAAAAAAAGGGCAGATTATATCCTTTATTACAAGGCAAACATACCAATTGCATTAATCGAAGCAAAGGATAACAACCATTCGGTACGAGCAGGTATACAACAAGCACTGGATTATGCCAGAATATTAGATATACCAAGTGTTTTCAGCAGTAATGGTGATGGCTTCCTGTTCCACGACCGTACCGCAACTGATGAAAATATTGAGACAGAGTTATCACTCGATGGCTTCCCTTCCCCTCAACAACTTTGGGAGAAATATAAAATCTATAAGGGCATCACGACCCCTGAAACTGAAAGAATAGCATCACAAGATTACTATTTTGATGGTTCTGGAAGAAAACCCAGATATTACCAGCAGATTGCGATTAACAGAACAATTGAAGCCATTGCCAATGGTCAAAACAGAATTTTGCTGGTGATGGCTACTGGCACTGGCAAGACCTATGCTGCATTTCAAATTGCATATAGGCTATGGAGAGCAGGAGTTAAAAAGCGGATACTCTTTCTTGCCGACCGTAATGCACTCATTGACCAAGCAAACCGTGGTGATTTCAAACACTTCCGTGATAAAATGACGATGGTGAAAAACCGCAGGGTGGATAAATCATATGAAGTATATCTGTCATTATATCAGGGAATAACTGGCAGCGAAGAAGAGAAAAATATCTATAAACAATTCAGTCGTGATTTTTTCGACCTGATTATTATTGATGAGTGCCATAGAGGGTCTGCGAGGGATGACAGTGCATGGCATGAAATCCTTAAATATTTCAACAAAGCCACTCATATTGGTTTGACTGCAACCCCAAAAGAGACAGTGGATGTAAGCAACATCGAATATTTTGGAGACCCAATCTATACATATTCACTCAGGCAGGGTATAGATGACGGATTTCTTGCACCTTATCGGGTTGTTAGGGTAGGAATCAATGTCGATTTGGAAGGCTGGAGACCTGAAGATGGAAAAACAGACAAAGATGGCAATCCAATAGAGGACAGAATATATAATAGAAAGGATTATGACCGTAGTTTGGTGATTGATGAACGTACGGAGATTGTTGCCACGAAATTATCTGAATTTCTAAAGGGTTATGACCGCTTTGCAAAAACCATTGTATTCTGCGTTGATATCGACCATGCCGAACGAATGAGGTCAGCACTGGCACGGGAAAATGCCGACTTGGTGGCTGCCAATTATAAATATATCATGCAGATTACAGGTGACAATGATGAAGGCAAGCGTGAACTCGATAATTTTACCGACCCTGAACAAACCTATCCTGTTATTGCAACCACGTCTGAACTTATGACTACAGGTATCGATGCAATAACCTGTAAGGTAATTGTATTGGATGCGAACATTACATCTATGACTAAGTTCAAGCAAATAATAGGACGAGGAACGAGAATAGATGAGGAATATGGGAAGTTGTATTTCACAATATTGGATTTCAGGAACGCCACCGATTTATTTGCTGACCCTGATTTTGATGGTGAACCGATTCGTATTAGAACGGCAACAGTAGATGAGGATTTGGTAGATGTAATTGACGAAGAGACACCAGATGATATAATTGATGATGTCTTTCCTGATATTACTGAAGAACCACCCATACCACCTATCAGAACCCCTGACGGAACACCTGAAGCCTCAAGAGAACCAAGACTTAAAGTATATGTGAATGGTGTGGATGTGTCAATCCTAATTAGCCGTGAGTTATATTTCGACCAGCATGGCAAACCTATCACTACCAGTCTAAAAGACCATACAAGAGAAATAATAACAGGGCAGTTTGCCACTCTGGATGACTTCCTGAACAGATGGAACTCTACGGACAAAAAAACTGCTCTGATTGAAGAACTTCAACAACAGGGTATACTTGTTGAAGCATTATACAATGCAGTAAATAAAGAATTGGATTTGTTTGATTTGATATGTCATGTGGCATACGACCAACCACCACTGACCAGAAAAGAACGGGCAGAGAATGTTAAGAAACGCAATTATTTCACGAAATACGGTGAACAGGCAAGACAGGTATTGGAAAACCTGCTTGATAAATATGCGGATGAAGGGATAGATGATATTGAATCGATGGAAGTTTTAAAAGTGAAACCCTTTACCGATTTTGGGTCACCAGTAGAGATTATTAGAACCTTTGGCAGCAAGGACGCTTATTTGCATGCAATACAAGAATTAGAGGAAGAACTATATAAAACAGCAATTTAATGGACAAATCGGAGTTAGAGGTTGCTTATATGAATTTTATTTCTGACAACGATGTCAGCAAATTGGAACTAATTCTTGATAAACCTAACATATTTCATGCTTTAAAAATAATTCAACAAGAAATTAGGCATTCTAATTTTTTGGCATGGTTATTAAATCCAAAAGAAAACCATGGTTTGGGGGAACTCTTTCTTAAAAGATTTTTGAGAGAAGTCCTTGTTTCCAATAAGGTTAATATAAGTTTGATTGAAATTGAGGAAATGAATCTTGATATTGCCGAAATAAAAAGAGAATTCCTTAACATAGACATACTTGTTGAAATTGAAAATTTGGTAATAATCATTGAAAATAAGATTAGGTCAAAAGAGCACAGCAATCAGTTAAATAGGTATTTTGAAGAAGTAACTAACCATTATGGAAGAGAACCAGTAATCGCATTTGTGTACCTAACTGTTAGTGGTGAAGCACCTTCAAATGACTCCTATATACCTCTATCATACGAAAAGATAGAAAGAATTATCTCTGATATTCTAAGTGTATACTATGAGAGATTAAACCCATCAATACTGATGTATCTTAAAGATTATCTTCATATTCTTAGAAATGAAATTATGGACAACGGTGAAATTAATGAGTTATCAAAAAAAATTTATAAGAATCATAAAGTTCTGCTTGACAGGCTTTTTGAATTTAAACAGGATAGTACAGCATATTTAAGACCCTTCTTTGAAGAGAAGGTTGCTGAATGTTCGTGGGTATTAGGTTCATATGGTCGAGGGAATGTAAGATTTTTAACAAAAGACCTCGATGAAATCATTCCTAAAAGAAGCGGCTCTTGGTCTGGAAGAGAATCCTTTCTGTTTGAACTCATTTATACTTACAGCAGTTCAAATAAAATACGATTCTGCTGTACTATCTCCCCGGGTGATGAGGAAGCAAATGAGATATTACAAAGACCTATGAGAATGTTATTGCCAAAATACAATCCGTCTGGAAATCAGTGGCTAACGTACTTTAATCATATGCAAAGTTTTAAAGTTGATGAGTGGGCGTTGAAAGACCCAGATGAGATTAAGAAATTTATAAATGAATTCTGGGACAAAATCGTAATAGATACTGTAAATAAAGTTGAAGAAGAGATTTTAAAATACAGGGATGATTTATTAAAACTAAAAAGTTCAAATACATAGATAATGGCAAACATTTCAGGATTAATAAAAAGTATCCGTGACATAATGTGGCAGGACACGGGTCTTAATGGTGATGCCCAACGAATTGAACAACTTGGATGGATGCTGTTTTTGAAAATATTTTCAGATAAGGACAGGGAACTGGAATTGTTGAATGAACATTACAAATCACCAATTCCAAAAGAGTACCACTGGATTAAAGAAAAGGGCAATTGGGCGGGAGATGATGAAGGCATGACGGGAGACGAACTGCTGACGTTTGTAGACCAGAAACTCTTTCCTGCTATGCGTAATATAGACCTTAGTGTGGGTAATGGTAGAGCATTGATTGTTCGGGAAGTTTTTGAAGGAAATCATAATTACATGAAAAGCGGAATCAATATCCGCAAAGTACTTAATAAACTAAATGAACTGGACTTCAATGTTGCTAAGGAACGTCATGCTTTCGGTGAAATATATGAAGGTATTCTGAAAGACCTGCAAAGTGCTGGTAAATCTGGGGAATATTATACCCCAAGAGCAATCACCAATTTCATTACCGAAATGATAAGTCCTAAACTTGGTGAAAAGATACTTGACCCAAGTTGTGGAACAGGAGGTTACCTTACATCAGCCATTGAACACTTGAAGAGTCAGGCAAACAGTGTGGAAGGACGCCAAAGTATTCAGGAAAATGTTGTCGGGTGGGAGTACAAACCACTCCCTTATCTACTTGCAACAACCAATCTTATACTACATGATATTGAACTGCCAAAAATCACTTTCAGGGATTCGCTTGACAAACCTTTAATCCATTATAAAGAACGTGACCGTGTGGATGTGATTTTGGCAAACCCACCTTTTGGCGGCATCGTTGCAAACAATAACGAGAAAAATTTCCCTCAGAATTTCCGCACAAAAGAAAGTGCCGACCTCTTTCTGGTGTTGATGATACACCTTCTTAAAAACGGTGGCAGAGCAGGCATTGTTCTTCCTGACGGCTCATTAACAGGTGAAGGTGTTAAACAACGAGTTCGGGAAAGATTATTAACAGAATGTAACCTCCACACCATAGTCAGGTTACCAAACTCAGTATTTCAGCCATATGCTACTGTCGCTACAAACCTGCTATTTTTTGTTAAAGGAACACCAACAAAAGAGGTATGGTATTATGAGCATCGACTACCAGAAGGACAAAAATCATATAGCAAGACCAAACCAATTAAACTGGAAGAGTTAAAGCCGATAAAGAATTGGTGGAATAATCGTGAAGAAAATGAAGTCGCTTGGAAAGTGGATATTGAGACCATATTTGACCGAGGGTATGACCTTGATATTAAAAATCCTAATAAACAGGAAGAAGAACATGAATATTCCAGTGCTGAATTAATTGCAATGTTGGAGAAATCGATGCAACAAAGCAATGAATTGCTTAACCAACTTAAATCAGAGTTATTATGAGTTGGGATGTAAGAACCATCGGTGAAGTTTGTACTCTTGAGAAGGGAAACATTGGAATTACCAAAGCAATAGATGGTGAATATCCATTAGTTGTACTGGGAGAAGAAAGAAAAACCCATAATGAATTTCACTTTGATGATGAAGCAGTAATTATCCCTTTAGTATCGTCAACAGGTCATGGTCATAGGAGCATGAAAAGGATTCATTATCAGTCAGGGAAATTTTCAGTTGGTAATATTCTTTGTACCGTTATACCTAAAGATAAATCGATATTATCAGCACAATACCTGTATCGATATCTGGATTTAAATAAGGAAACGGAATTAGTATCAAGAATGAAGGGGATGGCAAATGTTAGTTTGCCAATGAAATCAATCGCTGAAGTTGAAATACCCATTCCACCTATCGAAGTACAGCATGATATTATATCAAAATTTGAAGCACTCGAAGAATCAAACAACACCCTACAAGACGAACAGTCTTACCAACTCGACCTTCTCAAAAAACTCCGCCAGCAGATACTTCAGTATGCCTTGCAGGGCAAGTTAGTTCCGCAAGACCCCAATGATGAACCTGCAAGCGTATTGCTGGAACGGATAAAAGCGGAAAAAGAAAAACTGGTTCGGGAGAAGAAAATCAAGAAAGAAAAACCATTGCCACTTATTAAACCAGAAGAAATACCATTTGAAATTCCTGAGAATTGGGTATGGTGTAGGTTGGGGGAAATAGTAGAGTATACTGTCAACAAAGATATTCATAGGGATTTTTCGCCTGAAACGTTAATTAATTATGTTGATATTGATGCAATTGATAACCAACATTATAAAATTCGAGAGTCTAAAATCAAGCCTGTTGGAGAATTATCTTCGAGAGCAAGGCGAGTGCTAAAAGAAGGATTCATACTATATTCATTAGTAAGACCTTATTTAAACAACATCGCTATAATAGAAAATGAAAAGGATAATTATATCGGCTCAACTGGATTTGCAGTTTTTTCTGGAATAATGGTTGACAATAAGTATGTTAAGTACTTTCTCCTTTCGGATTATGTAAGAAAAAAGTACTTGGAATTGCTATCAGGATTTAATTCACCAAGTATAACTTTCGATGCGTTTAACTCAACAATATTTCCTCTACCACCCCTTAAAGAACAGACCCGTATCGTCACTAAAATAGAACAACTTATGAAAATCTGCGATGAACTGGAGCAGTCCATTCAGCAGAACCAGAAATACACACACGAATTATTGCAGGTGGCTTTGAAAGAGGCGTTGCAGCATGATTGATATGTTTTGAAAAAGACAAATTATGAAGGCATTATTAGATACCAATATTGTTATTCATCGAGAAGCAAGCAAATTGATTAATAAAGATATTGGACAGTTGTTTTTTTGGCTCGATAAGACAAAACATGAGAAATACTTGCATCCTCTTACAGTAGATGAAATTAACAGGTACAAGGATAGTCAGGTAGTTTCTGTTATGAATATCAAACTTGATAGTTATAACATTCTTAAGACTGAAGCACCATTTGATGAACCCATAAAGTCGATAAGTTCATCAATGGATACCACTCCAAATGACATCATAGACTCAAAACTTCTTAATGAACTAATTCATGAGAGAGTTGATGTTTTCATTACTGAAGATAGAAGAATTCACAAAAAAGCAAATCTCTTAAAAATCGATAATAGAGTTTTTTCGATTGAGTCTTTCATTGAAAAATGTATATCAGAAAACCCTTCTTTGGTCGATTATAGTGTATTATCAGTAAAACGCCTATTGTTAGGTAAGGTCAATTTATCTGATAGTTTTTTTGATAGTTTTCGGGAAGACTATTTAGGTTTCAACAAATGGTTTAACGGTAAGGCGAACGAACTATGCTATACATGTTATTATGGTGATGAAATTGGAGCGTTTTTATACATAAAAAAAGAAGATGAAACAGAAAATTATTCTGATATTATTCCAGTATTTAAACCCAGAAAAAGACTAAAGATTGGCACTTTGAAGGTTGCTTTAAATGGTTTTAAGATTGGAGAAAGGTTGTTAAAAGTTGTCTTCGACAATGCGATGAAACAAAGGGTAGATGAAATATATGTTACCATCTTTGAAAAAAGACCTGAACAATTAAGACTGATTCACTTGTTAGAAAGTTTTGGATTTCAATATTATGGAGTAAAAAGTTCTCGGTCAGGCGAAGAAAAGGTATATGTCAGGTCTCTCCAACCACAATTTGATATTGATAAACCAAGAAGTACCTATCCCTTTTTTTCATGTAAGAACAATATTTGGTTTGTATCAATTTATCCAGAATATCATACAGAACTTTTTCCAGATTCAATTTTGAAAACAGAATCCCCAAATGAATATGTGGATAATGAACCTCACAGGAATGCTATTGGTAAAGTATATGTATCACATTCGATTGAACGTAATATTTTAACGGGAGACACTATTGTATTTTATAGAACTGGGGGATTGCATAAAGGAGTTGTGACTACTGTTGGTATAGTTGAATCAATTGTAAATCCAGTCACATCATTAGAACATCTGATTTTCTTATGTAAAAATAAATCTGTACTTACCAGAGAGCAACTTGAGAAGTTTTGGGTCAGGTTCGGTGATTATAAACCATTTGTAGTCAATTTTTTATATGCCTATTCCTTGCCCAAGAGACCTAATTTGGCAAAATTGATAGAATTAGGTATTATTGGGGGCGTCGATAAAATGCCACGTGGTTTCACCAAGATTGGTGAAAATGATTTAATTAAGATTCTGAAAGTTTCACAAAGCAATGAAAGTATTATTATCAATTAAACCAGAATTCGCTGAAAAGATTTTTGATGGGTCGAAAAGATATGAGTTTCGAAAATCAATATTTAAGAATTCAAGTGTCGATATAATTGTTGTATATGCTTCAGCACCTGTACAACAAGTAATAGGTGAGTTTGATGTCGAAGATATCTTAGTAGAAAATCCATCAGAACTTTGGCATAAGACCAAAGAACACTCTGGAATAACAAAAGACTTTTTCGACCAGTATTTCAAAGTAAAAGATAAAGGGTATGCTATAAAGATTAGTAAAACAAGGAGATACAAATCCCCATTAAACTTGAAAGACCATTTTGGCATTAATTTTCCGCCACAATCATTCTTATATTTACAGTAATATCGACAGAATGAGAGAGATATAAGAACTCAACTTAGTCCTCCCCTTAAAAATAATGACAATATAATTTCAGCATCAAGAATCATGGATTCTACATTTCGTCTGTCTACTGAAAAAATCCAAAGATTATCTTGAATCGTGAATTTAAAACACATCTGACAATACCTTCCCCTTCATTAATTTCTCATAAGTAGTATATCTCGGTGCTTGTGGAGCAGTGCCTTTTTTCTTTGTGTCAAGTTTCACAGGATTTATTTCCTTGGCTGCCTCTTTAAAATAAACGATATACTTATTAGTGTCTTTGTATTTTTCAATTTTTGAAACCTCAGCCAGATGAGTTATTGCAGATATTGGTGCAACCTGATATGCAGCAATATATTTGATGCGATTCAGCATTGATGATGAAATCCTTATTGAAAACCAACGATTATTTTCAATATACTCTGCTTGAAATCCTTCTGCCTGAGCAGGAACAACAATCGTGTCAAGTTCCTCAACCTTTACATCTCTCTTGTCACCCTCTTCAATATCACGAATTTCTTCATTAAAAGGAATGAACTTATGGATATGCTCATCATTGCCAACAAATGTTTGGAATTCGATGATATCGGTATCCATTGTGAGTTGGCTCAATACATTCTCAAGTTCGATTGATGATTTATCAATAATAACAATTGCGGCAACAGGAATGTCAAAGATAATGGCATCCAGAAATGCGTCTATATTGCGATATCCTGCCGTTTTAGAGCGTTTCTCGACAAAATCATAATAATCCTTGTTTGTCATCAAAAAGTCCAGAATGAACTTCTTTATGTTCCTTCCACTGGCTTTGTAACTGATACCGAATCTGAGTAACTGTGAACCGATATGTCTGTACGGGTCATGAGTAGAAATTTCATTCTCGATGATGTATAATCGAGGTTTTTCAGCAAACGAAAAATCAATCAGGTATCCATCAGGGATTGTAACGATATTATCACCAATTTTCTTTTTAATGTCGATATAAACGGTATTCTTCCCAAATATCTGGGTGGCATTATCAACGATTACCTTTTCGAATTCCGCTTCATTAGTGTACTCATAATACTTGTATGTTTTGCTTTCAGCGATAAGACGTTCCATGTTGGATGTAT
>Ga0209203_1001724_pt1 | contig 15536 bp, 13 predicted proteins | sample AD_UKC109_MetaG_FD_184423 | JGI IMG/M metagenome (GOLD analysis project Ga0209203, IMG submission 184423) | Active sludge microbial communities of municipal wastewater-treating anaerobic digesters from Hong Kong - AD_UKC109_MetaG (SPAdes)... | ecosystem: Engineered > Bioreactor > Anaerobic >... | reverse complement strand
ATTGAAAAAAGTGAAATTCCCTGTCCATGAAATGGCCATGATGATGACCATAGCATTGAGATTCATACCGACCCTTATTGATGAGACCGACAAGATAATGAAAGCCCAGGCTGCCAGGGGAGCGGATATAGGAAGCGGAAATCTGCTTCAGAGGGCAAAAAGCTTCATACCGGTTCTGATTCCGTTGTTCGTCAGCTCCTTCAGAAGGGCTGATGAACTTGCCATTGCAATGGAGGCAAGATGCTATAGGGGCAGCGAAGGAAGAACCAGCATGAGGGTGTTGAAATTCAATCGTAATGATGTTGCTATATTTTCATTCTTTTGTATAATATGTGCAGGAATCCTGTTGATCCACTATTTAATTTAATCGGGGGGAATTTATGTCAAGAAAACTGGTTTACAAAGCAATCGAGTTCGACAGACCCGAACGGGCACCAAGGGACCTTTGGGTTCTTCCATGGGCTGACATCCATTATCCTGATGCAGTCAGGGAACTTAGGTCAAGGTATCCTTCGGATATTAAATCAGCATCCTCTTTCCGAAGGGAAAGCAGCGCGGTCAGGGGTGAAATGCACAAGGTGGGCACCTATGTGGATGCCTGGGGATGTGTATTTGAAAACATACATGAAGGAATTCACGGAGAAATAAAGGACCCCATCGTAAAAGGTGAAGAGTGGGAGGACAGGGACAAGGTACACATTCCCATGGAATGGTTTGACATCGATACAGAAGGTGTCAATGCATATTGCCGTGAAAACGATGTGTTCGTCCTGTCAGGCTTCTGTGCCAGACCATTCGAAAGACTTCAGTTCATACGGGGAACTGAGCAGCTTTACATCGACCTTGCATTAAGAAACGAAGGTCTGATGGAGTTCATTGAAACCTTGCACAAGTTCAATTGTGACCTGATGGAAGCATGGGCAAAGACCGATGTTGATTCACTGTTCATGATGGATGACTGGGGAGCCCAGAACAATCTTCTGATAAGTCCTGATTCATGGATTGACATCTTCAAACCCATGTACAGGGACTATTGTGAAATCGCCAAAGCCAACGGAAAGAAAATGTTCATGCACAGTGATGGGAATATCCTGAAAATTTATCCTCACCTCATTGAAATTGGTGTAGATGCACTGAACTCGCAGATCTTCTGTATGGGCATTGATAATCTGAAACAGTATGCCGGGAAAATCACTTTCTGGGGTGAAATGGATCGTCAGCACATGCTGGTTGATAAAACTCCCGCTGACATAGATGAAGCTGTAAGGCATATAAATGACACGCTATGGAAGGATGGTGGCTGCATTGCCCAATGTGAGTTCGGTCCAGGTGGAAAACCTGAAAATGTCATGCAGACATACAAATCCTGGGATGAAATAGCCGGAGATAAATGATGTATTACTTGGGTGTTGATTTAGGAGGAATGTCAATTAAGGCCGGTATTGTAGATGAAAACGGCAATATTGTCTCGAGTGGTAAAGTACCCACGGAAAGACAGCGGCATTATTCTCTGATACTTGCCGACATGGCAGATTTATGCAAAGGCCTTCTCAAGGACTCAGAGCTTACGGAAAAGGACATAAACTCAATTGGCGTCGGAAGTCCCGGGATACCTGACAAACGAAACGGTATTCTGATCCGGTCCAACAATCTAAATTTTACCAATGTCCCGATCAGGGAGGAACTCCAGAAGTATTTTGACCTGGATGTTTTCCTTGACAATGATGCAAATGCCGCAGCCCTTGCTGAAAGTATTGCAGGAGCATCCAAGGGAACCGAACATTCAGTACTGATTACACTGGGTACAGGAATCGGCGGCGGAATCATTATAAACAATAGGATATACAGCGGTTTCAATGATGCGGGTTCGGAACTGGGACATATGTGCATTGTCCACGGAGGAAAACAGTGCTCCTGCGGGAGAAGGGGTTGTTTTGAAAAGTATGCTTCAGCAAGTGCATTGATTGAGCAAACCAGGGATGCCCTTACAGAAAATCCGGATTCAGCAATCAATGGGATTTGTAAAGGTAACCCCGATGACATTGACGCAAGGACTGCCTTCATTGCCCGTGGTATGAAAGACAGGACGGCAGAGCAGGTAATAGAACAATATATTGAGTATCTTGCAGACGGGTGCATGAACATTGTGAACATGCTGTTCCCGGAAGTCATAGTAATAGGTGGCGGGGTAGGCAATGAAGGAGAAAATCTCTTTGTTCCGCTAAGAGCCGCAATGAGGTCAAGGGCATATACCCTTGATGTACCTGAAACAAGTGTAAAGGGTGCAAGGATGGGAAACAAAGCAGGCATCGTCGGAGCGGCAATGCTTGGTAAAAAAATATAACAATCAGGAGAAGACAATGCTAAAAGGAATGCTGGAAGCTGCAAAACGCGGAGAAAATGTTTTTATAACGGATGTGAGAAACAGTTTCAGGGAACTGGGTGTCAACGGTGAGAGAATAATAATTGAACTGGACCTTATAAAAAAGGGCGACAAAAGATACTTCGATTTGATTGTTCCGGATATAAAAGAAGGAAACGAAGAGGAAGTTCTGTTTGTTGCATCATACATAAGGGCTGAAATTTACAATATGCTTTCAAGTCTTGGCGGATGTGGTATTACCATATACTTCAATACGGAAAACATGGTTCTCAACGGTATATTTGCAGATGTCCGGAATGCATTTTGCATGGATGAGCCTCTTTCAGAGAGAACCGGATATGGGAATTGCATGAATGTCATTGACCGCATGATAAGGGCAATCCACGGAGAGGGAGAAAAATTCCAATACGTTCTGAAGGACAGCTGTGAAATACCTGAATCCATGCCAGGATACAAGGAAGATACAACTGAATCAGACATGCTGAGAAGGGTGACGGAAAACCTTGGAGGCAAACAGGTCTGTGGAATTGACATCGGTGGAACTGATATAAAGATTGCACTTGCCGGTGATGGTGATATCTCATGTTTCAAGGAATATGACTGGAACCCAAAGGAGTTTACGGTTCCCGAGCAACTCATAGATCCCATTCTTTATCTTACAAGGCTTGTCAGGGCATACTATTCTGCTCAAAAAGCCGGCAATTCAGATCTTCTTGTATATCTTGATACCGCTATGGACAAACATGCCGCACTGGAAACGATTGTTGAATCAGTGGAAAAGGCAGAGGAAATTCTTGCGGAAGATATCATAAAACTGGACGCAGTGGGTCTGTCATTCCCTGATGTTGTAGTCCGTGACAAGATAGTTGGAGGAGAAACAACCAAGACCAGAGGAATGAAACTGAACCCTGCCATTGATTATGAAAAGGAATTTGCGAAGATAACGGCATTGAATGACAGACTGCTGGAACTGTGCAACAAAGGAGGGGCCATCAAGAACATGAACGATGGTCCTGCAGCAGCCTATACAGCAGCCGTTGAAATGATGGCAGCAAACCCGGCTTCGGTTCGAAACGGAGTATTCGCCCATAGTCTTGGAACGGAACTTGGAACGGGCTGGGTGGACGGAGCAGGAAGAGTGCCCGAAATGCCGCTGGAATGCTACAATTTCATAATCGACCTCGGTGATTTCGTCGAAAAGGCATATCCAAGTGAGGATGTCCGGAGTATAAACAATGTCAATACCGGACTTGCCGGAACACTTCAGAAATATACAAGCCAGAGCGGAGTCTTCAGGCTTGCAATGCAGTACTTCAGGGAACAAAGACCGAAGCTATACAAGGAATTGTTCGACCTGGGTTTTGTAAGGGAAGCCGATGACGGCATGATTATAGTTCCTACATCTCCGAAGGATATGAGAAAGGGATTCCTTGAGCATGTCATGGGTCTTACTGAAAGGGAAGATGACGAACTGGTAAACGAAATATTCAGACAGATCGGTGTCTACCTTGCCATTACATGGTTTGAGACTGAGTATATCCTGGAACCGGCATGCAAGGAAAGAACACTCTTTGGCCGGGTAGTCAAAATGAAGAAGTGCTTTGACCTTATAAAGGAAGGTGCGAAAAGCAGAAAGGCTGATATTGTATTCGAACTTGCGGACGGCGGAATTGCAAACACCCCGCTTATGAAACAACTGGAGGCTGATAAGCATTACACCGTTGCCCAGTTTGCACAGGCTGTAGGAGTCATATACTTCGGAAACCAGGGTTTGCTGGAAAAGTCAGGGAAATGACCTATGGATGAGTTTGGTTTTCGAAAAAAACTCAGGTTCGTACCCGGGTTTGACAAGGATTTCTTTCCAATGTCCGTTGGAAACCTTGCATACAGGGAAAAGCTGAGCCGGACAGATGCAGTGCCCGTTGTAATTGCCCTCGAAAGAAGCGGCGGACTTGTATCTGTATTTCAAACAGAAGTCTTTGAAACCGGTCATGAACAGGACAATATGATATATGTGGAGCGTCTTTTGAAGACGCTTCTTTGGCTCAAGGGCGGCTGCAGGGTTCATTACTGCGGACCGGTATATATCGCTGAATATCTGAAGGAACAATACAGACCGGGTGGTAAAAGGGAGTTTGATGCAGCCTTCATGGAAAAAATATTCGGCATGGATTTTGAGATAATCCTTGCTGACCTTGAAGCCATACCGAAAGAAAAGGAAAACCCAAAGGCCATCGGTGGTCATTTTGAAGGCTGCAGGATAGGATTTGATGCCGGCGGAAGTGACAGGAAGGTTTCAGCTGTAGTGGACGGTGAAACTGTATTCAGTGAAGAAGTTGTATGGAACCCGAAACTGGCGGAGGACCCACAATATCAATATGAAGGTATCATGGACTCTCTGAAAAGTGCGGCATCAAAAATGGAACGCGTTGATGCAATCGGAGTAAGTGCAGCAGGGATATATATAGAAAATGAGGTAAGGGCAGCCTCGCTCTTCATCAAAGTACCGCAGCATTTGTTCGAAAAGAAGGTCAGGCGAATGTTCATTGACATTGCGGGAGAAATGGGTGGGGTTCCCATTGAAGTGGCAAATGACGGGGATGTAACTGCCCTTGCAGGAGCAATGAGCCTCGGAGAAAACAATATCCTTGGTATTGCCATGGGCACCAGTGAAGCAGGGGGATATATAAACGGCGACGGTCTTATTACAGGCTGGCTGAATGAACTTGCATTTGTTCCAATTGATTACAGCAGGAACGCAATGGAAGACGAATGGGCCGGGGACACAGGCTGCGGAGTCAAATATTTTTCACAGGACGGAGTAATAAAGCTGGCGGATAATGCAGGGATTGTATTCGAAGACGGACTTTCACCGGCTGAAAAACTGAAGGTAATACAGGAAATGATGTCGGAAAATGATGACAGGGCATATAAAATATATGAATCAATGGGTTATTATCTTGGATATGCCGTTGCATATTATGCTGATTTCTATGACATCGGCAGGGTTTTGCTTATGGGAAGGGTAACTTCAGGAAGCGGCGGGGAAATAATGACCCGCTGTGCAATGGATGTACTGAAGGAGGAGTTTCCGGAACTCCACAAAAAAGTTGTCATAAGCCTTCCGGATGAAAAATCCAGGAGAGTAGGGCAGTCCGTTGCAGCAGCCAGCCTTCCCATGATTGGTGATGCCTTATGAATCACAGGGACAGGGTCAGGACCGCCCTTGAGTTCAGGGAAGCGGACAGAATACCAAGGTACGATTCCTTCTGGCTGCAGACCATCGACCAATACATGAAATGCGGACTTGCAGACAGACTCCCTGTAAATCCTGTAATTGAGGTTGATGGCTTGAAAAGAACCATCGGCAGTCCCATTGAAGACTATTTTGACTTTGACATCGATATACTTTCCATTGATACATCCCTCAGGATGCCATATGAAATACTGGCTGAGGAAAATGAGTTCATTGTCATCCGGGATCATTACGGGTATACCGTCAAAAAATTCAAGGATAAATCGGGGTCAATGCATTTCCTGGAGCATGTAACAAAGGACAGGGAAACCTGGGATGAAAACAAGCATAGAATGGTTTTCAATGAAAATGATACCAGCAGGCTGGATAGCCTGAGCTATTTTCTCCACAGCGAACCATACCCTTCATGGCAGGGATTCAAAAGAATCCATGACGAATACAGGAAACGGAACAAGTATATGTTGTATGCCTGCTATGGCCCCTGGGAAGGGACATGGAGACACAGGGGTTTCACTGAGCTGATGATGGACAGTGCCCTGGAGCCTGAATGGACCCTGGAAATGCTGGAATATCATATGGATCTTGCCATTGATTCCCTGGAACATGCAGTAAACTTAGGTGCAAAGCCTGATGGCGTTTTTCTTGTTGAAGACCTTGGGGGAACCCATACAACCTTGATTTCTGCTGAATCATACAGGTTTTTCATAAAACCTCTGCACAAGAAAATGGCGGATTTCTGCCATGCACACGGAATGAAGCTGTTCATGCACTCATGCGGTAAGATTGAAAGCTTCATCCCGGATTTCATTGATGCAGGGATAGATGTCATACAGGCCATCCAGGCAAATACCGGCATGGATGTGGTGGAACTCAAGAAGAAATATCCCGGCAAAATTGTCTTCTGGGGGAACATAGCGGAAGCAAGTCTGGCAGGAACAAAGGAAGACATAAGAAAAGAGATTGAGTACAAGGTTGGAAATGCTAAAATAGGAGGGGGATACATTTATCATTCGGACCACAGCATACCCGATGAAGTGTCCTTCGAAAACTACATGTATCTCATGGAGATGCTAAGCCTATACGGAAGCTACAGATAAAATCGCAGGAGGAAAAATGACCAGATTCATCATAGCCAGGGATTATGAAGACATGAGCGAAAAAGCGGCAATGCTTTTTCTTAAACAGATAAACAAGAAGGACAACAGTCTTCTTGGACTGGCCACAGGCTCTTCGCCGGTGGGTATATACAGGAATCTTATCAAATGGCACAGTGAGGGACTTCTGGACTTTTCCGCAGTCAAAACTGTTAGCCTTGATGAGTATGTGGGGCTTGGGGCTTCCGACCCACAGTCATACCGGCACTTCATGAATGAAAATCTATTCAATCACATCAATATAAAAATGGAGAATACCCATGTTCCGAACGGACTTGCTGAAGATCTGTGGATGGAAGTTTTGGAATATGAGAAAAGGATTGAAATGCTCGGTGGGATCGACATGCAGCTTCTGGGAATCGGAAGGAATGCCCACATAGGATTCAACGAACCTTCTGATAATTTTGCAACCAATACACATGTAGTCAATCTTACCAAGGACACGAGGGAAGCCAATGCCAGATTCTTCAGCTCCATTGATGAAGTGCCGACAAAAGCGCTGACCATGGGAACCGGAACCATAATGAGGGCAAAGAAAATCGTACTGGTATCATATGGTGAAAACAAGGCGGATGCACTTTACAAATCATTCTTTGAAAATACAAACCCGAGGGTACCTGGATCCATCCTTCAGTATCATGCCGATGTAACGGTTGTGGCAGACAAGGCTGCAATGGGAAGAATCCTGTCGGAAGGCAAAGACATAAACTGTGGCTTTTAAGCCGGGGGAATAAAATGGAAAGAAGCAGAATTAAGGAACTAAAGGATATCTATGAGAAGGAACTGCTTGTCAATGTAATGCCTTTTTGGGAAAGGTACTCAATTGACAGGGAATATGGCGGCTATATCCATTACCTTGGGACAAAGGGGGATATAGTAGGTGACGACAAGATGATATGGCTCGAGGCCCGTGAGTGCTGGATCTTTGCCCGGCTTTACAATACCCTTGAGAAGCGTCCCGAGTGGCTTGACCTTGCAAAACATGGATATGATTTCCTCAGAAAATATGGCTTTGATTCCAGGGGGAAGATGTATTTCAGCGTAACCCGCGAAGGGCTTCCCCTTAGAATGAGAAGATACTATTTCAGCGAAACCTTCATGATAATTGCAGCAGCGGAATACTCAAGGGCTTCAGGCGACTGGGAAGCCATGGACTTTGCAAGGAAACTTTTCGAAAGAACCTGCGGCTACTATTTCAATCCCGACCCTGAACTGGTACCTGCGAAGGTCGATCCTGCAACAAGGCCAATGACAGGTCATTCTGTTCCGATGATACTTATTGCAACTGCGCAGATTCTGAGGGAATGCCAGGACCATACAGATGAGTACGATGATTTGATCTACAGGCTGAAGGACATCATCCTTACAAAATTCGTGAAACCTGAGTATAAGGTTCTGATGGAAACCGTAGCACCCGACGGCAGCATCATAGACACTCCCGAAGGTAGGCTTCTGAACCCGGGCCATGCCATTGAAACCTCATGGTTCCTCATGGAGGAAAGCAGATACAGAGGAGATACTGAGCTTCTTGAACGGGCCCTGGAAATACTGGAATGGTCATTTGAAAGAGGGTGGGACCGGCAATTCGGTGGGCTTTATTCCTTCCTTGATTTAAAAGGATATCCACCTGAAAAAATGGAATGGGACATGAAATACTGGTGGCCCCATAATGAACTCCTATATGCTTCACTGCTTGCCCACCACCTTACCGGTGAAAAGAAATATGAGGAAATGTTTGAAACAGCTCATAGATATTCTTTTGATAAGTTTTCCGATCCCGAAAACGGAGAATGGTTCGGTTACCTGCACAGGGATGGTTCTGTGGCTATGGAAGTTAAGGGAACGATGTACAAAGGTGCATTCCATGTCCCGAGACAGCTGTTATACACCTATAAACTACTGGTTGAAATGGATGGTAATACACAAATTTGACAAAGCATTGATTATTTGATAATATAATTGGACAAGATAATAGCATGTGGGAGCCAAAGAAGCGGCTGAGAGGGATTCGATCCGACCACCAGACCTGATCCGGGTAATGCCGGCGTAGGAAATGACATTTGTATTTACCGCCGCCAGGGCGGTATTTCTTTTTTATCATCGTCACTGGAATCAAAACTCTTTCAGCATGCCCGGGTAGATGGTATAAGCAGTGAAAAAGACTGAAATAAAAAATAAAATATATCCTGTACTGGCTTTTCTGGTGTTTGTAATAGCATGGGAGAGTATCGTAAGCATAACAAAGACACCTGAATACAGGCTACCTGCTCCATCTGCTGTTCTTCTGGAATTTGCAAGGTCATGGGAGATTCTTCTGGGACATACCGTGGTTACCCTTCTTGAAACCATCCTGGGATTCAGTTCCGGAGTTCTGGTTGCTGTTTTGATGGCAGTTCTGATAGACAGCAGCATGACCATTGAAAGAATTTTCATGCCGTTTGCGGTGTTCAGCCAGACCATACCTCTGGTAGCACTGGCACCCCTGCTTGCGATTTGGTTCGGTTTTGGCATGCTTCCCAAAATCATACTTGTAATACTGGTTGTGTTCTTCCCGGTAACCGTCAGTCTGGTTCAGGGTTTCAAATCCGTGGACGACAATCTCCTTGAGATGATGAGGGGAATGAAAGCAACCAAAATACAGATATTCACAAAGCTCAAGGTGCCCGGTTCACTGCCTTTCTTCTTCTCAGGGCTTAAGATTTCCGCTGCATATGCTGTAATGGGAGCTGTGATTTCCGAATGGACCGGAGCATCGAAGGGTCTTGGAATATATATGACAAGGGCCATGAGCTCATTCAGGACTGCGGCACTATTTGCCGACATAATAATTATTTCATTGTTAAGTATATTGCTGTTCAGGGCAATTGTATATTTGGAAAGGAAATTCATCACATGGAAATGAACAGAATCATCAAAAAGGGGCTGGTGATTATACTGGCCGTAACAATGCTTTTGGCATACTCAGGTTGTACAAATGACCCCGACAAGGTGACCTTTGTACTGGACTGGACACCGAACACAAATCATACCGGCATCTACGTTGCCCTGGATAAAGGGTATTTTAATGAAGCAGGACTGGATGTTGAAATAATCCAGCCGGCTGATGGAACTGCAGAGCAGCTGGTGGCTGCCAATACTGCCCAGTTCGGAATAAGCTATCAGGAAAATGTGACCTTTGCCCGTGCCCAGGGAATGCCGATAGTATCCCTTTCTGCCGTAATCCAGCACAATACGTCAGGTTTCATCTCGATGACGGAAAAGGGAATCAAAGGTCCTGCTGACTTCGAAGGAATGAAGTACGGTGGCTGGGGAACTGAAATTGAGGAAGCAACGGTCAGGTATCTCATGGAACAAAACGGAGCGGATCCTTCAAAGGTTGAAATAGTGACCATGGGTGATACGGACTTCCTTGCCTCATCTGATGCAGGGGAAGTGGATTTCGCATGGGTATTTGCAGGATGGACCCTGATTGATGCAAGACTGAAGGGATATGATGTAAGCTACTTTGACATGGTGGATTACTCGGATGTATTCGATTACTATACACCTGTAATAATTGCAGCTGAAGAGAATATCAACGGTAACAAAGAGATGGTGGGTAAATTCATGGAAGCAGCTTCCAAGGGCTATAGGTTTGCAGTGGAAAATCCTGAAGAAGCCGCTCGCATCCTTCTGAAATATGCACCGGAGCTGGATGAGGGACTTGTGCTGGCAAGCCAGGAATATCTTGCTGACAAATATATAGCCGATGCTCCATACTGGGGATTCCAGGACAAGGCAGTCTGGGATAGATACACTGACTGGATGCTTGAAAACGGGTTCATTGAAGGGGATCTTGATACAGGAAAGGCGTTTACAAACGAATTTTTAAATGATTAAGGTAGAAGTTGCAAACATTTTCAAATCATTTGAAAGACCTGATGGAAAACTCAGTGTCCTTGAGGATGTAACCATAGAACTTGGCGAAAATGAGTTTGTCTCCATTATAGGTCCCAGCGGATGTGGCAAAAGCACCCTGCTTCGGACCATCGCCGGTTTTACAGGTATAGATTCGGGACGGATTTCAGTATCCGGCGAAATCTCATATCTGAGACAAAGCAGCACATTGATGCCGTGGCGAAATATACTTTCAAATGTTCTGCTTCCCATTGAAATAAGGAGCGGAAGAAAACCGGAGTATACAGATGAACTGAAGGCTATATTCCAGGAATTCGGACTTCAGGGATTCGAGGGTTCCATGCCCGGTGAAATTTCAGGTGGAATGGCTAAGAGGGCAGCGCTTCTTAGGACTTATCTTGAGGACAGGGATATACTGCTGCTTGATGAACCATTCTCGTCCCTCGATGCAATCACAAGGAAAACCATGGGGAGATGGCTTCTGGAAGTATGGAACAAACATAAGAAGAGTGTGCTGTTTGTAACCCATGACATCGAGGAGGCACTGCTGCTTTCTGACAGAATATACATAATGGACAACCTGCCCTCAAAGATACTGAAGACGGTACTTCCTGCCATGGGACGCCCCAGGAGTCCTGAGTCTGTTTATGAAAAGCAGTTCATAGACCAAAGAAAACAAATAGAGGATTTGTTGATATAATCCCGGGCTTCATGCATAATTGTGATAAACTTTAAGAAAACACCCGGAGGGACTTGTGTCTGAATTGAAAAAAGGCACCATTATAATGGCTGCTTCATATATCTGGTGGGGTATCATGCCCCTTTACTGGAGTCTTCTTTCGAATCTTTCAGGTGCTGAAATCACAGCCTACAGAGTTGCTTTTTCATTCCTGACCATCTTCATTGTCCTTATTTTCACAAGAAAACTCAATGTTTACAGGGTGATTCAGGACAAAAGGAATCTTATGCTCATTATGTTTGGTTCTCTGATGCTTGCAATCAACTGGACAGTGTTTATTATTGCGATGTCAAACGGTAATTTAACCGAGGCAAGCATGGGTTATTATATCAATCCCTTGGCCAGTATTCTTCTTGGAGTAATTTTCCTTAAGGAGAGGCTGGACAAAGGGCAGGCCATTGCGCTGGCGATAGTCACATGTGGGGTTATATATTACATTATAACCATTGGCAGGATTCCCGTTGTTTCACTTACACTTGCAGTGACATTCGCCCTTTATGGTTTGTACAAGAAGACAATGAAGATGACTTCTGTACAATCATTTGCAGTTGAGTCTACAGTGCTGTTCCCCGTGAGCCTTACGGCATTGGCTGTAATCGGGATGCAGGATGGATTGGCATTCACTCAGCAAGGGGCGGGGACTGATATTCTGATAGTCCTGTCCGGTGCTGCAACCATGATCCCATTGCTGCTCTTTTCAGAAGGAGCAAAAAGAATCCCTCTTATAAGAGTAGGATTCCTGCAATATATAGCTCCGACACTGATGCTTGTTTCCAATCTTATACTTGGTGATACCTTCAATCTGAACCAGGTTGTTACATTCATATTCATATGGACAGGACTTGCTGTATATTCATTTTCGAATCTAAGGAAAAGGAGTGTTGAAAATGCAGGGTAAAATCATTACGGACATCCCGCCGGGGGAGAATAATCCAAGGAACAGCGAAGGTGCATTCATTGAGCTTGCCGATGGAACGATTATGTTCGCATACAGCAGATTCAGGGGAGACCACGGTGGAGACGATGTGGATGCCGACATAGTTGCCATATATTCATATGACAACGGGCAGTCATTCAAGGATATGAGGACCCTTTTTACAAAGGAAGAGCTCGGAGCAAAAAACATTATGAGTGTATCCTTTGTGCGTCTGGATGAGAAAAGACTGGCAATCTTTCATATAGTCAGGATGGGGTTTCATGACGCAAGGCTTGTAATGAGGGTTTCGTCTGATGAAGGAAAGACCTTTTCTGACCCCGGATACTGCATCAATTATCCGGGATATTTTGTAACAAACAATGACAGGGTAGTGAAGCTGTCTGATGGCAAAATATTCATTCCAACGGCATATCACCGGTGCGTGGGTCCTGATCCAATGAGCTGGAAGTCATTCAGCAACAAAGGTGTAGCCAGGTTCTTCTATTCCGATGACGATGGGGATACATTCCTCGAAGCTCCTGATTTCGGAGCACTGAATATGACAACAGAAACAGGTCTCCAGGAGCCGGGAGTCGTTGAGATTGAAGAGGGGCATCTTTTCTGCTACGCAAGGACGGACCTCGGATGCCAGTATATATCACACTCGTATGACTACGGAATGAACTGGGAACCATTTGTACCATCGGATTTCACATCACCTGCATCACCTCTTTCAATCAAGAGGATTCCGGGAACTGAAGTCTTCGTGGCAGTGTATAACCCGGTTCCGACACCAAAGGATGGGCCAAAATACGGATGGGGGAGGACACCTCTTGTGCTAAGGACAAGCAGTGACGGCTGCAGGACATTCAGCGAACCCATTGTACTGGAGGATGATCAAGACAGCGGTTATTGCTACACAGCGATACATTTTACCAAAGAGAACATGCTCCTGGCATATTGTGCGGGAAGCCATGAGGACAAGGGATGCCTCAACAGGCTGAGGATACGCAGTATTCCAATAAAGGAATTACTTAAGACACCGGACCACATGATATAATATCAATAAGATTTTTTCAGGGGGTAACAACATGAAGAAAGTAACAACAGGTTTCATCGGCTGCGGAGGATTTGCACAGAATATGCATATGCCTATTCTCATGGGGAATCCCAAGTATGAAATAAAGGCTGTGATGGACATCAATGAAGATGCAGCAAAGGCGGCTGCTGAAAAGACTTCGGCTCAGTACTATACTACTGAGGTGGAAAAAATCCTTGGGGACCCTGACATAGACCTTGTTTTCATAACAACCCGTCATGATTCCCATGCTGACCTATGCATAAGGGCAGCCAATGCAGGAAAACACATAATGTGTGAAAAGCCCATGGCATTGAATTATGCTGATTGTGTGAAGGTCATCAAAGCTGTCAGAAAGAACAATGTTAAATATACAATCGGATACAACAGGGGTCTTGCACCTATGGTGACAAAGGCAAAGGAACTTCTTGACACACTTGACGGCAAGGTAATGGCTTATCACAGGATTCAGGCTCCGTTCCCTGAAAGTCACTGGACCCATCTTCCGGAAATCGGAGGAGGCAGGTTCATTGGTGAGGGATGCCACATATTCGACCTGTTCTGCAGGCTGATGGACAGCAGGCCGGTATCGGTCTATGCCGCAGGGGGGACATTCCTGAATGAAGACATAGTCAAGATTCCTGACAGTGCAAATGTAACCATAACCTTTGAGGATGGTTCTGTAAGTACAACATTGATTGCCAGTGCCGGATGTGCTCTCTTTGAAAAGGAAGCAACAGAAATATACTGCGACAACAAGGCAATATATATAAATGGTTTCAGGGAAATGTCATACTATGGCTTTGAAGGCCATGACAGGATTGATTACAATTTTGACAAGGTCGACAAGGGTCAGATGGTGGAACTTGACCAGCTTGCTGATGCAATTTTGAATGATACAGAAGCCCCCAATGGTCTGAATGTTGCCCTTGCCGGTGCCCTTATAAGCTACAAGGTTCTGGAGTCCCTTTCCACGGGCAGACCGGCATTGATTAAACCTGAGGAGCTTGATGTCTGATGAAGATTGACAGGACGGCGATAGGAATTGAAGCTGAGAAACTCAAAAGTCCCTTTGGTTTCAAGGGTAATTATGCCGACGGACTCTGGCAGACCATAGTGGGTCTTGAATCCGGCGGTGAAAGGTCCCTTGGTATCGCAGTACAAAGTGTACTTTGGTCTGATGCATCGGTCTTTGCTGAATATGGGCAGGACAGGGGAAATGAGCTCATGCACAGGCTTACCTCATATGCCCTGGAAAAACTGAAGGGAACGGACTTTGATGATCCGCTGAAAGCAAATGAATGGTTGTTCAATAAGTGCTACGACAAGGTTGCTGAAATTACCGGAAGGAAGGATATCAGGAAAACATTTGTATTGAATGCGCTTGTACCTGTTGATATGGCCTTCTGGCTTCTGTGGGCAAAGTCAAAGGGGATTTCAAAATATGATGAAATGACCGCAGGGTTTGACAGGTATCTTCCATTGAAACATGAAAGAATAGCTGCAATACCGCTCATTACATATGGTGTAAGTCAGGATGAAATAAAAACACTTCTGGACGGCGGAAGCTTTTTCCTGAAGGTTAAAATTGGAAAGGAACCTCTTTGGGACAAGGAGCGGGTACTTGAAATCTGGAATCTTGCAAAAGATTATTCTACTGCTTATTCCAAAAGCGGAAAACCGGTCATCTATCTTGATGCCAACGGTATGTACAAGGACAGGGGACAGCTTGAGGGTTTGCTTGATTTTCTGGAATCCAAGGATATACTCAGGCATGTAGGTGTTTTCGAAGAACCATTTGATGAATTGAATGAAGCAGATGTAGCAGGACTGCCATGTGTATTTGCCATAGATGAGAGCGCTCATTCGGTAGAAGATTCTTTGATTAAATTCCAGCAGGGCTACAGGGCTGTGGCCTTGAAGCCGGTAGCCAAGACCCTGAGTGAAAGCCTTAGGATTTTAAAAGCTGCAACAGACAAAGGAATCAAGTGCTTCACTGCAGACCTGACGGTTGCCCCGTGGCAGCTTGAATGGAACAGAAACCTTGCTGCCCGTATTCCGAGCCTGGACTGTGTTGATATAGGCCTTCTCGAATCCAATGGAAACATGAACT
>Ga0209203_1001721_pt1 | contig 15556 bp, 18 predicted proteins | sample AD_UKC109_MetaG_FD_184423 | JGI IMG/M metagenome (GOLD analysis project Ga0209203, IMG submission 184423) | Active sludge microbial communities of municipal wastewater-treating anaerobic digesters from Hong Kong - AD_UKC109_MetaG (SPAdes)... | ecosystem: Engineered > Bioreactor > Anaerobic >... | reverse complement strand
AGATTGAAGATGCCATTGCCAGGACAAAGAAAGCCCTGGAAGGCGACGATGTTGAAGCCATCAAGAAAGCTCAGGACGACCTGATGAACGTATCCCACAAACTCGCGGAAGCGATGTACGCGAAGTCTGCAGGTTCTCAGGGAGGTCCCGGAGCGGATGGCGGAGCTCAACAGCAGAGCGGCGATCAGCAGGCATCGGGCAAGAAAAACGACGACGTGGTTGACGCGGATTTCGAAGAAGTGAAATAGTGCTGTCCATAGTGTTTCCAAAGCCCGGAATGGTTGCTGCCGTTTCGGGCTTTTTTATATCGCGCGGAATGCTGAAATAATATACAATACCATAAAGGGGAGAGGATCATGAATGTATTGTCGTTCAGAAAAAAATATTTCTACCTGCCGGTATTGGTTTTTTTGATTTCGGGATTTATCCCCGGTGTTTTTGCCGCGGGCAAAGAACGGCAGGCAAATCAATGCAAAACGGTCATTCTGGCCAATGAGGAATTTCTGCCCGCACTGTTGAACGCCATCGATGGAGCGCAGGATGAGATTATCATGTCCATTTTTTCTTTTAAGGCGGGAGTACACAAGAACAGTTATCCTGACCGTATCGCCGGCCATCTGGCCAAAGCGGTAAAACGGGGGGTGAAGGTTTTTGTGGTTCTGGAAAATACGGGAGATTCATCGGATGCGCTGAATATTCAAAACAGAAAGGCGGGAAAATTTCTGGCAGGAAAGGGGATCCGGGTTTATTTTGATTCGCCGCGCAAAACCACGCATACGAAACTGACGGTGATTGATCAGCGGCTGATTTTCCTGGGCAGCCATAATCTCACGCAATCCGCGCTGAAATATAATAATGAAATTTCCGTCCTGCTGGAAGGACGCGATCTGGCGCTAAACGCCCGTAATTATATCCTGGGAATTATTAAAGAAGGAACATGAACGTGCAGGCAGTCTGTTTCCGTTGCCGGCCGAAAAAAACAAGATCGGAGAAGATGAAAAATAATGCGTTTTTTGTTGACCAATGATGATGGAATCTACGCCAAGGGATTGAGCGCTCTTTATAAGGAACTTTCCAAAGAAGCCGATTGTCTGATTGTCGCACCGGAAACGGAGCAAAGCGCGGTTGGACACGCCATTACGATTTCCCGTCCCCTGATGGTGCGCCGGGCGACCAAAAACAATCAATTTTTGGGGTATGCCGTTTGCGGAACGCCGGCAGACTGTGTGAAACTGGGCATTAAAGAGTTATCGGATCACCCCGTCGATCTCGTCGTTTCAGGAATCAATCGCGGCGGCAATGCCGGGATCAACGTGCTGTATTCGGGAACGGTTTCCGCGGCAACCGAAGCGGCGATTATGGGTTTCCCGTCCATGGCGGTTTCTCTGGACACGCACAAAGAAGCGGATTTTACGTTTGCCGCCAAATTTGCGCGTAAAATGACCCGCATGATTCTCAATCACCGGGAACAACTTCTGGGCAGCGCGATTAATGTCAACGTGCCCTGCCTTCCCCAGGGAAAGATCAAGGGCGTTGTGGTTGTCCGTCAGGCGCAGACCAATATCGTGGAGTATTTCGAAAAACGGACGGACCCGCGGGAAAATACCTATTACTGGTTTGCCGGGGAGTCGTCTTCCGCCACCCGGCAGAAAGATACCGACGTCGGCGCGCTGACGTCCGGATTCATTACAGTCACACCGATCCATTTTGATTTGACCAGACATGACCTGCTCGATCAGTTAAAAGATGCCCTGGAGAAAAACAGGTTTTAAGACATTGGCTGATTGCCGAGCCAGCGATGACGGACATCGCGTCACCGCCCGTAAAGGTTATCGGCATCAGGTTAATGGATGCCTGCCGGTTATCTGAGCAAAGATCCGCCCGCTCTTTTCTTTCAGCATGGTAAATCCGGTTTGGACTGCCAGGCCGATATGCAACAGGCTTCCGGTTTCTGGTCCCACAAACATGGATTCAAGATCGTTCAGATGCGTCAGGTTGCTGGAGACGACATTCGTTTCCACGCTGTAGGGAGGGCGGTTTCTTCTGAAGACATCCATATTGATTTCAATTCCGTACGGGGATAAATGTGCTATTTCCCGCGCATAACTTTCATTGCGCACATCAGCGATTGATTTTTTAATACGAGACGCGATTTGAGATATCGAAAGCCTGTCGATTTCTTCTTTGGTGAACTGTATGAAGTTGTTGAAATTTGAACTGCCGATATACATCGGATCAATATCCGGATGGATGTCTCTGAGATTGATGGGATTTTTTAAAACGATCCGGTCGGTGTCCGGCAGGATTTTACGGTGATATTTTTTTAATAAAAAAGTCGTCATAATCTGATGGTTGGAAATTTCACATCGTTCTTTTTTTGCTTCGGCTTTTATGTCATTGAGAAAGTCATCGGTAAAATACTCTGTGGCGGTGAAGATCTCGGCGACGTTATCGATTTCCACTTTTTTTCGTATTTTCTCGTCCAACGCGGATAAGGGGGGGACAAGCGTTCTGTCTGTTGGATCGAAATGGACGGGCGGACACTGAAACAGTTTCTGGGGCGACGGTGGAAGAAATTTTTTTCCGTCCGTGATGCACATCCAGGCGTAAAGAAAGAGCAGCAGGGAAATACCATCCGCCACCGTGTGAGAGCAACTGATGCCGGCCAGTATCCCGTTTTTGAAAGGAATGCCGGTTACGGCAAAGAGAGGTTCGCCCGGCAAGGTTTGAACATGCACCATTTCTTTCCTGATCTCCTCAATGCGGCTGTCATCAAAGCAGGCATCGACAGGCCGCAGATCATTGGCAACGGCTCCATCCGTGCAATACAGAAGCGCAAATTTATGATCGCCGATCATGATCAGTCGACTGGAAAAAAGATTGTAATAATGAATCGTCTTTAACAGACTTTCTTTGAGCTTTAATATGGGAAGATCTTTTTTGTAAAAAAATAATATTTCCAGAGGGGATGATCCGATGAAAGTTTCATTATCGAATGTCGACAGCGGAAGAATATTTTTGCCGTAATGATGTTCCATTTTTTTCTGTGTTACGTGCTGTTATTGTCGACTCGGGCGTTGAAAAATCCTTCAGGTTACCGGATCAACAACACGGGAATCGGACTTTTGTGGATAACGTGCGATGTGGTACTGCCGAGCAGCAATTCGCGCAGACGATTGTGACCGAAAGCTCCCATGACGATTAATTCCACAGAGCCTTCCCGGATGAATTTGACGATTTCATCCTGTTCTTTCCCGGACAGAATGATCGTTTCGCAGTCAATCGAGGCCTCGTCCGGATCCTGCTGAATCATTTTATCCACCTTCCCGGATAACGCCTCGGCTTTTTTCTCATCCGGGCTGACAATAACCACCGTCAGCGGCCAAGAGGTTTTTTTGGATAAGTTCAAAGAGAGACGCAGGGCTTTTGTTGCCGACTCGCTGCCGTCAAAGGCCAGCGCCATGCTTTCTATCTCGACAAAATTTTCCGGAGTAACCAGTACCGGTTTTCCGGAATTGCGGGTGACCGACTCGGCAACCGACCCCAGCAGACCGCCTTCCTTCAGGTGGAAATGTTCTCCCTTTTTTGCCATTAGAATCAGATCGGCATTCTGAGCTTCTTCGATAATAATCGGGCTGATTTTACCGGTTTTCCTGTTCGTGGCGGCCTTGACACCGGATTTCCGGCAGCGTTCTTCAAATTCCTTTAGAATGAAACCGGCTTTTTCATGAAGCGATTTTTCAATCGATTCGAAGAATCCTTCATAGGGCGGCATGCCGATCGAACCGGAAATATCCGTCACCATAGGCCCCTGAATCAGATTGACATCGATGACATAAAGGCCTGTCAGAGAGGCGGCGAGTTTACGGGCAATGTAGATTCCGTACTCCAGAGCCGTCTGGCTGTTTGCGGAACCGTCCGTAGGAATTAAAATGTTACTGATCATAATGACGCCTCCTGGCGATAAAACATTCACTTTTGTTTTTTATCGAAATGTTTCAGCTCTTCCAGCAAATTGGCAACATCTTTTTCATCCCAGATTTCGGTGTCACTTTCTCCGCCAATTATTTCTCTGGAGCCGGAGATTTCTTCCTCAAAGGCCAGAAATTTCCCCACGCAGTTGCCGTTTTTGTAAGTGGCCTTTTCCCGGATTTGTCCGCTTTTGTAGTAGGCGATATATTCGCCTTCCCGCTTGTCGTTTTTAAAAAATCCTTTTTCCTTGATTTGTCCGTTTTTGTAATAGGCGATATATTCACCGTCAAACTTGCCGTTTTTAAAAGTTTCGACCAGCTTTAACTGGCCGGTTTTATAATAAATTTCATATTTCCCGTCCAGCTTTCCGTTTTTATAAAATTCGTGCTCCCGGATGTGGCCGTTTTCGAAGTAAGAAACGTATTCGCCTTCCAGCCGGTCATTGACAAAAGTTGCCTTCTCTCTGATATGGCCGTCGTGATAATAAATGACCGCGGGGCCGTTTTTTTTACCGCGGACAAAATTGACGTGGGCCAGAGTTTGACCGCTATGGTAGAAAGAAAAATATTCGCCTTCGGTTTTGCCTTCCCGCACATATTTCTTTTCTTTAATTTTTCCGTCGTGGAATTCCAGCGTGATTTCCTTGCCAAGTGTTTGTTTTTCCATTAAAATATAATCTCTTTTTTGATTCAATTGGATGAAGACAAGTTTAAAATCCTGAAGATCGTTTTATGAAAATGTTCTTGCCGTGTTGCTTCGGTGGTTCCCTGTCATGCTTTTGAAATCAACTCATTGCTTTTTTTAAACAATCATTTATGATAATGCAACAAAAATAATGAGACCCGACGAAAACGAACGAAGTGAAGTTTGAGTCGTTGGTCGAATTATCCCCGAAGCGCAGCGGAGCGGGATAATGAATAGTGACGTTCGAAGCGCTAGTCGAATCAATGAAACACAGACATTATAAACGAAGTGCCATAATGTCTGTAAGTTGAATTGTCCCTGCCGCCGACGCGGATAGGATGTACCCTGAGCGTATGGGTGAGAATAAAGGTTCATTAATAAATTTAGTTTAATTTTTTTTTAAAAGAAGATATTAAAAACCGGTAATGTGTTTTGCATTGCCGTAAAGACGAATTCTGACCCAACGAGATTAATTGATGCTGACGTCTGATTTAGATACCACAAGGCTTGCTATTATCGGTCCGGGCCGACTGGGCACCGCTTTTGCCTATAAATTCGGCCGTGATAATAAACGGGTTGCCATTTATTATCATGATGCGGAAGTTTGCAAGACGATCAACAGGGATCATTTGAATCCTCTGCATCTGACGGAAGATCTCGCCGGCCGTCTGGGCGGCATGGAGAACGTTCCCCGTCTCGCGGACAAGGTTTATGCCACAAATGATCTGGAACATATTGTTGAAAATAACGATTTTATTATTCTGACGATCACGATGAACCGCCTGCCGGAATTTCTCAATTATCTTAAACCGATGATTGATAAGAAAGCGGGCGATACCTGCCTGATTTCTCCGATTAAAGGATTGATTTCCGACGAAATTTCCAAGGAACTGATCACTCCTTCGCAACTGATCAATAACAGTTTGTATAATCTTAAGCACAAATATCAGATCGGATGTATCGGCGGACCGTTTTTTGACATGGATATTGCGCTGGGCAATCCGGTGTGCCTGACCGTTGCCGGCAGGAAGCGCATCGCCAATATCATTAGAGAAGAATTGCTGAAATTCAACCGCAAGGAAATCAATTCCTACTATAACTTCGATATTGTCGGCGTGGAAGCCTGCGGCGCTTTGAAAAACGTCGTGGCCAATATCAAGGGACTGGCGGATTCCCTGCAACTTGGGGACTCCATCCCCGGAACCATCTTTGCCCGGTCCGGTGTGGAGATTCGTTCGTTATCCCGTCTGATGGGCGGCAGTTTTCAGGCTTTTCACAGTCAGGCGGGCGTAGGGGACATGTATGTGACTGTTTCCTCACTGGCGAGCAAGAATTACCGTTATGGAAAGTATTTTTATGAACTTTATACCGGGAATCCCATTGAAACCACTCTGCGCGTTCTGGAAAAAATCGATGGAACACCCGAAGGCCCCAATACCGTCAGAAACGTGCACAAGTATCTGGAAAAGAAAAATATGTACAGTCCGCTTTTTTCCTGCGCGTATCATATATTTAATGAAGCCGGTGAAAAGGGTGCGATAAGGGATTTGATCATTCAGGCATGTCAGTATGATAAGAGAAACAAAGAATACATCGATGCTTTTTCCCGGCTAATGTACCGAATCCTTCCTGATTACTGGTACCGCCGCGACAAAAATTGGTTTGACTGAAAGGGATAATGAAACACTGTTTGCAAAATAATATTTAAATTAAAGGAAGAGGACGGATAGAAATCAGCACAGCATTACTTTAATTTACAGGAGACATCGCGAATGATCGGGAGAAAAAGATTGCGGAATGCCAGAGAATTCTGAAGATGAAAAAGGACAGTATGGATATTTGCTGCTGGCAGGCTACTTCTGCAAAAGTCAGCGCTGCCCCGAATCTTCCGCAGACGAATCAGGCGAGAGTATCGGAGACAACGGGCAAGCAGTTCCAGAATCACGTACAAAGTAATGTCGATGCCTTTAAGGCCAATTCGACGTGTGATTATTACAAAAGAAAGGTTGCAGAACAAGAGAAGCTGTGCAGCGGGCTATGACATCGCCCAATAAATGGCAATGGTTCTATGGCATCATTACCCCATCCGTGGCTTGAGCCGGCCGCGGTGCACGGCATCATTCCAGATTAACTATTTGTTAAATTTCTTCTTCCCTGACAATTTCCGTTTTAATCAAGGAAATCAGTTCCTGAAAAACAGGCAGAACGTCCTTGCGGAAGCGCCCGGCCACGCAGACATTCATAATATCGTCGCCGATCTTAAGAGGACCTTCATTGATCCAAACCCGAATATCGACAATGCCTTCCTTTTCTTTAAATTCGCGCACCGCTTTTTCCAGCTTTGCCTTATCGTAGGAAAGATTCATCGACGCAACCTTTCCGCCGGTTTTTGATGTCGCCCGGACAATGCCGTTATGGGAAAGAATCATCCCCAACCTGTTGGCCGGAGCCGTTCTTTTTATTTCTTTCATCCATTGTTCAATCATAATGTTCCCCTTAATTATTTTGCTGTTTTTACGGGCGGCCCCTGTAAAGAATGCCACGTTCACTTTCGTGAATTCGCCAGGATCAATAATTTATTTTGAAGCGGATTCACTTAAAAAAGCCAGGACCTTGGCATTGACTTCGGTTGCCTCTTTGCCGCGCAGTATACCATGATGGTTAGCGTTGACCATGAAAAACTTTTTATTCCCGCTGTCGATTTTGTTGAAGATTTCCCGGCCGCTGCAGGGATCTACAACCGGATCGTCCGACGCCTGAATGATCAGCGCCGGATCGGCTATATTTTGCAGATGATGATCGACCCTTTTCATCAGTTTTTCCAGCTCATAACTTCCGCTGACGGGATTGCGAAGGTAATTAATGTCCGGATTTTCCGGATCATTTTTAATGAATTCCATCTTCCACTTGTCAACGTTGATTTTTTTGAGCAGTGTATTCCAGGCGACAACGGCCGGCGCGAATTTGGAAGCCATCCCTCTTAATACCAACGGGGCGTTGATCGATATGACGGAAGCAAACCGGCCCGGTTTATTAGCCGCCTGTAAAAGCGCGATGCCGCCGCCCATGGAGAAGCCGGCGATTGAAAACGTTTTTACGCTGTTTTTCATGATGATGTATGCGCGGCTTGCGGAATCGTACCATTTCTCCCAGTTCCGGATGGCGAGATCCTCAGGCGCCGTGCCGTGACCCCTGAGGCGCACGCCGTAAACATTGTAGCCGTTCTGATGCAGATAATCCGCCAGCGGCCTGATTTCTTCCGGCGCCGCCATATAACCGTGCACCAGAATAATTCCTTTGCGGCTGAAAAAACGTTTCAGGAAAAAAGGCTCGCCGACATTTTTCGGCTTGCTTTCACCCGGTAAATAGAACTGTTCATAATCCTGATGAAAAAGTTCCTTCTCGAGTTTGAGAAACGTGTTTCTGACGTTCCATTTAATAAAAAATGCCGGAATGAATTTCTGCCATTCCATGACCCGGGTGAAATGACGCAGCGGTTCTATTTCATTTCGGAGCACCTCGATAATGTTGTCTCTGCGGATGGTATGAAAGTCGGATGGCGCGCTGAAACGTCCTTTGTTTTTTGTAATGACGCCGTTTCCTCTGCGGAGATAGTTGTTGGCGACGGCTTCTTTCATGAAGCTCTCATACTTTGCGTGCCGGTCGTCGGTCAACAGGTAAAACTGATTTTTGTAAAGCGATGTATGGCAGTTGGGCAGGGCGATTTTCCTCAAATATTCGATGGCCAGGAAAATGCGTTTTTTAAAGTCGTTTTCGCTGAAGCTGTCCTGACGATAGCTCGTCAGAATATAAGACATGATGTGATCGTGATTAACGGTGGTCATGCCGTATATGGCGTTCATGTAATCGTACATCAATCTGATGCAGACTTGACGGAACGCGGATATCCTTTTGAAATCGCCCGTATTCAGATAAACATTTCTATCCGCTATCATTCTTTTCATTTTCCATTTTGAATGGATATAAGGTTTGATCGCGATGGGCCTGCCGAAGTTGATGTCGATATCCACCTTGCCCAGCATGATGGGTCCCTCAACTTCCAGTTCTTCCTGCAGGCGGGCTGACATGTTTTTGAATAATTTTCCGGCCAGCCGGCTCAGGGCATTTTCCCGGGCGCGGACGGGATAATAGGTAATGTTCACCGGCACGATATGTGTTTGTTTGCGAATAATCCTCTCCAGATCATTTACTGAAAAATCAAAGCGCGATGCGATGCGGGCGATGGAAGCCATATCGTTGCGTGCTTTCAGCGTTCGCAACTTTTCGCGGATAAACTCGGTCAGCAGAGCGATGCGCGCCGCTCCGGAATGAGGGGGGCGGCGGATGCCGGTGTTGTAAACAATATACTTTCCTTTCTCGACGATCTTTTTATCCTTGATGATCTGTCCTTCCGGAAAAATGATTACCGGATGTCTTTCGGTAAGAAGCGCATGAATAAAAATTTTATCTTTATGGGGGTCGGCGGTGGAAACAGCGCCCACGTTGTCCATAAAATCTTTCATTTTTCCGCTGAAAAAAGACTCATGCGCCAGGGAAACGGCTTCTTTGTGGAGATGCTTTTTGATAAGATACGGCATCAGGACCGTTTCCAGACGCGTAAAATGATTGATAACATAGACAACGGGCTGATCCGGAATATTATTCAGGCCGTGCAGACGGATGTCGATTCCCGCTGTCTGAATCACGGTGTCCAGCGAGAACATGATAAAATTCACCAGATCTTTTGATATGTTCATAGATTTGTTTTTTTGTTTTTCTGATTTCTATCCGCCAGAACGCTTTTTAAAACATCCGGTTTGTTGGTAAAGATTCCGCTGACCCCCATCTTTAAATATCGTCTCATCTTTTCTTCGTTGTTGACCGTATAAATATTCACCGGAATATTATTCAACTGGAGGTCCGCCAGCCATTTTTTATTCAATTCGGATGCGGAGCAGTTAAATGCATCGGCATGCAACGATTTGATAATATCCGAAGGCAGGCGGGAACCGTAAAGCTTCTTTTTAAATAAAACAGCCACCGGCGCCGTTTTGTCGATCTGTTTTAGATGCAGGATCGCGCGCGGATCAAAACTGGAAAATACAACGTGCTTTTTCATGCCGTACTGCTCGACCAGTTTCAGACATTTTTCTTCAATGCCGCCGGCGATGATGTCGTCCACCGCTTCCGTTTTTATTTCAATATTTACGGCGATGAGGTTTTTGCAGAGTGCCAGCACGTCGGCCAGTTCGGGGATGCGCGTGTTTTTAAACTTTTTATCAAACCATTTGCCGGCGTCCAATTTTTTTAAAGACGCCAGATCGTAATCGGCGATTCTGCCTCTGCCGTTTGTGCACCGTGAAATTTTTTCGTCGTGAAACACAACGACTTCCTGATCCGCGGTGAGCTGAACATCCAGCTCCGCCATATCCGCGCCCATGGCGATGGCGCCTTCAAAGGACGGCATGGTGTTTTCCGGATAATAAGCCGATGCTCCGCGATGTGCGATGACGGCAAAATCATCTTGTTCGCGCCGGTTATAGCTGAAGGAGTGAAATGATTTCGGCATGTGTTTTTTTACCATATTTAAGAACAGAGTTCTTCAATTATTTTAGTGTTTACAAATAATAGCGAAAGGATTAATGATGGAACCAATGAACGTACGTCTTGAATGGAATTCTTATGAATAAGGAGGATGACTCTATGAAAGTTCTCGGCATTATGGGAAGTCCGCGGATCGGCGGCAACAGCGATATTCTTCTCGACGACGCCCTGGCAGGCGCCGAAGAGGCGGGCGCTCGGGTGGAAAAGATTATCCTGGTCAAAAAGAAAATATCCGGCTGTCTGGATTGAAAAAAATGCAACGACACCGGCCTCTGCGTTATCAAGGATGATATGCCGGCCATCCACAAAAAGATTCTGGAGGCGGATGCCATTATTCATAGCGTGCCGGTTTATTTCTGGTCGATGACCGCTCAGATGAAAGCGTATCTGGACCGGTGGTGCGCGCTCTTTGATGCGACCTGGAGCTGGCAGAAATCTTATTATCCGAAAATGAAAGGCAAACGCATCGGTGTGATTACCGTCTGCGGAGATCCGAATGTTCACACGGCTGATCCCGTCGTCCACAGCTTTAAGTCAACTTCGGATATGACAAAAATGCACTGGATGGGTGCAGTTATGGCCTCTGCCAACGATAAAGGGGAAATCGTCAAAGATGAAAAAGCCAGAGAAAAAGCTTTTGCGTTGGGCAAAAAAGCGGCAACACCCTGATGCATGTTTTATTCTGAAAAACATATTGAAAAGCGGAATATAAAACATTAGAATGCAACAAAATAATTTGCGAAAAGGAGAACCATTGTGAAAAAAATTATTCGATATGCTGCCATGATTACCCTGGCCGTTTTGTTTGCTGTCTATCCCTTTCAACCGGCTTCGGCTCAGGTTGGATTATATCTTGGCGGATGGGGAGGCTATACCATTCACCCTAATGCAACAGAAGATGACTGGGATTATTATGATGATGTCGATCTGGATTTTGACGAAACGTCGGCCTGGGGCGCCAAGATCGGTTATACCAATCCTTTTTTTAAGTATCTTGCCTTGGAAGCCGAATACCTCTATTTAAACCCTGAAGTAGAAGATGACTATGTGCTTGACGGCGATGTCAAGATGAGCAACCTGATGTTCAACATCATCGGGAAATATCCCCTCGGAATCATTCAACCCTATTTTGGGCTGGGGTTGGGATTTTCCTATGCGGATACGTCCTGGGACGGTATCCGGGGAATTGATGACGGGGATTACACGTCTTATGCCTGGCAGATCATGACCGGACTGGAAATATTCTTAACCAGTGAAATTGCTGTGGATGTCGGTTATCGTTATTTTGCCACCGAGATGGAATTTGACCATGAGGATTCCGACGACGTCACGTTTTCCACGGGAATGGTAACGCTAGGGCTGAAGGTATTTTTCTAAAATCTGTTCGTTTCCGGGAATTGTCTGAGGATGTTCTGAAAAGTCTATTTCTATTTACTTTTCACGGAGACTGTTTTCGTTCAGATTATAAGACATAAAGGTGACAAGGAACGGCAGGTTGATAAACGTCCTGGTTTCGCCTTCAACAAACCCGATTTTTCTATACCAGTTTTTCAATTCGGCATGGTCGGCAATAATGCCAATGCTGACTGCACCCGCGCCCAGTTCCCGGGCGTTTGACAAAACACGTTCAACCAGGGCCTTTCCCAGGCCCTGGTTCCTTTCTTCGGGAAGCACAGCCAGGCGCTCAAGATAGCAAATTTTTGCGCTGGCCTGCTCGCAGGCCACACAACCGGCCGTTCTACTTTCGTTTTCCGCAATGAAATACGTAACGCCGCGTTCCATATCGTATCTGATCCAGTTGAGCATACAATTGGACGGATGACTGGGAGCGTTCCGGCGAGTCAGGCCGAAACGCTGTGCTACATCGCGAAATGATTTCCGGATGGTTTCCGTCAATATTCCGATGTCTTCATGGTGGCAAATACGAATCTTGAATTTATCCATCATTTATAATTTGCCGGTGTTGTGAAGCATTCAACGCCGTGCTTCGGCTGATCCGGTGAAACAACCGGTCCATTATCCGATAACACAACGGATGCTTGATCTTGTGAATTAAATTTTTTTTCCAATATAGAAAACATATCCATAAAATGCTTTATATTTATTATAGAGCATTGCTTCGTGCCGCTCGTTTGCCACGAGGTCTTCAGCCGTTTTATTGCCCGCATACTTTTTCAGGAATTTCTCCTGTGCAAGAACCTGCGGAGCGTAAAAATGTTCCGTCCAGCAATTTTCAGGCAGAACAAAAGTTGCCACCGGAATATATCCGGCTTTTTGCATCTGCCCGACTTTATGGGAGATGACGTCGATTTCAGGATATGCATCTTTCCAATAGCGGTCGATTTCGGCAGGCCGCTTTTCGGTAAACCAGGAAGCCTCTGAAACGGCAAGAAAGCCTCCTTGCTTCAGGAAACTCCGCCACTCGTTGATGCCTCGTTCAAATCCGATATTATAGATCGCACCTTCCGACCAGATTAAATTCAATTCTTCGTTGTGAAAAGGAAGATGCTCCATGGAGCCGACAATGCCTTGCACGCGATCCTGGAGATTGAGCTTCCGGCTGTTGGCATTGAAAATATCGATGAAGTCGGCAAACAAATCCATGCCTGTAATATGCCCTGGCGTATGCCGGGCCAGCACCATTGTCTGGCCGCCTGTCCCGCAACCGATGTCGGCAATTTTGGAGTCGTGAGTCAGGTTATCAATGAAGCTTAACGCTTTGACCGTGACTTCGGGGCTCCCGGGCCCTTGTCGTTCCCTGCTTGAAAAATATTCACAGATTAATTTAAAATCAAACTCATGAATTGATTTATTGTCCCCACTCATTGCGTCTCCTTTTTATTTTCCAGCATTTCCTCTTCCGTCAGGCATGACAGTTCATCAAATGACACGTTGAGGCATTTTGTGCCGGCGGCCCGTTATGCCTCCCATACCCGGTTCGCATTTACTACTATCTCAGTTTTTCAAGGGCCTTACCTGCCTCTGGAGCTAATGTGGTGAGCTCTGCCATGATTGCACACGCATAGTCACTGCATACCGCGCAGTTGTCAACCCCTTTTGATTTACAGCATTTCCGAATCCCGCACGTGTTTTTACAATGAAAAAACAAGCGGCCGTTTGATTTGCACCCGTCGCAGTTTATCTGGCCTGGCTTAATATCTTTATGATAAAGAGCTGACCACTTTTTTGCCACGTCGTATCGTTGATTGTCGCTGTTTTCTCGCGTTGCAAGATACGCCTCGCATTGTAAACAATCCAATCCGCAAAATGCAATCATGGTATCCTTCCTGTATTCTTTCGTGCCAAGTGATGGCGATCACCAGCCGCAAGCATTGTGGTGCATATTGCAATAGTCTGGCAATATGCAGGGCAAGTGCGGAAGCATGCCAACGCGCTGCTTTCGGTCTGGCGGATTGAATGGTTATGTCTTTGCCTGATGGTATATTTCAGGAAGTATCTGCCCCAGCCTTGTATATTCAATCCAACAATGTTTTGCCATTTCAAATGCTTGATCTTTATTGGCTGCAATGCCTCTAATTACCCTGGGCAATCCATTTCCTAGCCAAAATCGGCTAATGAGTATCAGCCCTTTTTTATTTGGTTTAAAATAATGAAGCATTTTTGTATGTTGTATAATTCCTTTTAATATTCCTACATAACCACATATGATTGTTCCATTATGTTTTAACACTTTTTCTTTATCTTTTATTCCGAATCTTACCGGATCAACGAACCTGATGGATAACTCAACAGTAATCTTTCCAACTCTTTCGACTGGATATTGTGTGTTTTCCAAGAACGCTTGATATTTATTGCTGAAATATGCGCGTTGCGATTTTTTATAGCTTATTGATTTATGCTCGCCGGGAAACCACAGTTGATATCTTTCACTCTCTTGAGCTTGCCACCAGAACCACCAATCGATCATCTTTGAATCTGTATTTGGCAATTCAGTGCTCATGGCCACCAGGTATTCCTTATTGTTAAGTTCTGCAAAACCAATTTCGTTTTGTAGATTCTCGTCATGAATAATCTGATTGGCATCAGCGAATGCAATTTTTGAAATATTGGGATTATTCTTCAGCTTATTGAGAATATTCTCAGGTAATTCAGGAACAGGTCTATTCAAAAATTTCCCATAGTCAGCAGCACTCACACAAATCTCCATTTAGTTAATGCGGATTATGGTAGAGACCGCAGGCAGGAAAGGTCGCAGTTCTGAAACATGGTCACGTCCATCTCTTTGTCGATATATCGCATGTCTTCGGCCAGCATGCGGTCTGCGGTTTCACCGCGGAAGCGTTTTTTATATTCGGCAAACAGGCTCGGTTTTTTAGCGCCCAATTCCGTCGCGACTTCCACGGCCCGGTCGATGACTGATCGGCTTTCGGCCAGTTCGTCCACCATGCCTGCGGCCAGAGCCGCAGCTCCATCGAACTTGCGGCCGGACAAAAAGGCCAGATCGGTCATGCGCTCGCCGATGACGTATTTCACCATAGCCAGGCATCCGGAAGGCGGAGTAATGGAAACATCGATTTCCGGAAAGGTACACACCGCCTTTTCCTTTTGCATCACCCGGTAATCCATGCACATAGAGAAAGCCAGGGCGCTGGCCACCACATGGCCGTTGATGGCACCGACCATGGGTTTGGGAAACACAAAGGTCCTGTGAAAAAAAGTAAAAAGCGTCTTGAAAAATATCTTAATGGCTTTTACCTCCAGTTTCATGACGTATTGAAGGTCCATGCCGGAAGAAAAGAATTGGCCGTCGGCTCCGGTCACCACCACGCCGCGAATTTTGTCATCGGCCTCAATGCGGTCCAATGTCGCGTTAAACTGCTGAATCATGTCGCTGGTAAACGCGTTTCCCGGGCTGTTGTCCATGGCCAGAATCGCCACCTCGTTTCTGGTATCCATATGAATCGGCATAGTCAGCCTCCTTTGTCAAAAATCGATACGTTTTAAAAAATAAATTAATTGAGTTGGCTAGAGCGTCCTTTATTATTGATGAAGTATAAAAAACGCGATTTTATGTGTCAAGAAGATTAAAAACCTCTTGATGAAGAATATCCCAAGTTATCAGAGATCTAAAGAAATGAACTTTTGCCACCGAATCTTTTGTGATAAACACTATTAACATTTTACAGTGAAAAATGTTAAATATATAATGAATAAAACGACAAAGCTAATCGAAATAGATTTGAATCCCGAGTTCCGGCGGGCGCTGGAGCTGATGGAAGAGACGGATAAAAATATTTTCATTACGGGGCGCGCCGGTACCGGCAAATCCACACTG
>Ga0209203_1001716_pt1 | contig 15588 bp, 10 predicted proteins | sample AD_UKC109_MetaG_FD_184423 | JGI IMG/M metagenome (GOLD analysis project Ga0209203, IMG submission 184423) | Active sludge microbial communities of municipal wastewater-treating anaerobic digesters from Hong Kong - AD_UKC109_MetaG (SPAdes)... | ecosystem: Engineered > Bioreactor > Anaerobic >... | reverse complement strand
AAAAGCGGCCAGGCGATCTCGCGCCGGCGGGCGGTCATCGCACCAGCGAGCCGATCCGGGTGAGCTGTCCCGGCGGCCAGGAGAAGTAGATGACCATCGCCTTGCCCTTGATCAGCTCGAAGGGCACAAAGCCCCAGTAGCGGCTGTCGTTGGAATGATCGCGGTTGTCGCCCATGCAGAAGTAATGGCCGGGCGGCACCTTCTTGGCGGTGTCGCCGAAGCGCAGCGTGTCTTTGTCGTAAAGCACCTGGTGCTTGTTGCCGCCGATGTCCTCGATGAACAGTTCGCTGGTCTGGTTGAAGCGCGCCGGATCCTCATAACGGTACAGCCCCGCCTTTTCCTTGGGCACCGGCTCGCCGTTGATGAACAGTTCGTTGCCGCGCGCCTCGATCGTGTCGCCGGGCAGGCCGATCACCCGCTTGATGTAATCCTTGGACGTGTCCTTCGGAAACTTGAAGACGATCACGTCGCCGCGTTGCGGTTTGCCGAAGATGTCGATTTTCTTGTCGGAGAAGGGGATCGGCAGGCCGAAGACGAACTTGTTGACCAGGATGTGGTCGCCGACGTACAGCGTGGGGATCATGCTGCCCGAGGGAATTTTGAACGCCTGCACGATGAAAGTGCGGATGAACATCGCCAGCACCAGCGCGACGAGAATGGCCTCGGTGTATTCGAGCACCACGCTGTGCCGCCAGATGGGCACGTGCTGATCGACGTTGTGTTTGACCGCGCGCGTATGCTTGAGAATTTTATCGAAATCGTCGCCGGCCATCGCTTCGCGCAGGTGCGCCAGGTGCTCTTCCAGCTTCCCCCGCTCCATGGCCTGCGGATGCCGACTCAATTCCTTTTCGGCGCGCCGGAGCTGCTTGGCGGCTTCTTTGCGCAGTTTGGCGAGTTTGCGCGCAACGAACATTCTCTCATATCCTCCCGCGACGGTGCGGTTGAAGGATTACCGGAATCGCTAGGGAGCAAAGCGGATCCCGCGTGGCGAAGTGCTGACACTATTGGTTCTTTCGCCCGGGTTGTCAACCGAGAGCGGCCGGACGATTTGCGCATTCGCCGTCGCTGTGTACAATGTCTGCCTGACATTGAAGGCGCATAAAACGGGCGGCCGATGAAAACACTTTCGATTTACATTAAAATGATCGTCTACTTTCTGGCGATCAGTCTGTTGCCTATGGTGGCGCTCAGTTTTCTGGCTTATTACCAGGTCAACGAGGTCATCCGCAACGACAACCGCGGCATGCTGCGCATGGTGGCCGTGGACAGCGCCTACAAAATCGAAAGCGAACTCTACCAGCGCATGGTGGAGGTCAATGCCTGGTCGTTGCTGCCGCAAACCGGCCGATCGTTACGCACCGGCCACGCCACGCCGACCAACGAACTGTTCGACAGCCTCATCGCCGCCTACCCGATGTACGATCTGCTGGTGCTCGTCGACGCGCGCCGGCGTGTCGTTGCGGTCAATCAACGGTCGCATGCGGGCCGCAAACTGCCGCTGGAAAAGCTGATCGGCACCACGTTGTCGGACGGTCCCTGGTTCGCCAAGGCGGCCGAGAAGGGCATTTACCTGTCCGGCTTTTTGCACAGCCCGGAAATTCAACAATTCTACGGCACCAAAGGGGAAACACAGAACATCTCGGTGCCGGTCAAAAACGCGGACGGACGCGTTCAGGGCTATCTGATCGCCTACCTCAATTGGGCGTACATGCAGGATATGCTCGATGTCGTCCAGGCTTCGTTGACCGACCTTTACGCCGCCATGGTGTTCATGATCGAGTACGACACGCACAAGCTCATCGGCCATCGCGACGTCAATTTGTACGGCGAGCAGTACATTTATGAAATCGATCTGGCCAGCCAGGTGGAAAAGGCCCACGCCGGCACCTTCGAATACAACTGGCCGGTGCTCAAGACGATCGGTTACGCCCACGTGCGTTTGCGCGACCAACGCATCTCGTTGCCCTGGCTGGTGTGCGTCGAAGTGCCCAACGACGTGATCTACGTGCAGTCGAAGTTCATGCGCGACGTCTATCTGTTCATGACGCTGGGCGCGGCGTTTTTAATCGTGATCATCGTGTACTTCATCGCCCGGCGTTTTTCCGAGCCGATCCTCAAGCTGGTCGAGGGCGCGCAGCAGATCGCCGCGGGCAACATCGACATCGAGATGACCGTGGACAGCGTCGACGAAATCGGCATTCTGGCCAACGCCTTCAACCAGATGCTCGACGCCCTGCGCGAGCGCGACGAGCGGTTGCAGACGACCAACCTCAAGCTCGAGGAGGCCAACCGCCTCAAGAGCGAATTTCTGGCCAACATGAGCCACGAGCTGCGCACGCCGATGAACTCGATCATCGGCTTCACCTCGCTGGTGCTGCAACGCGCCGGCGACAAGCTGCCCGAGCTGCATCAGCAGAACCTGGCGAAGGTGCGCAAAAACGCGCTGCATCTGCTCAAGTTGCTCAACTCGATTCTCGACCTGTCCAAAATCGAGGCCGGCGGAATGGACGTGACGGTCGATCATTTTTCCCTGCGCGCGATGATCGAAAACTGCGTGTCGACCATCGCGCCGCTGGCCGAGGAACGCCGCCTGGAAACGACCGTCGACGTTCCGCCCGACGATCTGAAGCTGTTCCAGGATATGCAGAAGCTGCAACAGATCCTGCTCAATTTGCTGGGCAACGCGGTGAAGTTCACCGAGAAGGGGTACATCCGCGTCGGTTTCGTGCGCTCCGAGGACAGCGGGTTGGGCCAGCTGGCGCACGAAAGCAAAGGCGGCTGGGTGCGCATCTGGGTGGAGGACTCGGGCATCGGCCTGGAGGACAAGGATCTGGAGACGATCTTCTCCGAATTCCGGCAGGTGGACGGATCGCCGACCCGGCGCTACGGCGGCAGCGGTTTAGGCTTGGCTATTTCCAAGAAGTTGGTAAAGTTGCTGGGTGGTGATATTACCGTGAAGAGCGAACCGGGATTTGGTTCCACGTTTACCATTGTGATTCCGGTGCGTCATGAGTCGGCTACCCCGCTGGTGCGGGAGGAGACCGGACACGAATTGCCCGGCTTCAAAGGTGCGGCAAAGGAGGCGGGGTCTATCCGCACGTCCGGCGGATCCGAGGACGGAGAGGGAGAAAAGCGATGATGCGCAAGATCCTGGTGATCGAAGACGTGGAAGACAATCGCGAGTTGCTGGTGCAGTATTTCGAGGATCGCTTCGAAATCTACGAAGCCGAAGACGGTCGCCAGGGGTTGGAAATGGCCGAACGCATCCGCCCCGATCTGATTCTGCTCGATCTGTCGCTGCCCGTGCTCGACGGCTGGCAGACCGCCGCGGCGATGAAGGCCGATGCGCGCCTGCGCGATATTCCGGTGATCGCCATCACCGCCCACGCGATGGTCGGCGACGAGGAGCGGGCGCTGGAAGCGGGTTGCGACGCGTATCTGAGCAAGCCGATCGATTTTTCGGAACTGGAAAAAACCGTAAGTAAGGTGTTGGGTGAATAGTGAGAGCTGAGGCAAAAGTACACAAGATTCTGGTCGTCGACGACAATCCCGACAATGTGGACCTGCTGACGCAGTATTTGTCCGGCCTGGATTACGAAATCATTCCGGCCTACGACGGGCAGGAAGCGCTGCTGAGCGTCGAACGCGAAGACGTCGATCTGATCCTGCTGGACGTCATGCTGCCCGGCATGAGCGGCTTCGAAGTCTGCCGTCGGCTCAAGGCGAACGAGGGCACCGATTTCATTCCCATCGTGCTGGTCACGGTACGCGACGATACGCGCTCCAAGCTCGAGGGATTCGCCGCCGGGGCCGACGATTACATCACCAAACCCTTCGATATCGAGGAACTTTCCGCGCGCGTCAAAAGCCTGCTGCGCATCAAAACGCTGCAGGACCAACTGCGCGAAGCCAACGCGAATCTTGCCGAAATGTCGGTGACCGACGGGCTGACCGGCATTTACAATCACCGGCATTTCATCGAGCGGCTGGAGGGCGAAACGGCCCGCGCCATGCGCCATCAGCGGCCGCTGGCGGTGATCATGCTCGATGTCGATCACTTCAAACAGGTCAACGACCGGCACGGGCATTTGTTCGGCGATTTCGTGCTGGTCAAACTGGGCAAGCTGATGAGTTCCATCGCCCGGGCGGGCGATCTGGTGGCGCGCTACGGCGGCGAGGAGTTCGTCGTACTGGTCACCGAGACCGACGGCGCGGCGATGCTCGCCGAGCGCATTCGCCAGGGCGTGGAGCAAGCCGAATTCGAAAACGACGGCCACCGGGCCGATATCCGCATTTCCGCCGGTGTTTGTCAGGCGCTGCCGGGCTCGGTGGAAAACGGCAATGAACTGCTACGCATTGCCGATGAAGCGTTGTACGAAGCCAAGCAATCGGGCCGCAACCGCGTGGTCGTGCGGATCAAGCAAATAAACGAGTAGGCGTAGGTTTGGGGGAAAGATGAGCGCCAGTCCCACGGTGTTGGTGGTGGAAGACAATCAGGATGTGCGCGAGATCATCACCGAGTTTCTCAGCGCTTATGGATTTACCGTTATCAGTGCGGACGACGGCAAGGAAGGGCTCGACCTGTTCAACAAAAAGAGCCCCGATTTCGTCCTGGCCGACGTGCTGCTGCCGCGCACCAACGGTTTTCAGTTGTGCCAGACGATCAAGACCGGTCCGCGTCCGGTGCCGGTGATCCTGATGAGCGCGTTGTACAAAAGCCGCAACCTGCAACAGGAAGGCAAGGTCAAATACGGCGCGGACGATTACCTGATCAAACCGCTGGATCTGATGGACCTCGCGCGGCGCATTTGCAGGCTGCTGGGTATCGAGCGCCCCGAACCGCCGGACATGCCGCCGCCCGAGCCGGTGGTCACCGAAACCGACGTGCAGCCCGACGTGGGCCTGGCCGTCGACGACGAGGGCGACCTGGAGCGCACGCCCGTCGAGCAGGTGATCGGTTGGCTGTTCCAGCAGCAAAGCACCGGCCGTCTGGCGATCGACTCCTACGGCATCGTGCGCACGATGTACATCAAAGAGGGGTTGCCGATCTTCGTGCAATCGGCCGTGCGCGAGGAGGGCTTCGCGCATTTGCTGCTCGACGACGGGAAGGTGACCGCCGAACAACTGGCCGAGGCGGAACTCAAGGCGCGCACGACCAAGGCCATGCTCGGCAAGGTGCTGGTCGACAACCAAGCGATCGGCAAAGCCGATTTGGCGCAGTATCTGATCAAGGAGGTCGACACGCGCTTGATGCACATTCTGCAATTGCCCGCCGGCAAATACACGTTCACCGAGGATACGTCGTTCCTCGAAAAAATCCGCCGTCCCGAGCTGGATATCTTCAACCACGTTTATCACGCCATCCGGCTCTACGCGCCCGACGAACGCCTGCGCGAACGCTTCGCCCCGCGGTTGAACCGCCGCGTGCTCAAAAACGAGGAACTGCTGGCCTACGCCGGTCGCTTCAACTGGGAAGATGACCACCTGGACGCGTTCATTCTCATCGACGGCGCGCGGACCATCGCCAAATTGATCGAGGAAACCGGGCAAACGGCCGAGGTTATCCGGCAACTTCTGTATACGCTTGAGGTTTTCGGCATCGTTCGTTTTCAATGACGCTTGACGAACCTCCGATTCGTGCACTATTGTCTTTTTTACTTTCATCTAGGCGTATACTCACATTTTTCTGAAGTTCAATTATCCTTTTGCCGCTAGAGGAGCGTGCCATGACTGACAATCCCTATTATGTGGACGAATCACGCCCGTGGTTCTCGAAAGAAGCTGGCTGGCCGGATGAAGTGCCCAAGAATCACGTCTTTGAAAAAGTGACCCTCGGTCAGATGCTGGAGAAATCCGCCAAGGAATTTCCCTCCCTCAATGCGATTTGGTTCCTCGACAGTTACATGACGTTTGCCGAACTCGACGACAAGGTGAATCGGCTGGCGACGGCGCTGGCCAAGCTCGGCATGAAGAAGGGCGACGTGCTCGCGCTGCTGTTGCCCAACAGTTTTCAGTATGTCATCGGTTATTACGCCTGCATGAAATTGGGATTGATCCTCACCGGCGTCAATCCGACCTACAAACCCGGCGAGGTCAAGCATCAGCTCAAACTGACCGGCGCCAAGGCGATCATCGTGCTGGACGTGCTCTACGAGCCGACCGTCGCGCCGATCGTCAACGACACCGACCTCAAACACGTCATCGTCACCAACGTCACCGACCTCAAGGCCCTCTCGGGCTTCAAACGCTGGCTGGGCAAGAAAATGGGCAAGATCCCCTTCGCGCCCGCGCCGGCCGGTTCGTTGAATTTCATGGATCTGCTCAAGACCGAACCGAACGTGCCCCAGGTCGATCTGTCGGCCGACGATATCGCCGTGTACATCATGACCGGCGGCACCACCGGCGTGCCCAAGGCGGCGGTGTTGTCGCATTTCAATTGCGTGTCCAACGCGACGCAAAGCCGCCTGTGGCTCTGGAAAACCGAGCCGGGCGCGATGGCCATCGGCGTGCTGCCGTTGTTCCACAGCTTTGCGATGACTTGCGTGATGAACATCTGCGTCAACTTCGGCGGCACGATGATGCTCTTCCCGCGGCCGCCGGCGACCAAGGAACTGGTCGAGACGATCATGAACATCACGCCGCCGCAGGGCAGCATGTACGTGGGCGCTGAGGTGCTCTTCAAGCGTCTGGCCGAGTGGCCGGAAGTCAACAACTACGACCTGGCCGGCAAGATCGTGCTGTGCGTGTCCGGCGCGGGCCCGCTGCACCGGCCGGTGCAGGAAGCGTTCGAGAAGGTCACCGGCGCGCGGTTGGTCGAAGGGTACGGCTTGTCCGAATCCTCGCCGGTCGTTTCCGCCGGGCCGTTCTGGGGCAACCGCAAGATCGGCACGATCGGTCTGCCGTTCCCGGGCACCGAGTGGAAGATCGTCGATCCGGTCGATCCGGCGAAAGAATTGCCGCAGGGCGAAGCAGGCGAACTGGCCGTGGCCGGTCCGCAGGTGATGATGTGCTATCTGAACAACGAAGAGGAATCGGCCGAGACGGTCGTTGCGCTGCCCGACGGCAAGAAGTGGCTGCTGACCGGCGACATCGGCCGGATGGACGAGCACGGCCGCGTGAACATCGAGGACCGCAAGAAGCAGCTCATCAAGTACAAGGGCTACAGCGTGTTCCCGACCGAGATCGAAACGATGATGATGCAGCACGAGGCGGTCAACGAAGCGGCCGTCGCCGGTCTGCCCGATCCGGATTCCGGCGAGATCATCAAAGCCTGGTGCGTGATCAACGAATCGTTCAAGAGCAAGATCACCGAGCAGGAACTGATGGAGTGGGCGAAGAACAACTTCACCCATTACAAGGTGCCGCGTTACATCGAGTTCATCGACGAACTGCCCAAGACGATCGTCGGCAAGGTCATGCGCCGCACGCTGCAGGAAGCCGATCCCATTTACAAGAAATACAAGGGCGCGTAACGCCCGTTGTTGACGGACCGAAAGGGGCTCCGGCGAAAGTCGGAGCCTTTTTTATTGTTGAAAATCCACGGCACACGTCTGTTTTGTCATCTCGACCGGAGCGTCCCTGTCCGCCAAAGCCCAAATTCTACGAAGCTTTAGCGAAGTAGAATGGCGAAGGCGGAAGCGGAGTGGAGAGATCCCGCTCAATGAAAAGGGATTCCTCCAATCGACATGCCGGTGGCATGTCTCCGTCGGAATGACACATTTCGTGTGAATCGGTTTTATTGCTCTTCGAGAATCCGCGCGGCGACCAGCAGGCCGGAAATGTTGTGCTGGTTGTAGTCGATGCGGATGCGGTTGGATACCGGCGAGTGACGGAAGGCGCCCAGGCCGCGCTCGACGTTCGGATACAGGTGCGCGAACTCGGGTCGGATGATCCGCTCGACCTGGAACCGCGCGGCCAGCGCGATCGTGCGCTTGATCGCCGTCGTGTCGCGCCCGGCGCGTTGGGCCAGCAGATAGGCCGAGGTCAGCCCTTCCATGCGCGCGCCGGCCGGGGTTACCGCCGGCGGGTAGGGGAAGTAGCCGCCGCGATAATCGGGGTAGAGAATTTCCCAGTCCTTGTCGAACTGATCGTTGACCATGCTGTCGGCCAGCTTCAGGCAATAGTCGGCGTAGTCCTTCTGCGGGCGCACACGGTGCAGTTCGTCCAGCGCGATCATCAACCACGCGTCGGGTGGAATGGTCAGCTCCAGGCCGATGATCCGCCAGCGTTCGTGAATCAGGTATTGCGCCGACTTGGCGACGCACTCGACGTAGCGCGGATCGGGGTTGTGCGCGTAGAAACGCATCAGGCCGAGCATCGCCTCGCCCGGGTAATAAATGCTGCGCCGCCGTTTGGCCTTCTTGCCCTTGTGCGGCCAGTAACTGAGGAACGAGCCGTCTTCCTGCAGGCTGCGCATGATGTGATTGGCCAGGTTCTTGCCCAGGCGCAGGTCGTCCTCGCTGTGGCTGATCGTCAGTCGCTCGGACAAGGCGATGAGCATCAGGCCCGTGCCGCCGAGTTTGATCACTTTGTTTTCCACCGGGTAGGCGTAGATCGTGTCGCCGTCGCGCTCGAACTCCAGTTGCTTGCGCAGCCAGATCCACGCCCGGTCGGAGACGTCGCGATAGCGATCGACGCCGGTGGCCAGGTGCAGTTGGTACAGCGAGTAACAGGTGCCCGCGTGGCGCAGCAGGTTGTAGTTTTTGTTGTACTTGTCGCGGCCGACGTTGCCCTCGTACAAAAATTTGTTGTTGTCTTGCAGCAGCGCGCACAGGTAATCGCCGCCGAGTTTGCAGCCTTCGCGGATGGCCTCCGAGTCGATGTCCGGGAGGATCGTCGAGGCGCGGTAGAGGCGCACGACCGTGTTGTTTTCGCCCTCGGTGAACGACTCGGTCGGGGCGAGGAATGCGCCGCCCTTGGGCGACTTGCCGAGCATCCGTACGCCCTTCTTGCGCTTGAGCGCCTTCACCACGCTTTTGAGCGGCAGGCCGTTCACGTGCATGGCGATGTCGGAAAAGGCGTAGCCTTTGCCTTCGTCGGCCACGACCACCGCGTACAGTCCGCGCGCGTAGCCCAGACCTTTTTCGCGCAGGCCGGTCGACCACATCCGTTTGGGTTCGCGCAGCAGGGAGACCGAAAGCTTGCAAGATTGTTCGCCGATCTGCTTGCCGTAACGGGAAGCCATTTCCTCGGCCGCGCGTTGCACGGCGTTGGCCGCGTCGTTATCGAAAACGCCGGTGGAGTATTTATTGCCGTCGGCCATGTGCGCGGTGACGATCGCGCCCGCGACCTTCACTTGCGGCGCCTGCAAATGAAAATAACCGGTCAACGGCCCGCGGGCGATTTGCAGCAGGCGCAGCGCCTGATCGTCGTCGACCAGCCGCGGCAAATCCGGATCGCCGCACGCCGTCAGCGACGCCGTGAGCAACAGCAACAAAACCAGGCGAATTACAACAGACCGCCAAGCGTGATGCGCCAATGCAAACCTCCCGAATCGTCTCGATCGCGGAACCCATAACCGAACCCGGCATTGAAGCGGACAGAATAATAATAGGACAGCACGGTGTCCAGCGAGAAGTCGACGCCGGCGGAGGGGTACAGCTCGTCCTCGGTCAGCCGCTCGTCGCGGTTGACGGCAAAGCCGACGTCGTAAAACGGACCGGCGTTGATCGTCTGCAAAAACAACGGCCAGGTCCACAAGCCGCGATTGACGCGGGCCAGCGGAAAATTCCATTCCAGGCTGCCGGTGGCGGCCAGATCGCCCCGCGCGGCGATCGAATAACCACGTAGCGACAACAGATCGCCGAAGGTGCCGCCGTCGAGCAGATCGCCCGACTGGAAGGTGCCGATGCGGAAGCTGCGCTGGCCCCAGACGTCGCCGAAGCCCGCGCCGCCGTTGACCCGCAACGCCAGCGAATGGTTGTCCAACGGCAGCGGGACGAACTGCGTGGCGCTCGCGGTGAGAAGCTGCTGCCGGATGGCGCTGCCCAACAGCGGATCGAAAAAGATGACCTGTGCGCCCATGCGCGCGCCTTCGATGCCGCTGATCGAATGCAGGAAGCTGCGCACGTCGTCGTAGCTCCAACCCAGGCGCACGCCCGACCAATACCCGGTGAACGGGATATCGTCGTTGCCCTCCGGCACGTCCGTCCAATCCATGCGTTGGATGCCCAGGTAGCCCATGTACGCGCCGTTGCGCAGCGTGAGCGGCAGGCTCACGGTCAGCGAACCGCCGATGCGCCGCTCGTAATAGCGCATCGGATCGCCGTCCTCGTCATCGATGATCTTGCCGTGGCCGTGCACGCTGTGCGCCACGCCGAAATAGAAGTTCGGCGTCAGCGCCGTGTAGCCGTAACTGACGCCGGCGTTGACGAAATGCTTGTTCACCGCGTAATTCGCGCCCGCCGCCCAGCCGTGGTTGCCCAACACGTCCGAACCGCCGGTGCTTGCCCCCAGCCAGATTTCATCGCTGCCGAAGCCCAGGTCGGGCATCCAGTAGTGCGGCCAGATGGTGCGCCAGGGCGAATAATCGTCGGTCGGCGGATCGAGTTGTCGCGCCAGATCGTGCAGTCGGCGCGAAATCGACCCCATGACGATCCCCGGTGCGGCGATGGACTCGCGCTCCACGGGCACGAACGACGCGGGATCCAGCGGCGTCCAATACACGTCGAAACCGCCGCCGTTGTAATCGATGTACGCCAGGCGCGTACCGCTGGGGTCGATCGCCGCTTGAAACGCACCGCCCAAAACGTTGGTCACGCGGTAAAGCTTGTCGGTCTGCAGATCCAGCGCGTAGATGTTGTAAATGCCCGTGCGCCCCGAGGTGAAATACAAATAGCGGCCGGTGGGATCGAAGGCCGGATCGATGTCGCGTTCGGGATCGGCGGTGAGACGGCGGAACGTTTTGCTCGTCAGGTCGAAGGCGAAAATGTCGCGGTTGCCGTCGTCGTGCCAGACCGACACGGCCAGCCATTTGCCGCCGGGATGCACGGCCAGCCGCGCGAAATTCACGTAATCGTCGAAGTCGCCGAAGTCGGTCAGGTGCGTGAACGTATTGTCGGCGGCGTGGTAGTAACTCAACCGGCTGCGTCCGCCCTCGTGCGTGACGCAAACGACGTCCTCGCTGCCGGGCGCCGCGGCCACCTCGTTGGCGCGCGCGAAACGCGTCAGGCGCTTGCCGCGCCAATCGCCGGGATGGTAGCGCCACAGGTCATTGAAGCCCAGCCAGCGGTTGGCCGGTTCGTTGTTGGCGTAGACGATATCGCCGCCGGCGGTGACCGCGTAGCCGCGAATGCCGCGCGTTTTGACCACCGTGCGGCTGCGTCGCGCTTTGTTGCGGATGTCCAGGCGGCGGATTTGCGGACTGCGCGTGCCGATCGACTCGGCGAACAACAGCGTGTGTTCGTCCAGCCACGTCGGTTGGCTGTGATCGTAGCCCTCGTCGGTCAGCCGGATGGACGCGGTCAGTCCCTCCTTGGCCAGTTCGTCGCGTTGAGCCTCGAAGGCGCGTTTGAGGTTGATCGTCCAGGCGTCGTACAGGTCGGTCAGTTGGTAGCCGAAGATCACCCGCGAATCGTGGTTGTGCAGGTACGGCCAGATCTGGCCGCTGTGTTTGATGTTGTAATCGGCCAGCGCCTCTTCGCCGAAGCGTTGGGCGAGGTGCTCGTGGAACATGCCGCCGAAGATGTACGAACCGCCGCCGGACGGCCAATCGGTGTTGCGCGAGGCGATCTTGTCGATCGTCGGCCAGTTGTCGTCAAGCGCGGCCATGCGCAGCATCATCCACGAGAACGGCGAGCGCCCGCGTCCGCGCGTACCCAGCGCGGTTTCCTCGTGCACGGCGATGCCCTCGATCATGAAGAAGGGATACACGTGCCCGAGGTTCTGCACGCGCCCGAAGACGGTGCGGATCGCCGCGGGAATGGCCCGGTTGGCGTCGGTGTGCACCGCGTGCGTCATTTCGTGGGTGATGAGCATGCGCAGGTAATCGTCGTAATAGTCCAGGCGATCTTCCGGATGCGGCGGGGCGAGGTACAGGACCATCAACTGCATCGGTTCGATGCTCGAATAGCCGTTGGCGTCGTCGGTGCGGTCGAGCAGGACGATGTCGAAGGGCGTGTCCGGCGTCCATTTCAGGCGTTTGGTCAGCGTGGCGAAAGCCTCTTCGGCGATCACCGCCGTTTTCAGCGCCTCGAAGCGCCGTTCCTGTGGATAGGTGATGCGGAAATGATCGGTGTGCAGCGTGAGAAACGTTTCATCCGGGTGAATTTGCCACGCGAAAGCGCCGGTCGACGCCGTCAGCGTCACCGCCGCGCAAATCAGAAAGAGCAGCCACTTTTTAATAATTTGCATCCGATCCATTGTTCATAAGATTTAACATTGATGACTTATTCAAGCAAGAAAGGATACCAAAAAGGCAAGAAGATCCTGTCGATTTTTTGACGAAATGTATCTTTTGTCCCATTGCGCCTGGGGGTGAGCGTGGCATAATACGGAGGCAAATAGCGTAAAAACAGGGAGTTGGTGTGTTTCGGGACGCCGTGGCACACGGTTTGCTTACTCATTTCGCCGGATTGGTGGGCGCGGACGATACGGTCGGCGATCCGGCGGCTTCCGGAAAGGATGTTCGATGAGCCAGGATGCGCTGCGCTTCAAGGTTCGTTGTCCGCATTGCGACAAGGTGTTTATCGTAACCGCCCCCGGTTCTTTGACAACCAAAGAGGCTCCGCAAGCGCCCGCACCGCCGCCGATCGAGGAGAAACCGCAGTTGGCGCCGCCGCCTCCGCCGCCCGAAGAGATCGAACTGGAAGAGGATTTCGACATGACGCCGGAGGAGGAGAATTTCCGGGAGCGCATCGTCAATTTGATCCTCGACAAGAAGTTCGAATTGCCGATGCTGCCGCACGTGGCCTTGAAGGTCATCCGGCTCACCGGCGACACGAACACCAACATGCAGGATCTGGCCAAGGTGATTTTGACCGACCAGACGATCGTGACCAAGATCATCCAGATTTCCAACAGCCCGGTGTACGCCGGCACGGTGGAAATCAAGAACATCAACCAGGCCCTGGTGCGACTGGGACAGACCGAAATCAAGAACATGATGCTGGCCATCAGCCTGCAAACGAAGATCTTCAAGAGCAAGATGTACGGCAATCTGGCCAGGAAATTCTGGGAGCGGTCGGTCGGCGTCGCCTTCGCCTCGCGCGTGATCGCCGGGGAACTCAAGGCGGACAAAGACGAAGCGTTCCTGTGCGGCCTGATGCACAACCTGGGCAAGATGATCACCGTCACCGTAATCGAAAACGCCCAACGCAAAATGGAGACGGACTTCAAGCCCTCGCGGTTGCTGGTGCTGAGCATTCTCAAGCAATTCCACAAGGATGTCGGCGAGCTGACCATCGACAAATGGTCGTTGCCGGCGACGGTGGCCAACACGATTCACTACATCGACCGCCTGGATGAAATCGAGGAAAACATGGTCGATGTGCCCATCGTGGCCCTGGCCGAAACGTTCTGCCGCGTGGCCGGCATCGGCGGCGAACATCCGGAGGATATCGACCTGTCGATGCTGCCGGCGACGCATTTGTTGAATTTGGGAGCGGATGCCTCTTTGGATTTGTACGATCGCTTTATCATGGTGTTTGAAAACGCCAGGAATGAATTCATTTACTAACGCGGCCGACGGGTCGCCTAAAGCGTAGGTAACAATCATGAAGAGGCTCGTGGGCCTGACGGCCCTGGCGCTCGTGCTGTTGATCGGCCTGGCCGGTTGTTCCAACCAGGTGATCCGCGTGCCGATCGATCCTTACGTCACCAGCGATTTTGCCAGCCGTCATATCCAGCGCGTGGCCGTGTTGCCGGTGGTCGTGCCCGACTATCTGCTCGGGCAAAGCGGCGAGACGATCAGCGTGGATCTGACCAACCAGTTCATGGTCGAAATGGCCAACCGGCGCTTGTACAGCCTGGTCGGCGGCGACGTGGTGCGCGACATTTTGGTCGACCAGTACAACAGTCCGCGCAACTGGCTGGAGACCGGCAACGTCGCCGGGGCGATCCGCATCGGGCGCGAATTGAAGGTCGAGGGCGTGATCTTCGGCCGCATCGTGCGCTACGTGCAATCCAACCTGACGCAGAGCGAGGTGGAAGTCGAATTCCAGCTCGTCGAGATCAGCTCGCTGGAAACCGTGTGGTCGGTGCGCGAGCAGATGATCGGCAAGGGCGGTTCGCCGACCTTCAGCGACACGGTCACCACGCCCACCAACCGCCGCCTATCGCAATCGGCGATCATCGGGGCCGCTGAGCGCATCGGGGAAATCCACAAGGCCGGCGGGCCGATCGAGGTGTCCACCATTTCCACCCGCCGCATCGCCGGTTACAGCCTGTTGTCGGTCGGCACGGTTACGGCGGTGACCGCCGGGTACTACTTCACCATGAGCCTGAACGCCTACAAGGATTACCAAAAGGCGGACTCCGCCGCGGACCTGAACCGGTACCAGAACGATACCGAGGAATACGATCGCATGTGGATGATTTTCGGCGGCGTCGGCGCGGCCTGTTTGGGCACGGGCGCGTATCTGCTGCTGACCGATCCCTCGCGGCAGTTCACCGCGGGCAACGAAAACAATGATAAAATGCAAGTGGCCGTTTGGCCGGCGGTAACGCCCGACGCGTACCTGCTGGGTCTTTCGGGCCGCTTCGAATAGGGGGAGCGACGATGCGCAGGATGGTCATCGTTTCGTTCATGGTGTTGCTGGCCGTGGTGTTGCTGGTGCAATGCGGACGCGATTTCACGCGCTATCCGTCGGGCAGCGGGGCGTCGGTGTCGCTGACGTCCGTCGAGCCGACCTCCGGCGCGAACGACCAGGAAATCAACATCGCCTTGCGGGGGACGAATTTTCGCGGCTCGCCGCGCATTCTGTTGGGCGCGGTGGATTGCACGAGCATCCAGATCGTTTCGGATAAACTGCTGACCGCGGTCATTCCGGCCGACACGCCGGCGAACGTGTACGACATCACCTATCTCACCGAAGCGCTGGAATCGGTGGTGTTGCCCGACTCGTTCACCGTGGTCGATCCGGGCGACATTTCCATTTTGTCGATCGACCCCAACGTCGGCCTGGACAACGACACGACCGCGGTGACCATCACCGGCGCCAATTTCCTCGACGGCGCAACGGTGGCGATCGGCGCGACGACGCTGGAATCGGTGACCGTCTCCAGCGTGACCACGATCAACGCGACGGTGCCTTCCGGTCTGACGCCGGGCACCTTCGACGTGGTGGTGACCAATTCCTCGGGCGGCAGCGCGACGCTGGTGGAAGGCTTCACCGTGCTCAGCTCGGCGCAATTGCAGATCACCGGGATCAATCCCAATCACGGTTCGACCGATGTGGACGTCGACGTGGCCATTACCGGCGCCAACTTCGACGATTCGATGACCGTGTTGATCGGTTACACCCTCGCCGATGACGTCGAGAGGATCACCTCGGATCTGCTGTATGCGACCGTGCCGGCGGGCATCACGCCGGGCGTGTACACCGTGCGGGTCATCAACAGCGACGACGAGTACGCGGAACTGACCGACGC